>Ga0315277_10006208_pt1 | contig 15711 bp, 11 predicted proteins | sample YL17G05_15_MG_FD_203695 | JGI IMG/M metagenome (GOLD analysis project Ga0315277, IMG submission 203695) | Sediment microbial communities from Yellowstone Lake, YNP, Wyoming, USA - YL17G05_15 | ecosystem: Environmental > Aquatic > Freshwater > Lake > Sediment | place: USA: Wyoming | collected...
ACGATGTGCGGATTTGCCGTTTCTTTCCGGGTTCCGCCTTGTTTTGCCGTTCCCCCCATTCCCCGCCGTTCTCTGCGTGCTCTGCGGTCTCTGCGTTGAACCGCCCCCGCCTCGCCGCGCGGCTTGACGCGGGCCCCCGCGGTGCTATAATCGCTGCCAGTTTGCGTTGCATTTTTTGTTTCGGCGGCGCGTGCAAGGCGCGCGGGCGTTTTTACGAACGGAGGCAGAAGCCATGATCGAGTCGCGCGAATCGTCTTGGGAAAAGCGGACCTCGCGGCGGAACTTTCTCAGGGCGTCGGCGACGGCGGTAGGCGGCGCAGCGGTCGGCGCGCTGGCGCTCGACCGCGTGGCCCATGCCGCCGGCAGCGACGTCATCAAGATCGGCATGATCGGGGCCGGCGGACGCTGCACCGGCGCCGCCGATGACGCCATGAACGCCGACCCCGGCGTCCGCCTGGCGGCCATCTGCGACCTCTTCATGGACCGCGTCCAAGGCAGCCGCGCCCGCCTGAAAGGGGCCAAGCCCGACCAGGTGGCCGTCGACGACGACCACTGCTTCGTCGGCTTCGACGGGTACAAGAAGGTGATCGAGAGCGTGGACGTGGTGCTGATTGCGTGCGCGGCCAAGTTCCATCCGCTGCACATGAAGTCGGCCATCGAGGCCGGCAAGCACGTCTTCGTGGAGAAGCCTCACGGCATCGACCCGCTGGGGGTCAAGGAAGTCATCGCCGCCTGCGACCTCGCCAAACAGAAGGGGGTGAGCGTCGTCTCCGGCCTCCAGAGCCGGTTCCACACGGGCTACCAGGAAACCATCAAGCAAATTCACGACGGGGCCATCGGCGACATCGTGGCCATCGAGGAGAACTTCCTCCGGCCGCCGTACGTCCTCGTGAAGCGCGCAGCCGGCCTGAACGAGGTCCAGTACCAGTGCAGCAACCAGTACCACTTCGGCTGGCTCTCGGGCGACGACGTGCCGCAGTCGCTTGTCCACAACATCGACCGGTCGCTCTGGGCGATGCGCGAGGAGGTGCCCCTGAAGTGCCACGGGCTCGCCGGCCGGTCGGCCATGTTCGACGAGATCTACGGCAACGTCTTCGACCACCACTCGGTCGTCTACGAGTTCGCCAATGGCGTCAAACTGTACGCCTTCTGCCGCACCACCGACGGGTGCTACAACGAGGTCTCAAGCCTCATCTCCGGCACCAAGGGCCGCTGCGACCTCCTCGCGTGCCGCATCGACGGCCAGACCAAGTGGCAGTACCAGGGCCCGAAGCGCAACCCTTACCAAGAGGAACACAGGGCCCTGTACCAGTCCATCCGCGACGGCAAACCGATCAACAGCGGCTACCACATGGCCAAAAGCACCCTGGCCGGGGTCATGGGGCAACTCAGTTGCTACACCGGCAAGGAGGTCACCTGGGACCAGGCAGCCAAGTCCGACTTCTTCTACCCGCCGAAGCCCGACGCCTGCACCTTCGACATGGAGCCGCCCGTCAAGCCCGGCCCGAACGGCCAGTACCCGGTCTACGTCCCCGGCGCGACGAAGTTGTTGTAGGCTTGCGTCGGGTTCCTAAGTTCCGGCTTGCGGAAGTGCCGAAAAGCGAGCGTGCCGGACCCCGCGGGCGGCGGTTGACGCATTACCGGAAAGTGTTGTCGCACAGGAGAGGAGTTCCACGATGGACATGCTATCGAGATGCGTCGGCAGACTGGCGGTCATCGCCCAACTATTTTCGGGCATCGCACTGGCGACGGCGGTTGTGGCCGCTGCGGACGCGGAACAGCCGTCCTGGCCGAAAGCCGATCCTGCGGCGATCGAGCGCTGGCAGGACATGCGCTTCGGCATGTTCATTCACTGGGGGCCGGTGAGCCTGAAGGGGACGGAAATCAGCTGGTCGCGCGGCAAGGAAGTCCCCACCGAGGTCTACGACAACCTGTACAAGGAGTTCAACCCGACCAAGTTCAACGCGGACGAGTGGGTTTCCATCGCCAAGGCGGCGGGCATGAAGTACCTCGTGCTGACGACCAAGCACCACGACGGCTTCTGCCTCTGGGACACCAAGTTCACCGACCACAACATCATGCACTCCCCGTTCAAGCGGGACGTGGTCAAGGAGTTGTCCGAGGCATGCAAGAAACAGGGAATCGCCTTCGGGGCCTACTACTCGGTGGCGGACTGGTATCATCCCAATTGGCCCGGGGGCCGTGGCGGCAAGAAGAATGCGAAACCCGACATGGACGCGTATGAGAAGTATCTCAACAGCCAGGTTGAGGAACTGATCACCAAGTACGGTCCGTTGATCACGATCTGGGGCGACCTGCCGCAAAGTTATGGCGGACGCGGCGCCAGCATGATCCGTCGCGCGCGCGAGCTGCAGCCGGACATCCTGGTAAATAACCGCTGTGGCGTTGACGGCGACTACCTCGTCCTCGAACAGAAGATCGGCAAGTTCAACAACAGCCGGCCGTGGGAAACGTGCATGACCTTGTGCAGCCAGTGGGCCTGGAAGCCCAACGACGACATGAAGTCCCTCAAGCAGTGCCTCCAGACGCTGCTGAACTGCGTCGGCGGCGATGCGAATTTGTTGTTCAACGTCGGCCCCATGCCGACCGGCCAGATCGAGCTGCGGCAGGTGGAGCGGCTGAAGGAGATGGGGGCATGGATGGGGAAGTACGGCGAGAGCGTCTACGGCACGCGCGGCGGGCCGTTCATGCCGGGCAACGGGCAGGTCAGCACGCACAAGGACAACGTGGTCTACGTGCATGTGCTGACGTGGGAGAAAGAGTCGCTGGTGCTGCCGGCCCTCGGCAGGAAGATCGTCAAGAGCGAACTGTTGACGGGTGGGAGCGTCGACGTGAAACAGGGCGAGAACGAGATCACGATCTCGGTGCCGGCGGCGAACCGGCAGGAGATCGACACGATCGTGAAGCTCCAGCTGGACGGTCCGGCTGGAACGGTGCCGGGGTCGGATACGAAAGACCCGCCATGAGGGCATCGGGGTCACGTCGCAACAAGGAACGAGGTCTTATCACGCGGGAGAGGGTGTAACCATGTTAACGATTCAGATGCCGAAGAGATGGTCGCTGATGATGCTGGGCCTGGTCGCTGCGATGGCGGGTTCATGGAAGTATGGAGATGTGCAGGCAGCGCCTGCCGTTGCCGAGAAACCGGCCGTGATCAAGTCGGCAAACGATCCGACCAAGCCGGTGCCCGGCGGCGTCAAGTGGTTCTGGCGCAAGCATGAGAGCTACGTCGAGCAGACCAAGAACAAGAAGTTCGATCTTTGTTTCCTGGGCGATTCCATTACGGATGGGTGGCCGGGAGATATGTTCAATAAATATTTTGGCAAGTTCAATGCCGTGAACTTCGGAATAGGCGGAGACAGGACGGAGAATGTGCTGTGGCGGCTGGAAAACGGTGAGTTGAAGGGGACATCCCCCAAGGTGATCGTGCTGTTGATCGGAACGAACAACGCGGGCATGAACACGGCTGAGGAAATGGCCGTGGGGATTACGGCCGTCGTGAAGGCTCTTAGGACGGGTTGCCCTCAATCCAGGATTCTGCTGTTGGGGGTGTTCCCAAAGAAGGACATGACGCTGGAGAAGACGAAAGCCGTCAATGCCATCGTGGCCAAGCTGGATGATAATAAGATGATCCGCTATCTCGACGTCGGCGCTAGGCTTCTTGACAAGGACGGCAACATCCAGGAAGGCGTGCTGAGCGACGTTGTGCATCTGACCCGGAAAGGGTACGAGATCTGGGCCGAGGCCATGAGCCCGTTACTTGCCGAGATGATGGAGGAGAAACAGGGGGAGCAAGGAAAACGGGGAGGAGCGTTGCCCAGATAAGGATACACGATGAAGAAGATCATTCTTCTGTTCAGTACCCTATGGCTGGCGAGTCACGCGGCCGCCGCGGACTGGAAACCGGTGCCCGGCCAGTTCGGGATGACGCGCTGGGCGAACGATGTCTCACCGGACAAAGTGCTTCCCGAATACCCGCGGCCGCAGATGGTCCGCAAGGATTGGCTGAGTCTCAACGGGCTGTGGAACTACAGCGTCGTCGCCAGGGATGACAAGCAACCGGCGTCGTACCAGGGCGACATCCTGGTGCCTTTCCCGATCGAAGCGCCCCTCTCCGGCGTGGGCAGGATGATCAACGCCTTTCCGGGCCGGACCTATGCCAACAGCCGGCTGTGGTATCGCCGCGCGTTCGAGACGCCGGCGCAATGGAAGGGCCGACGCACCCTTCTGCACTTCGGCGCCGTCGACTGGGAGGCAACGGTTTATCTGAACGGCAAGGAACTTGGCGTCCACCGCGGCGGCTATGACGGCTTCTCGTTTGACGTCACCGACGCGCTGAACCAAGAGGGTCCCAACGAACTGGTAGTCGCCGTCTGGGACCCTACCTTTGAGGGCGGCTATCCCCGGGGCAAGCAGATCGACAAGCCCGGCGGCATCTACTACACACCCTGTTCGGGCATCTGGCAGACGGTCTGGTTGGAGCCGGTGGCGGAGGACCACATTGAATCGCTCGCGATTATCCCGGATGTGGATGCCTCGGCCGTCCGTGTCACGTGCCGCGTGTCGCCCAACGCCAAACGCCCGACAGAGAACGTCCAAGTCCGGATTCTCGACGGCGGAAAACCGGTTGCCGCCGCAATGGGCAAGGCCGGGGAAGTCATCCAGATCGAGGTCAAAGATGCGAAGTTGTGGTCGCCCGAGACTCCGCATCTTTATGACCTGACCGTCAAGATGGGCGCCGACGAAGTAAACAGTTACTTCGGCCTGCGCAAGGTGTCGGTGGGCCCGGACAAGGATGGCATCACCCGGATCCTGTTGAACAATGAGTTTGTCCTGCACAACGGCGTACTGGACCAGGGATACTGGCCGGACGGCATCTACACCGCGCCAACGGATGCCGCCCTGCGCTATGACATCGAAACCATCAAGCAGCTCGGCTTCAACATGAGCCGCAAGCACGTGAAGGTCGAACCGGAACGCTGGTACTACTGGGCGGACAAACTCGGCCTGCTGGTCTGGCAGGACATGCCCTGCAGCGGGGATGGCATCCATGCCAAACCGCCCGCCTACGCCGCGTCCAATGCCCAGCGCCAGGATCAGTTCGGCGCCGAACTGCGGGCCATGATCGCCGGTCGCTTCAACCATCCCTCCATTGTCTCGTGGATTGTGTTCAACGAGGGGATGGGCCTGCAGAATCCCGGAGGTTACAAACTGGACGACGGGATCCGCGCGTTCATGCGCCGGATGGCCGACATCGCCGGTGAGGACAAAACGCGCGCGATCAATGCCGAGAGCGGCGCACCGTTTGGCCAATACCAGGGATGGAATGTGCTGGACATCGGACTCGGGCAGATCATGGATGCCCATTGCTATGGCACCACGAAATGCATCGCACCCACGAAGGAACGGGCCAGCGTCATCGGCGAGTACGGCTACGCGAAATACCTGGATTCGATTGCCAAATACAGGCCGCTGGTCAAGAATCCCGGCATCAGCGGATTGGTATGGACACAACTCACCGATGTGGAAAACGAGCGCAATGGCCTGCTGTCCTATGACCGCAGCAAGTTCAGCGAAGACCCGAAACAGGTGGCTGCTCAGAACGCCGATTACGATGGGAGAGAACGCAAATGAGAAATACGCGTTCTGAGAGCGGGATCACTTTTCAAGGCAAGTGTTCCTAACGGCCAACGAAAGGACGGAACATGCGGATCTCCAGGATAATTTGGGTGTTGCTCTTGATGGGTGCCCCGGTCTTGGCCCAGCCGGCGCCGCAGCCGTCGGCCGGCGGCTTTGCCTTGGGCGAGCGGGAGACGATCGTTTTTGTCGGCGACAGCATTACGGCCGCCGGCCAATACGTGATGTACATCGAAAGTTATCTCGTCACGCGATTCCCGCAGCGGACCTTTCACGCCATCAATTCCGGCCGGGGGAGCGAGACTCTGTCGAACCTGAGCGAAGTCGATCATCCCGGCCGGCGGCCTTGCTTGTTTGCCCGATTCGACGCCGATGTCGCCGACTTCACGCCGACGGTCGTCGTCTCCTGCTATGGCATCAACGACGGCATCTACCATCCGTTCAGCGAGGAGCGCTTCAAAAACTTCCAGGAGGGCGTGGGCCGGTTGATCCTGAAGGTGCGCCGCGATTTGAAGGCCCGCTTGCTCATTCTTACGCCGCCCGTCTACGATTCCCGTAATGCCGGCCAGCCCGACGTGAGGCCCGAGGAGACCTACGGCTATAAGCGCCCCTTTGCCGACTACGACCAGGTTATGGAAAAATATGCCGCCTGGCTGATGACCCTGAAGGAGGAAGGCGTCACCGTGGGCGATCTGCACGCGCCTATGGCTCGGCACCTCAAAACCCGTCGGCAGGAGACGCCCGCCTTCCGCATGAGCGGAGACGGGATTCATCCCTCATCGACGGGCCATCTCCTGATGGCGATGGCCGCGCTCAAGGCGTGGCACGCGCCGGCTCTGGTTGACGAGGCGTGCATTGATGCGGCCGGCGGGCGAGCCGCGGCCGGCGAGGTGAAGGACCTGCAGATTCAGGATGGCGCGGTCCGCTTCTCCTGGACCTCCAGGGTGCCGATGCCCGTGGATGCATCGTGGGACGCCGCGTCGTTGGCGCTGGAGCGATTCACCGACACATTGAACCGTCACCGCCTCACGGTTGCCGGCCTGACCGGCGATCGCTACACGTTGTTTGCCGACGAGGTGGAGGTTGGCCGGTTTTCTCGCCAGGAGTTGGCGGCAGGCATTGACCTGACGGCCCTGGAAAAGTTCCCGACAACGGCCCGCAGTCAAAAGATACTTCCGCTGCTCAGGGAACTTCGAAGGTTGGGCTACGCGGTCTTCCGCAGGAACTATTCCGGCGATGCCGACCCCAGGCGGGCCGAATTGGACCAGCAGTTGCAGGCCCTCTGCAAGCCGGTGAGCATGACGATTCGTATTGCTCCAACCCCGTAACCCCCGCCCTTGCCACGGCGTAGTCCCGGCGCGCCGGGACGAAGTTTACCCGCCGTGGCGGGCCGGGCCGCCTGCCTGGTTCGCCGCCGGGCCGCCGCGTTTTTTTATTCTCCCGCCTTTTCCGATGCGCGCCCACCGCGCGGCGGGTCTTCGACGACTCACTCCACGGGAACCGCCTGTGGATGTTGGTGCTGGCCAAGTCGGATGCGCCGGATTTCCGCCTTGACTTCCGGGATGGCCGAGGGCGGCACGCTCAGCGCCCCGAATCCGAGGCCGACCAAGTGCGGGATGGCGCGTTTGCGGCCGGCCAGTTCGCCGCAGATGCTCAAAGGGAGGCCGTCGGCGGCATCGGCCGCGAGTTCGAGGAGTTTGAGGACGGCCGGATGGTCATCGACGAAGTACCGGCTGACCAGGGTATTCTCTCGGCCTGCGGCCATGGTGTACTGGGTCAGGTCGTTCGTTCCCACGCTCAGGAAGTCGGCGTGTTGAGCGATCTGGTCGGCCGAGAGCGCCGCGGCAGGCGTCTCGATCATCGCGCCAAGGGGGGGAAGGCCCTCGGCGCCGAGGTCGCGTGCGGCCTCGCGGAGGATCCCCTTTACTTCGAGCATCTCTTCGGCCAGGGTGACCATGGGGACGAGAATCCGCACCGTGTGGTCGCGGGCCAACCGCAGGAGAGCCCGCAACTGCGTGTTGAGCAGTTCCGGATACTCCACCAGCAGCCGCACGCCGCGCCGGCCGAGGGCCGGGTCGTGCTCCGGCGCGAAGCGCGCGAACGCCAGGGGTTTGTCGCCGCCGGCATCGAGCAGGCGGACGGTGACCGGCTTGTCCTTCAGCGGCTCAAGCGTGTCCCGGAGACTTTCGAGGAGTTCCTCCTCCGAGGGGGGGCGTCGGCGCGAAAGGTACAAGCCCTCGATCCGGCAGAGCCCGATGCCGTCGGCCCCGTTGGCGGCGGCGGCGCAGGCGTCTTCCCGGGAACAGATGTTGGCCTCGACGCGGACGAGCAGCCCGTCCTGGGTCCTGGCCGGTTCGTGGCAGCAGCGGCTGGCGCCGGCCGACCGGGCCCCGTGTCGCTCCATCTGCCGCAGGAAACGCCCTTCGGTTACGCCGTCGGGGCGGACGACGACTGTCCCGCGTGTGCCATCGACCAGGACCCGGTCCGCCGGCCGGATGTGGCGGGTCGCTTCGTCTATCCGCGACACGGCGGGGATGCCGACCTGCCTGGTCAGGATGGCGGCGTGGGACAGCCGCCCCCCCGCTTCGACGACGACGGCAACGACGGATCGGCGCGACAGACACACCGTGTCGGAGGGAAGCAGTTGCGTTGCCACCAGAACGCTTCCGGGAGGGACGTTCTCGAGGGCGTGGGCGCCGGCCCCGGTAAGGCTCGAGAGCAGCCGGCGTCGGAGGTCGGCGATGTCGTAGGCGCGGTCGCGGAAGAGTTCCGTGTCCATCGTTCGGAACTTGTGTTCCCAACGTTTGAAGACGTGTTGGACGGCCGACTCGGCGTCGTGCCGGCCTTCGGCCAGTCCTTTCTGAATCTCTTCGAGGACGAGCGGGTCGGACAGGAGGGCCCCTTGAGCGCGGAAGATGTCCGCCGTTGCCGCATCGAACTCGACCTCGGTCCGGCGGGCCGTGGCCTGCAAGTCGGCGAGGACCTCCTCGATGGCGTTGTCGATGCGGGCGCGCTGCTGGCGGATTGTGAGGCGGTCCCCCGGCGGGTCATCCGCATGGCCGTAGCGGTCTTCCCAGGGATCGAGATTGTAGACCCAGGCGTTGCCGGCGGCCAGGCCGGGCGACACCCCGAGTCCGACGAGTTTGAGCGATGGCTCCGGGCCTGTCACGGGCTGCTATACCCCTCTAGGCTTTCGTTTCCGCCTGGCACGGCGCGGCGGCGTCAGTTTGCGGGCGCGGCCGGCGTCACCGCTTCCCTGCCCGCCGGGGACCCGGCGGATCGGTCGGGGCGCGCGGCCAAGGCCTTGCCGGCGCGCGCGGGTTCCGCTTCCCGTTCGCCTGTGCCCGGTGCCGGTCTCACGTACTGCGCCATGGTCTCGGCCAACCGCCGGATCTCCAGCGGCATCGAGAGGACCCCGATGGCCCCCTCGCTTAACGCCTCGCCGGCCACCCGATCGCCCCCGTTGAGCGCCGTCATCAGGACGCGCACCTCCGGGTTGACGGCCTTCAACTGGTGGAGGACCTCCAGCCCGCTTGCCCCGGGCGTCTCGAAATCCAGCACCACCAGGTCAACATCCGGCTGGTGGCGGCGGTAGTGTTCGATCGCTTCCTCGGCGGTGGAGACGGAGGAGACGGTGTAGCCGAGGCGTTCGAGGACCTTCGCTATCAGGTGGAGCAGGGGAGTCTCGTTGTCGAGGCAGAGGATGCGGCCCGGCCCGGCTTCGCCAGGGCATAGCCCGGCTTCGCCGTGGCGACGCCCGGCCGATGCCGGGGCCGCCTCGGCCGCCGGCGCCAGCGGGAAGAACAGGTCGAACGTGGTCCCATGTCCCGGGGTGCTGTCCACCTCGATGATGCCGCCGTGGCTTTTCACACACCCGTAAACGGACGCCAGTCCCAGGCCGGTGCCCTTGCCGGGTTCCTTGGTGGTGAAGAAGGGCTGGAAGATCCTCGCCTTGGTTTCCTCGTCCATGCCGATGCCGGTGTCCGCCACGGATACCCGCAGGTAGCGTCCCGGCTTCACCTCATAGGGCCGGTGGCGGCAGGCCTCCTCGTCCAGGTTGACGCAGTCGGTGCTGAGGGTCAGTTCGCCGCCCTGGGGCATGGCCTCGCAGGCGTTCAGGATGAGGTTCAGAACGGCGTTCTGCAACTGCGACGGGTCGCCCGCGAAGTCCGACTCCTCGGCGCGAAGGTCGAGCGTCACCTCGATGGGCACGCCGGCGGCGGGGCGAGGCAGGCCGGCCGCCTCCCGGATGATCTGGTGCATGTCCACCGGGCCGCTCTTGAAACGCCCCTTCCTGGCGAACGCCAGGAGTTGCTCGATCAGGTCGGCCGCCCGGCGCGACGCCCCACGAGGCCGTCTCCTGGGGCAAGGTGGACCCGAACCGCCTGCCCGACGCCGTCGTCTGCTACGCCGACACGACCATCGCGCTTCCGATCCTCACCCACTACGCCCTCGCGCGCCACAGGAAGCGGAAACTGAAGCGCCTCTACCGCCGACGCGCGGAACTCATGGAAGCCCTCGTCCGCGAATACTTCGCGCACAACAAGTAGTGATTTCGAGCCGCCAAGTTTATTGAGCCCTGCACAACTAATGTTCAGCGCCAGACAACACGATTTGCGCGGCGGGTGTCCCCCACCCGCCGCGCTATCTCATCAAGTTGCTTCGTCCTGCCCTTTAGAGGTACTTCCGGATCAAATCCGGAATAATGTCCCGCGCCGCAGCAGCCACATGGTCCACGTCTCGGGGGTCCGCTTGCTGGTGGCCACTCCCCATCACCAGTACCTTGGCAATCTCCTGCCAGAGGCGCTCTATCTCCTCCTGGCGGAAATGTGCAAACAGCCTGGCCTGGATGACGCGCAGCCGGCCAGCCTGCTCGTCGACCGCCCTCATCAACTGAAGATAAACAGGATCGGGGTTGTGGGCCCCCAACTTCGCCCAGTGACCTCGCAAGCCCTGCGCTTCGGGGGAAAGATATTCCACGTACCATTGAGCGTATGCGACCCGATAATCCTCAAGCGCCTCGGCGGCATGAACCAGCACCTCCCGGCGCGCCCGGTTGCGCTCGGAGCGCGTCGCCAGTATCCAGGTGACGACGCTGCCCATGAGCGTCCCGATGATTGCCCCACCCACCCCCGAAAAGATCGGCACTAGCACCTCAATCACATCCCCTCCTCCACGATCCCTATCTCCTCCTCCGTCAACCCATACAGTTCATACACCAACCCGTCAATCTCCTGATCCGTCCGGTCAATCAACCGCTGAATCCGCCCCCGCTCCTCCACGCTCCGCGCCTTAGCCAACCGCTTGTGCAAGTCCAACATCCGCTGCACTTTTTCCACCAGTTCCTTCCGCCGGTTGGCTCCGTGTGTGTCTCCACCAGCGATCACGCGAACGGGAAATCCTTCAAGGTATTGCCCGAAGAACCTCAGGTAAGTTTCGGTCTTGCCTTCCAGCCCCGCGCACGTCGCTTTGAAGTAGAAATGCGCAAGCCGCGAGTTGAGCAGGCCAAGCAGGTAAAGGTCCCGCCCCGGAATGAAATAGACGGTGTTCGCGCCATAATGGCCTTCCTCGTCCAGGGCAAAACGCGGGCGCTTAGCGATGTCGGGAAACACGATCTTCGGACCTTCGAGGAGTTCCGCGTAAGCGTATTGCGGCTGCTGAAGTTCGTACCATTCCTGCCGCGTCGCCCGCGCCTTGAGCCGTTGCCGGAAAGGCTCCAAGTGGGCTTTGACGGCGGGGTAGCGATCAATCAGCACGCCGTGGTACGTGTATAACAAGTATTGTCCTGGGGAGTGAACCGCGTACCTGCGCACGTCGCGACCGTTCAGAAACGGCTTGATTATCTCGCGCGCCTTCGGGTTGGCCTTCAGGATTCGATTCTTCCGCGCCTCGTCAACAACGAAAGCCTCGCCAAGGCCAGATTTGATTCCCATGCAAATCTTGCCTCCGCAGTACTCAACAAGCGGCTGCGAGCCTTTTTTTAGTTTTCGCATCAGGTCGGACGCAGCCGGGGGAGCAAAGTGCCAGGAACCCGCACCCAGCGACGATGCTTCCACGGTGAAAGCGCCGCGTGCCGCAGCCTCTTTAAGCGTCACCGTTCCCCCTGCGACGGCCGCGAAATCCTCTAGCGCGAGCGGCGGCGTATAACAAACGCTCCCCTTACGGTCGCCGTCCCGCCCGCTTACCAGCACCAGCGTCCTGACCGTAGCGCCGGGAAAGACCGGCAGCCCGGCCAAGTCCACAATCCCCTCAACCGCAGCGTCCAACGCCAGGAATGCACGCAAACGCCGCCCGTAATTCGCCCGCAGAAACTTGTTCGACAAAATCATCCCGAAGCGCCCGCGAGGCGCAAGCAGCCTGTGCGCACGTTCCACAAAGTACGCGTAAAGGTCCGAACGCTCATCGTGGCAAGCGTACTTCGACTTCAAATAATCCTTTAGTTCCTTGAAAGCTTCCATGCGGATATATGGCGGATTCCCAATCACCGCGTCGTACCCCCGCCGCCTCTTCGGGACCTTCGGCCCGAGAATCTGCGGAAACTCCGCCGCCCAATCAAAGGCGTTCACGCGGTGAACCTCGTCCTCATCGAACAGGTCCATTTGCCGACCATCGAAAAAGTCCGGCCCAATCAGCGAGTTGCCGCACTTGATGTTCGTCGCCAGGTCCGGCAGCGCACGCTCCTCGTGAAAGAGCCGCATCTGACGCTGAAGGCTGTCCTGGTTCTCCCCTTCCAGGACCTTGAGGAGCAGGCTAAGTTTCGTCACCTCCACCGCCTGCCCGTCTATGTCCACCCCGAAGATGTTGTTGAGGAGGATCCGCCGCTTCTCGCGGATCGTGAGGCGCCACTGGCCCCCCGCCCCCTGATAGACCTCCTTCGTGTGCTTTTCCGGCCCGCCCTGTAGTGAGAGGTTCCCTCTACTACAGGGCCCGTCGGCGACGTACCAGTCCCGGTGCCAGTCCAGGAGCCGCTCAAACGCCCCGATGAGGAACGACCCGCTCCCGCATGCCGGGTCCAGGATGCGAAGACGCGATGCCTCGCGCGGCGTCTTGCCCGCCAGCAACCGTCCCACCGTCTCCTCGACGATGTACCGGACGATGTAGGTCGGCGTGTAATAGACGCCGCCCGCCTTCTTGACCTCCGGCTTCTCCTCGACCTTGGCGTGGTGTCCGGCGGTGAGGCGGATCACCTTCCCCAGGAACTGCTCGTACACCTGGCCCAGGATGTCCGCCCCCAGGACCGAAAACTCGTACGGGCTTTCGGGGTAGTAAAGGCCGCGGATGATGTCCGCCAGCACCCCATCGTCCACCCGCAGGCGGGGCGTCAGTTCGTCCGGCGCATCCCGCCCCGGCTCCCGGCGGAAGTGAAACAGGCCCGAATTGTACTTGTCGTCCGCCCGCTCAAAGAGGGCGATAAGGCGCTCGTAAATTTTCGCCCCGTTCACGAGCGCAAGGAGCGCCCCGCCCGGCTCGATGCCCCGGTCCTCGCACATCCGAAGGAAAATGATCCGGTCAATCGTCCGCTGGACGGCTTCGTTGAGGTCCCGCACCGACAGGCGCGCGTTCCGAAGCGCCAGGCTCCGCGCGAGCCGCTCCCGCCACTTCTCGATCTCCTCCAGGAACGCCTCGTCCACCGTGGCCGTGCCGCGACGCCGACCCTTCTCCGCAAAGCGGTCGAAGGAGCCCTTCAGCACCGCGTCCTTCGAGAAGATCGCCGCGATCTCGCCCCAACGCTCCGGGTACTCCTCGAAGGTCATGTAAAGGATGCGGGCCGTCGAGGACTTGTCGCTCCGCCGGGGGCGCACCCGGCAATCATAGACCGCCAACTCCTCGAAGTCCGTCAGGATGGCGAGCGGCAACTTCGCGCTCCAGGCGTAGCGCCGCAACTGGTATGCCGGGTGAACGTCCGTCCCGACCGCAACCGAAGGCTTCTTCGCCTCCACGAAGAACTTTCGCTGCCCGCCCACCCGGAAACCGTAGTCCGGCGCCTCCGTCGAGCCGCCCACCTTCAGCGCGTCCTCGTGGACGACGTCCTTATACGCCTCGGCATGGCCGGCCTTGTTCTGGAGGTCCCAACCGAGCGCCTCGAAAAACGGGTCGAGAAACTCCCGCCTGAGCCGCGCTTCCTTGTAGGCCGGGTCGCGGTAGGAATCGAGGTTCTCCCGGAACCGCTCCACGAGCGCCAGAACTTCCGGCGGCGCAGCAACCGCAGGCGTGCGGCTGCGCGACCCGTTGGACTTGCCCTTACCCATCATCGCCCCCCGACCCGACTCGGCCCATGGACCGATTAGAACTTAGGCAGGGGACGCGCCGTTTTCAAGCCTTTTCGAATCGTCCCGCGCCCCCCATCCTGCAGCCTGTCCCGACCCCTCGGGATTCCCCCCCGCCTGTCGGAGCGCAGCGGAGACCCGCCGTAGCCCGCCTCGGCGGGCGAAGGAGGGCCGCAATCGAATCGCCCCCCCTCAGTCCCTCAGTTACTCAGTCACTCAGTTACTCAGTCACTGGCCCTCAAACACTGTTTCTTTGTCAAATGCGAGATTTTCCCCGCCCAAAACGACTTACGCGTGTCCGCGGGAAGTTATGCACATAAAGGTATGCACATGACATGGATGGAAAGAGTGCGAAATAGGCCCCAAAAACCGGTAAAAGCCGCGCCAAAAACGCGAAAAAAGTCGAAAAAGGTCCTAAATCCGCGCTAGCCCATCTTACCAAAGGCACCCCGTCCGCCGAAAAATCCCCCCGGGCGCTAGCGCCAGGGCCGGTGGGCCTCCCAAAATCGCCCAAAAATCCCCCGCCAAACTGGCTCCAAAAAGTTATCCACAATCGCCGACGTCCGTAAGTCGAGGCGGTTAAGAGGTGGTTCAAGCGACGGCGAAGTCGTCGGACCGGCCGCCGAGTTGCCCCTTGAGGCGTTCGAGGATGGCGGTGTGCATCTGGCTGACGCGGGATTCGGAGAGTTTCAGCGTCGCCCCGATCTCCTTCATCGTCATGCCTTCGTAGTAGTAGAGGAGGAGGATGAGACGTTCGTTTTTTGCGAGGCCCTTGGTGATGAGGCGCTTGAGGTCGTCGACTTGCATGGAGCTCATGGGGTCTTCGGCGCGTCGGTCGGCCACCAGGTCGGCCTCGCGGAAGTCGCGGCTGGAGTCGGAGGCGGCGAACTTGCGGTCGAGGCTGAACATGCCGACGGCGCTGGCGTCGCGTCGGAGGCGTTCGAATTCCTTCTCCGAAAGGGCCATGAACTGGGCAAGTTCGTGGTTGGTGGGGGCGCGTCCGAGCATGTTTTCGAGTTTGTGCCGGCTCTGCATCAGTTGGGTGGCCCGATGGCGGACCAGCCGCGGGACCCAGTCGCTGTTGCGGAGGGCGTCGAGGATGGCGCCCTTGATGCGGGCCCCGCAATACGTCTCGAACTTGACGCCGCGCTTCAGATCGAACATTTCGATGGCGTCCCTGAGGCCGTCGCAGCCGGCGCTGATGAGGTCGTCGAGTTGGACCTCGTCGGGGAGTTTCGACCAGAGGCGCTCGCTGTTGGACTTGACGAGCGGTAGGTAATGTTCGACGAGGAGGTTGCGGAGGGTTTCGGAGGCCGTTTTGCGGAACTCCGCCCACACGGCCGGCAGATCCTCTTCCTTCAGTTCAACGTTTCCCTGCCAGGTGCGGATGCCTTCGGACGCGCGTGCCATGACACTGCCCCTTTCCGGTAAGTTCCCTACGCAGCGGACCGATGGGGCCGGGGACCCGTGAGAGGTCCCGCGAGATGGCCCCGAGTCCCGCGGCGGCGGGAGATCTCGGTCCGCAACCCGTTCCTATCGTCAACCGGCGACAAGTCGCTTCACCATTCGTTGGAAGAAGCCCAAGGGCGTTCGGGTCCGGGCCTGCGGGCCCTCCAGGACGGCCGAAACGAGCCTCTTGATGCACCAGGCGGCCTGCGAGTGCGGATAGGCCAGGAGGAGGGGCTCCTGGCGGTAGACGGCGCGGCCGACGTGGCCGTCGCAGAAAACGTATCCCAGGAGGTCCACCGGCAGGCCGAGGAAACGCCCCGCGGCCTCGCGGAGGCGC
>Ga0315277_10006209_pt1 | contig 15709 bp, 13 predicted proteins | sample YL17G05_15_MG_FD_203695 | JGI IMG/M metagenome (GOLD analysis project Ga0315277, IMG submission 203695) | Sediment microbial communities from Yellowstone Lake, YNP, Wyoming, USA - YL17G05_15 | ecosystem: Environmental > Aquatic > Freshwater > Lake > Sediment | place: USA: Wyoming | collected...
GTTGTCGGGGACGCACCCTACTCGCAAAGCTACATCCGGAAGGTCAAATCCACGCGGGATGCGCGCATACTGTTTCCCGGGGCCATTTACGGGTTGGGATACCGGCAACTGCAGGCGAACGCATTTTGCTATATCCATGCGACCGAAGTAGGCGGCACGCACCCCGCCCTTATTGAAGCCATGGGACAGGGAAACATCGTCATCGCAAACGGAACCCCGGAAAACGCGGAGGTGCTGGGGAACGCCGGCGTGCTCTACAGGAAAAATGACGTGGAGGATCTGGCAAGCCTTCTGCAGGATGTGGTGGACTTCCCCGATAAGTATGCGGCTCTCAAGGAGGCCGCCCTGGTGCGGGCGCGTACCGTATATTCCTGGGAGGATGTAGTAACTCAGTACGAAAAGTTGTTTGTCCGGCTAGTGAACGAATAAAAAGGGTTTACGATTGACGATTGACGATTGGAGATAACTGAAAATCGTCAATCGTAAATCGTCAATCGTAAATTCGTTCCGGTTTATAATCCAAGTCTTATGGGAGGAACTGTGGTGAAGTCGTCGGCCGGCAAGATCGACCGGGTTCTGGCGCCGTGGATCATTTTTTCCAGCTTTCTGCGGAAGATCTATATCCAGCGGGGTCTGATCCGGAACTTCGTCGTGCGCGACTTGAGGACGCGCTACATCGGATCGTTCATGGGATTCTTCTGGAGCGTGATTCACCCGATCGTGCTGCTGGTAAGCTATACATTCGTCTTCTCCGTGATATTCGGGCAACGGCCGATGCCCGACAGCGGCACTACCAGTTTCCCTCTCTTCCTGTTCTGCAGTATTCTTCCCTGGCTGTTTTTCTCGGACACGCTTCAGCGCTCCAGCACGGCTGTGATCGACAACGCCAATCTTGTGACGAAGACGATGTTCCCAAGCGAAATCCTGCCGTTGACGATTCTTCTGGCAGGTCTCGTAAACCACTTGATTGGATTCGCCATTCTGCTCGGCATCCTTTTCTTCACCTTGGGAAAAGTGAGCATCTACATACTATTGGTGCCGGTCTATTTCCTGCTGCTCATGCTTTTCACCCTCGGAATCTCATGGCTCGTCGCGAGCTTGAACGTTTTCGTGCGCGATATTTCGCAGGTGCTGAGCGTGATCCTGACCTTCTGGTTCTGGTTCACACCGATCTTCTATTCTCCCGATCGATTTCCAGCCAAGCTGGCGTTCCTGGTCCGCTGGAACCCGCTCGCCCACGTGGTGACGGGATACCGGGACTGCCTGCTGCGCATGCGCATGCCGAACCTTAAAATCCTGGCACTGCTGGCAGTCGGTTCCTGTCTGGTCTTCGCGGCCGGCGGCCTCTTTTTCCGCAAAACCAAGCGCGAATTTGTGGATGTCCTCTGATGCCGGCAATCCAGGTTGCACATCTCTCGAAGAGATATCGCATCTATGACCGTCCCCGGGACAAGCTGCTCGATATGCTGGGATTCGGCAAGGGCTCGTTGCATCGCGACTTCTGGGCCCTTGAAGACGTTTCCTTTGAACTCGAGTCGGGGCAAACGCTCGGAATCATCGGCCAGAACGGGTCGGGCAAAAGCACCCTGCTCCAGATCCTCGCGGGCATCATGCGCCAGACGAGGGGCGACTGCTTCGTGAACGGGAAGATCTCCGCACTGCTCGAGCTGGGGTCCGGCTTCAATCCCGAGTTCACAGGCCGCGAGAACGTGTTCATGAACGGCGCGATACTGGGCCTCGACACGCGGGAGATGCAGGATCGCTTTGATGCCATCGCCCGTTTCGCCGAGATCTCCGACTTCATGGAACAGCCGGTGAAGACTTACTCCAGCGGCATGTTTATGCGCCTGGCCTTCGCAGTTGCGGTCAACGTCGATCCCGACATACTCCTGGTAGACGAGGCGCTCGCCGTTGGAGACCTGATTTTCCAGCATCGCTGCATGCACCGCATGAATAAATTGCGCGAGGCTGGAAAGACGATTATCCTCGTGACCCATGACTTGGGCGCAGTTACGAAGTTCTGTGACCGCGCGCTGCTGCTCGACGCAGGACGCTTGCTGGAAGACGGCAAGCCCGACCTCGTGGTGCAGAAGTACCACGCCCTGATGTTTGAACGGGAGCGTCGCTACAGTTCGTTCGACGGGGATTCCGGCCCGAGCGAAGACGCGGATGCTTTGGTCGCGGGGGGGCAGGTTCCGGTGGTGCGCACCATCCCCAACATCGATCATCGCTTCGGCAGTGGAGAGGCGACCCTTCTGGGGGTGGAGTTGATCAATCAGCAAGGCGATCCCACAAGAGAGGTGTTTGGCGGACAGGCCGTCGTGATCCGCGTTTCGGCGCAGTTCAACAAGAACGTGGAACAGCCCATTCTCGGCTACACGCTGCGGGACCGGCTCGGAATCGAGATATCGGCCTGCAACACCTCGTACTCCGGACGTCCCTTGCCGGCGGCACATGCGGGCGACATCTTCACCAGCGATTTTCACATCCCCGTCCCTCATCTTGCCGCCGGGAGCTACTCGATTTCGCCGGCGGTCGCCAAAGGGACAGTGCTGAAGCACGACATGTGCGATTGGATCGACAACGCGCTGGTGTTCAGCCTGCGGTCGGCCGAGCTGGTTTACGGCATGCTCAAGATGAATGTCGAGGTAAAATCCTACGTTTTATCGCGCAGTGATCCCTAGCCATGGAAGAACATAAATCAGGGCCATCGGCCACTCCCAGAGTAGCAGGTTCGCAGTTCACAGTTCGCGCTTCGCAGTACTTCGCAGCGCAACGATTCACAGAGCAGCTCAAGGCCGCAACCAAGGCTGCCTCCACCCTATTGACGTGGCGGCCGGTCTCCAGGCCGGCCTGGGTGGCCTGGAGATCCCTCGCCATAAGAATTCTCTGCAATACTGAAAGGAATTCCGCATTAATAGCACAGAGGTTTTCTGCGAACTGCGAACCACGAACCACGAACTCTTGGTTCGGAACTCCGCAATCTCAAGGGTCTCCACACCTCCATGGTGAGGCCTCTTAAGAATGTTTTTCTATCTCCGCACCCTGACTCTCATCTTTCTCACGCTGCTCATCACGCCGATTCTGGTGCTGCTGGCCGCGATACTGCTTTTCTTCAACGTTGTTCATTTCACGACGCACTTTACGCGCCGCGGCGCGCCAAACGAGGGCGCGCCGCTTTCCGGGCTAGCCTCCATCATCATCCTGAACTGGAATGGAAAAGATCTTCTGGCTCAGGGACTCCCCTCCGTTGTTGAAGCGGTTCGAGTGGACGGCCGACCGCACGAGATTATGGTGGTTGACAACGGCAGCACCGACGGCTCTGTGGATTTCGTCCAGGCAAACTTCCCGCAGGTGCGCATCCTTGCACTATCCAGTAACCTTGGGTTTGCCGAGGGAAACAATGCCGGTGTCCAGGCGGCCAAACACGACGTTGTGGTTCTGCTCAACAACGACATGGTCACCGATCCCGGCTTTCTGAAACCGCTGCTCGAGGGTTTCGGACCGAAAACTTTCGCTGTTTCGAGCCAGATTTTTCTGCAGAATCCTGAAGTCCGACGCGAGGAGACTGGAAAGACAACGGCAGCGTTTCGACGCGGAATGGTCGACTACTCGCACTGCCCACTCGATCAAAAGCCGCTTTCGAGACCCTATTACCCGGCATTTTGGGCCGGCGGCGGCTCCTCGGCTTTTCACCGCGAGCGATTCCTGAAGCTTGGAGGATTTCAGGCGCTCTATTCCCCGGCATACGTGGAGGACACGGATCTCTCATACCAGGCCTGGAAGCATGGATGGGAAGTTTTGTTCGCGTCAGCGTCGGTGGTTTATCACAGGCACCGAGCTTCCAGCAATCGCCGCTTCACTTCTCAGGAGTTGCAGATCCTGATCCAGCGCAACCAGTTCCTTTTCATCTGGAAAAACATCCAAGACTGGCGACTCCTGCTCTCGCATTGCGTGTATTTGCCGTGGAACTCCTACAGGCTCGCAAGAGATTTCGGCCTGGCCATCTGGAAGAGCCTCTTGCGCGCAGCCGCGAGAATTCCTGCCCTGGAAATCGCCCGGATGAGTGTCCCGCTCCATGGCCTGCGCTCGGACGAGGAAATCTTCGAGCTCTTCGCCAAGCCGGGGCTCTTCTTTGCGCAGAGGCGCGCAGCCGAGGGAAGGACTCAGGCGGCCGACTCCGCGTACTCTTCCGAAACCCGACCAAGGGTTTTGTGGATGACCGCATACATTCCGCACCTGGGACACCACGCCGGTGCCGGGCGGATGTTCCAGCTTCTGAAGAGGCTGTCCCGAAGTTATCGGATTACGCTGCTCACATTTGTCGATTACGACTATGAGAGGGAATTCCTGCCCGAGCTGGAAGAACTCTGCGAGAAAGTGGTAGCCATGCGTCGCATCCCTCCCCCCCGCTGGCAGCTGTTCGTATACGAACCCTTCGACGAGTTCAATACGCGGCATATGAAAGCTGCGCTGGATGAATGCCTGGAAGAAAGAGATTTCAGCGTCATCCAACTGGAATACACACAGATGGCATGCTACGCCCAGAGAGTCTACGGCATACCGTCGCTCCTGACGAAACATGAGGTGGATTTTGCAGCCTGCGCCCGCCGGGCGCGTATGGAGTCAAACCTGCTTAAAAAGATGCGCTGGTTTTACAACTACCTTCAGGTGCTCGACCGCGAGATCCGACTGCAGCGGGGCGTGAATGCGGCCATCTGCATGACTGAGCCCGACGCTCGCGAGCTTCGCAAGTTCTGCGCTTCGGTGCCGGTTCACGTGATCAATACCGGCGTGGATCTCGATTATTTCCAGCCCCCGGATCAGCCCGGGACGCATCCGCGATTGGTTTTTGTCGGGGCTTTCCGTCATCTGCCCAACGTTGACGCAATGCTCTATTTCTGCCAGGAGATCCTGCCCCTCATTCGAACGCAGGTCCCCGAGACTGAGCTCGTGATCGTGGGGAGCAGCCCGCCTCCGCCCATTCTCAGCCTCGCGGACATCCCCGGAGTGCAGGTCACCGGCTTTGTTCCCGACATTCGGCCTCCCATGGCCTCGAGCTCGATCTATGTGGTCCCGCTGCGCCTCGGGGTCGGCATCCGCGGCAAGATCCTGGAAGCCTGGAGCATGGGCATGGCCGTGGTGGCAACTTCGGTCGCCTGCGCCGGTTTGCATTACGAAAAGGGCAAAAACATACTGGTCGCAGACTCGGCAGATCTCTTCGCGTCGCATGTGGTCGCCCTCCTAAAGGACCCCGCGCGCCGGCAGCGCATCGGGGCGGAAGGGCGTAGGATCGTTGAGGAGCTATACAGTTGGGAGGCGTCGGCGGCAAAGCTGGATGCGCTTTATCAACAGTACATGGGGTCCGCTCTTGCGGCACACCCAACTGGAGAAAGCGGCTAATATTTTGTAGACTCAACTGACAGCACAAAGACACAAGAATCAGGAAGAGTGAAGCAAAGCAACGCTCTTTTCTTTGTGTATTTCGTGTCTTAGAGTTCTCTTTCGTATTTGACTTGTGTGAAGAGTATATGACACGCATCCTTCTGGTTGAAACCGCTTCTCCGAAGCGTGTCCGCAAGAAAGCAGAGGACATCCTCGCCGGCGGCATTTACGACGCGCCGGAAATCACAATCCTGTGCAGCGAGGATAAGAAGACAATCCAGTACCTTGCAGAATTACCAGGAGCTCAAGTTGTAGCGCTGCGCGAGGAGAATCGGCGGAGAATCCTCGAGGACCTCTCCCGCAGCAATTTTGATGTGCTCCACGTTTTCTGGACGGGCGAGAATAAGTACCGCCGCATGAAGCTTCTCGCGCTCCATGTGAAGGCGAAGGCCACTGACGTCGACATCGGCGACGGCAGCGTCTTTCGTCTTACCTGGAAGGCATACCTCCGCCACTGGCAATTCCGCCGTGCTCACCCTTTGCCCACGGACCACTGGGAGTTCGTTCCTCCCCTGGATGCTCCGGCCGAAGTCGAGTATTACGAGGGGGAGAAGATACTCCTGATCCAATCCGCGGAACCTCCCTATGTGCTGCGAGCCTTAGAGCGTCTCAAGGAGAGGCCACTTTTCCGAAATCCGCGCTACACCTTGTTCTGCCGAAATCGCCCGGAGATTCTGAAACACTTCGAAGGCCATCCGATGATCCACGAAATCCGGACACATTCGGAAACGCGCAGCAGCTTGAAGCACTTACAGGGCTTGAGGAGGGAGCGCTTCGCCGCGGCCGTGGTTTTCTTCACTGGAGATCCCAGTTACTGGAAGATAAAGTATTTCCCATTCCTTTTGGGGGCTCGCCACAAGGTAATCTTTAACGAGTACAATGATTGCTTCTACTTTACTCTGGGGGGGTGGCTCGCACTGCTTTTCCACCGGCTGGGAGGGCGGCCGCGCTTGCAAGGCCGCCCACGCTGGACCTGGCGGGCTCGAATCCCCCTTATTCTGCTGACCAAGGTGCTGCTGTTTCCGTTCCGGTTTATCTGGCTTCTCCTGGTCTGGCTCCGGTTGCGCAGCGCCGCGTGGGTAGCATCGAGTTAGAATATGTTCGTTCACTACGATTGCCACTTTTTTCTGGGACACAAGCCATGCGTTTTCCGCAGGGAATGTGACGGCTGCCCTCACTACACTCAATTCGGCAGGAGAATCCTCATTCTCAAGCTCGCCGCCATGGGCGACGTGCTGCGAACAACCCCACTGCTGAGAGGACTGCGCAGGGCCTACGCTGGATGTCACATCACATGGCTTACCGAACCTGATGTCTTGCCCATGCTGCGGGGAATAGCGGAGATCGACCGGCTCCTCCCCTACACCTGCGAAACAACCCTGCAGATCGAGAACGAAGTCTTCGACGAGTTTTACTGCTTTGACAAAGAGCCCAAAGCCACTGCCCTGGCCAAAAAAGTCAGGGCCGGGCGCAAGGTGGGCTTCGGTATGAGCGAGCTTGGCAACGTGATGCCGCTGAATAAGGAGTCGGAATACACTTTTGAGCTCGGCATCAACGACCCGCTGAAGTTCCGCGTCAACACCAAGACCTATCCCGAACTGATCTTCGAATGCGCCGGGCTTCCCTACCCGGATCCGCAGGAGTACATATTTCCCGACTTCTCAGCTGAGATCGCGGAGGCCAGAGCTCATCTCGAGGAACTGGGAGTCCGGCCCACGGACCTGAAGATCGGCTTGAACACAGGCGCCGGCGACGTTTTCGCCACAAAGAAATGGACAGAGGAAGGTTACGTGCATCTGGCCAACCGGTTGGTGGAGGAGTTCGGCGCCAAGCTCCTGCTGCTGGGCGGACCGGCCGAGGTAGAGCGCAATGCCCGAATCGCTGCCGCTGTGAGTCATCCTCTGGTGGACACCGGAACCAACAACTCTATCCGCAAGTTCACCGGCATCGTGGGCAACTGCGATCTGGTGGTCACGGGCGATACGCTTGCCATGCATATCGCTATTGGACTCAGAGTGCCCGTTCTGGTGATTCTCGGCCCCACCTGCCACCAGGAGATTGAACTTTACGGACGCGGCGCTAGGATCGTCTCGGATTTCGAGTGCAGCCCTTGCTACCTCAGCGTGTGTCCGAAAGAGGTCACCTGCATGGATGCCACACCAGCGGATCTGGTGTTCGACGCCGCGGCCAAACTGATTGCACCCTAGGGAATTCTGGTGGCCTTTCGCAGAAGCCTTGTTGAATCTTGGCGTTCTTGGTGTCCTGGTGGTGAGGTTTTTAAAAGCGTCACCACCAAGACACCAAGGGCGCCAAGAACACAAAGCAGATTGGTTGAGGCTTACAGAACCACAAAAGAGAAATCGTTCCCGGAATTGGCAGACTCTGTGAGTCCCCCCGGAAAAGCCCGCAAAGTCGGGGGCTTACCCAAAGGCCTAGGGGAACATCCCCAATTTCCTAATCCATGAAGCGGTATTTGAGGATGACGAAAAGCGCGGCGATACCGTCCTTCCAGCTGATCTTTTTGCCCTCCGAATAATCGCGGCCGGCGTAGGAGATCGGTACTTCATAAATCCTACAACGCGCCTTGGCTATCTTAGCGGTGAACTCCGGCTCGATACCGAAGCGGTTCTCGCGAAGCTCGATCTTCTTCAAAATGTCCGCCCTGAAAACCTTGTAGCATGTCTCCATATCCGTGAGATTCAAATCGGTGAGCATGTTGGAAAGAGTGGTGAGCACGCGATTTCCCACCGAATGCCAGAAGAAAAGCACACGGTGCGGCCCGCTCAGAAAGCGCGAACCGTAGACGACGTCGGCTTTGTTCTTCAGGATCGGCCGAATCAGTTCCGGATATTCGGCCGGATCGTATTCGAGGTCCGCGTCCTGGATGATCACAATGTCGCCGGACACCTGCCTGAAACCGGCGCGGAGCGCGGCGCCTTTGCCCGCATTACGCGGCTGGAAGAGGATTTTCACGTTGTCGGAGGGAGGGAGGCTCTGGAGGATCTCGCGCGTTCCGTCTGTGGAGCAATCGTCGATCACTATGATCTCTTTGGGGAGATCGACGTCCTGGACACGCCGTAGAATCTCGCGGATCGTGTCCTTTTCGTTGTAAACAGGAATGACGACTGAAAGCTTCATAGCGTCCACGTGAATGTGCTCGAAGAACATATTTTTTAGCTCCCACGAGTGTCAAGGGAAATGGTTATAATCCGCCGATGACTTCGCAACCGGTTCAACCCCTGATCTCCGTCGTGATCCCGAATTACAACGGCGCGGCGTTTCTGGAGGGCTGTCTGTCGTCGCTTCTGCGCCAGACCTATACACGTATTGAGATAGTGGTGGTGGACAACGCTTCATCGGACGCTTCCGCCGAGGTTGTCTTGCGCGTCGCGCCGGGAGCGGTGCTGCTGCGCAAGGAACGAAACCTGGGATTCGCAGGCGGGGCCAACGCCGGGTTCCGCGCGGCACACGGAGAGTGGATCGCAGTTCTCAACAACGATGCTGAGGTTGCTCCCGACTGGCTGGCCGAGTGCGCGCATGCCATGGAACGCCATCCGGAAGCAACATTCCTAGCCTGCCGCATCTTGGATTTCAAGAAACGCGACCGCATCTTCAGCGCAGGGGATTGCTTCCTGCGGGCAGGGATAGGGTATCGCCGCGGGCAGGATTTAAAAGACCGGCAGGATTATCGGCAGGAAACGGAAATCTTCGCCGCCTCCGGCTGCGCGGCCCTCTATCGCAAGTGCGTGTTGGACGAAGCAAACGGCTATGACGAGCGCTTCTTTGCTTATCTCGAGGATGTCGATCTGGCGCTCCGATTGCAGGCAGCCGGCCATCGCGGATGGTATGTTCCCCGAGCGGAGGTCTATCATCTTGGTGGGGCAACGAGCGGGGGGGAGTTTTCACTTCTGGCTGCGCGGCTGCGCACGCGGAACTCCATTCTTTTGCTTGTCAAAAGCATCCCGGCCCGCATTTTCTGGCGCTGTTGCACGAGAATCGCAGCCGCACAAATGTCCTGGCTGGCCCGCGTGATCACCCATGGCAGAGTCTGGAGCTATCTTCGAGGCCTGGCAGGTGTCGTTCCGTTGCTCCCTGTCATGCTGAAGGAACGCCGCAGGCTGAGAGTTTTATGGCGCACTTCCGCCGACAGCTTATGGCAGGCAATCCTCCGATCCGAAACTCTGGCACGAAGGGATTTCGGTCCGCCGGTACCTGAAGGAGTCTCCACCTTTTTAAAATGGTACTTCAGACTATCTTAGCGGGTGCGAAATTGCGGATTGCGGATTGCGGATTGTGGATTACAGACACCGTTTGACCATGATTTCAGTTGTAATCGTCAATTGGAACTCCGGCCCGCTTCTGGAGAGGTGTGTTTCATCTTTGCTGAAGCATGCCGGCGGCTGCGAGATCCTGGTGGTTGACAACGCATCCGAAGACTCCAGCACGGATTTCCTGAGAAACGCCAAATGCCCGTTCACGCTGATTCACAACAATAAAAACATCGGTTTCGCAGCAGCGAGTAACATGGGGTGGAGGCAAAGCCGCGGTGACTGGATATTGTTCTTGAATCCCGACACCGAGAGCCTTCCGCGCTCTGTCGAAAGTTTGGCAGAACCGCTGATGCAGGATGCCGGCGTCTGGGCTGCCGGAGGCCTACTCCTCGACCTCACAGGCAAATCCCAAATCGGTTTCAATGTGCGCGCTTTTCCCACTGTCGGCAGCGTCGCAGCCGACATGCTCCTCCTCTACGAAATGTGGCCCGGCAACCCCTGGACCCGGCGTTATCGCCTGTCTGGCTGGGATTCGCGCCTGGCGTCAGACGTCGAGCAACCCGCTGCCGCATCCCTGATGGTGTCGCGGCGGGCGTTGGAGTCTTTGGGTGGGTTTGACGAGAGTTTCCGTCCGGCTTGGTTCGAAGACGTGGATCTGTGCAGGCGCGTCTGGAACGCGGGCGGACGGATACGTTACGAGCCGGCCGCCCGGTTCCTGCATCACGGAGGCTACAGTCTCGGACATCTTGATCGGGAGAAGTTCCTGGAATACTTCCACACCAACCAGATCCGCTACTTCGCGAAGCATCATGGCAAAAGCACGGCTGGTCGTGTGCGCAAATTCGTGATCACGGGCATGTACCTGCGCGCCGCGCTATCCTTCGTGCGTCCGCCCGCACCCAGCACCTCGCCCGCAGCCTCTGCGAGTATCTACTGGAACGTAGCCCGGCACTTCGTTGCCTTGCACGAGGCACCCCAATGAGCCCGCGCGTCCTGGTCAGCATCGTTACCTTCAATTCCGCGCGTTATCTCGAGGATTGCCTGCAGAGCCTCAAGGCCCAGAGCTATAGGGACTTCATCATCTGCTTCTGGGACAACGCCTCCACCGACAAAACTCTCGAGATAGCCGCGCTCCACGGGGACTTGCTGCACTCATGCCATTTCTCCAATAGGAACCTCGGCTTTTGCGTCGCGCACAACCTCATCATCGGATCCAATTCGTCCGACTACGTACTCGTGCTGAACCCGGATGTCACCCTTGATCGGGATTTCCTCGGTATTATGGTCGATGCCTTAGATCACGATGTGCAGGGCGGTTCTGCGGCCGGAAAACTGTGGAGATGGCCGACAGAATCCCAACGGATTAAGACGCTGGACACCACAGGAATTTATTTCACGCGAAACCAGCGGCACCTGGATCGAGGATCGGAAGAGCCGGACATCGGCCAGTATGACAAGCGCGAGTATGTTTTCGGAGCCTCCGGAGCGGCGGCCTTTTATCGCCGCAGGATGCTGGAGGAAGTCAAAGCGGGCGGCGAGTATTTCGACGAGGCGTTCTTCGCCTTTCGCGAGGACGCCGATCTGGCGTGGCGGGCCCAGTGGTTGGGGTGGCGCTGCCTGTACGTCCCGGAAGCCACCGGTTACCACGTGCGGCTCGTGCTCCCCGAACGGCGTGCCAGGCTCCCTGCCGAGATTAACATGCATTCCTTCAAGAACCGCTTCCTGATGCGGGTGAAGAACATGGACCTGGGAACCTACTGCCGGTTCTTCATCCCGATCACGCTCCGCGACGCCGCAGCCGTGATTTACGTGCTCCTGCGGGAATGGTCTTCTCTGCGCGCCCTGCCGCTCTTCTTACGGGCTCTGCCACGGGCATGCGAAGTGCGCAAGGCGCTGCGGAATCACCGCCGTATTTCGCCAAAGGAGATTCGATCCTGGTTTTCGAACCGCCCGAGATCAAGGCCTGCGCCGGTCATCATTTATCCCTGATCCATCCTGTTGACAGGGATTCACGTGGCCGAGGGTCTCGAGGCCCCTGCGGTGCAAAAGAGAGTCGTAATTCGTGGGCGGTCTGGAGACCGCTTACTACACGATTGTTGGCAGGTCTGATCTGCGGCTCAGCCGCTTTATGAAGGAGGAAGCAAGATGAGAATCCTGCTTATATTGGCAAACGCGATTCTGCTCCTCGCATCCGAGTCTTATGCGCAGGAGCGGCTGGAGAACTACAAGAACAAAACCGTTCTGGTGTTTTCTCCACATCCCGATGACGACTCATTTGCCGTGGGAGGGACGATCGCCCTCCTGGCCCAAAACAGCAACCGTGTGATCATCGTGATCTACACAAATGACAACAAGGGGAGCTACGACCAGGAAATGACGTCGGAGCGCCTCGCAAGGATTCGGAAAGCCGAAGAGGAAGCTGCGTGTGCAGCTCTTGGAATCCCGAGCACTAACATCATCTGGATGGGCCACGATGATGGAGAGCTGGAGTATGTCCCGCCCAAATACCTCTGCGGGCAGGCGACGAAAATCATCCGGCAGTACCGTCCCGACGCAATTCTCAGCGTGGATCCCGGCGAATGGTCTGAGCGCTGGCACAAAACCGATCATCGCATGGCGGCTTTCAACACGATCGATGCCGTCCGCGCCGCGGAGTTCCATCTCTACTATCCGGAGCATCTCCTCGCCGATAAGCTGCAACCTTATAAGGTGCCGAATCTCTACTTCTATTACACGGCTCCGCAGGACGCGAACTACTTCGTCAACATTGAATCCGTATTCGAAAAAAAGATCGAAGCTGCATCAAGACACGTCAGCCAGTTTGAGCCGTCGGCTTCGAGATACCGGCCGGACTGGGATCCCGCCGTTCTCGCAAGACTGAAGGAGGAGTATCGTAAGGAGCACGAGAAGAAAAACGGGCACTACGTTGAATCCTTCCGCCACGCCACGGGATTCAATCAGAAATAATTTCGCATAACTCCAGGCGAGGCTTGGCTAGGAAGCGGGGCATTGACCCTGATACCGTAAAGCCCAGGCGATTTTGAAAGTGAGAGTCATCCGCCCCAACGAACAACACAGAAAGGCCTTGGACACGGATTTACGCGGATTTCCACGGATCGGACGAGCAAGAGCTCGTCCCTGGAGTTTCTACATTTCTGGGAGGCCCAAAGGGCCGCCAGCACATAGCCCCGGCCGTCAGGCCGGGGTAAGGTATGCCGAGGAAAGAGCGCCGAAGGCGCGGCACAGTGCTTGCAGCAGTGTCGCGCCTTCGGCGCTCGATTCTCCCTTTTGCCTCTAATCCCGGCCTGACGGCCGGGCCTAAGCACTATCGGCCCTTCGGGCCTCAAACTCATGTCAAACGCACCCACAAATTTGTCGTACACCCAATTCAGTTCCCACTGTTTTATAAAATCCCACAGTGTGCTACAATAGCAGTGGGATTATAAAAGCCCATTCTAACTCCGAAGCATGAATACTAAACGCACTCACATCATAATTCCCGAGACCCTGGCTGCCGAGATCGATACCCTTGTGGGCAAGCGCGGCCGAAGCCAGTTTCTCACCCGTGCTGCCTGGAATGAGATTCGGCGTCTCCGGATTCTGGCGGCTTTGGACCGAGCTTATGGCTCGTGGAAAGATGAGGATCACCCTGAATTGAAAAACGGCTCTGCTAAGTGGGTGGAAAAGCTGCGCCAGCTTGACGAGCGGAGACTTAAGAAGCTAACCAAACGCTAATGCCCACCTACCTCCTGGACACGACCGTCATCATTGATGTCCTCAACGGGAAGCGCAACCGGAATCTCCTGCTCAAAGAATTTCTGAACCAAGGACACCTTTTGGCATGCTGCCCAATCAACGTCACTGAAGTCTATGCTGGGATGCGACCCACCGAAGAAGCAGCCACTGATGCTCTATTGCAGAGCCTCGAGTATTACGGGGTAACCTGGGACATTGCTCGCCAAGCAGGCCTTCTAAGGCGCGACTACGCACGCAAAGGTGTCACAATCGCCTTGGCCGATGCAACTATTGCGGCTGTGGTGCTTTCCCACCAGTTGATCCTTGTCACAGACAACGCCAAGCACTTTCCGATTAAGGGACTGCAACTTTATCCCCTACCTCAGCTCTAAACAGCTGGCCCCCAACGCCGTTGCAGTATCTCCCTGGTCTCCATTCTCAATCCTCAAAAGGTAAGGCGGGCGTCGGACCCAAACTGCCCGAGCCTGACTATTAGCTGATCGCTTCAACCGAGAAACATGCAGAGTTCTTTTGCCCCAAGAAGGCGCCGGCTGCTTGCCTTCCGGAAAAAGAACCGCCTTCACAAACATCCGCTGTACCAGGAGCCTTTGTGGCGCCAACTCACTTGATGAGTGCGAAGGCCTGCTTGAGCGCATTTGCCGCGGCAGCGCAGGCTTCTTCCTTCGGTAGCGCGTTGACCGCCTTGTTGAAGGGCTCGGCGCGCACCGGACCGTCGTAGCCGATCTGATTCAGCGCATTCAGAAACGCGCCGACATCTATCACGCCCGTCGCACAGGGCAACTCACGGCGGTTGTCCAATTGCTGGTCCCTGGACACTCCCGCCGGAGCGTCGTTGAGGTCAACAGATACTACCTGCTCGTTTCTGAGCGATAGAATGTCCTCCGCAGTTTCGGCCGCGTTCCACCAGTGGAAGGTGTCCAGTAGGAAACCTGCGTTTGGAGCGCCGATTTCGCCGATCAGATCCTTCATCTCGGCCATCGTGTGGACGAACGGGTAGCGCTTGCTGGTCCACAAGGTTTTGGCCCCAACGTACTCAAGCCCCAGCCGAACCTTCCGTTGCGCAAGAACTCCAGCAACCTCGCGCAGGCGTAGCGCATGCTGCCGGAAGTTGCTCATGTAGGTGAGTGAATCATGGCAAGGCATGATCCAGGTAGAGACACGGCCCACCCCGGCTCTCTCCAGTGCAGCGGCAACTGTTGGGAGCCTCTTCATGCCTTCGTTAAACTTCGCTTCGTCCTGGCGGAAATCCGCCGGCAGGCCTGCCGCGCCAAACACGACTCCTTTCGACTTCATGTCGGCAAGCAGCTCTGCAAGCTGTTCTTCGGAAAGTGAAGCGAGATAAGAACCGTCTGCCTCAACGGATTCGAAACCATGCTTGGCGGCCAGATCGATGGCCTCGCGCTGCTTCGCAGAAACCCCTATGGCGCCACAAGACAACGCCATAGTCATTTTCCGCTTTGCCGTTTGCGCGGCTGCCGTGGGAAGGAGATCGGAGAGAAGAGCTCCGCCAGCGACCGCCGCTGCAGCGGCGCTTTCGATGAATTGTCGTCGATTGATCCTCGTCATAATGAGTCTCCTCTTTGGTTTATTAGGGCCCGTGGCGGGAAAACCGTCACGGTAGAATTGTATAGGCAAACACTAGAGTTCCTCGCAAAAAAAGTAGGCAGCATGCGGCAACAGCGCCTTCCTCCTATTTTCTGCCTCCTGCCGGCTGCCTGCTTTTTATCGCATATTTGCGAACCCTGCCGCCTGCCTCCCGTCGCAACCTTATTCAGCAGAGGCGGAGATCGGCGTAGGCGTTAAGATCGAGCTGGAGAGGGGAGGGATTGCGCAGTTTCGGAGTTCCGGCTGCCGCGATCATCGCTGCGTTGTCGGTCGTGAGGAGGGGAGTCGGATAATAGACCCGGATCCTCTTGCTTTCCGCGTCGATGTCATCTACACCCGGCAACTCTTCGAACCTTTCCTTGAAAGTCTTGCGTAGCAGGCTGTTGCATGCTACGCCCCCGACCAACAGGATCGATCGCGGCCGCAAGCGTTCGGCAGCCTTGCGCGCCTGCGACAACAGCGTGTCGACGATGGCCTGCTGGTAGCTGGCTACCAGATCGAGGATCCTCTGCGAGATTCGGCCTTTCGAGCGGCGAGGCGTAATGCCGGACTCCTGGATGTGGCGCAGCGCTGCGGTCTTGAATCCACTGAAGCTGAAGTCCAGGCTGCCGTCGCTGATCTTGGGAATTGAA
>Ga0315277_10006211_pt1 | contig 15707 bp, 18 predicted proteins | sample YL17G05_15_MG_FD_203695 | JGI IMG/M metagenome (GOLD analysis project Ga0315277, IMG submission 203695) | Sediment microbial communities from Yellowstone Lake, YNP, Wyoming, USA - YL17G05_15 | ecosystem: Environmental > Aquatic > Freshwater > Lake > Sediment | place: USA: Wyoming | collected...
ATTTGGCCTAACCAGTGTTTGCAACCGACCGCCTTCGGTGAGTGTAAGTGCATGGTTTTTCGCGAAGTGGAACATAAGTGGTACATTGCCCTCATGAAATTACTCACCAAAGCCTCCCGCATCAACACTATACACGATGATATCCGTAGGGGGCGATATTAAAAGATTATAAAGGTTCATTCATCATAGAGGGTTATTGGAATAGGTCACGCCCCGCTCTTGATCGGGCATTGGTTTGGGGGATGGAGTGAGGAGCCCCCTTACAAGGAAACGAGGCGTGACCTGGAACAGGAAATTGTGCGAAATCAGACCTTAACTTATTGTTGATATTTCAGACTTCCATCCTTGCTTTCAGATTTGCCAGCATCACGTCTGCCTCATGCTCGTTTTGTTTAATGATGAACGCCTCAGCTAGCTTGCCAAGTAAGGGGATTGGCACAGTGTATTCCACCTGCACAGTTACCATAGTGCCTCCCGCCTCCGGCTTGTAGGACCAGGTGAACTTACTCTGGATTCCTTTCTTGCTTTCAGTAACATTGTGTTGGTTGGCGATATACTCTGTTGTCTCTGAGGCGCCTTCGAAACGCATGCCGGCCATCTTGTACGTCCAGCTAAAGTTGTACCCGCCTGTGGGCGACGGCTTTACGTCTCTCACCTCAACCATGCTTGGCCAAACCTCGGGAAGGTTTCTGGGATCGGCCATGTAGTCGAATACCTTCTCGACATTGGCTTTAATCGTTACGGACTTCTCTACCTTTGCCATGCTCTCACCTCCTCTCTGGAAAAGTTCAAACAATATGCTGATTTCGCATCCCTTGGCAATTCGAACACTGTTGAAATGACAACAGGCTTATTGGTTTGCCTCATGTACCAAGAAGGATCGGTGAGGCTTGTTGTTAGAAGATATTTCAATCCGTTCCACCTATATCGAGGGTATTGAGCGCAACCCTTACTACTTTTTTGTGTAAAAGTATCCAAATGCGATTGCGAAGCCAGCCATGATTATCACATTGACCCAAAATCCTGCTGGCTGTCCGGCAAAGAGAAGCCCATACAATCCTATTAGGGCTATGAGGCTTGTCCAAACAATCTCAGCAATAACGACAATTTTCACCTTGTCCCATTCAGCAGCCTTGTAGCAATACCAGGAACTTACAGTGAAGGCAAGAACCGCAGCACCAATCATCCGCCAAGGAAATTGATCTTGAACCTGTATTCCAAACCAGCCCATAATCGTCGCCGGAATAAACAAGTAACCCAGACCGAAGACAAGCCCGACGATGAAATGAACCAGAAAGAGAGTTTTCAATCCGGGTGAAATCTTCATACCCGCCTTCCTCCTTTGTATCAAAATAACCGTTGATATATCATCAGCGGCCTTGATGAAAACTGCTCAAAGGTGCTCTTCCGACGAGGTGAAACGGATTGCACATTTATTATAGGTCGGATTGAGGCAAAGTCAACTGGTTGGCGAAAGGGGAAAATCGATTTACCTATTGAAGTCAACCCTAAAAAATGCTATAGTATTTCATAGATGAATGATTTGGGGAGCCACCTTACATAATCGAGCCATATTACCTAAAGAGAATATAAAAGTATCAGGAGATACATCATGACAATTGAATTACCTCAATTGACACTTCAACAGAAGTGGGAAACTGCTGAGGCAAATTTGATTTACTTCATTGTTTGTGGCATAACTTATGCCAAATCTCATGGACAAAGCGCTGAAGATTTTGGCACATGGGCAGGTCAAGTTGCTGCACCCTTTTGGGATGAAGAAAAAAGCAAAGGCCCTCTAGGTCTTATAGAAGGAATTTCTACTAACAAACAGCAATTTCAAGGCTTTGAGATGGAAATCCTGAGTGAATCAGAAATGAGCATTCAGGCCAGAATGAAATCATTTGGCGAAAACTCGATCCACCAATTCTTCAAATCAGAAGTCAGCGTGGACGAGTATATTCAATTTTTTGATAATAAATGGGTCGCTATAGCTGATTATATGGGATTGGTATATCGACAACATATGGAAGGGGATTGGTTAGTTTTTACTGTCACTAAGAAGTAGGGATAAATAACAGTAATCCATAGAATAAATAATTCAGACGTAGTAGCAAAAAGAATTTTGCTGCCAGGAAACGATTAAAAGATTGGTTTTACGTGACAGGTTTCTTCCGAATATACCAATAAGTTAAGCCAATCGCTAGTACCGCCGGGAGGACCCCAACGATGCCAAACACCAAGTCACCCGGCAGGCGAATCCATTCAATGAGCTTGCTCATTCCCTCGGTCAGGTAAGCAGGGCTTCGGGCGTGCCAGTAACCATTCAACAGGACATCCCGTAATTGCAACACACCGCCCGGGAACAGGGACAGAATGACCATCAACGCCAGGCCGATATTCAAGCCCCAGAAGGAGATGCGGATATATTTCTCCACCCGCTTCCACTGCTCGTCTGCCAGTACCTGACGGATTGCAAACATCATCAAGGCAAGTCCAAGCATCCCGAAGACGCCCATCAGGGCAGCATGTCCATGGTTCGGTGTCAACATGGTGCCAGCTTCGTAGTAACTCACGATTGGCATGTTGATCAGGAAACCGAAGACTCCAGCCCCAATAAAGTTCCAGAAACCCACCGCCATCAAGAAGTAGAATGTCCACTTGTGAGGGATGGAGATTTCCTGCCCACAGATATCACATTTTCCGCGGGTAAGCTTGATGAAATCCCAGGCATCCAGGGTGAGCAGGGTCAGAGGCACGACTTCCAGGGCAGAGAAAAGAGCTGCCAGCGCCAGGGTGATGTTGGATTGACCGGTCCAATACCAGTGATGGCCGGTCCCAACGATACCACTGGCCAGGAACAGAATGGCATCCAGGTAGACCACCCGGGTAGCAGTTTTACGGGTTACCATGCCCAACAGGTAGAAGATGATCGCTACCATCACGGTCGCGAAGAGTTCGAAGAAGCCTTCTACCCACAGGTGGATGATCCAGAACCGCCAAATGTCCGCAATTGTGTAATTGGTGGTACTCGTGATGAACAAGGCCGGCAGGTAGAACAGCGGAATGGCGATTGCTGCATACAGGAAAAGCGAGGAGATTTCCTTCTTATCCTTATCCTTACGCGCCGGCGCGATGGCCCGCATGAGCAGGATCACCCAGACCACCAGGCCAAGAGCCAGCAGCACTTGCCAGATGCGCCCCAGGTCCAGGAACTCCCAGCCCTGGTTGCCGAACAAGAACCAAAGCTTCCCCATCCAGTTGTTGATCCCCAGGTATTCCCCAAGCAGGCTGCCGCCCACGACCAAGAGCAGGGCGCCGAACAATATATTCACCCACAACGATTGCCTATATGGTTCTCTGCCCCCAACTGCAGGGGCGAGGAATAACGCCCCGGCAATATAGGAGGTGGCGATCCAGAAAAGTGCAGTCTGCAAATGCCAGGTACGGGTTATGTTGCTCGGAAGAAGACGTGATAGATCCAATCCATAGAAGGAGCTGGGATCAGCGCGGTAATGAGCGATTAACGCCCCGGCCAGGCCCTGTGCCAATAGCAGTAATGCCACGATCAAAAAGTACTTGATTGTTCCTCTCTGGCTGGCGGTGGTTTCCCCACCCGGCAGCATCTGCGGATGAACATGCTCTTTTTTCCCCTTCCAGCCTAGGTAATTGAAGCGCCCAAAGGCAAACAACACTGCTGCTGTGCCTCCAAGGAGAGCAATCAGACTCAGGGCACTCCACAGTACGGCGTCGGTGGTTGCTTTGTTGCCAACCAATGGGTCATAGGGGAAATTGTTGGTGTATGAATACTCCCGTCCCGGGCGGTCGGCAACCGAAGCCCAGGCAGCCCAGGCGAAGAAGGCTGTCAACTGGTGTATTTCCTGAGGATCATGGATCAAGTTCGCCTGCAGGCCGGCATCCGCACCCGGTTTGGAGAAATAGTCCGCCCAGACAGTTTGCTGGCTTTGGAAGGTGTCAGCTTCAGGCTGTGTTACAGTCAGAACACTGGTCTGAGTATCGTAATGGTTTTGCTTGAGCATCTGGGCCACTTCAGCCTGAACAGCCGCTTGTCCGGCTGCGTCCAGCGCGGCATAATTCTGCCCGTATCGCTCCATCGCAATGTTGTTGGCAGCTGCCCCACCCAGGGCATGCAGGTAGGCCGCTGAGAAATCAGGACCTAAGTAAGCACCATGCCCCCAGATCGTTCCGTTTTCCATCAGGCCATACTTGAGGAAAATCTGCTGCCCGGCGCGGATATCATCGCCAGTGAACACCACTTCGCCGGAAGGGCTTACCACCCGTTGCGGAACCGGTGGCGCATCCCGGTAGGCTCGGACCGTCAGCCCGATTAGGATCGAAAAGCCAACGATGATAACTATGATGACACCATTTCGCCACCACGGTGAGAGCTGCCGTGTATCATCCACTTCTTTTCCTTGTGCTTTTGTCTCCATCTCTTCCTCCTTTTCCGCTCATTTGTCAATGAAACTCACGAAACCGAAAACATTGCTAGTTTGGGGAAGTATTAGCATACAATGGCATTAAGGCACAATCCGGCGTATGGCGGTCTCATAAAATAGGTAGTCCCATCATACCAAATTTGATGAAAACGAGCAGGCTGTAGCTGCCCAATGAAAGCTGCAGACCTCGGGTATCGTAATACTTTTCCATCTATCGTCGCTTTAGCCGACGATCAAGACTCACTCCAGAATGACATCAAAAAATTCTGGGGATAGATTACCGTCAAACAGTGGCTCTACCCGTTTATGGGCTTCTGTCTGAGTGGGACTGGTGTGCATGGCCATGAAAGTTTCGTAGCTTTCGTGTTCCATGACACTAACATATGTCCCACCCTTGCGCGGCTTCAGGAGTCTGCGGCTGATAAAGCCCTTATGCTTGGCATACTGCTCGTTCGACCAGGCGAACCACGCCCGGAATTCAGCATCCTTGCTCGCTTTGATGGGCGGAAAGTGGATGATGTTCATGAACATTGTCAATCTCCTCTATGAATTTATTCAAGATGATCAGCTAGGTGTGCCAATCGCTGATAGACATCTCTACCGATATTTTCATCAACTTTTTCGAATTCTTCACTCAAACTCTGTTGGTCTTCCGCACTCAGAACTTTATTAGACATCGGGAATGCAAGGTAGTCCTCTTTCCAGATATGACCCGGATAAAGATCCGTTATGCCGCGTATATTTTTCAGAAGAGCTTCTCTAGCGGTAGGTTCCCCCTTCTGGTAACCTTCTACGGACTCAGCCAGTCCTGTGACGAGCGTCCGCCCTGTCTGGTGGTCATGGATCAATACCCCTATCGGACAGCCGTGTGGAGACACACCTCTTTTTTCCAGGAGAGGGAATAACAGCGCCTCCTCTTTACCGTGATGGCACTTGTCCGCGAAGATGCGCATGAATTCCACTATGTTCTTGAACGTTTCTGGCTCTACTTGCTCGCCCTTCTCCAATGATTCGGCCAGTACGGACATGGCACCAATCACCTTTAGAATGTATCGATGCTCATCCTCGAGCACATCTGTCGGTTTTTTCTCCATATCACCACCTCCTTAGAAAATCAGCGAACGCGGATAATTTGTCAGCGTTTCATATCCGTTCGCTTTAACCCAGTTCGTGTCTTCTACGCGCACTCCCCATGGGCCTGCATATAAGCCGCAGTTGCCCACTGCAATAACCATATTCTCAGCCAAAGGCGGCGGTGCTTTTTCGCCATGGAAGAATGCGTGTCCGGGCGGCAGCGGCGCTTCCTCGAATTCGATCCCGACGCCGTGAATGGGCGGGCCGAAGATATGGTTTCCGTGACCGCCATCCGTCATGACCTGGTGCAGGTGCCCTTCTAGATCAAGCATGCCAACGCCGGCTTTGATCATCTTGATCGTACTTTGCTGCGCTTCGAGATACAGATCGTAAGCTTTCTGCTGCTCAGGGGTTGGCTTGCCTGCGCAGACCGTGCGACAAATGTCGGCACTGTAGCCATTGACGATGGGATGAATATCGATCATTATCAGATCATTCTTCTCGATCTTACGCGCTGTCGGCAATCCATGAGCAATACTGGTCCGCGGCCTCGAACAGACATAAGATCGCCAGAACTCCTCCGCCCCGGCGTTACGCATGGCGTATTCTGCCTCCGCAGCGATCCGGCTTTCAGTTATGCCTGGCTTGACCGCCTTGACCGCCGCATCCATGCCTATAACGGCAACTTTGGCCGCAGCGCGGATGCGCTCGATTTCCTCCAGTTCCTTCACCATGCGCATTTCAGATAGGATGTGCGTACAGTCCTTCGGAATGACCCCCTCGGGTTTGGCGTGTGGGTGAGTCAACATGCTCATCATGGACTGGGTCAGAAAGGTGTATTCCAGCCCGACTGTCCCCTTGGTGATCCCGAAGTGCTCGAAGAAATGGGCAATCGAGTGGATCATTCCCACTTCGTCGTCGAAACCAACGATCTGATCGAAGTGAGCCAATTGCCTCACATCTTCAACGTCCGTGACCGGCACGCCGAGCGCCACTTTGCTATCCTTGGTGATCATGGCAAAAGCGCACAACCGGCCGTCGCCGGTCAGATAGAACATATTGGACGGCTTGGTCAGCAGGAGCACATCAATGCCCAGGTGACCCATAAGCTCGCCGCACTTTGCCAATCGACGCAGATAAACTTGTTTGTCCATGGTTCCTCCTCTGAATCATGATTCAATATACCCATTAAGAATACATCTCCCCTCTTTGGCAGAATAAGACTTTTGTCGAATTTACACTTAATCTTCCAGAATCGCCAATTCCTCCAGCCGTTTGTGGTCCAGGATTTGAATCCTTTGCCGCTCGACGCAGATCAATCCATCATTCGCCAGAGCATTCATGGTGCGGTTGACCACATCCAGCACCGTACCCAAGCGTGACGCCATTTCTGTCTGGGTCATCCACCGGCGCCGGCTGATAATGCCCTCGACAGCATTCTCCAGCAGGAGCCGCGCCATGCGGCTTTTCACCGTCCGCAATGAGAGGTCTTCGACCAGTTTCATGAGATGAAGAACACGCTCGGCCATATTCTGGGCTATCACACGGCACAGGCGCGGGTGCTCGTCCATCATCCGCAGCATTGTTTCCCGTTCAATGACCCACAACGTGGAATCTTCCAACGCCTGGACCATCACCAGATTCTTGCCGTCCGTTAGCAGGCCGATTTCGTTAAATACATCTCCCGGTCCCAACAAACGAATGATCTGCTCCCGTCCCGCAGGCGAGGTAATGATGCCCTTCAACCAGCCTTCCTGGAGTATGTACAGGCCAACACAAGGATCGCCCTGTAGAAATACTGTTTCTCCGGTCTTATAGTGTTGTGAAGCAACGGCGCATTTGACAATTTCCAGCACTTTCTTATCCAATTCCGCAAAAAAGGGCACGGATGACAGATCATCCATCGCTTTAGAGGGCATGCATGCTCCTATCATTGATTACCGAAAAAAAGCTTCTACAGTAATTATATATTGTTTTACTTGGTTATATCATCGGAAGAGTTCGATAAAAGTCATATGCAACATTGCCAGAAATCAGTAAACTAAAGATAAATTTCACAAAGGAGGGTGTCGAACAAAGCGAACAACTTATGGAAAAGTCTGTAAAGCATTCAACCATCATCTCTTTCGTGGTTCTGCTTATTCTCCTATCCGGCTGTCAATCAAGTACGCCTGTCTGTCCGGCAGTAACCGGTGTACCCCGGTATTTGACCGACCCCCCGACAGAACTAGATGCCACACCCGGCTCCTCACCCACACCCGCAACTGTCAAAATTGGCGGCATGACGCTAACGGTGGATAAAGTTGTAGAAGGTCCGCTGTGCAACGATGTTTGGAGCGGGACGGTCTACGTTAGTTGCAATGTTCAGGTTGTCGCATGGGAGGAAGAACCGCTTTTCCTGAAGAACTGCAACCTCACCATCGAACCGGGTACTGTCGTCTACGTGGCGTACCACAACAATGCAGCCTACTACAACGGCTGCTCGTGTCACACCGGTGAAACTACCGGACCATATCCATAATCAATAAGGAGAAGAATAATGAAAAACAAGAATCTGCTTGGGGGCATCCTGGCCATCATCGCCAGCCTGTTGGGAATCATCGGGCACATGCTCCTGTTCATGCATTGGTACCAGATTGGAATGCACACGCCAACCGCCGAGCCGGGCTGCGAGATCTTGCTTAAGTACATCCATCCTTTAATGGCTGATCTTGGCATCTTAGGTGGCGTTCTGTTTGCGGTCAGCGCCTACGGGTTCTTTACCAAAAAGAACTGGGCGTTCTTGCTGAGCGTGGTGGCGCTTATATTGGCGCTATTGGGAGCCTGGTTCATCAATGTGCCCTACATGGCTGCCGGACTGCCCCCGGTCTATTTCATGCTGTTCTGGCCTTATGTGTTGCTTTATTTCCTATTCCTGAGAATGGTCGGGGACATCTCCTGGAGCAAGACCCTGCTGGCATTGCTGACCGGGGTTGCCTACATCTTCTGCTGGATGAACGGTGTTGCCAGCACTAGCCGCATGGTTACCATAGGGGCACCGATCTTCTTCCTTGTGGAACGCTTGCACTGGGTGGCAATGCTCGGGTGGGCGGTGGTGACCTTCACGATCATTATCAAAAATGGGAAGGAGTGGATGAGGGTGGTCGGGGTTACCGCCGCAGTAACAGAACTCGTGGTGGGCATCCCGCTGGCAATCGTCACGGCGGAGGGTCTGGGGCGCTTCTCCCTGTTTTCCCTGGGGCCGATCGCATGCCTCGCCCTTCTCGTCATCCTTATCTGGCCGAATCTCTGGCAGCGACTCACCAGCGCTGATTTAGTAAAGCCAACTGCTGAGTCAGCATAGGTGTTCTCAATGCGCATCTCTCTTCCAAGCTTCGCTTCGTACCTGCGTCGTGTGATCATCTCTTTAGCTTACAGATTGATATCTGATTGACAGGCAGCACTACAAAGGGGTACACTTTCAACAGAGACGCACCCGACGCGAATATACTCTGACCGTCATGGATACTCAGCAACTGTTTGCCCACCTTCCAGAAGAAATACAAGCCAGGCTCGGCAGTGTGATGCACGTTCAGACCTTCGAGTCCGGTGAGCCGGTTTTTCAACAAGGCACAACAGCCACTGCCATCTACGCTGTGGTGCGCGGACGAGTGAAAGTCGCACGCGTAACGCCGGATGGCTATGAGAGTATTCTGTGTGTACGCCAGGCCGGGGAATACTTCTGCCCTGTACCGGTTCTGGATGGCAAGGCACAGTTAGGGACAGCAATTGCTATGACTGATGTGACCGTGCTATGGGTGGAGCGCAATACATTCCATGCCTTGTGCCGCGAATGCCCGCAGTTGCTTTCTACTGTCCAGGGAGACTGCCTGGCAGAGGTGCGCTACCTGTTGGACCGCCTGGAGACATTTGCTTTCCGCAATATCAGGGAACGGCTGGCAATCGCCTTGCTCGATGAAGTTCGCCACCAGCACGCCGATGAGAATGATCCCGTCGAGTTGAGCATGATCCAACAAGAATTGGCAGGGTTGGTCGGGGCTTCGCGCGAGAGTGTCTCACGCAGTCTGAAACAATTGGAGCATGATGAAATCGTCGAATTACACCGGGGGAAGGTTCGCATCCTTGACTTGAAGAAACTGAGGAAAATCGCGGCCATCGAGTAATTACTAATCTTCATGTTATGTGATGTATATCACAGAATGTTATTAAATAATGCGCTATCATTCACATAACAGTCGGATGACTCTTGAAAAAGCCGACGATATTTGTCTGCCTGGAAAAGGAGAATGCACATGAACCTGTTCACGCTCGACAACCTGTTCCTTCTGCTGACCGGCCTGACGGCCATCTACCTGCTTTGGCGGTTCTACACCCGCTGGAGCAAGGAAAGGAAGCTCTATGATCTGTATTATGGCATGGGCTTCCTGGTTCTGCTGGTCTCCGGCCTGCTGCTCATCATCCTGGGATTGGGCATCCTGGACTCGCCCTACGTGCTGACGGTGGCCTCACTCATCCCGCTGGGTATCTCGATGGGCATCGTTGAAGAGTACTTCCCGCAATGGAAGAAGACCTTCAAGTGGTTTGCGCTGGTGGGCTTCCTGGCGATTGCGATCTCGGCTATCTTCGGGATTGACATCGTCAAGAAGATCTCCGTCCCGCTCTTCCACGGCGTGGCCGGATTGGTCATCTTCCTCGGCCCGTTCTTAGCCAAGAAAGCCCCCAAAGGCTTCTGGTGGGTCGGCATCGGTGGCGTGCTTATCGGGCTGGGCGGCATCGCCCTGGCGTTCATTTCGATGGGCGCACAGCTGCTGTTCTTCAGCCCGGCGTTCGTCATGGCCATCCTGACGCCTCTCCTGCTGCTCATGACCTTGGCCTTCACGTATGGCTTTGTAAAGGATATCAAAGGCTGATCACCACCTGCAGGTCCAGGGTGTTCCACAACGATTGGAATAAACAAGGGTAGCAAGCTGCGCCAGGATCGCGACCTGCTCCTAGGGAGTTACCTATGCAGTTTATGATAGATCGCTTCAATTACCTATTCAAATCCACCAAGGGACTGATCCTCGTGGCAATCGCGATGATCGCCATCGTCACAGCTGTGTTCGGAATGCTCAGCGGTCCGATGGCCGATTTCGGTGTCCGTGATGTGGTGGTCCGAGTGCTTGGAATGAAGCTGGTGGAGTCCGAGCGCGAAGGGCGCATCATCATCCTGTACCATGCCATCGCCATGGCAGTCATTGCCATCGAAACATACATGATCACAGGCCTGATCAAAATGAAAGAGACCTTGAAGACCTGGATCAATGCACTGATCACGGTTGGCTACCTGTGCGTGATGATCTTCGGGCTCACCTTTGCCTACTGGGGGCATGCCTGGCCATTCCACGGACTTTTCATCTTCGGCCTCTCGCTGATCTTCTTCGCCGGCTGTGCTCTGGTCTATGGGCTCTGGCCCTGGCGCAAGGAATATCACATCCAGGACCCGGAATATTCCCACACCAGGGGCGGCATTGATATGGAACGCATGGCTTTCTTCGCCATGGCTGTCACAACTCTGATCTCCTCCATGTTCGGTGCCATCCCAGGTTCCTATTACGGTAATGGGTTTGAAACCTTTTTGGCCGAGAACATCATCCGTTCGCCAGAGAAGACAACCCTGCAGTATTCGGTCATCGGGCATCTCCATATCATGCTGGCCCTGATCGCGATTGCCATCACCCTGATCATCGGGCGCTGGCTGGGTTTCAAAGGCATCCTCCATAAGATTGCCATGCCGCTCATGATCCTGGGAACCATCGTCCTGAACCTGGGGGTTTGGGGAGTGGTCACACCGCTTGAGCCGGTTGCCCACATGATCATCTACGTTGGTGCCACGCCCTCCATGCTTGCGGCGCTGATGCTGGTCATCTTCGGATGGGACAAACTCATCCGAGAAGGCATCGCAGGGATCAAAAAACCGACCTTCTTCCAGAAGATAGGAGCCCTGCTGCACGACCCGCTGCGTTTCGGCCCGCTGTGGCAGATGGTGTTCATGAACTTCACGGTCAGTGGGGTGGGCATTTTCATGGCGGTCCGGCTGGATGCGGTCATCCGCCTCTGGTCAGCCCGGGATGAACGCATCGAGCTGACCGGCCACTGGCACGCCCTCTCGGCCATCATCGCCACCATCATCCTGCTCTACTATGGGGATATGACTGGGCTGAGAGGCAAAGTCCGTAATTGGTTTGGTTGGGCGATCATTATCCTCTCTGACATTGCCCTCGCCTCCGTGACCATCTATGAACTGAAGCGCCTGGGTATCTCCGAGGCCACCCAGCAGCCGCTGGTCAACACCCTTATGTTGCTGATGGACTTCGGCCTGGCCATGCTGCTGGTCGTCCTGGCGATGTTGATGATCTGGAGGCTGGTTGACCTGTTCAGGAAAAAAGGCCGCTGGAGCGAGGAAATCTCCCAGGATGACCTCATGGCGGAGGTAAAGAAATGAAGCGCACCCTCTGGATTGTTAGCTTGCTGCTCTTCCTGGCCGCCTGCACCCCGGTCGACCTGAATGCCCCCGTCCCGACCTTTGACATCGGCGTGGATCCAAACGCCTGGGTCACCATTCCATCCGGCTCGTTCTTTTCCGGGCAGGAAGCCACGCCTACCATGATTGACTATGACTACCAGATCATGGTCACCGACGTAACTGTTGCCCAGTATGTTGCCTTCCTCAACCAGGCCCTGGCTGCTGGTAAAATCAAAATGGCAGGCGATACTGTCGTTGGGTATTACCCCGGCGATGTTTATCATGGTGTCAAGCACGAGGTCAGGATCGACCCGGGCGATTATATCCTGGTCCCGCTGAGCGACCCGGCCTCCCCCTACACGTTTGACAGCACGACCTTCACCGCCAGATCCGGCTGGGAGAACCATCCCATGGCTAATGTATCCTGGTTTGGAGCCTGGACATATTGTGGTTATTACGGCGGCCGCTTGCCCACCGAGCTGGAATGGGAAAAGGCTGCCCGCGGTTCGCAGGACGACCGCCCGTTCCCCTGGGGAAACGAGATCGCCCGCAACAACGCCAACTATTACACCAGCCGCGACCCGTTCGAGAACATGAGCAGCTTTGGTTCGCGCACCACACCAGTCGGCTTTTATAACGGCAAGACCTACGACGGCTATGCTACGGTTAGTTCCGCGAGCCCATACGGCCTGTTCGACATGGCCGGGAACGTCTGGCAGTGGACCGGAAATGTGTACCCTGGGCAGTCCGACCGTATTCTGCGTGGTGGCTCGAAGGACTCATATGACATGGATCTGCGCGTCTGGGTGCGCAACAGTGCCATTCCAACATATTTCAGCCCGGATGTTGGTTTCCGGTGTGTGAGGAATCCATAAGAAAGTAAATTAAATGGGAAATGAGAAAAGCAAAATATCGTCTTATGGTAATCCCAATCGCAAATATCGAAGAACATTCATGTTAAAACCTTTATTGATACTCAAAACCAAATTCGAGCTCTACTGGCCGCTGACTAAGTCACTGCAGACCGGTCTGCTGCTCTCCACCGGTCTGGCCGGGTACATGAGCGCCCGTTGCCCGGTGATGCACTGGTTTGATTTCCTCGGCCTAGTTGTGAGCCTGTTTATGGCTATCGCCGGGAGCACCATCCTGAACATGTGGTACGACCGCGACATTGACGCCGTTATGAACCGCACCCATCACCGTCCACTGGCCGATGGTCGGGTCAGGCCGGACGAAGCCTTGCGGTTGGGACTGGTGCTCTCAGTAATAGGAGTCGGGATGGCAGTCGTCATGTCCCCGCTCTACGGGCTGATTGTCTTTGCTGGGCTGTTTTTCGACGTGGTGGTTTACACGCTCTGGCTCAAACGGCGCACCTGCTGGAGCATCGTCTGGGGCGGGATTTCAGGCGGGATGCCCATCTTGGCAGGGCGCGCTTTCGGCACCGGTCACATTGACGACATCGGCATCCTGCTGGCACTGGCAGTCCTGTTCTGGATCCCCACCCACATTCTCACCTTTGCCATGCGCTACTTCGACGATTACCAGGATGCCAGGATCCCGACCTTTCCCTCCACCTACGGTTTCCAATTCACACGCCTCACCATAGTCGTCTCCACCGTGATTGCTGCCCTGTGCATCAGCGCGGCCGGCATCCTGATCGGGATGCAATGGGGCTTCGTCCGACTGCTGGCGGTGCTTTCCGCCGGGCTGTTCCTGCTAGCCGTCGCCAGCGTCTTCCGGCCAACCGAACGGATCAACTTCGGGCTGTTTAAATACGCCTCGCTGTATATGCTGGCAGCGATGATATTACTTTCCGTTTAGCCCTTACCCCAGTCCCTCTCCCTTTTTGGGAGAGGGGGGAGATTCCCAAATGAAAATGACCATTCTTGACCGCATCCTTTTACTCCTCACCGGCCTGCTGGCCGCCTACCAAATTGTCATCGGGATTAACAAACTCAGCACTCTGCCCATTATCGCCTACACAATTGCCTTTGGCGTTTTACTGGTGGCGGGACTGCTGCTCATCATCCTCGGCTTCGAAGTGCTGGACAGCCCGATGGTGGTCATCGCTTCGACGGTTATCCCGCTCAGCCTGTCGCTGGGACTAGTCTGGGAGCACCTCGCTGCATACCGGACCCTTTACCTGGTTTTTGCCATCGTCGGGTTTTTGGCAATCGTCATTACCCGCTCCGTCCCGATGAAGAACAAGTTGCCGGTCATCGTGCTGGCGTGTGTCCACGGTATCGCCGGGATGATGATTTTCCTATTACCGGTCATCATGGCAATTAGCGGTACGTCTCATCCAGCGTTTTCCCTGGTCGGTGTGGGCGGGGCGCTGATAGGCGTGGGCGGGTTATTGCTGGCCCTCCTCAAGGCGGGAAAACCGCTCCTTTCACGCGAAACCATTTTCCGGGTCCTGCCTGGCCTGTTGCTGCTGATGACAGCCGCATTTGTGGCCGGATTCCGCTTCGGTTAGCCGTCAACCTATAATGGACTCTTCTGCGGGAAAAAATAAACCAGTAAAAGGAAAATACTATGAGAAATAATTGGTGGGCCAAGCTGTTGCGCATCGTCGGGATCGTTTTCATGAGCTTGACTGCAGCCTTCACCCTGATGGGTGGCGCGGGGACATCCTGCGTGGCACTCAACCCGACCGGCTGGGACGGCAAATTCGCCGGCATCGCCCCCTTCCAGTGGTTATGGATTTTGTTTGTCCTGGTCGGGGTTGCAGCCGGGATCATGGGCGTACGCGCCGTCGTTCTGCTCGTCAAGGGGACCAAAAATGCCTATCGCTATGCCCTGATCGCGCTTGTCCTAGGGACGGCATTGAACGCTGTCCATCTATTCGCTTCGCGTGCATTGCGCGGTAGTTCAATGCCTGTGGATGGTGTGCTTTACACCAACGTCCTGACCCTCATCATCTTCTTGCTCTTCCGCATCCCCGGCGTCTGGCAGGGTGTAGACTACGAGAAGCCCAAAGGCGAAACGAAGACCGGGAAACAGGCGGCTGCCATCGCTCTGGGCGTCACTGGCCTGCTGGCCCTGACCATCCAGTTCCTGATGGCTCCCAGCCACACCATCGGCGGGATCAACTACGCCGACGTGTGGCACACCACATTGACACTTCTCGGCCTGGTTCTGATCCTGAGTGGCGTGGCGACGGCGGCCTACATAGAATTCACCGTCGCCCGGCGCAAGGAGCTGGCTGAGTTCTTGCCAACTGGAAAGAATTAAAATAGTGGAGGCACTGGGAGAGTTTTGGTAACATCTCAGTATGCGGTTAATCAAGAACGGATAAGCCTATCTCTGCCAGGTCTACCCCTGCATGCAGGGTCCCCGGTTGGACTTGCGCTAATTGCCATGCTATGTTAGATTTTGACATGAGGTATCCTCCTAAGTACGGACTGACCAGAAATGGTCATGTACACAGAGGGTACCTCACTTCTATATTCTCTATACTAGGTGCAAATATTCCGTCCATTCAGAATGCACAAAAAAATCTCATTCACCTACAAGTAATACCTAAGAAATTCTATGGATGAGCCAGGACAGGTTTCTTGATCAGGGGAACGAAAGAGAAAAGTGAAGGCGATGTTTTTCATGGACATCATTTGCATCAAATCCCCATTTGGACAGGTTTGCGGATCGCCTTCCTTGCTTCATACCGA
>Ga0315277_10006213_pt1 | contig 15705 bp, 15 predicted proteins | sample YL17G05_15_MG_FD_203695 | JGI IMG/M metagenome (GOLD analysis project Ga0315277, IMG submission 203695) | Sediment microbial communities from Yellowstone Lake, YNP, Wyoming, USA - YL17G05_15 | ecosystem: Environmental > Aquatic > Freshwater > Lake > Sediment | place: USA: Wyoming | collected...
TTCGTACATCTACGTCGTGAGCGGCCTGGAGAACACGCTGCTGGGCGTGGCAGACCTGAGGCAGGTGGTCCTGTCGCCCGAGCACCTGACGCTGGGCGATATCATGGTCGCGCCGGTCGTCTCCGCCGAGGAGGACGATACGCGCAGCGACCTGGAGGAACTGTTCGGCAGGTACCACTACCGGACGATCCCGGTGGTCGACGCCCAGGATCACCTGGTAGGCATCATCCATCACAACGACATCATCAAGGGCATCAGTTCCTACTCCAGAATCTGAGGTGTTTTATGCCGCGCGTGCAGATGACCCGGATGACCACCTTCGCCCTGTACTTTCTGCGGGTGTACCTGATCGTCATGGTCGGCCTGATCCTCTATAAGTTCATCAGCATCGTCGCGGCCGGCCCGCCGCAGCCGTGACGGCAGCCGGTCCTGCTCTTCTGCGAGGGGGGCGACGTCTTCCGCAGCGGCTGCTGCTGGCACCGCGCGGCAAGGGGAAAGTCTTCTACTTCCGCCCCGGACACGAGACGTACCCGATCTACTACGACGCGAAGGCAGCCCGATGAAACTCGGCTGCACCCAGTGCAAGGAATCCCTGAGCACAATCCGGCCGAAGGAAAACGCGTAGGCTGCCTCGCCCGCGGGGAAAAAGGAACCGCCCATCAAGACGCTGCATGAATCGGCGCGCGAGGTCCTCGCGGCGGACGGCGTCCGGGCGGACTGCCCCGAACTCAAACAAGACTGAGAGCCCGGGGCGCCACCGCCAGCGGGCAAGGAGGTCCTGCGATGCGCCGCCTGATTGCCGCATGCCTGCTGGCCGCCGTCCTGGGCGGATCGCCCGGCTCCGCCAGGGCAAAGCCCGGCTCCGCCGTGGCGAAGCCCGGCCGCAAGGAGCCGGCCCGCTCGCCGACGGAAGCGCCCGCGCCGAAGGTCCAACTAGGCGTCGGCGCCAGCCTCGGCGGGCGCCGGCCCTTCCCCGACGACAACCCCTGGAACACCGACGTCTCGGCGGCGCCCGTGGACCCGAACTCCGACGCCCTGGTGGCCTCCATCGGTCTCGACGCGCCGCTCCACCCTGACGTCGGCAAGACCTCCGGCATCCCGTACGTGGTCGTGCCGGGCGACCAGCCGAAGGTCCCCGTCGCGTTCGAGTATGCCGACGAGAGCGACCCGGGGCCCTACCCTATTCCGCCCGACCCGCCCATCGAGGGCGGCCCGGACTCGGGCGGCGACCGGCACATCCTCGTCCTCGACCGCGACCACTGGGTCCTCTATGAATTGTTTGCAGCGTACCCGACGGGCGGCGGCGGGTGGCGGGCCGGCTCGGGCGCCGTCTTCGACCTCGCATCGAACGCGCTGCGGCCGGTCGGCTGGACCAGCACCGACGCGGCCGGTCTGCCCGTCTTCCCCGGCCTGGTGCGGGCCGACGAGGTCTTCGAGCAGGGGGCCGTCCGCCACGCCATCCGCTTCACCTGCAAGCGGACGCGGCGGGCCTATGTGCCGCCCGCCCGGCACTGGGCCAGCCCGTCGAAGGACCCCAACCTGCCACCCATGGGCATGCGAGTCCGCCTGAAGGCCGACTACAACGTCTCCGGCTTCCCGCCGCGCATGCAGGTCATTCTGCGGGCGATGAAACAGTACGGCCTGATCCTGGCCGACAACGGAAGCAACTGGTTCTTCACAGGGGCGCCCGACCCGCGCTGGAACGACGACGAACTGAATAGCCTGAAGCGCGTCCGGGGTCGCGACTTCGAGGTCGTCCGGATGGAAGGCCTCGTGGCCGACTGACGCCGCCGCCTCGGCTCCCCCCGCCGCATGGGACTGGCGCGCCTCCTACCGGCCTACGGGACAGGCAACGGGTTCTTCGGCTGCTCCGGCGGCTCGACCTTATCGGTGATGCCGACGACGCGGCGATAGCGGCTCCGTCCGAGGCGGCGAATCAGCCCGTCCAGCATCCGCGTCTCGTACAGACACTCGTCCGACAGCCGAAGGACCAGCGCCGCCTTCACGTCCACCAGGAGGTCGATGTCGGCCGGCGCCGCTGCCGCCAGAACGTGCCGCTCTTCCACCCACTCATACGTGCCGCCCGTGATGCGATGGTTGGCTTTCCACTCGGCGGCGGCCTTGACGAGGTCGTCGTGGGTCAACTTCCGGTCATCGGGCCGAGGAACGAACGCCTCGTCCATCCGGCCGCGGAGAGCCGCCAGAAGCGACGCTTTCTCTTCGGCAGGCTTGGCGGCATAGGCTTCCCACGTCAATCCCATCCGTTCGAGCGCGCCGGCCACGTTTCTTTGGCACGCCGATGCCGTCTCTTTCACCCCTTCGGGCGCGTCCGCCGGCGCCGTCGATCGCTTCCGGAGCGCCGCCAACCCCTCCGGCGTCACCAGGTGCGCCAGGCACGCCACCGCTTCGTTGCGGAGCGCATCATCCGGCGTTTCAAGCAGCGGCACGAGGTGCGGCACCGCGCGGAGGTCTTCGTACTCATAAACCGCATAGGCGAAGGCAGCCGCGTCGAGCGGGTCCGCCGACGCCAGGCCCCCCACCAGAAACTCGTAATCCTGCGGATGCCCGAACTCGCCGAGCGACCGGACGGCCGCCCGGCGCACGTCCGCCGGTCCTTCGTGCGCCAGTTCGCGGATCCGCGGCAGCGCAGCCAGGTACTGCGCCCGCGCCAGAAGCCCCACCGCCGACTCGAGCGTCACGGGGTCCTTCGACGTCCGCAGGATGCGCTCGAGCGTCGGAAACCCCGCCGGCCCGAACGCGCCCCAGAGAAACTCCAGCGTCAGCGGCCAGGAGACGGTCATCGCATGCGGCGTGACGAAGACGCTCCCCGTCTTGTCCCCCAAGCACACCGTCAGCATCGGCAGGGCGCGGGGGTCCTGCGTTCGGGCGGCGTCGAAGGCCGGGAAGAAAACGTAGTTGAAGTTAGCCTCCAGGTTGATGCCGCTCGCCCAGACGCGCACGATGGTTTCGGCTTCGGAGAGGTTTCCGATCTGCCACAGAACCGACGCCGCGCCCAGCCGGAAGAAGTCGTCGCGCTCCTGGGCCGCGTCCATCTTGCGAAGTTCGGCCTTGAGGCGTTCGGCGCCGGCCGGGCCGGCCCCGATCAGCGCCCGCCACGCCTCATCGAGCGCCTTTGACTTGGCGGACTGCTCCTCCTCCGAGAGTTTCGCGGGGTCGATGCCGCGCATCGCCGCTATCGCCTTCTCCGGGTCCGGGCCGGCGGTCGCCGGTTCGCCCGCCTTCGCGGCGAAACCGAAAAGAACGCTCACGGCCAAGGCCAGACAGGTCCGATACCTCATGGTCTTGCTCCTGGTTCCGGCGACCCCGATCGGCGCTCGACTTCGTAAGTCGCCCCCAAGATATGAACCGCCCGGCGGACTCGCAAGGGAAACCGCCGGAATTGCGCTCGACCGGGTCCCACCCCCCGTCTAGAATTCGATGCGCACCAACACGGGGAGGCCGACCGATGCGATGGCGTGCGCCCGGATTCGTCGCCGCCGTCATTTGCATAGCCGCCACGGCAACGCCGGGAGCCGAACCGCCGGCGCCCGCGCCGCAGGAACCGTCTGCGGAAAGCGCCGTCCGAATTCTTCGCGGGTTCTTCGCGGCCCAGGACGCCGGCGAGCGCGCCCGCCTCGCCGCCGAGTTCGGCCAGGCCGCGCCGAAATCCTGGGACGCCGTCCGGGCGCTTCTTCACCAGGCCGCCACGTTTCCATCGCTCGCGCCCGGCCGGCACGCCCTCAAGACCGAAGGCGACGCCGTCGTGCCCACCGTCAACTATTGTCTCCGCGTTCCGGCCGGCTACGCGTCCGACGCCGGTCGCGCCTGGCCCCTCGTCATCGGTCTGCACGGGGCGGGCGGCAGCGGCGAAGGGTTCCTGGCCACGCTCGAGAATCTCCTCGGCGACGACGCCGGCCGATATCTCCTCGCCTGTCCCCAAGCGCCGCAGGAAGGCGTTTACACCGTCAGCCGGATGATGACGGACTATCCCTTGCGCGTCCTCCAGGACGTGCGCCACCGCGCGAACGTCGATTCGGACCGCGTCGTCCTCATCGGCGTATCGAAGGGCGGCTACACGGTCTGGGGAACGATCCTCTTCTCGCCGGGCGAGTGGGCGGGCGCGGTCCCCATCGCCGCCTGGCCGCTCACGGAAGCCCCGTGGGCCAGCCCCATTCTCTACGCCCCGAACGTGCTCGGCCTCACAATCCAGGCCCACTGGGGCGAGAACGACGTCGAGCCCGGCCAGAAACAGGGCATCAACACGTTCGCCCGCCAGGCGGCCGCGGAACTGAAGCGCCTCGGGGCCGCCAGGTTCGAGCCCATCGAGTATCCCGGCCAGGGCCACAACCTCAACCTCGACGCCGCACGCATCCGCACGTTTCTCACGGGCGCACAGCGAGAACCTTTCCCGGGCGAGTTCCGCATGTTCTTCCACCGTCTCTGGGAAGGCCGGGCGTACTTCGTCCGCGCCACCGTTGCCGCACGCGAGGATTTCGACTTCAAGGCCATCCCGCGCGTCAGCGTCGCGAGCAAGGCGGACCTCGCGCAGGCCCTTTGCCGGGCGTATCAGCGGCTGAGTTTCGAACTGCGCGGACTGCAAAAGGCCGACGAAAACTCGCTCATCGTCTTCGCCAGGAACCTAGAGGAAGTCGAGATCGAGATCGGCACGGAGCAGATGGATTTCAGCCGGCCGATGACCGTCCTCGCCAATGGCCGAACGGTCCTGAGCGGCAAACAGGAGATTGACTGGGTCGAGTTGCTGGAGACCGCTCAGCGAACGTATGACTTGGACCGCCTCGTCGCGCGGCGCCTCCGCTGCAAGGTCGAGGTCAAGCCATAGGGGCAGCCTGCCAGCGCCCCGAGTCGCGGAAGTCGGGCATCCGCTTCTTCTGCCGGCGGTAGTAGTAGCGGAAGCCCCAATTGGCGGCGAGGTTCATCAGCCACCCCGCCTTCTGAGCGGGCGGCGTCTTAAGGCGTTCGCGGATGCTCGGCCAGGAGAAGAACTCGCCGAAGGCAGCCATCTGAGATTTCTGCAACTGCTCGACGCTCATCCGCGCCGGCTGAAAGACAACCGTCGCACCGTTGTACTTCGACCAGTCGCGCGTCAGGATGCGGCCGGCCGATTCGTACTCCTCGAAGAGCGGCGTCCCCGGGTACGGCGTCAGGATGGGATAACAGGCGAACGCCAGCCGCGCCTCCCGCGCGAAACGCACCGACTCGCGGCACGACGCGACCGTGTCGCAATCGAACCCGAAGAGGAACGAGCCCCAGGTCCCGATCCGGGCGGCCTGGAGGCGGCGAATCAGGGGAATGTAGTCGGCCGGGTCGCAGTAGGTCTTGTTGCCCAGGCGGAGGCTCTCGGCATTGGGGCTCTCCAGGCCGAGGATGAGGCCCAGGCAGCCGCTCTTTTTCATCAGCGCCAGGAGCCGAGAGTCGCGCGCGACGGTGATGGTCGCCTGGCCGCACCAGCCGACCTTGAGTTTCGCCAACTCGCGGAAGAACCGCCGCGACCACCCGAGGTTGCCGACGATGTTGTCGTCGGCGAAGACGATCCATTTCGCGCCGAGGCTGCGGATCTCCTCGCAGATTTCCTCGATGTCGCGGACGACGTACCGGCCGCGGTACATGGCGTGGGTGATGCAGAAGCGGCAGCGGTGCGGGCAGCCGCGCGAAATCTGGACCGCGTTCCACACCAGGTAATCACGGCGCGCGAGGAGGTCTCGCCGCGGCGTCGCAATGGGAAACTCACCTTCCGCGCGGTAGATGCCCGAGAGGCGCCCCGCCTCGAAGTCCACGAGCATCCGGGGCAACGTGCCCTCCGCTTCGCCGACGGCAACAGCGGTCGCGTGGCCGAGCGCCTCCTGGGGCAGCGCCGACGGATGGATGCCGCCCATAATCACCGGCACGCCGAGCGCGCGGTACGCGTCGGCGATCTCGTACGCCCGCGGCGCCTGGCACGTCATCGCCGTCAGGCCCACCAGGTCCGCGTCGCGCGCGACCGGCACGGGTCCGGTGCACTCGTCCACGATTTCGACGTCCCAGGAGCGCGGCACGGCGCCGGCGGCGACGGCCAGGCCGAGCGGCATGAAGATGGCCTTGCGGCCGAGCGTCACGCGGCGCGCGATGTCGTTCTGCACGAGGCCGTTCAGCGGATTGCGCGGATTGATGAGCCGAAGTCTCGGCATCCTCGACTTCCCTTTCGCCGACCGAGCGCTGCCGTGCAGCCGGGAAAAAAACCGGACGTCGGAAGCCTAACAGGGAACCCAGGGCCAATCAACCCCCCTTGGAAGGGGTCCTGGCGGGGGATAGGCCCTTTCGGCCCATCCGGGCAATCTCGCAATTATTTGGTATTGACAATCCGCCGGCCTGCCGATACACTAAGACTCTTAAAGAAACCGCTCGGGGTCGGCCTTGGGCCGGTCCCGGGGGACAGAACCGCGTGTGCGGTTCAATTTGCTTGGGTCTGTTAGGGCTTCCCGGTAACAGACTTAGAGACAGAGATTCCGGGAAGAGGAACAGGAGTAGCATCAGATGGCTCGTGGCAAGGTAAAGTGGTTCAATGAGCAGAAGGGATTTGGTTTCATCGAGCAGGACACTGGCACCGACGTCTTTGTCCACTACTCGGCGATCCAGGGCGCGGGTTTCAAGACCCTGGCCGAGGGCGATGAGGTCGAGTTCGACGTGACTCAGGGCCCGAAGGGCCCCAAGGCGGAAAACGTCCGCCGCCCCGAAGGCTAACTCAACACGCCGATGAAAACGAACCCCGTCCGAAAGGGCGGGGTTTTGTTTTTGCGCTCGACGCGCCGCGTGCCGCTCACGCAAAGAGATTCCGGTCCAGCCGGCGGAGGCGCCGCAGTCACGATTGGAACAGTTCCGGTGAAAGGCGGCTCTGGCGGAGGATGGAGGCGAGCGTCCCCGCTTTCAGTTCCTTGTGGTTGGGGACGATGACGGTAACGGTGGTCCCCGCCATCCGCTTCTGCATGGCGATGTGGCTTCCCCGGCGGCGGACTTCGGCAAACCCGTTCGCCGCGAGGATCCGGCAGACGTGCCGACCGGAAAGGACGCGCCGCTTACCCAACCGTCGTCTCCACCTCGAACGGCGTCACATACACTTCCCCGTGCAGGCGGTCGGCAACCTCGCTGCGGCTCGCGCTCTCCAGAAACAGGCGGACGGCCTCCGCCAGATTCGACCGCGCCTCCTCGACCGTCTTGCCTTGGCTCGCGACATCCAATTCCGGGCACAAGGCGACGTAGAGATCGCCTTCACGGTGAACGGCTGCGGTAAAACGTCGCTTGGGCATTGCTCGCCCTCCTTGGGTTTCCAATGCTATTATAATGCTTCGCCGCTACGGAGCAACCCCCCCGCCGCTCACGCAAAAAGGTTCCGATCCAGGCGGCGGTACTGAACGGCCTCGGCCAGGTGGGTCGCGGTGACGTCCGGCGCTTCCTCCATGTCCGCGATCGTCCGGGCCGTCCGAAGAATCTTATCATGGGCCCGGGCCGAGAGGCCCATCTCCACCATCGCCTGCTTGAGCAAACTTTCGCCCGCATCGTCCAGCGCGCAGAACTTCTTGACCTGCCGATGGCTCATGCGGGCGTTGGTCATCCGCGCGTCGCCGTCGAATCGCCGCGACTGGACCGCGCGGGCGCGCGACACCTGCTCGCGCATCGCCGCGCTCGTCGAGCCGTCGGACTTGGCGCGGAGTTCGCGGTACGGCACGCTCGGCACGTCCAGGTGAATGTCGATGCGGTCGAGGAGCGGCCCGCTGATTTTCCCCATGTAGTTCTGGACCTGGCGGGGCGTGCAGTGGCACTCGCGCTTCGGGTCCGTCAGGTATCCGCAAGGGCACGGGTTCAGGGCCGCGACCAGCATAATCTGCGCGGGGAACGTCAGGCTGGCCTGGGCCCGGCTGATGGTCACAAAGCCGTCCTCCAGGGGCTGGCGGAGGACCTCCAGCGTGTGGCGGTTGAACTCGGGCAACTCGTCCAGAAACAGTACGCCGTGGTGCGCCAGGCTCACCTCGCCCGGCGCGGGGACGCTCCCGCCGCCCACGAGGCCCGCTTCGCTCGTCGTGTGGTGCGGCGAGCGGAAGGGCCGCGTCGCGATGACCGACTGGTTGCGCCCCAGGAGGCCGAGGCTCGAATAGATGCGCGTCGTCTCGAGCGATTCCTCGAGGTCCAGGAGCGGCAGGATCGTCGGCAGCCGGCGCGCGAGCATCGTCTTGCCGGCCCCCGGCGGGCCGATCATGAGGACGTTGTGCCCGCCGGCCGCGGCAACCGTCAGGGCGCGCTTGGCGTGTTCCTGGCCGCGCACGTCGGAGAAGTCCACGTCGTCGCGCCGGGAGTCCTCGAAGACGGCCTCGAGGTCAACCGCACACGGCTCGATCTCGAGGTCGCCCGCGAGGAACCCGACGGCCTGGGCGAGGGCCTTGACGGGAACGACCTGGAGGCCGGAGACCACCGCCGCCTCGCGCGCGTTGTCGGCCGGAAGCACCAGGCCCTTCAGGCCTTCCTCGCGGGCCGTCAGGGCCATCGCCAGCGCCCCTTTGACCGACCGGACCGAGCCGTCGAGCGCGAGTTCCCCGACTGCGGCGTAGTCCTTGAGGCGGTCCGAGAGGAGTTGCCCCGTGGCCGAGAGCGCCCCGAGCGCGAGCGCGAGGTCGAACGCGGGTCCTTCCTTCTTGGTGTCGGCGGGGGCGAGGTTGATGGTGATCCGTCCGTCGCCCGGCCAGCGGTAGCCGGAGTTCTTCAAGGCGGTGGCGACGCGGTCCTTCGATTCCTTGACGGCGGCGTCCGGCAGGCCGACGACCACGATCGCCGGCAGCCCCTGGCGGACGTCGAACTCCACCTGGACGAGGTATCCGTCGATGCCGAAGACGCCGACCGAAAGCACTCGTCCGAGCATAGCGCCCCCCTAGCCGTCGGGATGCACCTGAAAAAGACGAGCCGACATATTACCCCCGCCGGCGCGGACCGTGCAACCGTATTCCGGGCTTCCCGCCCGCGGACCTTCCGGAGCCTAAAGATCCAGGAACACAGAACCTCCTTGAGCAACGTAGGCTCTCAACTTCTCAAGCCGGCTTCTCATCTCTTTGTTCGTGACCCCTTCCAGGCGCTGGGCCACGGCGGCCTCCGCAATCTTGCGGCCGTCGGAGGCGTACAGGACCCAACCGAAAAGACGCAACCTCCTGTCGTCGTCCGTATTGACCGCTGCCTCTATGACTGCCCCGCGCACCTCTATGCCGCCGATGTCCCACAGGGCTTTGGCCGCCGGGTACACGGCCCAGGGGCCCATCTTGAACATCTCTGCGCCGGCTGTGGATTTGTCGAGCGTCCAGTCAATCTGATCCACGAGGAGCGGCACGGCCTCCTTGAGCCTCCAGAACCCCATTTGCTGAATCGCCAGGTGGCGTGGTCCTCGAAAGGCCCGCCCCTCCTCGTGGAGGACCACTGCCTTGAGATCTTCAACCAAGGCAACTCGCAGGGCCATCAACTGCCGGTCAGTCTCTAGGCGCGTCTTCTCAAGCGCAGCACCGAGTTGCGCCGCCGGCAACCTCAGAGGTGGGGCGGAGGGCGGAGGGCCTTCCGAACATCCTTCCGTGGCGGCCACCGCGAGGACCATCGCCAAAGCACCACCGAACGCCAGAACCGTCGTCACGGCCACTGGCCACGCCAGGGGACTCCCAATGGCTTGCGCAAGCGACTTGCAGAGGGTGTTTGCCCGCATCTTCGTAACTCCTTTCAATCGTCGTATGCCCCTGTTCCGTGCATCTTCCCTGGATTGCCCCAGTCATCGCCAGCATGTGTGCCTTCGGCGTTCGGTTCTGCTCCTTCGGCCAAAGACTCCCGCACCTTCGCCAAACAACCCGATCCAGCCAAAGCCGCAACCGCCAGCACCGACACCACGCCCAGACGCTTCATAACCCACCCCCTCTCGCAAGCGACAGTCGCGCAGCCGGACGGCCTGGCGCCACATGCGGCCGCTATGGGAACCGCAGGCCGAGGACAAACGCTTCCCACCGTTTCTTGAACGCGTCCATGTCCTCTTCCCCGAGGACGCGCTTCAGCGTCTCGTAGCCCGTGGGATCCTCCTTCACGCCGGCGCGGAACTCGCGGTAGAACTTCGCGAGGAGACCCTTCTCCTGGAGCCAGTAGCAGAGGTACCGCGCCTGGGCGTAGTGGGTCCCCTTGTCCTCGTTGTAGAACTGGTGATCGCTTGTGGCCGTCAGGGCCTTGAAGGAGGGCGCCTTGCCCGCCCGGATGGTTTCCTGAAGCCCCTTGAGGCGCCAGTTCGTCAGGCCGACGATTTGCCCGTCCCGCTCGGCCGACTGCTCGTACAGGCTCCCGAGTCCCTCGTTGAACCACGCGGGGCACTCCGGGAAGTTCGCCGCCATGAACGGGTGAACGAGTTCGTGGACAAGCGTCCCGCCGCCCGTCCGGATGTTCATGATGAGGGCCCCGTGGGTCTGCGAGAAATATCCGAACGGCGTCGTCGGGTCGTCGCCGAAAATCTCGCGCGCGTGCCGCTCGTAACTCGCATCGTCCTTGAAGAGCCAGATGTCGAGGATCTTTTCGGGGTCCTTCTCGAAGTAAAGGGCTTTGAGGCGCTGGACGGCCCAGCGGACGGTCTCGCGGGCGCGCCGTCGGACCATCGCGGGCTCTTCGTCGCCGATGACGACGAACGGCGGCTCGGGAACGATGGTGAACCCCTCGGGCACCTTGGCCCGCAGCGCCCGGAGGTGCTCGCCGAAGGGGTCCGCTTCGCCGGCGGCGGATTCGGGAGCCTTTTCCGCGAGGGGGGGCACTGGCGGCTTGTCCGCCAGTGCGGGGAAAAGGCTCCCGTCCCCTTTTTCCCCCGGCTCCGATTTCGTCCATGACGCGGGCCAACTCTCGACCCAGCCCCTGAACAGATCTGTCACCTTGGTCCGCCGGGCCTCGTTCTGGATCTTGGCTGCCCGAGCCAATGCAGCATCCTTGTCCTTCTCAACAGAGGCAACCACCCAAACCAGGTAAACTAGGTCTGTCTCCGGCGTCTTGTCGGAAGCCATCGCCTGGTAACACGGCTCCAGGCACTTTGGGCCGATCGACTTAAGTGCCACAGCAGCAGGCAGATCGTAGGTTCTCGCGCGAATATCCATGACACGACCGTCAGAACCAATCCACGGAAAGGTAACAAGTTCGATAAGCCGGGGAATTGCTGCTTCGGCCTTGAGTTTACCCAGAAGCAGGATCCTCTGTTGAATCGCGAGTTTGTCCTTCTCCCAAAGCGTGTTGTACGCCTCGCCCGATATCTCTGCCACGGCCCGCTGCGCTACCGCCAGACGCTGCTCCGGGGTAAGGGCCTGGAAGTCCTGCTCGACCACCACCCGGCGGTACTCCGCATCGGACACGGCACCGGCCGGAGGCGGTTCCTCCGCCCGGCACGACGGCACGAACCACACCAGCGCCAACAAGATCAGCCCCGTCCGCATCTTCACGTTCGCTTTCTCCTCGCTGTCCGGCCGGGTGCCATGCTTTCGTCCCGGCGCGCCGGGATTGCGAAAGCATGGTCGTCTGCAGGCGAGGAACATGCTTTCGCAAGCGAAAGCATGGCACCCCCATCCGCACGCCCCTGCCCTTTCTTGGACGCATCGTGCGCGGCCGGCGTTCCGCTCCAATTCGTCTTGATTCGCGCCCGGCGTGTGGCTATCGTACACGCGGCACAGGGGAGTTTCCATGGGCACACCACCGACGGGGGCGCCGGATCGGGAATCTTCCGTCGCGCCGACCACCGGGCGGATCGTCCGGCTCCTCACCATTCTCGGCGTGAACATCGCGCTGGTCTTTGCGGTCACGGCACTGGCGTCGGCCCACGGGTCCCTGCCGAACCTGAATGCCGGGACGCTGGCCGTCGCGCTCCTGCCCGTCTCGGCCGCCATGGGCCTGGTGCTCGCCTGCCGGCGGCTGGACCTCGCGCTGCCCGTCCTGTTCGTCGCCGCCGCCGCGATGCGCGCCAATCCCCTGGCTTTCGCCGGCGACCCCTGGCTTCGGATGCTGATCCTCTGCGGCCTGGCGGCCGGCGTCGCCGTCGTCAGCACGCTCGTGACGTGGTACGGCCGGATTGCGAGCGCCCTGTGGACGGCCCTTCTGGCGGGTCTCCTCTGGCACCTGCCGGTGCTCGCGAAGGCGCCGCCCCTCTTGGGTTCGGCGGGTTGGCCCTGGACCGCCGCCGTCGCCGCCTCGATGGGGTTCCTCTTGGTGGCGGCCTCGGTGCTGGGCCTTTCGCGGCTCGTCGCGCCGCCTTCGTCGCCGCCGATCTTCCACACCGGTTCGCACGGCCTGGCGGGTCTCGCGGCCGCGTGGGCCGTCGCCGCCGTCGCCCTGGTCCTGGCGGCCGGCGCCGACGCGCCCGGCGGCGTGGCGAAGGCGCCCTGGCTCGCCTATCCGTTCGTCCTCGCGGCCGCGGCCCTCGGCGGCGCGTATGTCCTGCGCGGACAATGGGGCGCCCTGAGCGCCGTCGTCCTCACGGCCGTCGGCCACCTTGCCTGGGCGTTCACCCAGCATGCCGACCTCGGCGACAAGACTCTCAACGCCGTCGTGCCGGTGGCGGTGCCGCTCGTCGCTGTGCCTCTCTACCTTCTCTTGGACTGGCTGATCCGCCAGCATACGGGCGAATCCGCCCCCACCGCTCTTCTGGCCTGACCCTCTCCTAAAAACGACCCCCGACCCCGTTTTTCCGTTTTTCGCAGCGCGGCGGGGGTTGGACTTGAACCGCCCGGGCGGCGGCGGATACACTTACGGGACGGCAATGCCGGCCGGCCAGAGCGGGGATCAGGGAGAACTTCGATGCGACGGCGGACGATCGGCCTCGTGTGTTTGGCGCTTATTGCAATCCCGGCGGCCGAGGTCGCTGCCGAACCGGTAGCGGTCCGGGGTCTCGTGTTCCGGGACGCGAATGCGAACGGCTGGCGCGACGCGGGCGAGCCGGGCCTCGCGAAGGTCGCCGTCAGCGACGGCCTCTCGGTCCACCGGACGGGCGACGACGGCCGATACGCCTTCGAGGCCGACGTGGACCCCGCGCAGCGTCAGGGCCAGGCGCCCATCATCTTCGTGAGCGTGCCGTCCGGCTTCCGCGCGGCGGGGCCGTGGTACAAGTCCGCCAAGGACGCGGGGGACCTCGACTTCGCCCTCGTGGCGGAGGAGCAGCGGCTGCCCTTCACGTTCATCCACGTGACGGACGCCCACATGTCGCGGGCCGAGGCGAAAGACCGAAAGGTTTACGACGCTTTCACCGCCGACGTGGAGAAGTTCAAGGACCGGACGAAGTTCATCCTGAGCGGGGGCGACGATTGCAACCTCGGCGACGCCGACCCGCGTGAGAAAGCCGTCGCCGACTTCGAACGCTACGTCGCCTGGACCGCCGCCCTGCCCCTCCCCGTCCGCTATGTGCCGGGCAACCACGATCACCTCGGCGTACGGTCCGAGACGCCGGGCGACTGGGACCCGAAGGACCCGAGGTTCGACCTGGGCCTTTGGCGCGAGCGCGTCGGACCGACGCGCTGGTCGTTCAACTACGCCGGCTACCATTTTCTCGGCATCGAGATGGACCCGTCGGAGCCGATGAAGCAATGGATCGAGGCGGACCTATCGGCGGCCGAGGGCGCACCGACCATCGTCCTGTGCCACACGCCCCCCGCGGGTTACGATGCCCTGCTCTACCAGCCGCCCGTCGTGCTGGTCCTCGTCGGCCATTATCACTGCGTCGAGGAAAAGACCCAGGGCCGGGCGCTCTATTGGATCGGCGGGGCGCTCGGCGGCGCGGACGTGCCGTACGGCTACCAGGTGGTCGAGGTATCGCAAGAAGGGCCGGCGGCGTGCTACCGGCGTGTCGGCGAGGCCCGCGGTATCATCCCCTGGGTCTTTGCGTGGAATGGATCGCGTCTCGTGGGCCGGGGGCATTACTACAGCGACCGCGACGACCTTCGCCGGGTCGAAATCCGGATCGGCGACCGGGTGATGCCGTGCGAACTCGCGCGTGAGCGGCTCCGGACGACGTTCCGCGGCGAAATGGACACCTCGACCCTCAAGCCGGGTCAGTACAAGGTCACCTTCGTGGCCTTCACGGCCGACGGCGAGGTGACGCACACGTTCCAGACCAAGATCCAGCCGCCGAAGCCGCCCGCACCGCAGGCAACGCCGGCTCCGTAAGACGCCGATTTCGCTTGAAACACAGCCTCGAGCGCGTAAACTGAAGGGTCTGAACGGTCAGGCGAAGAGCCGAAGGAGAAACCCATGGCGAACGTCTATCAGGGCCGGCTGGTGGCGGGGAAGCACCGGTTCGGCGTCGTGGTGTCGCGGTTCAACGAGTTTATCTCGTCGAAACTGCTGGTCGGTTGCCTCGACGCGCTGGAGCGTCACGGGGCGGACCCGGAGGCGGTGGACGTCGTCTGGACGCCGGGCTCGCTCGAGGTGCCGATCGTCGCGAAGCGTCTGGCGGAGAGCGGCCGGTACGGGGCGGTCATCTGCCTCGGGGCCGTCATCCGCGGCCAGACGCCGCACTTCGACTACGTCGCGGCCGAGGTCGCCAAGGGCGTCGCTCGCGTGGCCCTCGAGAGCGGTGTGCCGGTCGTCTTCGGGGTGATCACGGCCGACACGCTGGAGCAGGCGATCGAGCGGGCGGGGACGAAGGCGGGCAACAAGGGCGCCGACGCCGCCGCCGGCGCCATCGAAATGGCCAACCTCTTGGACGCGCTGCCATCGGGCAAGCGCGGCCGATAGCGCCGGGGAAGCGCCGGGGGCGCGACGCTCGGCCGATCGCGGGGCGCGAAGCAGTCGGACCACTCCCATGAAGCAGCGTGAGTTTGCGCGCCGGATCGCCCTCCAGGCGCTTTTTCAATTGGATTTTCGCGGCGAGGCGTTCGGGCCCGAGACGGTCGATTTTCTCCGTTCGAGTACGAAGGACCCGGAGGTGTACTTTTTCGCCCGGCGTCTGACGGAGGGCGCCTGGGCCTGGCGCCAGGACGCCGACCTCCTCATCCAGCAGGCCACCGAGCACTGGGACGTCGACCGCATGGCCGTCCTGGACCGCAACATTCTGCGCCTGGCCTCGTGGGAAATCGCGTGCTGCGACGACATTCCGGACCGCGTCGCCATCGACCAGGCGATCGAGTTGGCGAAGCGATTCGGCTCGGCCGAGTCCGGCTCGTTCGTCAACGGCGTCCTGGACCACGTCCTCAGGATCGTCCAGGCCCGGCGCGAGGCCGACACAGCCGCAACGAAAGAAACGGCCGGCGACCCCGGCAAGGAGTGAGAGGCGCGATGGTGATGCAAGGGTGGCTGGCGAAACTCTCCCAGGGCCTGGCGAAGACGCGCTCCCGCCTTGCCGACGGCCTCCGGGACCTCTTTCGCGCCGGACGAAAAATCGACGCCGAGTTCCTCGAACAACTCGAGGAGACGCTCATTCTGGCCGACGTCGGCGTCGCCGCCACCACGCGCATCCTCAACGACCTGAAGGCACGCTACCACGACCGCGAGATCCAGCCGGGCGACGACCTCGTGGCCCTCATCAAGGCGGACCTAAAGGAAACTCTCGGCCAGGCCGACCACGAGGTTCATTTCGCCCCCGCCGGGCCGACCGTCGTCCTCGTCGCGGGCGTGAACGGCTCGGGGAAGACGACGGCGGTGGCGCGGCTCGCGCACCTTTTCCTCGCGCAGGACAAGAAAGTG
>Ga0315277_10006214_pt1 | contig 15703 bp, 17 predicted proteins | sample YL17G05_15_MG_FD_203695 | JGI IMG/M metagenome (GOLD analysis project Ga0315277, IMG submission 203695) | Sediment microbial communities from Yellowstone Lake, YNP, Wyoming, USA - YL17G05_15 | ecosystem: Environmental > Aquatic > Freshwater > Lake > Sediment | place: USA: Wyoming | collected...
GCCAATATAGATACGCTCAGTGGCGTAGTAAGTGTTCGTACCTTGATCGATGCCCGAATCCCAGGTTAGCGTTACATTGCGCGCGACCTCGCTTGCGCGGTCTGCCGGGCTGGGGCTCTCCGCGACGACCTGCACGTAAGGAATCAGGTGCCTGCCGGGGATAACCTCCCGGATGCCGCCGGTATCGGGGCCCTGCCAGGCCGCGGCGATATTGTCGCCGCCGCCCTGCTCTTTCTGCAAGCCCATAATATAGTACATATTATCGGCCACGAGATGAATCGGAGCGGACATCTGGCCCGGTCCGGGAACGCCGGCGTTGCCGTCGAAGTCACGAGCGGGCACCCAGCCGGTTACGTAAGCGATCCGGCTCGCGTTGGCCGGATTTTCGTCGGTGCTCAGATACAGGTCGCCGCCATCGTCGGTGGCGATCCAGAATGTGTAGTCGCCCGTCTGGGTGACATACAGCCAGCCGTGGAGACGACTGCCATAAGGATGGGTATCATCCTGCCAGTTCGTCGGACCCTCAAAGAGGCTCACTATCTCGCTACCGGTGGGATTACTCGGATAGTTCGGATTGTTGGTCAGATCGGATACAGCGGTGCCGGTGATGTCGAGCCACCATTCGCGGAGGATTCCGCCGATGCCGGCCGGCCCCCTGGTGAAGCTCCACACATCGCCCTTGGTATAGGTAGTGGGGAATGGAGGGACACTCTTCCGCAGCTTCGTATCCACACGCCAGAAATACTCTGTCGTGGGGTTGAGGCCGGCAAGGACGATTGTCTCCGTCGCCACGTTGCCTTTATATAGCGGCGCAGCGGTGCTGCCCGTAGCAACGGCCGCGACGGCGGCCTCACTCGTACCGCAATACACGTTGTAGCTCAGCGTGTAGCCGGTGGTAACCAGGTCGCCCAAGTGCCACGTGCACGTCGGATCGCTGGGGACCAGCTCCTCCCCGTCAGCCGGGCTCGGACCCCATGCGCACTTGGGTATAGGCGTGAAGCTCCAGGTAGCGCTGGGCCAGTACCGCGACCCGTCCCAGGAATCCACGGCCCAGTAATAAGTCGTGCCGGGGACAAGGGGCGCCCTTGCAAACGCCGGGATGCCCGGGTCGTTAAATCCGACAACCCAAGCAGTCTCGCTGACCGCCGGCCACGGCGGAACCGTGCCGAGCGAATTGGCCGGGTTACGAGAGTCAACATCGGCTTTGTTGCTGCTGAAGTAGCCCTGGCACCAGCGACCTGCTGCGCAAGTGCCGGGCGAGTAATCCAAAATCATATAGACGTTGGTCTCATAGTATTGGGGGGGCAAATGGGCGCCGTCGGTGGGACTCGGTCCCCATGCCCCGCACTGCCCGGCCGGGACGCCGTTGAGCATGACCTGGTCGAATGTCCCCGTGGTCACCTGGCCCGCGTTGTGCGCGGTCACTGCCAGGCCGGCATAGACGTTGCCAGTCATTACGGTCGCTCTGGTAGCGACGTCGGTCCATGCGACGCCGTCCGGGGAGACCGAGCCGGTGAAGTTATTGCCTACGCGAGCGACCTTGACATACCAGGGCATTGCGGTGTAGCCGCTCGGAACCAAATCAGTGTTGACACTTTCGGCGCCGGTAGTAACACGACCCTGGAATGACGATGCGTGGGCGGTGCCCGCGGGGTTGGTCATAGCCATAAAGGCGTGCGTCGATGGGCCCCCAAGCGTCTCACGGATCATCACGCCCGCTTTGCGCCACTCCTCGGTCCCGTTGGTGATGCTGACGACGCGCGCGCTGATTACGGTGTCGCCGCTTACCGGGGTATAGCAGTAGTGGAAACCGTCGCTGGTGCCCCAGATATCGGCCCCCGACCCGTTAACCGTCCAGATGCTGGCGGTCTGATCGGCACTGCCAGCGAGGCCGGCGCCGATGTCCTGGCTAAGCCAGCCATCCGGCAATGCCGCCGAGACGCTGCTCGCCGGTATCAACAGGACAGCCAAGAAAAACAGATAAATCATTCTATACATAACAGTGCTCCTTATGAACAAATGTCATGACTTGAGTGTTTTGGCCACACACCAAAACATCTTATTGTTTTCGACAGGCACGCAGGCCTGCTTGATAATTTTAGATGCCTGTCAAAAACAAGTTTTTTGTAAGTAAAAACGACCGATAACAATCGTCTCCTCCGTATAGGCAGCCTGTGTGTGTTCGCGACAGAATTCGGCCCTGGTCGTTCACCTCCTTCCTTCTATGGGTCCCGAACCATCCGTCGGGCGAAGCGCCCAAACCCTTCAACCGAATTGCGGAGCGTGCGTAGGCACCCCGCAACCAGACAAAGTACTCAACTTTCAGAACAAAACTTACGCACCAACACAGGAATATCACCCGGGAGAAACGGTTGTTACCATTTTTCACCTAACCTATTTATACCAAATTTGCCAGTCTGCCAGCAAGAAAAAATGCGAAAAGTTGAAAAAAACGCCGCTTCATCTTCGCCCGGCAGACACTGGCGGGCAGTCTAAGGGAGCGTTTTCCGCCTGCCGCGCACGAGGTCATATCGTTGTAACTCCTTGCCGGAAAGATAGTTAGCAGAGTCGCTCCGCTTCACGGGATACTCGCAGGCCAGGCATTTGAACGCGCGGGCTTTTGCCGGAAAATCCGTCCGGGCGCACGGAAAAAAACGGGAAATTTTTGAATTCTCTAGGGCCGACCGGAGACAGTCCAATAACAGGCACCATATTTCGGCTGACCTACGTATGTACAATCGGCCAAGGAACGCTGCGAGATGGGACCATAGCCCGGTCTGCTCCTGGCCGAAAAGAGACTATCGCCCCTTGAGGGCAGTAACGCTCGGCGTTTGTTTTGGTACAAGATAAGCTCGCCCCTAACGGTTCATCTCCTTGCGGAAAAACCGGAATGTCTGTAGCATTAAGACATTCGGCGAAGAAAGAGTAGATACGAATCCTGAAAAGGAGATTGAGTGATGCCCATATTTGAGTACGAGTGCCGCGATTGCGGCCGCAGGATGGAGTTTTTGGAGAGGAGGGCCGGCAGAGGCAAACACGCCTGCGAACAATGCAAAGGCTCGAACCTGCAGAAGATGCCGGCGGGCTTTTCCGTTGGGCGCGGGGCACCGGCTACGATTTGCAGAACGTGCCCGGCGGGGCCATCCCCAGGCGGCCTGTGCCCGCCCGGCGGCTGCTGCGGACAAACGTAGAGCCAGGGGCGTTACTGAGGTTGTTTAGCCCGGGCGGCCGCATGCGGTTCGTTGGGATCGGCTTGTTCGAGTTTCTTGTCTTCGGCCTGGTCCAATAGCCAAGTCACGACATCTTGAGCGGGTCGGCGGCTGTCTGCAGGGCGCTGTCGCTGCTCGACGAAGACTTCTTTGTTATATCTTTTATGTGCAGCACAAGGAGCAGTATCGGGCCGGTGATAAAGGTGGCCATGACGGCTATGGACTTGCGGTTATCGGGCACCAGCGGGACGCCAAAGACTACAGCGGAAATGATGACAAAAAGCACCTTTACCAATGCCGGGTGGGACTTTGTGAATACATGGGATATATGCGAAGGGACGAATTATCCGATGTTTGTCTATCAGATACCACAGGGGGATATTGTCTGTCCGGATGGGGTCAACAGTCTTGATTTCGCTGTTCTGGCTCGATACTGGCACGAGACAGACTGCGCCGCTCTAAACAATTGCGAGGGGGCGGATACAGACCTGTCCGGTGCGGGCGATTTTGGCGACATTGCAGCCGTAGCCGAATCCTGGCTGACGGGGCTATAAGCGAGTTTTTAGTCTTTAGTTTTGAGTTTTGAGTTGGGATAGAGGGGTAAATACAATGGTTAAGCCGGTTAAGCCATGGCATAGCAATCTCGGCGTACTCCCTGCCCCTTAGGGGGGCGGTTAATGAGAAATCCGGTCTTGTTGGAGCGCCTTAGAGTTTTTCGAGGTCGTCGAGGAATTGACCGGAGTCGTCCAAATCCACCTTAACGTCCTCGTCCAAGTCAACGTTCGCATCCTCGTCGATATCGAGATCGAGCAGGTCGTCATCGTCGCCGGCGGCGCCAGCAGGCTGCTTCTTCTCCGCTTTGGGGGAGTAGTCTTTTGGCGGGGTGGTCTTCTCCGGCTCGCCGTCGATCTGGAATTGGAAGGTCAAAGGCCCTATCTGGAGGTAATCGCCGGGCTTTACGGTGGTCTCGCCGTTGACTTGTTCGCCGTTGAGGAAAGTGCCGTTTCGCGAGCCGAGGTCGCGGATTTGCAGCACATCGTCGTTGCGGTCGAGCTGGCAATGCCTCCTGGATACGTCGCCCAGGGGGATGCACAAATCGCAATCGCCCCGGCGGCCAAGCACGGTTATATTGCTCGGCAGAGGGAAACTCTTTTGCGAGCCGTTCTTCTTGAACAAAACCAGACTTACGTCCATTAAACCTTCCCCTCAGAAAGTCCAAGTTCGTCAGTTAGAAGCTATCTCAAAACTCTAAATGCCGTTCTGAGTCCGCCTTGGGTCTGCCAAGGGCGGAAAGCATCTCATATTCTTCGCTGCCGCACCCTTCACCCCTACGGGGACAGGCTTCACTCAGGACCTGCCCTGAGCGTGGCGAAAGGGGCGACAGATTTGAGATAAATTCTTAGCATTTATTATACCGCATTAAATCGGCCAAAGCAAGCGAAATCGGGCATAGGATAATAATATTCAATTATAGCGGGGCCGCTTGTTGACAATGCCGCAGCAGCCGATATATTCGTAGTCGAAACGACAGGTTCAAATATCGGCAGATTTATATGGCAGAAATAACATTGCCCGACGGCAGCAAACTGGAGATTGCCGAGGGCTCAACGGCTATGCAATTAGCCGCACACCTCGGCCCGGGCCTCGCAAAGGCCGCCGTTGCTGCAACAATTAACGGGCAATTAACGGACCTGGCATCGCCCATAAGCGGCAGAGCGGTCGTCAAAATCATAACACCCAAAGACGCCGAGGGGCTTAAAGTGCTGCGGCATAGCTGTGCGCACGTCATGGCCGAGGCTATATGCAGCATCTGGCCGCAGACTAAGCTCGTCTATGGGCCGGCTGTCGATGACGGGTTCTACTACGACATCGACCTCGACGAGCCGATTCGTCCGAGCGATTTCGAGCGCATCGAAGAGAAGATGCGGCAGATCGCCACGGGCAAAAGCCCGTTTGTCCGAACGGAGATGTCCAGGGCCGAGGCCCTCAAGAAGCTTGCCGGCGATAAATATAAGACCGATAATATCAACCGTGCCGAGGGCGAAGTCATCAGCTTCTATTCGCATTCGGACGCCTTCGAGGACCTGTGCCGCGGGCCTCACGTACCCGATACGGGCAGAATCGGAAGTTTCAAGATTATGTCCGTGGCGGGGGCGTACTGGCATGGCGACCCGACGCAGAAGATGCTCCAGCGGGTCTATGGGGCGGCCTGGCCGACCAAAAAGGAGCTCGACGAATTCCTCGACAGGCTCGAGGAGGCCAAGAGGCGCGACCACCGCGTCCTGGGCAGGCAGATGGACCTATTCAGCTTCAATGATGCCGGCCCTGGCTTTGCATTTATGCACCCCAACGGAATGATAATATGGAACTCGATAGTGGAATTCTGGCGCTCGGTTCACGGCAGATACGGCTACTGCGAGATCAAGACCCCTATCATTCTGAACGAAGAGCTCTGGCACAAGAGCGGCCACTGGGACAATTACAAGGAAAACATGTATTTCACCAAGTTCGACGAGGCCGGCTACGCAATAAAGCCGATGAATTGCCCCGGCGGATGCTTAGTCTATAATAACCGCAAGCACTCGTATCGTGAGTTCCCGCTGCGGGTCGCTGAGCTGGGCCTTGTCCACCGCCACGAGGCCAGCGGCGTAATGCACGGGCTTTTCAGGGTCAGGCAGTTCACCCAGGACGACGCCCATATCTTCTGCACCCCCGACCAGATAAAGGCCGAAATAATTGGCGTTATCGAGCTTACCTTCGAGCTTTATCGGGCGTTCGGATTCGAGGATTTCCACATCGAGCTTTCAACCAAACCGGAAAAGCATATCGGCTCGGATGAGATTTGGGAAACAGCCACAAATGCCCTCAAGGACGCGCTCAAGGACAAAGGCATTGACTACAAAATCAACGAGGGCGACGGCGCATTTTACGGGCCGAAAATCGACTTCCACGTCATGGACTGCCTGAGAAGGTCGTGGCAATTGGGCACGATTCAACTGGATTTCTCGATGCCTGAGCGTTTCGGGCTGGTCTATACCGATAAGGACAATACTGAAAAGACCCCTGTTATGATTCATAGGGCGGTTTTAGGCTCCTTTGAGCGGTTTATCGGCATTCTCATTGAGCATTTCGGCGGGAACTTCCCCCTCTGGCTTGCCCCCGAACAGGCCAGAATCCTGCCGATCAGCGAAAAAACGAATGAATACGCCAGGATGGTGGAAAACAGGCTGAAAGAGGCGAGTCTTCGGTGTACTTGCGATCTCTCGGATGAGAAAATCGGCGCCAAGATCGCCAGGGCACACGCCGACAGGCTGCCGTATATGCTGGTGGTAGGCCCCAAGGAGGCCGAGGTCGAGGCCCTGAACGTAAGAATCAGGGGCCTCACGGAGCACAGAACCATTACTATCGGAGAATTCATAGACGCGGCGGCGCGGAAAATCGCCGAAAAAGAAATGGATTTGGCGATTATCGGCTGATTTTCCGCCGGTGAATTGGTATAATAATAAAGCAGTTGAGAACAGGTCGTTCTCGGCAGGTGCGAATTAAGGTTTGTATGAAAGGCAAGGTGATAAGCAATAAGCAGACACGGATTAAGGATAAACGGAGGGATTAAGGCCCCCAAAGTACGGCTCATCGACGATGCGGAAAACCAACTGGGCGTCGTCGAACGCTATCAGGCTTTGAACAAGGCGATGGAAGCCGGCTTGGACCTGGTCGAAGTCGCCCCCACCTGCGACCCGCCGGTCTGCCGAATCATGGATTACGGCAAATGGCAGTATGAGCAGAAGCGCAAGCAGCGCGAGGCCCACAAGAAGAGCACTCGCCACACGGCAACGCTCAAGGAGATCAGGTTGCGACCGGAAACCGACAAGCATGACCTTGGTATAAAGGTCAATCACGCCCGTCAATTCATCGAGAAAGGGCACAAAGTGCAGTTTTCGGTGTTTTTCCGTGGTCGGCAGATGCTCCACAGAGACCTCGGACACAAGATACTAGGCGAGATCGCCCAATCACTCGAGGACCTGGCGAAAGTTGAACGGCCCGCTATGATGACCGGAAGGCGCATGACGTTGTTAGTAGTGCCGAAGTAATCTTACACTCAGGGGGTACTCTACGCGGATTCGCTCCTTGTTGGGGAGATTTTTTTGCGCAGCACCCTTGACATCCGCATAGAACAGCGTAAAATGAGTTGTTTTAAGATTATCTTGAAAGAGTAAAGTAAATGGGCAAGCAAAAGACTCACAAGGGTTTGAGTAAAAGAGTCAAGATCACCGGGACCGGCAAGGTAATGCGCAAGCGGGCCGGCGCGGGGCATCTTATGAGCGGCAAGAACGCCAAACGCAGAAGGCGCGTTACCGGCTCGACTATTATGTCGGGCGCCCAGGCAAAGGCGGTCAAAATCCGCCTCTGCAACCAATGACACATAGCGCAGCACAAGCGCAGTTGATAGACAATTGTCAAATTAGTGCGGCTTGCTTCTCGGCTTTCATTCAGCTGCCGCCAGCAAGCGTAAGGAATTTAAGACTCTCAAAGGAAAGCTGATATGCCAAGAGCAAGAAAAGGCGCCGCCAGGCGCCAGGCAAGAAAACGCGTCGTCAAAGCAGTCAAGGGCCATCGCGCCTCGGCCGGTCATTTGTTCCGCTTGGCCAAGGAGGCCGGCGTACGAGCGGGCGTCAATGCACGAAGAGATCGAAGACGGCGAAAACGTGAATTTCGCGGACTCTGGGTCACCCGCCTGAACGCCGCCTGCAGACAGCGAGGCTTGAGGTACAGCCAGTTCATCAGTGGATGCAAGAAGGCCAATATCGCGCTCAATCGCAAGATGCTCAGCGAGATCGCTATCGCCGATCCCAAGGGCTTCGATGCGATCTTCGAGATGGTTAAAGCCGCCGTGAATGCGTGAGCCGTAACCCTGGCTTCCCCTGACGAGTTGCGACATACGAAATTCGGCATACGAGAACATGCTCGATGAATTTGAACAAATCGGCAAAGACGCTTTGGCCGACCTCAAGAAGGTCTCAAGCCTCAAGGACCTGGAGGTCTTCCGCATCAAGTACCTGGGTCGCAAGGGACAGGTTACTGAACTGTTGGGCAGGATCGGCAAGCTGCCCCGCGAACAGAAGCCCCTGGGCGGACAGCTTGCAAACAGGATAAAGAACGAGGTCGGCTCGGCGTTTGAGAAGCTCAAGACCGCCTTATCGAAAGCGCAGGCGGAAGAATCGAAAGAGCTGATCGATGTCACTTTGCCGGGGATAGTGAATCGAATCGGCAAGCCGCACGTCATCACGCAAACCCTCAACGAGCTGCTTGAGATTTTCGGGCGGATGGGCTTCGGCGTGGCCTACGGGCCGGAAGTCGAGGATGAATGGCACAACTTCATCGCCCTTAATATCGGCCCGGAGCACCCCGCAAGGGACCCGTCGGCCAATTTCTATATCGACGAGAATACCCTCCTGCGGTCGCAGACATCGACGATCCAGATTCGCGTGATGGAGAAGACCAGGCCGCCAATCAGGGTCGTCGCCCCCGGCCGCGTCTATCGCCCCGACACGGTCGATGCCACGCACATGTTCATGTTCCATCAGCTCGAGGCCCTCGTTGTCGATGAGGGCGTCACGATGGTGGATATGAAGACGACCATCGAACAATTCATCCATACCTTTTTCGGCCCGCAGACCCAGTGGCGGTTCAGGCCGAGCTTCTTCCCCTTCACCGAGCCCAGCGCGGAGGTTGATCTGCTCCTCAAGGGCAAGGACGGCTCGGAGAGCTGGGTCGAGATGGGCGGCTGCGGAATGGTCGATCCCAACGTCTTCGACGCCGTCGGCATAGACAGCGAAAAATACACCGGCTGGGCCTTCGGATTCGGAATCGAACGCCTCGCTATGCGAAAATACGGAATTACCGACATCCGCCTCCTCTTCGAAAACGACCTGCGATTCTTAGACCAATTCTGATTTCGTTTTGATGCGGGGGCAATACGTGATATAATTGATACCGGCAGCCATAAGAGCAGCTTGACGCAGTTTTGAACAAACGAAGAGCATATAGGAGCCGGCAATTCTATGAGCATCACATTTCTAAAGGTAAAGGTCATCAACCCTGAACAACCAAAGAAGACCGAAGAGTGTGAGTTTCTGGTCGATTCAGGAGCGGTATATTCGGTGGTGCCCCGGAGTATCTTGAAGAAGCTGGGTATTAGGCCTACTTCTTCTCGAGAGTTTATTCTGGCCAATGGAGAGATTTTTAAAAAACCGGTCGGGAATGCTTATTTCAAATATAAAGGGCAGGTAGCCGCGGCGCCTGTGGTATTCGGGGAGAAAGATATATTTTTGTTAGGCGCTACGACAATAGAGGCGTTGGGGATGATTCTTGACCCTATCAGAAGAGAGCTTAAGCCTCTTCCCATGGTCCTCATGTAAGTTATTAGGTATGGATAAGCAGGAGATAAAAAGGCGGGTGCTGGATGCGATCAAGGCTGGGCCGCATCGTAACGCTATCAAGTCGGTCGCCCTATTCGGGTCATACGTGAACGGAGACGCCCGCGAGGATAGCGACGTGGATGTGCTGATAGATTTTCAGCCGACTGCGAAGATCGGTTTCTTTGAGCTGTTCGATATCCAGAGGAATATTGAATCGTTCGTGGGCAGGCCGATAGACCTGCTAACCCCGCAGGCGGTGAGCAAATATTTCAGAGATCAGGTGCTTGCTCAGGCGGAGAACATATATGAAGGACGATAAGGTCTTTCTTATCCACGAGTATTTTGCAGTGAACACCAAGATCGTTTGGGATACTTGCAAGGAAAACCTGCCTGAGTTGAGGCAATTTGTCTCAGGATTGCTCGCGTGACTTCTTTCCAAAAACCGATAGCCGATTTTGCTCAGACTGACGGCTTTTTAGGCGGAAAATCGCATAACTCCAGTCTTGGCGATAAGTTGCGAAGAATCAAAAACTGCTCTCTTTCTATGAGAGAGCCAACGAAAAACGCCATTTTCGATACCTATGAGCACTTTTCAGTACCGAATCGGCCAGTTTGAGCCATTTCATAAGATTTTTCTTGACTGTCTCGCATGGAAGCCCCATCCTATCATCTATAGCGGTATCTGTTTAGCGTCTCATAATCCTCATGGTTAGGCCGCCATCTTGCCGATATTGGGAGCATGGCTGGTGATGCAAGTACAACAGCACGGTGTCCCAACTGTGCCCGGCTCGAACGGCGGATCGCTGAACTCGAGCAACGAGTAGCGCAACTGGAGCAACTCCTGGAGAAATGCCAGCGCATACACATACTGGGCGTTTTGCTAATCAAAGAGAGGACTCCAGCGGAGATGATACTGAATATAACGTTAATAAAGGAGGCACTAGTGTTTCAGACTCAACTGGTGGAGGCCAACCACATGAGAACATGCCGCCGTATTATGCTTTGGCGTATATTATGAAACTGTAAATTCAGGGAGCTAAAAAGGACATAATAAATAGCTAAAGACAAATTCTATAAAAGAGATTTACAATGGAATCGATTGGTATAAACGCATTTGTCTCCCAAAGAGCTACTACACTGTCGGCGGTTTGCCTGTTGATATTATCAATGGCTGCGTTAAGTCAGACCGGCGGTCAATACGATTTAACGTGGAGCACAATTGACGGAGGGGGCGGGACGAGCCGAGGCGGGCAGTATATGCTTACCGGCACGATCGGTCAGCCGGATGCGAGTTACAGCGGTGCCGGCGGGTATGAGCTATTGGGCGGGTTCTGGCCGGGCGGGCCTTTGTGCATAGTCGAATTCGACGACTTTGCACGTTTCGCAGACTATTGGCTCGTCGGCGACCTCGCCAGCGATTTGGATAATGACGAAGACATCGACTTTGCCGACCTGCAGTGGCTAACCGACTACTGGCTGTCCTACTGCCCCTACGGCTGGACGCTGCGATAAGGTATCATAGCCGAACCTCTCTTTTGACAGAGTCGGATTTCAGCCCAGCACGATCTTGTGTCAATCCGTGTCTTGGGCAGAGCATCAAGTGCGCACTTTGTAAATAATTTTGCCATGTTTTAGCACGCTTTGGAGAAAGCCGCTCTTATCGTTTTCGCGGCAGAGAAGAACAGGCTCGATTCGCTTGCTTACGGTGCGGACAAGGTCAAACAGTTCGGCGCTCGCCTTGAGGTAATCGCCGTGAAATTTGTCAACCACCACGGCGATATCGATGTCGCTGGATTTCTTGGCCGTACCTGCGGCGCAAGACCCGTAGAGCACCACCATGCTTACCGGCATCCGGCTTATCACTTTCCGGGCGTAAAGACGGGCTATTTCAATAGCCTTTTTATCCATCCGTAAAATTCCTTCGTTTGTATATACAGGCGCCTGCATTTCCGGGCGGTAAGCGTTTTCAATAAAAGCTCCCTGTCTTCCGGGTAGCGGGCCTGTATATTAAGCGGCATAAGCTCGTTGAAAAGCGAGAAGTGCTCCTCGCCGGCTCGTTCGTCAAATCTCGACTCTTCCGAGAGCAGAAGAAGATTGTGGGTATGAGGCGGGTCTGTTTTCCGATTGTGCCAGAAGTAGGCTTTTAGACACTTCTCCGCCACCTGGTGGCAAAGGAAGCCGACATACAGAAACCTCTTTGATTCGAGCATAGCCTTTGCACTTACCAAGTCGTAACGGGCGATATCCAGCCAATACTCTATTTTCTTCTTCGTATCCATTCCGCCTCATTTCCTCAAAAAGGCTGTTCTTCTTGTTCGTTCTTGGCTTAACCACATAATACCATATTGGCTCACCTGGTTCAACCAGCTTTTGCCGGCCAGTCAATCGTGCGTCGCTTGTTGTATGGATTTTCGTGTCGCGTGGCAGGCCAACTGAGCAACCGGCAAGCACGCCGGCCAACCTGCGCGTGCCTTGCATTGATGGGTCTGTTTAGAGGGCTATTTGACAGAGTCGTCGGGTTTTAGGCCGAGTTTTTGGTAGAGGTTTCGGCGACCGGCCTTGTCGCCGTCGAGTATTGCCCTGGCATACTCGGCCACTTCTGCGGCCTTGGCTCGCGGGACAACGATGACTCCGTCGCCGTCGGCGACGATGACGTCGCCCGGCTCGACGAGGACTCCGCCGCAGACGATTGGGCGATTTACGGATTCGATTTCGTTCCTGCCGGGGCGGATACCTCTGCCGGGCTTTCTGAAGTAAAGCGGCATCTTCTCAGTGGCAATTTCATCGGTATCGCGGGCGGTGGCGTTGGTGACGACGCCGACACAACCTGCCACCTTCCAGCCCATTATATTGTTCGAGCCGATGGAGCCGACGTCGGAATCGGGGGCGTCGTCGAGGACTAAGGCCGTGCCTTTGCGGATAAGCGCGGTGAAAGGCTCGCTCGAAAGTTTGGAGTACCAGTCGCCGACCCACTTGCCGAAGGCCTCCGTTTCCATCGCCGGGGCCGGGGCCTTGTTGGTCGGGACGTATCGGGCCGTTACCGCGATGCCGACGAAGCGGTGCGCATAGTGTTCCGTATCCTTCCAGGCGGCGTGAATCTCCGGCGGCATAAGGCCGATATTGGTCAGGCCCACCTTATCCATCCCGTCGGCGACGTCGGAGACCCGCAGACCGTCGAAGAGCATGAGGGTCTGCTCGTCTTCTTCGGCACTATAGACCTTAGTCGCAATAAAGCCCTTGCCCGCCCGCAGGTCTTCGACGCCCGGGGCAGCCTTCTGTTCTCCCAGAGCCGGGCCGGATGACGACGCGACGAGAAGCAGTAAAACCGCCCCTATGGCGAGGCAGACGAACAAACGCAGTGTTACAGGCATCTTTCCTTTGTCGGTTTGCATAGTGCAACTCCTCAAACTGACCGATTTTGCTTTTTTGACACGGACCCACGGTCCCATAGGGATTTACACAGACCCACGGTCTCATGGGGATTAACACTGTGGTTAAGCCATGGCCAAGCCATTTTTCATATACAACTTCTCAGAGTATCGACAATATACATCTGTGCCGCCGCAATTCAAACTCAAAAAGGCTCGATCCCCGTGGCAAAAAGACAAATAGCGCCGAAAGAGTACAGTCCTGCGAGAATCAGTTGCGGAATTGGCAGATTCTGGTAGAGTGAGATCCGGCGAAATCTAATTTGGCCCAAGGACCAGGAATGATGGAAATCAGCGACAACGTTCACATCAGGCAGGACGAGATCGTCGTCAAGGCCTCCCGCAGCGGCGGACCGGGCGGACAGAACGTCAATAAGGTCAATACACGAGTGACTCTATTTTTCGACGTGGCCAATTGCGGCGCTCTATCCGATATCCAGAAAAAGCGGATACTCGCTCGATTGGCGGGCCGAGTCGATGGACAGGGCGTGCTCAGGGTCGTCTGCCAAAAGTTTCGCACGCAAAGCGCCAATCGGCTCGCCGCAATGGAAAAGCTTCGGCGGCTGCTTGCAGAAGCGCTGAAGAAGCCGCGCATCCGCAAGAAGACGAGCATACCGCCTTCGGCCCACGAAACCAGGCTGGACAAAAAGAAGCGGCGAGGCGCCCTAAAGAGGCTCAGGGCCGAAAAGGAATTCGAGCCTTAGAGCCTATCCGAATAACCCTGAACGACGAAACGTAATTGTGGCACAGACAAGATGAAGCAACGCCAAATAATTCTCAGGCTTCTTTTCCCAACGCGTCAAGATGCGGCGAAATCGGTTCATCCAACTATGCGTTCGTTCCACAACCCAGCGTCGAGCCTTAAAGCCGGCCTCTCGTTTAATCGCTTGTGCCTCTTCGCCACGCGAACGAATGTGAGCCGTATAACCAAACTCTTTTACCAAATCTCTTACCTCGCCAGAATCATAGCCTTTATCAAGGCACATGCCCTGACCTTTTCGTTTGTTCGGTTCAGGCCGTTCTACAGGAATACTCTCTATCGTTGCCTCTACCATTCTGCAATCATGCCGATTGGCCCCATCAATCGCCAGCCCAATCGGCACGCCGGATGCTTCAGTAAGCAAACTGCGTTTAACACCTTTTTTGGCCCTGTCCGTGGGGTTTGGGCCTGTTTTTTCCCCCGCCAAGCGGGGCTTTTGTCATAGCGCCATCCATCGACTGCCAAGACCAGTCAATCCCTTTCAATTCGTCGTAGTCTTTCAGAGCCATCGCCCAGAGTTGCCGAAAAACTCCGGCAGCGGTCCACTCTTGAAACCTTGAATGGGCTGTGCTGCTGGAACAAATGCCAGTCTCACTCAGAGCGTTCCACTGACACCCGGTTCGCAGTACAAAGAATATTCCGTTCATTGCCTTACGATCCGCCACTCTTGGTCTGCCACCACCAAAGCGATGTGTGTTTGGATGCTTTGGCAGCAACGGCTCAATCTTCTCCCATAACTCGTCTGAAATCCTGTATTTGTTCTTTGTTTTCGTTTTTACCATTCCTGAACTCTTTCAAAGGCACCAGTGCCTTTGAATATATCGGCCATTCAGGGGTTATTCGGATAGGCTCTTAATCGGGCAACTCGTACTCCGTCAGCGTCTCCTCGAAGTTGTGAACAAGAGGCCCCGAATACAGACGAAATGATTGCATCGGCTTGCCCCTCAATGCGCCGATGACCGTCCTCTGGCAGCGAAGAATTCTGTCATCAAGGGAGAACCAGGCGCATTTCAGCGTGCAATTTGCCCCGCGAATCGGGCAAAGGACCGGATCGCCGCTCTCATCCGCCAGGAAGCCAGCGATTAACAATTTTTCCCCACAAATCTTCCCCCAAAGCAGAGCGTTTTGTAGAGCATCTTAATAACCTTTTTTGACGCTGCCAATGCCTCAAAACGCAGAAATCCCCATTCAGGCTCTCTCGAGGGCAGTTTCGGATTCTTTGCCAAGAAGTCTAATTTTTCGCCAACACTTTGCCTCTCTGCGGCATTATACTCATAGATGAACGGGGCTGACTCGAATGGAAACGAACTGTGAATGAGACAAATGCGGCTTTTCCGGACCTCACGGGCGGCCAACGCTCATCTAAACCTGATTTATTGGACATATTCCTGGGCCAGCAGCCTCGGCTAAGGCGAATTGCCGCCGGGATGGGTTTGAGCGCCTCGGATGTCGAGGATGTCCTCCAGGATGTATCGATCAAGGCCCTAAAAGGCTTCGGGAAGCTCCAAAGCAAGGAGCAAGGCGCTCGATGGCTGATAAAAGTTGTCGTCAACAGTTGCCTGACAGAACACCGCCGTCGCAGGACTTTCAAGAGGCATACGGGCGAAATACTGAAACGACGCTCGCAAGAAGATGCCGCTTCAAAACCGACAGCCGAAAAGGCTATTCAGGCCGAGGAGCTTGAGATTGTGCGAGAAAATCTGCAAAAACTCGATGACACCTTGCTGGGGCCCCTGGTTCTGCGATATTTCTGCGACCTCAATTCGAAGGAGATAGCTGACATATTGGACTTGCCTGCGTCCACCGTGCGAAGCCGCCTGCGGGACGCAAGAATGATTCTTGCCAAAGACCTATTGAAAAGGGGTGTCGAGCCACAATGAGAGAATC
>Ga0315277_10006215_pt1 | contig 15701 bp, 8 predicted proteins | sample YL17G05_15_MG_FD_203695 | JGI IMG/M metagenome (GOLD analysis project Ga0315277, IMG submission 203695) | Sediment microbial communities from Yellowstone Lake, YNP, Wyoming, USA - YL17G05_15 | ecosystem: Environmental > Aquatic > Freshwater > Lake > Sediment | place: USA: Wyoming | collected...
GGGGTCGTGCTCTGGGCCGCCGCCAATCGCCTGACGGCGCTCGCGCAAGAGTCGGGAAAAATCCTGTGGGATTGCCACTGCCGGGCGGGGGCGTTTTCCCCGGTCGACGTGTTCGCCATCGGCGGCCTGGTGTGGCTCGGCCCGGACTTCTCCGAGGGACGCGACCTGCGCACCGGCGAGGTCAAGAAGACCAACAACGTCCTGAACGACCTCCGCACCGCCGGGCATCACCATCGCTGCTACCGCGAGAAGGCCACGGACCGGTATATCATGGACAGTTGGCGCGGCATCGAGTTTCTCGACCTGGCCGGGACCGATCATTCGCGCAATAACTGGATCCGCGGCGGGTGCCAGTACGGCATCATGCCGTGCAATGGTCTTATCTACGCGCCTTCTCACGCGTGCGGCTGCTACATGGAGGGAAAACTGTACGGCTTCTGGGCGGCGGCCCCCGAGAGGAAGGCGGCGTCGCCGGCCCGTCCCGCGGCCGCAGCCCGGCTCGTGCAGGGCCCCGCCTACGGCCCGGGCGCCGCCGCGCCGCCGCCCGCAGCCCAGGGCGCCGACGAATGGCCCACGTACCGGCATGACCCGCTGCGGAGCGGGGCGACGAAAACCGCGCTTCCGGCCCGGCTGGCCCCGCTCTGGCAGGCGAAGGTGGGCGGCCGCCTGAGCGCGCCGGTCGTGGCCGAGGGCCTCGTGGTCCTGTCGTCCATCGACGATTACCGCGTGGTCGCGCTGGAGGCGGGCACAGGCAAGCCGCGCTGGGCGTTCACCGCCGGCAGCCGCGTCGATTCGCCGCCCACCCTGTACCGCGGGCTGGTGCTTTTCGGGTGCGCCGACGGGTGGGTGTACTGCCTGCGGGCCTCGGACGGCGCCCTTGCGTGGCGGTTCCTGGCGGCCCCGCAGGAGCAGCAGGCCGTGGCGTACGACCGGGTTGAATCGGTCTGGCCGGCGCACGGCAGCGTGCTGGTGCAGGGCGGCGTGGCGTACGTGGCCGCCGGGCGGTACTCCGCCCTGGACGGCGGCATCGGCCTCTACGGCCTCGACCCGGCGACGGGCAGGAAGGTGTGCGAAGGCCGCGTTGCGGACGTCCCTCCCCGGTCGACCGAGGGCGAGGGGAGCGCGCCGACGAAAAAATTCGTCCAGAACGCCGTCGACGGCAAGACCCTCAACGCCCCGGACCGGAGCGATGCGTTCTCCATGGACTCCACCCGGTCCGACGTGCTGGTCAGCGACGGCACGTCGATCTATCTGCATCAAGTGCGATTTGACCGGAACTGCGTCCGGAAGCCCACGATGGGCCGCCACCTCTTCTCGACCGCCCAACTGCTGGACGGCGAGGAGAACCACCGGTCGCACTGGGTCCTCGGCACGGGCGACTTCGGCCGCCTGCCGGTCGCCTACTCCTGGATCGTCGACAAGCCCGGCAACTACGGGTCGCGGCTGGGCGTGCCCTACGGCCTGATGCTTGCGTTCGACGACGGGACGGTCTGGGCCGTGCACCACACCCAGGGAGAATTCGACTACCGGCTTGTGGCGGAGAACAACAAGCCGTTCCAGCCGGACGAGGTCCCTCTGCCGGACTTCCGCGCGGCCGGCAAGGAGAACGAGCCGAAATACCACTGGTCCGTCGCGCTTTCGATGCGGCCGCGCGCCATGGTCCGGGCCGACAAGGCCCTGCTTCTGGGCGGCACGCCCCCCGTGGCCCCGGGAGAGGACCCGTACGCCGTCTACGAGGGCCGCAAGGCAGGCCTGCTGTGGGTCATGGCGGCCGACGGCGGCGCGAAACTCGCGGAGATTCGGCTGGCCTCGCCGCCTGTCTGGGACGGCATGGCCGTGACCGGCGGACGCGTGTACCTTTCGGCCTGCGACGGCAGCGTTTCGTGTCTGGGCGCCCCGTGATCCGAAGAAGGGGCGGCGCGACCCGTGGCGTTGACTGAAATCGCCGATTTCCGGGCGGGCGAAGGAGGCTTTTTATGTCTCGATCAGTGCGAGGCAGCGTCTTGGCGGTCAAGGTCTTTGCCTTCATCGGCGTTCTGGGGGCCGGCGCGGGGTTCGTCGGCGGGGCGAGTTCGGAGGACTCGGCCAGGCAGATCCTCGACGCCACCGGCGTCAAAGGCGGCCTGGTGGTCCACCTCGGCTGCGGCGATGGGCAACTGACAGCCGCCCTGCACGCGGGCGCCAGTTACCTCGTCCACGGCCTCGACGCCGACGCCGCCAACATCGACAAGGCCCGCGACTACATCCGCTCCAAGGGACTCTACGGCCCCGTGTCGGCGGCCCGGTGGACGGACCCCGCCCGCCTCCCTTACGCCGACAACTTCGTCAACCTGGTCGTGGCCGAGGACCCGGGCAAGGCGCCGATGGCCGAGGTGATGCGCGTGCTGGCGCCGCTGGGCGTGGCGTACGTCAAGGGCGCCGACGGCCGGTGGACGAAGACCGTCAAGCCGTGGCCGAAGGAGATCGACCAGTGGACGCACTTCCTGCATGCCGCAGACGGCAACGCCGTGGCCGCCGACACGAAGGTCGGCCCGCCCAACTGCCTCCAGTGGCAGGGCGAGCCGCGCTGGACGCGCAGCCACGAGGAACTCTCGAGCATCAGCGCCGTCGTGTCGGCCAACGGCCGCATGTTCACGATCGTCGATGAGGGCGAACTGGCCTCGCTCCGCTACCCGGCCGAGTGGACGTTGATGGCCGCCGACGCCTTCAACGGAACGCCGCTGTGGAAACGCCCCATCGGCGTCTGGACAGACCACCTGCGGCACTTCCGGGCCGGCCCCACGCACCTGCCGCGGCGGCTGGTGGCCGTGGGCGACGAGGTCTACGTCACGCTGGGCCTGGGCGCCCCCGTCGCGGCCCTCGACGCCGCCACCGGCAAGACCCTCCGCACGTATCCGGGCACGGAGGCGACCGAGGAAATCCTGTGCGACAGCGGCGTCCTGTACCTGGTGGTGGGCACCAGCGAGGTCAGGCAGACCGGGGGCGGCCTGAGCCGTCGCGGCGAGCCGGCGCCGACGGCCTTCCGTTTTGCCGCCGCGTTCGAGGCCGCAAGCGCCAAGCCGCTCTGGAAGAAACAGCCGCCCAAGGACGAGTTTATCCTGCCGCTCTCGCTGGCGGTCGGCGGCGGGCGCGTGTTCTACCAGACCACCAAGGGCGTCGTGTGCCTGGAGGCGAAGAGCGGGGCGGAACAATGGAAGACCCCGCGGGCCACCCCCGCCTCGCGCTACGCGTGGTCGGCCCCCACGATGGTCGTCCGCGACGGCGTCCTGCTGCTGGCCGACCGCGGCGCCGGCGGCAAGCAGGGCGAGGAGGCCCCCGCTGCGCAGGGCGGCATCCTCTGGGGCGTCGACGGATGGAACGCGGCCGGTATGGCCCGGACCGGCAAGAACACGCTCGTCGCGTACGCCGCCGATACCGGCAAGGAACTGTGGTCGGCGGAGTGCAAGGAAGGCTACAACTCGCCCGTCGACGTGTTCGTGGCGCGGGGCCTGGTGTGGGCGGGCGGCAGCCTGGCGCAGGGCCGCGACCTCAAGACCGGCCAGGTCAGGAAAGAGGTGCCCAACAGGCCCGACCCCGTCGGCATGGCCCACCACCGCTGCTACCGCGAGAAGGCGACGGAACAATATATCCTCACGGGACGCTCCGGCGTGGAGTTCCTCAGCCTCGACGCCGGCTGGGTGTGCAACAACAGTTGGGTCCGCGGCGACTGCCAGTACGGCATCCTGCCGTGCAACGGGCTGCTGTACGCCCCGTCGAACTCGTGCGCGTGCTTTTCGAAGGCCAAGTTGCAGGGCTTCGTCGCCCTGGCGACGCCCCGCCCGAACGTCGGCTGGGCGGCGCAAACGGGCGGCAACGTCCTCGAGAAAGGCCCCGCCTACGGCCAGGCCGGCGCGCCAGGGGCGGCCGAGGCGGCGCCGTGGCCCGCGTACCGCCACGACGTCCGGCGCAGCGGCGCCGCGGCGGTCGCCGCTCCGGCATCGCTGAACACGGTGTGGTCGGTCCCTGTGGGCGGCCGCCTGACGCAGCCCATCGTGGCGGCGGGCAAGGTCTTCGTCGCCTCGACCGACGCCCACGCCGTTTTCGCCCTGGCGGCCGACACCGGCCGCGAGGCCTGGCATTACACGGCCGGCGGACGGATCGACAGTGCGCCGACCTACGATAAGGGCGTCCTCTACTTCGGCTCGGCCGACGGCTGGGTCTACGCCGTGCGCGCGGCCGACGGCGTCCTGGCGTGGCGGCTGCAAGCCGCCCCCGAAGAGCGGTTCGTCGGCGTCTACGGGCAACTGGAATCGGCCTGGCCCGTCCACGGGGCGGTGCTTATCCAGAACGGCGAACTGTACGCCACGGCCGGGCGGTCGTCGTACATCGACGGCGGCATCGCCCTGCTGCGGATCAACCCGGCCACCGGCCAGGTCCTCTCGCGGACATCCATCTACGACCGCAACCCCGCCACGGGCAGGCAGACGGCCGGCGAGTCGCATTTCGACATGGAAGGCACGCTCTCCGACATCCTCTCAGGCGACGGCGACTCGGTCTTCATGAAGCACCTCCGTTTCGACCGGGCGGGCAAGCCGGTGAAGGACCCGGAGCCGCACCTCTTCAGCCCGACGGGCCTGCTGGGCGAGGAGTGGTTCGTCCGCTCCTACTGGCTGGTCAACTCGCGGGTCGGCACGGGCTGGGGGTCATGGGCACAGGCCGCCGGCCAGTCCCCCGCCGGACGCATCCTGTGCTTTGCCGACGACCGTTACTTCGGCTACGGCCGGGAGAAGGTTGCATCGGGGCCGGCCGGGCACAAACTGGATACATACCAGTTGTTCGCCCAGGCGTCCGGCCCGAAGACGGCCTCGGCCGCGCCCGGCGCCAAGGGCGCCGCCAAAGGCAAGGCCAAGGCCGCCGGCCAGGGCGGCCGCGAGTACGCCTGGACCGAGCCGTTCCCGGTGACGGTGCGGGCGATGGTCCTGGCCTCGGACCGGCTCGTGGTGGCGGGGGTGCCGGACCTCGGCGAGAAGGCCTCCGACGGCCTCTGGTTCAAGAATCCGACCGAGGCCCTCGACGCCTTCGAGGGCCGCAAGGGCGCCGTGGTGTGCCTCGTCTCGGCCGCCGACGGCAAGACCCAGGCCCGGCGCCCGCTGGATGGGCCTCCCGTGTTCGACGGCATGTCTGCGGCCGATGGCCGCGTCCTTATCAGTCTGAAAAACGGAACCGTGATCTGCCTGGGCGGACGCTAGAAGTTTGTCAACTTTGATTACGTGGGTGCCACGGCTGCGCAGTTTGCAGCCGTGCGTCCCTGCCAACGAGCACGGCTGCACAAGGCGCAGCCGTGGCACCCGCAGATTCAATCGTGACAGGCTACAAGAATGACGCTGCTTCGCGCGGGTCCGGCCGGGATGATCCTCTTCGGCTCGCTGGCCGCGCCGACCCCTCGCCCCGCCACGCCTCGCGCGCCGCCGGGCGCGCCGTCATTCCTTCATCATTCGATATTCCGTGCTCCTTGTTTGATATTCTCCGTGCCGTTCAGGCCCGGCGGGCCGAACTGATTTCTAGCCACGGGCGCGAGCCCGTGGAAAGCGTGCCCCCCCACCCACAAGTTTGTTTTCCGTTGGAGCCCCGTCGGGGCGACTGAACGCCGTTCATGCGCCCCGCCGGGGCTGAAACTGGAAAAGAGAATTGGAAAGGTCGCGTCCCTCTTCGTTCCACGGGCTCGCGCCCCGTGGCTAGAAATCAGTCTTGCCCCTCCAGGGCGGCGGGCGGTTCCGCCACTTCTGCCACATTGCGCGCCGTGCGCCATAACCACAACCGCCGCGACCGCCACCCCCTGCGCGCCGCCAACCAGAAGGCCGGGCCATCGTGGACTTGCCTGGACTACCGCCACACGTTGGGCAGCCAACTGGCGATGAAGGGAGAGAGCCTGTACAAGATTGCTACGCTGATGGGAAACAGCCCGGAGATATGCCGGAGGCACTTTGCAGTTTTGCTGCCCGAGGCCCTCAAAACAACCGTCGGATTCAACTTTACGCCCGTCAAAGCCTTGTCGGGGGACATTGTTTCTTAACGCACGTAACCCCCTCACAGTAACTGCTCCAACACCAACTCCTACGCCTTTTCATATTCACATCTTCTACTTTACAGTTGGCTTTTGCGAATCTCGCTCACCTGCTGTCTTAAACGCCCGCATGGCCATATTCGCCACGTCCTGAAAATCACCCTTCGCGTCCCACTCCTTGATTTCGGCCATAACCTTTACGAAGCCCCTCTCGCCCTCATTTATCTCCTCGCACTCGGTCTTTGTCATCGTTGGCAGACATGTTTCGGTCAGCGAAACTAACTGTCTTCGCAAATTGATGCGATCATCGCCTCTCCTTAAATAATCCATAGCAAGAACGATACTCTCTGCTGCAGCCTTATATCGGTGTTGATTAATCAGCGTATTGGCCTGAACACCAAAAACACGCCCTGTCGTTTTCTGAATGCCCATCTGCAACTCCTCCTGCGTCTTCCTCGATTTCTGCTCGAGTTCGGCCCTGTCCCGCGCCAATCGCTCCTCCAGCGATTTTGTCGCGGCTGCAATCTTCTCTGCCAGCAACGCGCTCTCTTTTTCCATTCCGACACGCATCTCCGCCGTCACCTGACTCGCAATCGCCCCCCGTATTTCCTCACGTTCATGCCGCATCGTTCGGGTTTGATAGATCTGAAGCAGAACAGGAACAACGACACCAACTATCGCAACCGCCACACTTCCGCATACAAGAAGATGATTCCAAGATGTTTCATAGAACTGGCCCACGTTTTGCAGCACCGTCAGCATGTCCGGCGCAGCGTTCGCATCCATGTTCGTTGCCTCCAACTCCAGTTTGTGCTATCCACTAAATTCTCTCTACCAGCGACAGTTTCCCCACAACCTCCGCATAACGCAAGCACAAATTCACGTGCATAACGCAACTCCGCCAGCGGTACTTGCGTAACCGGGGGAGGTTAGGGTGGAGCATATTCGATTGTCTGGCGTGTTGCGGCGTTAACGACACCCGCCGCGATTGCTCATAGACCCGGCCCGACCGACGCATGATGAGTCCGCCCGCCGCGCCGCGGCGCACAATCAGTCAGAGTGTCGTGTTTCAACAAATCCGCCCCAACGGTGCGGCGGACTGTAGCCGCGGGTGGAGCACCGGCCGCCTTGCGGGTGGTGCGCAACCCGTGGAGAGTTCGTGGTTCAACACATCCGCCCCGGAGGGGCGGAGGACTGTAGCCACGGGTGAAGCGGCGCGGTCCCTCGGGGACCCGACGCGAAACCCGTGGAAAGCGGATGACGAAAAAGAATCGATGGTCTTGTTTTCCTTTTTCGCCCCGGAGGGGCGAAGGAGATTCTTCGGGCTGCCGAAAGGATGACCGTGCCCGGCAATTCCTCCGCCCCGTTGGGGCGGATGTGTCGAACACAATCGCTCCCACGGGTTACGCGGCGCCGAAAGCGGCGTCGCTCCACCCGTGGCTACAATCCATCGCCCCGTTGGGGCGAAAACGGAACTGTCACGGTTCAGATCCATCCCGCGGCGTGCCGCGGGCTTGTTTCCGTTTTCCGGTTCCCCGGCCTGTCCCGGCGCGCCGGGATTCCCGTGTCCGCTCCATCCCCCGGCATGCCGGGGGTTTGTTTTCCCGATTCCCCGGCCTGCCCCGGCGCGCCGGGATTCCCGCGTCCGCTCCATCCCCCGGCATGCCGGGGGTTTGTTTTCCCGATTCCCCGTTCCCTGTTTCCGGCTCCCGAATCCCGGCTCCCGAATCCCGCTGTTGGCTTCTCTCCCCCAATAGTGTCCCTCGCGCTTTTCGGCCGCTGTGAAACATTTCACGCACGTAAGTGTTTCTGCAAAAACGCGACTTACGTCAACTCGCACCCTCGCAAAACCGCTCCGGGAGGCTTCAAACGCTATCAAATTCCGGTCAAACAGACTCCAAAAGTGTGAAAACAGACGCAAGATTTGTCTTACCCATTTTAACATTTTGGCCGCGCACCCCCTCTGGCGCTATCAAAAACGCGGTTTTGGGGTCCCCGGAGGGCCAAAAAGGGGGTGCGCCGCTCTCATAATTGACGTAAGTGTTTTTGCAAAAATGCGACTTACGTCAAAAGCCGGGAACCGGGATTCGGGATTCGGGATTCGGGGAAGAACGCTGTAACACCGGTGGGGCTGGCGGCAGTCGCCCGCCTTGTCGAATATCCGCCGGGCCGGCCGGACATATTTTCGTTGAAGTGGGGGGGCGGGGCGGCCTTATAATCTCGCCTCGCAGGGCGAATCCTGATAAGGCCGTTACCGGAGAGGCTCTTGGCGGGTTCATCCGGGTGCGGGTGGTTGAGGCGCACGAAAGCGCGGTTAAGAGGAGGCGAATCATGTCTGACGGGGCAGGACGTCTGAATCGGCGGCGGTTCTTGAAGGCGGCGGCCCAGGCCGGCGCGCTGCTGGCCGCACCGTACGTCATTCCCGGCTCGGCCCTGGGCAAGGACGGCGTGGTGGCTCCGAGCGACCGGATCACGCTGGGCGGCATCGGCATCGGCAACCGCGGCGGGTACGACCTGGGGTGTTTCCTCCAGGAGCCGGACGTGCGGTTCGTGGCCGTCTGCGACGTGAAGGCCGTCCGCCGCGCGGCCGTCAAGAAACTGGCCGACTCCAAGTACGGGAACCAGGACTGCGCGACGTACCGCGATTTCCGCGAGTTGCTGGCCCGGCCCGACATCGACGCCGTCCTGATCGCCACGGGTCCGAACTGGCACGCGACGGCCGCCTGCACCGCCGTCAAGGCCGGCAAGGACGTCTATTGCGAGAAGCCCTGCACGAAAAACATCGTGCAGAGCCTGATGCTGGCCGAGACCGTCCGCCGCACCGGCCGCGTGTTCCAGGGCGGCATGCAGCGGCGGAACCTTCCGCAGTTCGAGTTTGCCGTGGAGTTGGCGCGTCGCGGCAAACTGGGCAAACTGCGGACGGTCCACGCCCATCCCGGCGGCATGGGGACCGGTATGAGCGGCTGGCTGCCGGCGGAGCCCGAGCCGCCCAAGGAAGAGGTGGACTGGGACCTGTACCTGGGCCCTGCGGCGTGGCGTCCGTTCAACAACAAACTGCTCGACGGCTTCAACTTTGAGAAGGGCGGCGGGATGGTCGGCGGCGGCGTCCTGGAGTGGGGCTCGCACTGCGTCGACATCTGCCAGTGGGCCAACGGCGCCGACCTGTCGGAGCCGATCGAGTACAATCCGCCGGTCAACGGCCAGGCGACCGCCCTCTACCCGAACGGCGTGAAGTTGGTGCTTCGCGGCGACGGGTGGCTGAACGTCGGCTCGTGCCCGGTCAGGTTCGAGGGCGACACGGGCTGGGTGGAGACGGGCGACAGCGGCGACATCTACACCAGCGCCCCGGCGCTGATGATCGGCCGCGGCGCGAAGATCCCCGGCTACCCCGCGAACAACCACATCCGCGACTTCCTGAACTGCGTGAAGACGCGCGGCCTGCCGCGGGCCAACCACGACGTGACCTGCCACTCGCACATCGCCTGCCACGCGGCCGGTGCCGCCATCTTCCTGAAGCGGAAACTTACGCTCGATCCGAAGACGTACATGTTCGTCCGCGACGAGCAGGCGAACCGGTTGCGGTGGGAGGCGATCCGCGACCCGTGGCGGCTGTAGGAAACCCCAGGCGCCGCGGGTCGGAGTTTACCCGTCTGGGCGGGTATCCGCCGCGTAGGCACGGCGGTTTACGCGCGGCGGGCAGGACTGCCCGCCGCGCGAGGCGGCGATACTCGCCGCGCTTATCCGAACAAATAACCTGACTGCCAGGAGAACGATCATGCTGAGGTTCCGATCTTTTGCGATGTGCGTCGCCCTGGCCGCGTTTGCGGCCTGCGCGATGGCCGCCGGCCGCCTCCCTCAAGGCTCCGTCGAGAACCAGGGGCCCGTCGAGGAGGGCAAACTGATCGCCGTCCTGAAGTCCAACGCCCCGCCGCAGGACAAGGCCGTGCCCTGCAAACTGCTGGCCATCTACGGCAGCAAGGCGGCGGTGCCGGCGCTGGCGGCGCTCCTGCCCGACAAGGAACTCTCGTCCTGGGCGCGGATCGCGCTGGAGGCGATCCCCGACCCTGCGGCCGATGATGCGCTGCGGGCAGCCATGCCCAAGGTCCAGGGCCGCCTGCTCGTCGGCGTCATCAACTCCATCGGCGTGCGGCGCGACGCCAAGGCCGTCGAGCCGCTCAAGGCCAAACTGGGCGACGCCGACGCCGAGGTGGCCTCGGCCGCGGCCGCCGCCCTGGGCCGCATCGGCGGCGCCCCGGCCGAGCAGGCCCTCGTGCCGCTCCTGGCGAGCGCCCCGGCCGGCGTCCGCCCGACCGTGGCGGAAGGCTGCATCCTGACCGCCGAGCGGTTCCTCGCCGACGGCAATCGCGACGAGGCCGTCAGACTCTACGACACCGTCCGCAAGGCCGACGTGCCCAAGCAGAAGGTCCTGGAGGCCACCCGCGGGGCGATCCTGGCGCGCGGCGGCGCCGCCGGCGCGGCCCTCCTGGTGGAGCAACTGAAATCGACCGACAACGCCCTGTTCGGCATCGGCCTGCGCACGGCCCGCGAACTGCCCGGCCCGGAGGCCACCGACGCTGTGGCCGCCGAAATGGCCCAGGCCGCATCCGACCGCCAGGCCCTCTTGCTCGTCGCCCTGGCCGACCGCGGCGACCCGAAGGCCCTGCCTGCGGTGCTCAAGGCCGCCAAGGCCGGCGCGACGCACGTCCGCATGGCCGCCATGGCCGCCATCGAGAAGTTCGGCGACGCATCGTGCATCCCTGCGCTGCTGGAGGCCGCCGGCGAAAGCGACGCCGACCTGGCCCAGCGGGCCAAGGGCACGCTCACCAAACTCTCCGGCCCGGACGTCGATGCCGCGCTCCTGGCCCAGTTGTCGCAGGCCTCCGGCAAGATGCGCCAGGCCGTCATCGAGGTGGCCGGTCAGCGGCGGATAGCGGCGGCCCTGCCGGCGATCCTGAAGTGCGCCGAGGACGCCGACGCGGGCGTCCGCGGCGCAGCCGTCGAGGCACTCGGCGCAATGGGCGACGAGCGGCAGGCGGCCGACCTCGTCAAGGTCCTCCGCAAGACCTCCGATGCCAACGAGCAGGCGGCCATCGAGAAGGCCCTGAAGACGCTCTGCAGTCGCGGGGGCGCGGCGTGCGCAGCGCACCTCGTGCCGCTGGCCCAGGGAGGCGAGGCGGGCCTGCGGGTCATCGCGCTGCACGCACTGGCGTGCGCGGGCGGGCCGGCCGCCTTGGCGGCCGTCAAGGCTGCGGCCGCCGACAAGGACGAGACCGTCCAGGACGAGGCCGTCCGCACGCTCTCCACCTGGCCCAGCATGTGGCCGGACGACGCGGCGGCGGCCGACGCCCTGCTGGCCCTCGCCAGGAGCGCCAAGAAGCCGGCCCATCAGGTGCTGGCGCTTCGCGGCTACCTGCAATACGTCCATGAGACGAAGAAACTCAGCGACGACGAGCGCCTCGCCCGGATCAACGCCGTCCTGCCGCTGGCCGCGCGGCCCGAGGAAAAGCGGCTCGTCATCTCGGCCGTCGGCACGGTCGGCACGGTCGGGGCGCTTGAAGCGCTCGTGACCCTTGCGGCCGACCCCGGGACCGCCGAGGAGGCGTGCTCGGCCATCCTCGGCCTCCTTGCGCGCAAGGACGTGAAGGGCATCTCCAAGGCGCAGCGCCAGAAGGCGCTCCAGACGGTGATAGATAAGTCGAAGAACGCCGGCACGAAAAAGAAGGCCGAGGACGCGCTGAAGGCGATCAAGTAAATGTACTGCGTCAGTCGCGCCGGGTGGCATGGTCACGCTTTTGCGTGACCATGCGCACCGAACGTTGCTCGACCCGTCAGGATAACATGGTCACGCAAAAGCGTGACCATGCCACCCCTCAATTAAGTAGAGACAGAGCACCAGGCAAAGCAATAGCCAGTCCTTTCCAGGCAAGGGGGCATGTCATGGCGACTTGGCAGGCGGCGGGGCGGTGGGCGGCGGTGTTGGCGGCGGCGTTCCTGGCGGCGCCGGGACACAGTTCCGAGCCGGTTGCGCCCGCGCCTGTCACGAAAGCCCAAGCGCCGGCGGCGGCGACACCGGCCGACGGGGCCGCGCCGGCGTGGGCCAAGGTCAGCCAGTTGCAGATCGATTCTGCCCGCAAAGTCGGCGTGCCCGTGGCGAAGGAACTCGATCTTGGCGGCGCGGTCACGATGAAACTGGTCCTCATCCCCGCAGGCAAGTTCATGATGGGCGAAGAAAAAGACCGGCACGAGGTCACCCTCTCCAAGCCCTTCTACGTGGGCGTGACGGAAGTGACCCAGGCCCAGTACCAGGCGATCATGGGCACGAATCCGGGCAAGTTCAAGGGCGCGACAAATCCGGTGGAGATGGTTACCTGGAACAATGCCGAGGAGTTCTGCAAAAAAACTTCCGAGAAGACCCGTCAGGCCGTGCGTCTGCCGACGGAGGCCGAGTGGGAATACGCCTGCCGCGCGGGCATGGCGACGGTATTCTCCTTTGGCGACGCCGACAGCGCCCTTGACGACTATGAATGGTACATTGACAACGGCGGCGGCACGACGCATCCCGTCGGCCAGAAAAAGCCGAACGCCTGGGGTCTCTACGACATGCACGGAAACGTGCGGGAATGGTGCGCGGATTGGTTCGAAGATTATCCGAAGGGTGCTGTGACGGACCCCCAAGGGCCGGCGTCCGGTACGTATCGCGTTTTGCGCGGCGGTAGTTGCGGCAGCAGTCCGGGCGACTGCCGCTCCGCGCTCCGGATCTTCAACTACCCGGACTCCCGCTGCTTCAACTTCGGTTTTCGGGTGGTGGTGTCTGTTTCGGCCCCTGGATTGAGTTCCGAGCCGGTCGCGCCCGCGCCTGTCCAGAAAGCCGAAGCGCCGGCGGCGGCGACACCGGCCGACGGGGCCGTGCCGGAGTGGGCCAAGGTCAGCCAGTTGCAGATCGATTCTGCCCGCAAAGCCGGCGTGCCCGCGGCGAAGGAACTCGACCTTGGCGGCGGGGTCACGATGAAACTGGTCTTCATCCCCGCCGGCAAGTTCATGATGGGGTCGCCGGATTCTGAAAAGGGGCGTGGCAAGGATGAGGGGCCGCAGCACGAGGTCACTCTCTGCAAGCCCTTCTACCTGGGCGTGACGGAGGTGACCCAGGCCCAATACCAAGCGATCATGGGCACGAATCCGAGCTACTTCGAGAACGAGAGGACCCTGTACAAGGATCCGAACTACATTCCGGTGGAGAACGTTTCTTGGCACGATGCCACGGAGTTCTGTAAGAGATTCTCCGAGAAGACCCGCCAGGCCGTCCGCCTGCCGACCGAGGCAGAGTGGGAATACGCCTGCCGCGCGGGCACGGCTACGGCATTCTCCTTTGGCGACGCGGACAGCGCCCTTGGCGATTATGCATGGTACGATGGAAACAGCGCCGAGCCGATTCATCCCGCTGGCACGACGCGTCCCGTCAACCAGAAAAGACCGAACGCCTGGGGTCTCTTCGACATGCACGGAAATTTGTGGGAATGGTGCGCGGATTGGCACGGAGATTATCCGAATGGCACAGTGACGGATCCTCAAGGCCCGGCGTCTGGAACGTCTCGCGTTTTGCGCGGCGGTTGTTGGTACGGCCCCGCGGTCAACTGTCGCGCCGCGAGACGGAACAGTGGTTCCCCCGACACTCGACTCCACATCATCGGTTTTCGGGTGGCGGTTTCTGTTTCGGCCCCTGGACTTTGATCACCCTTTGCACTCATGCGCTTTTGCCCTACGGCAAGGCCAAGGGCAACCAGCCGTGGACGCAGCAAGTGTGATGCCCTTGTGCAACCGACCTGCGCGGCGGTATCATGCGGCCATCGCTCGCCCGGGCCGGACGGCGCGCGTGCGGCAGGGGGCGGCTGAACTTGGACGTCCGGACTGAAAGGAGACTGGTCATGGCGTGGAAACCGTCGCGAAGGGAGTTCCTGGGTTGCGTTGCGGCCGGCGGCGCCCTTTGTCTGGGGCTGGCCGGCTGCGAGGGGCCGATAGTCCGCACGGCGGGGCCGGCGATCGTAAGCCCCGGCTGCCGCAAGTCGAAGGTCCGGGTGGCCAAACTCTACATAGGTCCGGCCAAGGGGCACTGGCCCACGCCGGTGCTCGATTTTCAGGCGGAGGTTGCGCGCTACGAGGACGAGTTCGCGCGGATGCAGGACGACTTTGCGGACGTCGACTTTGTGGTCAACGAGTCGGTCCACTCGCCCGCCAAGTTGGCGGGCCTGAAGGAGAAACTCGCCTCGGCCGACGGCATCCTGGCGATCCACGTGACGATGGGCGCGACGGCGATCCTCAAGGAAATCCTCGCCGCGGGCAAACCGACGGTGCTTTTCGCGGCCCCGTATTCCGGCCACGAGTGGACCGGCTTCGGCGCACTTCAGAGGACGAAGGAGGGGGCGCTTCTGGAGTGCCTCCTGACGAGCGACACGGGCCAGTTGGCCGCCGCCGTCCGACCCTTCCGGGCCATCCACCACCTGCGGGAGGCCAGGATCCTGGACGTGACGACCCGCAACGTCGACGCCTTTGCCGCACAGGTCAAGCAGAAGTTCGGCACGGAGATCGTGAAGGTCGGCAAGGAGCAGGTGGTCGCCGCCTACAACGCCGTGGCGGACGCCGACGCCGAGGCCGAGACTCGCCTCTGGATCGCCGGGGCCGAGAAGGTCGTCGAGCCTCCGCGCGAGGATATCTTTAAGTCCTGCAAACTGGCGCTGGCCCTGGAGAAGGTGATGGACGAGCAGCAGGGGACCGTCATGACGGTCGACTGCTACGGCTCGATGTGGCGGCAGTTGCCGGCGTACCCGTGCATCAGCCACGCGCGGATGAACGCGATGGGCCTTGGCGGCGTGTGCGAGTCGGACCTCCAGTCGTGCATGACGCACGTCCTGCTCCAGGGCCTTTCGGGGAGGCCCGGCTTCGTGTCGGACCCGACGATGGACGTCTCGACGGGCAGCATCGTCCTGGCGCACTGCATGTGCACACCGGGCATGGACGGCGTCGGCAAGCCGCTCGCCCCGTACAAACTGCGGACGGTCATGGAACGCCAGGAAGGCGTTGCGCCGCAGGTCCGGATGCGGATCGGCCAGAAGGTCACGCAGGCGGAACTCATCGGCACGGACCTCCTCCTGTACTTCACGGGCGACATCATCGCGACGCCCGACCTGCCGCGCGGCTGCCGCACCAAGATCACCGTGAAGGTGGACGGCGACGCCCAGAAGTTGTGGCAGAACTGGTCGCACGGCCTGCACCGGGTGACGTGCTACGGCGACCTGGCGCAAGACCTGGCCCGCCTCTGCCGGTTCAAGGGCGTGCAGTTGGTCAACGAGGCGTAAGCCCGCCGATTAGGAAATGTGGCCGGGTGCCACGGCTGCGCTGTTTGCAGCCGTGCCGCTGTTCGACGCAGAGCACGGCTGCAAAAAGCGCAGCCGTGGCACCCACGTGATCAAAGTTGACGCACCACTAGCGGGAGGGAGAGATGAATCGCTTGATGCTCTGCCTTGCCGCGGCCCTCTTGGCGCTGCCGGCTGCCGCAGCGGCCCAGGAGCGGGAAATCTCGCTGGAGACGCTCCTGAAGGAGATGGTCGACCGCGACGCCGTAGCCCGCTGGCCGGACCCGCCGTATAAGTGCATGCATGCCTCC
>Ga0315277_10006216_pt1 | contig 15699 bp, 16 predicted proteins | sample YL17G05_15_MG_FD_203695 | JGI IMG/M metagenome (GOLD analysis project Ga0315277, IMG submission 203695) | Sediment microbial communities from Yellowstone Lake, YNP, Wyoming, USA - YL17G05_15 | ecosystem: Environmental > Aquatic > Freshwater > Lake > Sediment | place: USA: Wyoming | collected...
ATAAAGGCTTCGTATTCATCCTGAGGAAGATTATCAGAATAAATCCTATCCCATTTGCGGGATTTCTTAGGACGGGTATCAACGCGTGGACAGCTTCCTCCCATATAATTTACGTTGTAACTCCAATCGATATCTAAAAGAGAAATCTTTTCTTCCCCGAAAAGAGTATGGAGGTCTTCTTTGTTCGTTGCATCCCCGCACGCTAGCCTGTGGATTCCGAGCGTAATCACATTACCTCTTCTAGTAATCGGTTCTTTAATTGATTCAACTGCGGCCTCGAAATCAAAATCATCACCTTCTTTTGCTTCGTGATAATTATCAAGAAGCTGGCTTATTTCCGAAGAGTCCAGCCCTGTAAGACCCACGTCAAAATCAGGTATTTTTTGTAACTCTTCAATAAGTACAGCAAGCTTATCTTCATCCCATTCACCGCTTATTCTATTAAGGGCAATGTTTAAAGTTTTTTCCTGTTCAAGAGAAAGATCGACAATAACAACATCGACTTCTTTATAGCCAAGTTCTATCAGCGCGCGTAATCGCTGGTTTCCTCCCACGACATGCCGGGTACGCGAGTTTACAATAATTGGCTCATAACATTCATAGGTCTTAATACTATTTTTTAACTTCTCTAATTCTTCGGATTTCATTTTCCGTGGATTATACGGAGCAAATTCGATTTGCTCAATGGACATCTTCTCTCTCTTCATGATTCCTCCTTTAAAATATGGCCCGACCCAGGCATGCAGTTAATGCATGCGAAAATCGGGCCACTGGTTAATTGCTACTTTCATCTACTAAAACCGCATAACTGCAAGGCCCGCAAAAAGGGCACTGGCTTGGAAATGCTTCTCCATGATCAATATCCATAGGCAATAATAAATCGATATTATTGGCGACAACGCAGTATCTTCCGCCACAGAAAGTACATTCTACTTTCTTCATTAGCTCCATTTTTCACCTCCTTTCAGCGTTATTTCGGGCCAAAAAAAAAGAGCGACTACCGATAGTTCTTTGTTCAGACTCAGAACTACCAGTAGCCGCTCTTTTATGTTTCGATCATTGCGACTACGGTCTCACAGGTTATGATAATGCAAGAAACCCGCTCGACCTTGTTATTTCCTATTAAATTCTAAAAGAACAACTGATGAAGCTAAAAAAAATAGACTTAACCCGTAAATCTTTCAATTTTGAATAGGGCTAAGTCTAACGAAGTACTACTTAAACTCAAACTTCACTTGCCAATATTTAATATACCACAAAAATCAGAATTGTCAAGTTTGCAAATGTTGAATTATGTCTCTAAAGCATTATCTTCCAGCTTGGAATAAACTGATCCGATATTTTTTTGAATATTTGCCTTATATATTTCGAGGCTATGCGGTTCGATCAAGCTATTGACCAACTTAGTCATGTCGGCTGGAATTTTTGCTTTTTTTAATAGTCTTGCGATCACCGCCACAACTGCTAAAAAAATGCCTAAACCCACTAATGTCACCCGAGAAACCATATCATCTTTCACAGCAAGATCTCCAAACTCACCAAACAATACTAAGTCGCCAGTATGCTTATACTGAAGAGCGATTACTAGTTTGCGTATTTTCAATTTAAGACTAAAGGGAATGATCGAAACAGGATCTTTGTAATTGGTTACCCTAAACGCGCGACCTCCGAGCAACTGATCAAACTTAGCGCGGAAGTCCTTGTCGCCTACTCGCGGTTTACCGAACGTATACAGCCCTTTTATTTCATAAGGCTGGCGTTTGTATTCAAGTCTGGCTGCTGCAAGTGTCGCCAACGCACCACCAAGACTGTGCCCTGAAATCCATATAGGCTGATTATTATCCCGCAGTTTTTTCAACGCCTTCAACAGATCCTTCCATACAAACTTTAGAGCATTAAAGAATCCAAAGTGAATCTTGCCCATCCTTGAATTAGCCTGCCATGCTAATGCATCTACGAGAATGTCTTCGATTTTTGTCTGCTCAGTACCCCTAAAGACAACTAATATCAAATTTTCGTTCTTTGCAACAAATCCTTGAGTCTCTTTTTTATCTAGGGGATATATTTCTGAAAAGCCCCATTCTTTAAGCGCTTTTATATAATCTTCCTGTGATTTATAGACAAGATCCGATGCTTCGGCAAGAAATGCAGCATTCTTGAATGAAAATGCCGTTGCACTGCAATCAAAATCGGAGATTACGATTTTATCATTAGAATTCATGGTGCCTCACATGTACATCAGATTCCAAAAAACAACTAAATTTTATGCGTCTTCAATTGCTTTTTTAATCGAATCGAATCTAAAAGACATAGCCCAAGTTGCCCCAACGCCTACAATTGCACTTGGGGATTCATTTGTGCTCTCGATTTTAACTGCGACTATTTTATTCTTTAGCTCTACAGCTTTATTAATCTCCCATGTTACCCATTGACTCTTGCTTGTTTTCTTCCCAATGAGGCATAAGAAATAGGTACTCTCGCTAATTTTCGAAGATATCGCTCGTTTAATAGCAGCTGCATCTGTGCTATCTACCGAAACGTCCACCGATTGGTCGTTTAGGTAAAAATCAAAGTCTCTGTTTGCATCCCATGCAAGCAGCAAATTTTTGTAGTGCTTATCATTAACGTAATCGTAGCTAACAAATACTTTTTTCGTTGCCATTTAACATCCTCCTTTTTTTAATAGTTTATTCCGTATTTTTTCCTTGCCGTTCTTTTAAAAACTAAAAGCTTGTTAACGTGCTCCTTGAATGTGTCTTGGTCAAAGTCGCCGGCTGAATATTTCTTAATTAATGAGAGATATTTCTTTGCCTTAGCCTTTAATCCATTGCCAAGTAATGCCTGATAAATGGTTTGCACGATCCATTCAGCGTCACTACGGGATGAAAAGTTTTTCTTTTTGATTAACCCCTCACAAATTTTAATTACTTTACCCCTTATTGTGTTTGCATGTAATGCACAATACACTGCTTTTTCTTTTCTTTGAGCAAGACTTGCTAGCTGATCATATAAGTATGCTACATTTAAACCGTTATAATAATCTTGCTTAATGTAAAAGCCCTTTTCGTAATACCAAAGTGACTTCTCAACATCTTCTTGTTTTTTCGTTTCGACATACATTCGTTTATAAATAGCCCCGCACAAGCCCAACGTTTCCGGATCAGATGTTGTTTCTGGATTCAGTTTCTTTAATATGTTGATAGCTTTTTTATACGAAGATAGTTTGTTTGGCTTTTCAGATTTATAGGTAGCAAGCGCTAATCTCTGGATAATGAATTGGTTATTTTCATCGTATTTACGAGCTGCGGATAATATTTTGACGGCTAGATTAAAATCTTTTTTATTCTTAGCATCTTCCGCATTTTTAATCAACTCGGATATCGATGGGTAACCTTCCAACAAAGCGCCTTGCTTCTTTTTACTGGTTGCTTTTAATTTAGGGGGAGTTAATGATGGCAAATATGTGTAAACTGGGCTATCTGTGCTTGGATTTTTTATGATGGTGTTTATTTTCGCCTTCAACTCTTTTTTAAATCTTGTGGCTTCGGTGACTCCAATATCTGCTCCCAAATGTTCATACGGATTTATTACTGTATGATCCACATCGAAAGGGCGCTTAAGTTCTTTTTCTGAGATAACAATCGTGCTGTATGGGCGGAGAGCATGTCTAACGCCCAATTCATACAATGCATTTGCATTTAACGTAGAAATGTCTGCAACAACAACATCTGCGCTATAAAGCCAATCATACATGGGCTTATCTATTACACCATTAATAGCAATGTCTTTTGCCCTAAAGCAATTTAGTTGTAATGACTTACAAACTGGTAGGATTATATTCTCGTAAGTTTTATCTAGGTCAAGACTTCGACCAGAAGCGTGATCGTATTTAATGCCGTACCCCATTATCACGAAACAGTTTTTTTGCGTTTTCTTCATAACATCCATCCTTTTTTATTCGTCATAACCCAATTGCCTATACACTTCGGGCTTATAATGATAATTTCTGGAATCGTGCATTTTATAATTCTCAATTGCGTGCTTAATAATCTGGGGCGAAAAAGGAACGAAGATTACCCCGATATCACGAATAATTGGAGGACATAAATTTACATCTATTTGGCGAGAGCCATCGAGATTCACCCCAATAATGGTACATCCTTTTTCGATCGCGACTTCAGCTTCCCATCTTACGTATTTATGTTTACTTTTAGTGTCTTCACCTATAAGCATTACATATTTACCTGCCAAATTGATTCGTCCTCGGCATTTGCTTTTAATATAATCCTCATCTTCTGAATTAATTTCATCGTTTAATTGACAGTCAGAAAAATCAAAATCAATGTTTTCATTTTCCTTCCACGCCTTCATGAGCCAATAACAATGAATATCTGTACTGCTAAAACCTACAAAAGTTCTTGGCAATCCCATTAGATTCTCCTCCAACGATTACGATCCAACCCTTTCCAGCCTTGCGCTTCTCTCAATCCGGCATGACCAGCGAAAGAAAGTTGCTATGGTTTTTATTTTGCTTTAGCTATATCATCTATCGCTTTTGATAATTTTTCATGATTCCAAGGGACTAATTTTATCTTAAATTCTTTGATAGCCGATGGTAAATTAGCTGGCGGAGAATCTCCTTTATACATTGCTATAATACCTTTTCCAAGAGCCCTTGCTTCACGAATTTCCCAATCTACCCATTGACTTTTTGCTGCATCGTTTGTTAAATAACAAAGAAGAACTGATGATTGTTTGATGCGCTCTCTAATACCTCGTTGAATGTATTCTTTATTTTTGCTATCAAAGGGTTCTTTAACAGACCTATCAACAAATTCTAAGTCTGTATTATCATTTTTGGCCTGCCCCCTTAGCAGATTTACTTCATCTAAGTTCTCCCCGGCAAAACTAATAAAGACACTTCTTTTTGCTGGCTCTGTTTCTTTTATTGATTTCTTAGCTGTATCTTCCAGTTTCTTTAACTGATCAGAACTTAAACTATCCCAACTGCCACCCCCACCCATCTATACCTCCTTCTTTGATATGCTATTTTTTACCTCAAGACAAGATACGCATTTACCGCAAGGTGGATGCACTCCTGCATGGCATGAATATGTTCCTTCAATATTTCTTTTCCGCGCAAGAGTAATCACATCTGCTTTACTAAACTTCATTAATGGAGCAAGTATCTTTATTTTACTTCCTAAAGATAAACTAACTATCTCCTCAGCCTTATTAATAAATTCTTCTGTCTGATCGGGGAATAAATGAAATCGTTCGCTAAGTAGCCCTATTGCCAAAGTATCTGAATTTGTTTGGTATGCATAAGCAGCCCCTACCACCAAAAAAAGTAAGTTTCTACCAGGCAAAAAGGCATCTTCATTTAATCTAGCCTTAGTATCCGTTAATCCTGATGAAATAAGCTTACCAAATCCTCCTATTTCTACCATTTTTGGGTCAGGAAGATCATGTTTGCGAAGCACAGCACAACAAGCTTTCCATTCTGCATCTTTACATATCTGCCCATAATCGATAAAAAGTGGATATTGCTTAATGCGTTCCTCTTTTATCAAAATAGCTGTTAGTGTAGAATCTAATCCTCCGGATACAAGGGTAACAATGCTCATACAAGAATTCCTTCTTTCCAACAAGTTCTCATTACAACCCAGATCGCAGTATCAATGTATGCCATACTCGTCTTAAACTTTCCTGAATATGAATATAGTGCTTGCTCAATGGTTTCATATTTATTGAGAGTTGGCACGCTTTGTATTAATTGAGGCAATAACCCTACCAGAGACATATATTCCAATATGTGTGAATCCAAAATCGCTAAATTTCTTGCATATCCAATATTTCTCAAAAATAAACTTGCTTGTTTAGGCCCTATTCCAACAGCAAATGATACTATTTTTGCTCGTGCAATTTTTTCTGAATTGCAACTCAAAAGAATATCCTTAATAGAGTTATTTGACATATATATCTGTTCTGCTGTTCTGCGGATATGGTTAGCTCGAAGCTTAGGATATCTATACTTTCTCCCACCTTTATCTGTCATGGGTGGAAAAATCGGCTGTTCTAATGCTTCAGTAATATCCTGTTCAAATTTTTCAGCACCGATTTTTAATTTTCCTACATCTAACAACCTTTGAAATACTAAATAGGCTGATGCAGCTTTAGAATGTTCATACTGAACTTGACTGCCAAGAATGCAAGAAACCAATTCATGCCATAGAACTTCATCATCACAGGCACGCCAATTCATTTTCTTCGAATTAACGACAACTTGTGCGCAAACTTTTTCTACAGCATATTCTAGCCGATCTGAAATAACATTTGTTGTCATTAAAAAATCTCCGGAATTTTATGTTTTAATAACAATAAAACCGCTCTTGGAAGATACTTATTCATTAAAACGTCTGATTTCCCATCTGAGAAATTCTTTTGAATTTTACTCATCCATTTTTGATAAAAATTGAGATTGTGAGCAAGCGTTGTTTGCGTATAAGGAATGCCTTTTAGTTTACAGAAAGCAGTTTGGTTACCAAAGAAATCTCTCTGTTGGAAATGATATAATAGGCCTGTACGATGATCAACGGTTGTTTGGCACCACTCCAGTCCATCAAAACTATCAGCTCCGCAAGCACTATATATTAAAATCGATAAAGGATTGCCTGTACCCAACAGATGTAGCGGATAATACAATTTATTCTTATTCAACGCTCTCCTAATTTTATAAACAGTTTCTGCGCGGGCCACTATCCCATCCCCTAATTGTCTTTCAGGCACTGCTATCAAGAAAGGATTTAGTTTATCGACAACCTGCGAAATTAGATCTGGAAATTTTTCCTTACGTTCAGCATGAACTATTGGAACCATTGTTCCAGATGAATATCCCTGATCTCTTAAAACATGTTTTGTGATAAGCGTAGAGATTTTATTCATATCTCCTTTTGTATGCAAGGAGTCGAAGCAGAATGCAAGATGATGTTTTGTTTTATTTAAAATTGCTCTATATTTCTTTAAATCCCACTTTTTATCGTTTTTCCAATAACTCTCATAATTTCCGCTATCAAGCAATATAATCTTTTTATTCGATGAGAAACCACTCAAGAGTCTCTCAATCCGCAAAAGATCTTTTCTCTGACTTCTATGTAAATCGTATGCCGAAAGTAAAAACAAGGGATGTTTCAGGGCAGATAGAACCTGAAGATATTCCAGTATCGGTAGATTTGTCTTAACTGAAGAAATGGACGGGAAAAAACATGGCAGAGGTAAAGCAATTCCACCGATTCCTAATTCAGTTTTACGAATATTACTTACTCTCGCCATTATGCCTCAGCTTCGCTTAGCGCACCACATAGTATGCTCTCGCGAAATAGCATTCTCTGTATCATCAACGTAAACGCCTAAAGAAGTTTGATCGTGAACATTTTCAATCAAACTTGCTGCTGATGCTAATTCTTGTGCTGCTAAAGCGTAGGATTGACTTAATTCTCGGAATCGTTTTGTTTCTGTCCAAGCGACAAAAATACCTGCTACGGTAGTAATAACACCTATGGGGTTAAAAATATTGCTTTTTGCATTTAGCATATAAAATGCTAACAATATAGCTAGAACTTCAGCAATTATTATGAAAGCAAACCATAATTTTTCGCGCCGTCCATTATACTTAGCTTTCTTTGAATACCAGTTTTTCTGATCTTCGACTCTTCCTTTCAAATATATCTTTTTCTTCTCTTCTATATCGGTTATTTTTCTTATTTCCCGCATTCTATCGGATATTTGCTTTCCAGATGCTAAACATGTTGACAGAGCCTGTTGAATTGACGGTCTTGACTTAATTATACTGTTGACCTCATCAACAAACTTTTTATCAATTTCATCTTGTTGGTTTTCCAAGCCAAATGGCTTCGCACCAGTTACATATCGCCATGTAACTGTCTTCATCGATTCAGCCACTGCCCTCGAATCATACCATTGCTTATCCCATCCTACTATTTTCATAACAAGTTTTAAGGTAAGCGCCAAAAAAAGTGTGATAATAATACCCCAAACAAATATCTTATATAAATTACTATTTACATCAAAAGTGCAGCTACTAAATAAAGCAGCTAATATTAATAAGCCAAAATGTATCACGGAAGAAACAATATGATTCTTTTGACAAGACATAGAAGTCTCATCGCTTGTTTTAAAACTACATGGATAATCGTTATGACTCATCATATCTAAAATTATATATTACTATATACGTACGTGGATTCTAAATTTAGCTACTAGAGGTAGAATACGATTTAAATTACCAATTCCAGCTCCTCCCGTAGTTTGTTTCCCACCAACTACTGATGGTAAATAATTTAATGTACTTTGGGCTAAAAACCCAACGGAGGATATATTTCTTAGTAGTGGGCTTTGAATAAATTTGATCCAGGTTCTCTTAAATGGTGCATTTTGCAAACGAAAATCATCAGGAGAAGCTTTCGAGAGCTGCTTTATTAGCTTTTGATATTTATCGAAAAACTGCTGAGATGCGTAATACAAATTTTTTATATGCCCGCTGAGCTGATCTTTACCCATAGACCTCAAAACAATCTCTTTTGGTGCTGCCTCGCTTAATTTAGCACAATAATCTATAAAATCATCGATCGATGGATACGGTAAAGATGCTATTTTTCTTTTAATCTTTTTATTTAAAGCCCTTTTGATTCTTCGTCTTTTTTCATAAACCTCGATTTTATTTTTTTCTATAAAATGTTCAAGATCGCTAAGTGTGATTTTCTCTAAATATGGGCAGACATGTTTTTCAAACCATTCTTTCGTGCTTTTAAGCACACTATCCGATATCAATAATAGAAACTCTAAGCCGTTTCCAAATCCCCGTAAAGTAAGGTTCGCTGATCCTATTAAGCCCTTCTTCTCGCAAAAATATGCTTTTGCATGAAGAGTATCTTCGTGGGCGATATTAAATTTAATTCGTCCGGCTGAGCTTTTAACTATCTTTAATAATGATTCTGGATCTATGCTACCTTGAATCCAATCGTATTTTGTTAGTCTGCAGTTAAAATCTACTTCTTTAATAGAATCGTTTTTATCTAATAAATGCGTAAAAAGCAACAAACCAGCAGCTGTATAAAATGGAGAAAAAATAGTAACACGCGATCCTTCCCCTACAATTATATTTAATGTTTCTGGATCTGGACGCACCGGTTTGTTGATACTCATAAATACCTTTTTTAATCTTCCATCTGCCTCGGGTAACACTTAGAAGAGTTATACCAAATTTATAAAACTAAATTTTCCCAATTATCCAAGTTATTGGTTAATGCCTTGCTGTCTTTATCAAAATAAATCCACCGGCCTGTAAATTTGCGAGGGTCGGTATTTGTTACAATTCCACCGAACAGTTTATGACCTTTTTTATTCTGCTCTTTGATATAAGCGTTAAGCCCGTCTGCCTTCGGGCCAGCCACCTGCCGGGTTAAACCTGATTTTGTATCGAAAAAACCAATCGAACCGTCTTTCATGTGGACAATAAAATCAACATAGAATGGCTTCTTATCGCCGTTCTCCTGATAAGGCACGGCAAAAAAGACAGCATCCCGATCACCGTTCTTAAACCACCAGTGAATCCGGTTTTGTTTTTCAAGGAAATCTATAAACGCCATCTCGATTGCAGACGTTTCATTGCAGAAGAACGGTTGCATTATTGACTTCAGCTTATGGTCAATCTCTGAATATGATGAGCTATAGCTTATGCTCTCTGGTACATCCCATGTTTCGTCATAATCAAGCTCTTTTTCCCGCCTTGAGACGTGATCCAGATACTTTGTCTTGGTCTGGTCTATAACATTAACAAAGTGCTGTATATTAGCCTCGCTGAGCACCATCTCGACAATTGCTTCCTGATCATCCTCATATTTGATACCTAGCGTCTGGTCAAAAAAATAGTAAATAGCCTCTTTTAACCTGCCGATCGAGCGATCCTCCGGGTGAAATGGGGCAAGATTTTTCCTGACGAAATAATCGAAATACTTTTGCAGGTCAAAACCGGTCATCTTGATGCCTTTATCGCCGGTTATTGTCTGCCCGACTAGAGCATCAACGCTCTCCGCCTTGAAATCTGAAATAAAATTTACGCTTAAACCTTTAGATTTTCTCTGTATTTTCTTAGCAAGGCCGTAAGCATCGGCTTCCTGCGAAAAGACTTTAATAAAGAACGACGATAATCTTGTCTTTTCACGATGCCTTTTTGAATGGCAAGAAGGAACACCCAAAGGCGAATAATCTCCTCGGCATCTTGATGTATGAATTGTGATGTAGTCTCTGGCGATGTCCTCTTGGATTGCTATATCGTCCAGATTGGTAAAGATATATCCGTAATTGAGAATTTCATTTGTATAGTGGCCGTAATCGGGATCGGGCATTCGCATAATTCTGCCGATCGTCTGGATTGAAAAGACAATACTTTTCCAATCACGAAACAACACCAATATGTGGGCCCGTGGACAATCCCAGCCCAGAGCGAGCGCCTGCTTAAATATTAAAACTTCCGTCTCATTATCGGCTCCTGAAATATTCTCTAAATTTTTGTGATCGCCAGAAAGATGAATTGCCAGCTTCCCATTTTCAGTTGTGATTTTGTGCCTATCCTTTAGAATCGCTATAACCTTATCTTTTACCACATCTTCAAGACTGGTATGACGATCCGGCAATTGTATAAGCACCAGAGGATTAATATCGATTTTTTCTTTCTGGTAGGCTTCTTTCAGGATCTTTCTTTTTTTTAGAGCAAGCTCAATAACTAATTCCTCAGATTGTTTACTAAGCTGGCTCTGAATTTTTGCATCTTTTAAGACATTGTTAAACTCGGGGTTAAGAATGACAGCCTTCTTGATCATCCCCTCAGCCTTGACGTCTTCCAACTGAACGGAAACAATCTCGTCCGGGCTTTCCAAAACCGGAGTAGCGGAAACCTCAATCGTTAGTTTAGGCCCAATATCCCGGATTAAGTTTTGTGATATTTCACTTGTGGCATGATGGTGGCTTTCATCTATGATAAGGATTATCGTCCGGCCTTCTTCTTTGGTCTGAGCGACAACATTTGACAGATTATTATCCTGCTCATTATCACGGATGTAGATATTGTCTTCTTTATTGATGCTCTCCCAGTTAAAGAAAAGAATCTCGTTTTGATCGATCTTCTTGTCATCCAAATCCTCAAAGAAAGAACACCGCAAAACCCTGCTTGGTTCATAGTAATGGTCTAATTTATTTTTACTCTGCTCATGCAATTGCCGTGGAGCCGTCCAAATAAATGAAAGATGGGTTTTAACTTCTTTGTCCTCGCACAATTGTTTCAAAAACTCGGCCATCATTATGGTTTTACCAGAGCCGGTAGGCGCCTTAAATATCAGCTTTTTATTATCGGTATAGGAAAAGAGCTTTTTGGCCTTACTCAATAGCTCGGCAATGGCGTTTGTTTGATAGTTTTTAAGTTGCATTATTTAAAAATTCTCCTGTAAACCCGTAAAATGACTTCAGGGATAGGCGATAATTTTACTTTCTGCTTAACGTCGTCAAATTCTTCCTCGAAGGAATCATCGCCAAGCGAGAAAACATAGACGCTAAATTTGCCTTTCATCTTGGCAATGGCTTCTTTGAAATCCGGTATCGCCATCTGGTCAAAGATTATGCCAGTATAATGATTGGTGTTTTTATATATCTTGAAGGCTTTTTTGCTGGTTATTTTTTCAAAAGTATCCTCTTTAAGACAGAGCATTTCTGTGGCCATCTCGGTCAATTTCTTTTTGTTTTTATCGGTAGGATCGGCATCGACAAAGTCTGTGCGGAAATACTTCAAGCTGGCAGGAATGCCGGTAATATCGGAGTAATCTTTATGACCTTTAATGACTCTCTTAATTCTTGGATAGCAGACATCCTCTGCGATCTTGTTCTCGTTATTGGTGCAGAGAATAAAACCCCTTTGCCCCTTGTCTTTCTTATTAAGAAGTAAAACCGCGTGCCCTGTGGTACCAGAGCCAGCAAAATAATCCAAAACAATCGCATTCTTTCTTTCGTATAGAATAGGGGCTATGCAATCAAATACGTTGTTGATAGACTTTGGAAAATCGAAATTTGAATCGGGAGCAAGGGCTTTAACAATTTTTGTGCCATATTCATTAGCATCATACCGGCTATCAATCCACACAGTCCTTACAGTCCCGAAATCTTTACCTATTTCAATCTCATAACCGTTATCGGTCTTTTTTACTCTTAAAAGATGCTGTATTGCTTCAACACTTTGCCTTGCATATCTCCATTTTCTCTCAACACCTTTTACATCTATTGGGTAAACATAATATTTGTTCTCTTTTTTTACCGTCTGCTTTTCCGGATGTTTTTCTGGAGCAAGAACATCGCCAAATCCGATTATTTTATTGCCTTTGATAATAACGGGATAAAAACAGTTCCTTGCGTCAGTCCGTAGTGACTCACTGCCCCAATTTCGTAGATTGCTCCAATTTATTTCTTCCTCAGACAGCTTTCGATCTCCAATTACTTTCATACCTTTTCTAAAAACAAAATAGGCATATTCGTGCGTGTAAGAAAAGTTACTGCCTTGTATACCTCGTGGGTTATGCACGATCGTGACGCAGTGAATTTCAAAATCAAAAAATATTTCTTCCAGCAATGCACCCAAATGATGAAATTCATTGTCATCGATAGCGCAAATCAACACGCCGTCATGCTTCAATAAATTCTTAGCAAGCTGTAAACGCTTCGACATCATGCTAAGCCATTTACTATGACGATAGCTGTCATTTATATCGACGTAATTATTATTATATTTCCAGTCCCTTGCTCCGGTGTTATACGGCGGATCAATATATATAACATCGATCTTGCCTTTATGGGTGTAATTTAAGACCGACAACGCATGATAATTATCGCCTTCAATTAAAATATTTGTCGGCTCGTTGGAACCATCGAAGATTTCTTTATCCTCGATATCAACCAATACGGGCAATTTTGTTTTGCAAAGCTCCGCCACGTCTTCAGGCTTATCTTCCCAAAGTAGCCCGAATTTCTTACCTTTCTTTAAGCGCTTAATCTCGGCTATTAGCTGATCTTTTGACAAATTGCTGTATGCGGTCATGTCTTCTTCTTGCTCCCGGCCTTTCCTTTCAAAAACTTCTCAATATGATACTGTTGAATTTTATTCGGTTTTGTCTTGCCATTGAGCCACCGACTAATGGTGGAGAAATTAACTCCGATTTCCTTAGCAAGCTCCTCTTGTGTAACTCTGTTCTCCAAGCGGTAAAGCTCTAATTGCTTGATGATGTCCATAGGATTTTACTCCGGCGAGGTTACGTTCTTTGACTTATCTTGCATATCTTGCATTATATTGCAGATTAGCCATACTGGTCAAGAAGTTTTTTTCAAAAATATCCCTCTATTTACCTTGATATATCTCGAATAGTATGGCCCTATATGTCCTGAAGAAAGGAGAACGCAAATTATGGATGAAAACATTGCCTCTCAGATCACGGTGCTTAAGAATGCACCTCTCACAGAGCTGCAAAAAAAGTATAAAGAGCTGCTCAATACAAAAGAAGCGCCCTGTGATAACAAGGTGTTTCTATTAAGGCGAATTGCCTATAAGCTCCAAGAGATTAAGCATGGTGGATTATCCGAAGCTGCTAAAAGCAAAATCGAAGAGCTTATGGTTAAATATGATCCGGTAAATAATAAAGCCCTGAGGCCACAGGTAATATCAGCCGGTAAAGAATTTAACTCACTACCTCTATTAAGGGATAAGCGGCTGCCGATTCCTGGAACAGTAATTTCAAAGAAATATAAAGACCAAATTATCCAGGTAAAAGTGCTGGAAAAAGGCTTTGAGTATAACGATACCTATTATAAGAGTCTATCGGCGATAGCCCACGAAATCACCGGAGCAAACTGGAATGGATATGGGTTCTTTACTTTATAGGAGCTGGAATGGAAAATAACACGCCTAAAGAAAAGAAACAGCTTAATTGCGCGATTTATACGCGCGTATCAACAAGTGATGGTTTAGAGCAGGATTTTACTTCTCTGGATTCCCAGCGTGAGTCCGCTGAAAGCTACATTACCAGCCAGAAAAACGAAGGCTGGATTATTTTTCCGGAACGTTACGATGACGCTGGCTACACTGGAGCAAACATGGATCGACCTGCTCTGCAAAAGCTCATTGCGGACATCAAAGAAAAGAAAATAGACTGCGTTGTAGTCTATAAGGTTGACCGTTTATCCCGTTCTCTGCTTGACTTCAGTAAAATGCTGGAATTTTTTGATCAAAGTAACGTAACATTTGTCTCCATAACCCAGCATTTTAATACGCAAAACTCGATGGGCAGGCTTACCCTTAACATCCTTCTCTCTTTTGCCCAATTTGAGCGCGAAATAATCAGCGAACGAACACGAGATAAGATGGGCGCAGCCAAGAAAAAAGGCAAATGGATCGGCGGTTGCGTACCATTAGGCTATGATCTTGATAAAGAAAACCATAAGCTCCTTATAAATCCCGAGGAAGCGAAGCTTGTATGCGAGATATTCGAAACCTACCTTAAAGAGAAGTCGCTAATTAGGGTTACGGAAATTATCAATGATAAAGGTTACGTTTCTAAAAGACACGAAAGCTATAAAGGCAAAAAACGCGGTGGGATTAAATTTAAAAGCACGACCGTTAATCAGATAATTAGAAATGTATACTACATAGGTAAGGTGAGATACCACGATGTAATATACGCCGGAGAGCAGGAACGGATAATTCCTGACGAGATCTTTACGAAAGCGCAAGAATTGCTGGTTACAAACAGGCGGGTATCGGATAATAGACCACAGTCCAAGAAGACAGCCTTATTGAGCCATATCTTGCGCTGTAAGGCGTGTGATTCAGCAATGCGCATAGCCTACACCATTAAGAACAATAAAATGCGCTATTACCAGTATTTGTGCATTAACGCGAGCAAGCGAGGCTATAAGGCTTGCCCCACCAAACTTCTAAACGCCAACCTTATGGATAATAAAGTCATATCTTGTTTAAAAACCATTGTTGACGATCCCAGGATAAGCAGCGACGAGTGGAATATTCTACCCCTTGAACAAAGAAGTATGATCATTAAGACAATAATCAAAGAGATACGCTACGATGGGGCCTCGGGAACGCTTGAAATCCAGTTACACGACGATAAGGTCTATACTTTTAAGGCCCCAAAAGAGAAATTAAAGCATCTCCCTGTTCTACCCAAAGATCGAATAATAAGAACTGAGCCGCAATTAAGGCAGAACCTTCTACTTGCCCATCAAATTCAGCAGCTTCTTTCTGATGGCAGATCGGATAGTTTAAAGCAGATAGCAGGATGGCTGAATTTAAGCCAGCAAAGGATCAATCAAATCAGAAACTTCATCCTTCTCTGCCCTAAAATCCAAGAAGACATATTTCTGCTGGATAACAAGGTTATATCGGAGATCCCCGAGTATAAACTGCGCAGGATAATCGATAACATCGACTGGCAGGAACAGTACCAAATCTGGCAAGAGCTACTCATTAATCCCACCAAATAAGCCAAACCTCTCTAGTTTATCTCATTATCTTAAGCCAATTTCCTAGTTTATGGCCATATTACGATGCTTGATATTTGGCTACATGGC
>Ga0315277_10006217_pt1 | contig 15697 bp, 21 predicted proteins | sample YL17G05_15_MG_FD_203695 | JGI IMG/M metagenome (GOLD analysis project Ga0315277, IMG submission 203695) | Sediment microbial communities from Yellowstone Lake, YNP, Wyoming, USA - YL17G05_15 | ecosystem: Environmental > Aquatic > Freshwater > Lake > Sediment | place: USA: Wyoming | collected...
CGCCTTTCCTGAACTCGCTCTCTCTTATCTTGTCAAGATTTTCTATATCCCTGAACATCTCATAAAGCTCAAGCACATTTGCAACAATAGGTTCGTTTGCGTACAGCTTCTTCAATTGTACTAATTTAGCCCGCGGTGCTTCAGGCACCGGCTTCCACTTCTTCTGCTTTTTAGCTTTCTCCACAAGCACATCCATAGCCATCTCAATCATAACCTTCCATCTTAGCAGCAAATTAATTATTACGTCACACGTCTTTGTGTATTTCAAACTCACGTAAAGCAGATGGTCCGCACTTATCTTTTCCTTTATTATTCTTTCCATAAATCTCCCTCAAGAGAAGCAAAATAGCTAAAGAACCCCTATTTTAAATAGCTTTCTGAAATCTACCCTTTAAAAAGGAACCCTCGCGCTAACTTAAGAAACAAGCCCGAAGCTTGATTTTGCCCCCTCAATAAGCTTCTTGCTCGTCTTAAGAAACTCTTTCATATTATCAACTCTAAGCTCGTGAATCCTCAATTTATCATCCAAAATCACTATTTTGCCGCTTCTTGAGAACTCAAATCCGCTCTTTTTATGCTTTTTGCCTAAAAACATAATTTCCTTTATCTTCTCGCACGCTTCCTGGCTTAACCCGAACTTACCAGCACATTTCTTAAAGAAAATATCAAGATTCTTATCCGCATCAGAAGACAGCTCAATATGCCTGTATAAATACTCAAACTTCAATATGTTAGAAACACATAAAACAACCGACTTATGCACATTTTCAAGCGCCCTCACCAGCAGCTTGGGGTCCTTTACAACAGGCAGCGTGATATAAACAAGATAATCTGCGCTGTTCCAAAGCTTCTCGCTCTCAACTATCTCATCCAAAAATCTCTTGTGCAAGCCATCCATGAGAAACCGAGGTTCCCTTTGTATATTAATTTGTCTATCCTAAAACAGATAAATGCTCTGCCGCTTCCAATAGCCATTAAAATGCAAACGGCTTTATCAATAATATTAAACTTCCTTATTAATCAGCAGATAAAATTCAATCTCTAATCATCAAATAAATTATAACTTATTAATAACCCATTTAATAAACAACAATAAACATTTATTTTATTTACCCACTTATTTTGATAATTTGAGAATGGCTTCTGCGATATCACCTTTGCTTTCCTTCAGCGCTTTCTCTGCTTTCTCTTTCTTTGCCCCCGTCTTCTCCATAACAAGCTTGACATCTTCCTCCTTAATGCCTTCTTCAGCGCTCTCCTCGTGCGCCTCTCCGCTGATTTGCCAGCTCTCCTGCCCCTTCATATTTATCTTTGTAACAGCCGGATTCTCAATAACAATTTTCCCGTCAGATTTCTCAATTATAACTCTCTTTGCATCAACCTCTTCCTGATCAATGCCCATCTGCTTCATCATCCCCTGAATTTTCTTAGGGTCCAATCCTCCTCCTAAAAGTCCTCCAAACATAACTCTCCCTCTCAACAATCCTTTTTATAGTTTTTTATGTTCTGCTCGCACAACCATTTGCAATTCTTATTGCTTTTTCCAAATCAAGGCGGTATTTTTTGTGACTTATAAGAATTGGAAATCTGCTCTCGCGCGGCAAAGGATAAACCTCGCTAAACATTTCTTGCTCTCTAAATCCCTCTCTGCGCCCATCCAATTCAATTAAAGCAAGAAGCGGGCTAAAGGGATTTAACACCCTCAGAGCGCGGTAACTTTTGATTATTAAATCGCGCTCGTTATTATAGTCATCAATAGTAACATCTGCAACAGTCCTTGCACCCACAAACTCATCCATAGAATAAATCTCGTCAACCCACTTAAAAATGCTTCTATCACACAACAACAGGCCAGAAAATCTTTAGCGCAATTACAAAAAGAAGTATTAAAATTACAAACCCTATTATATATCCGGGACTTAGAGGAAGCTTGCTCTTTGTGTCTTCATCATATCTCATCAGCCCGCCGAAGCTTCCGGGCATCTGTAACTTTCCATCTCCAGCCATATTAACTCAAAATATTATGTATATAAAAAGTTATCTACGTGCCTGAGCTGCAGGCGCTCTCGGTGGCGCAGGTTTAGGCGGCACGACAGGTTTAGGCGGCGCTACAAGCTTTGGCACCGCCATTGTCTCACATCTTGCAATTGCTTTACTCGCCGGCATTCTCAAATCTTTTAGTTTCACAACACCCGTTCTTGTTGGCTCTTCTCTGTTAAGATACATATAAACAATCGCAGACAACGCTTTCATATTGTTATCCTCCCCTGCAAATGTAGCATGCAATCTGCTTGCTATCCCCGCAATTCTTTGCTCATTTCTTGGCGCAATCATTGTGTATTCTACAAACGTGCAGTTTGCTCCATCTCCGTCCGGGCTATAAAAGACGCTTCTTATTTCTATTTCCTTTTTCCCTAAACCCTGCCCTATTGAAATGCTCTTTCCCTCAAGATTCTTTAAAGAATATTCATGCCCTTCAGGATTAGCATTCACTAATCTCGCCAGTTCTCCCAAGTCCATAAAATTCAAATCCCGAAGCACTACTTAAACATTATTGCAAAATTGTCAAAAAACCAAATATGCCAAGCACCCCAACATCACAATAAAACTTAAAAATAGCCATTTCAAACTTTAGACATGGCTCAACCAGCAACCACCGAAATCCAGCCAGCACGCTTAGAACAATATCTGGCAAATTTAATTCGCATACATATAGAAGAATCTGGCGCGGAGATTGTTCCTTATAATCCTGAGCTCTCCCCAGCAGAACTTAACCTTGATGAATTAGACGTTGCAGAAATAGCGTTTAAGTTAGAGGATAGATTTGGAATGAACTGGGGGCAAGGAGATGAAGTTTATAGAAGATTTTCAGATCCGGCGGAAGCTGGGAGAGTCTCCGCAGAGCCGATTGGTACAATAATAACTAAAGTTTCAGACTATCTCACTCAGCAAGCTCAAGCAGACCCAAGATTAAGAGAAGGACTCGAGCGCGCTCTCGCAGCAAGTCCATAAAATTCAAATCCTTAATTTTCTCCAAGCTTCTTCATCAGCTTTTCCTTATCCCTTCCGGGAACATCCTTTCCCCATAAGATAAAAATCCTGTTTATCTTGCTCCAATATTTCTTAGGAGCAATTTTCTCCAGCTCCTTCTCAGTTTTCTCTCTTGTATTTGTATTTACAAGTCCCAAAACATTGCTCAATCTATGCACGTGCGTATCAACAGTTATCGTGTCCCGTTTATGAATCACACTTAAAACAAGATTTGCCGTTTTTCTCCCAACGCCAGGCAATTCAACAAGCTCCTCAATCTTGTCAGGAACTCTCCCATTATACTTCTCAAGCAAAATCCTCGCCGTCTCTTTTAGATATTTTGCCTTGTTCTCATTATAGTTTATGCTTTGTATGCCTTGCTTAATTGCCTCAACATGCGCCCCCGCAATCTTTTCAAGCGTATTAAATTTCTCAAAGAATTTTTCCATTACAGGAATTGTAACTTCATCCCTGTTTTGAGCAGAGCATATTGTAACAAGAAGCACCTTCCAATCAGCATCCCATCCCTCCGCCGCAAGCCTTTTCGCGCTCTTGCCATACTTCCTCTCCGCCTTCTCAAATATCTCCAGAAACTCCTTCTTTTTATCTTCTATATTCATCCCCTTACTAAAACCCCAATCTTTTTTAACCCTTTCTTCTTAACTCAGTTATGCCTGAAACCGACTTCAAAGCTATAGAGAAAAAATGGCGTGATTACTGGGAAAAGGAAAAAATATTCAAATTTGACCCTAAATCAAAAAGAAAAATCTATTCAGTTGATGCCCCCCCGCCAACAGTCAGTGGAGAGATGCACATTGGGCACGCCTGTTCATATGCCCAGCAGGATTTTATTATAAGATATAAGCGAATGCGCGGCTTTAACGTATTTTACCCTTTTGGAACGGATGACAACGGATTGCCAACAGAAAGGCTTGTTGAAAAAACTCTTAAGGTAAAGGCAAAAGACATGCCACGAGAAAAGTTTATAGAACTATGTCTTGATTTCCTGAAAAAAGAACTTCCAAGATTCATCCAAGACTGGAAAAACATTGGAATAAGCTGCGATTTTGATATCTTATACTCAACAATTAATGCTCACTCAAGAAAAATCTCGCAATGGAGCTTCCTTGATTTGTACAAGAAAGGACGCTTATACAGAAAAGACGCCCCTGCAATGTGGTGCCCCGAATGCAAAACCGGCGTAGCTCAGGTTGAAGTCCAGGATAAAGAGATAGAATCAACTTTCAATGATATTGTCTTTAAAGTAGGTGGAGAAGATATTCTTATTTCAACAACGCGCCCAGAACTGCTTCCTGCCTGCGTCGCAGTATTCTATCACCCTGAAGATGTCAGATACACCGAATTAGCCAGAAAAAAAGCCATCGTTCCTTTATTTAACTTTGAAGTTCCGATAATGCCCGACATTCGCGTCTCAAAAGAAAAAGGCACCGGAATTGTAATGTGCTGCACTTTCGGCGACCAAACCGACATGGAATGGCAAAAAGCCCATAATCTTCCTATAAAAACAGCAATAACCCCAGAAGGAAAAATGACTGAAATCGCAGGAAAATATGAAGGACTATCCATAAAAGAGGCAAGAAAAATTATTATAGATGACTTGAAAGCAGCAGGACTTTTAACCAATCAAGTTCCTATCAAGCACTTTGTCAATGTCCATGAAAGATGCGGCACCGAGATAGAATTCATAAAAAGCAAGCAGTGGTTCGTAAAATACCTTGACTTAAAAGAGGATATGCTAAAATGGGGCTCTGAACTTAAATGGCATCCAGAATACATGAAACATAGATATGACAATTGGGTTAAAGGCTTGCAATGGGACTGGTTAATCTCAAATCAAAGATATTTCGGAGTTGCATTCCCTGTCTGGTATTGCAAGAAATGCGGGGAGGTAATTGTAGCAGAAGAAAAACAGCTTCCAGTTGAGCCAACCAAAGACAAGCCTCCAAAAACACGCTGCCCGAAATGCAAGTCATCAGCTTTTATTCCAGAAACAGATATTCTTAACACTTGGTTTACCTCATCAATGACTCCCCAGCTCGCAATCCAGCTGATGCCAAAAGAAATACAAAAGAAACTCTTCCCAATGTCTCTTCGCCCTCAGGCACACGAGATTATAACATTCTGGCTCTTTAATACAATGGTGAAATCCCACCTTCATTTCGGCAAAAATCCCTGGAAAGACGCCATGATATCAGGCTTCGTCACATTGCAAGGAGAAAAAATGTCAAAATCAAAGGGCAATGTTGTCCGTCCGCAAGAAGTTATGGAAAAATATGGAGCAGATGCAATAAGATACTGGGCAGCAAGCAGCAAACTTGGAGAAGACTTTGATTACCAAGAAAAAGATGTTCTCTCGGGAAAGAAGTTTGTTACAAAGTTAATCAATGCAACAAAATTTGTCTTCCTTAATTTAAAATATAAAAAGGCACAGCCAAAACTTCATAAAACTGATGCTCTCTTCCTCGCACAGCTAAACAATTTAATAAAGGCAGCAACAGATGCCCTCGAGGATTATAATTACGCACGAGCAAAACTTGAGATAGACAGGTTCTTCTGGAGCACATTTGCAGACAACTATCTTGAAATCGTTAAAAACCGCGTCTACAACGGAACAGAAGAAGAGCGCGCATCAGCATTTTACACTCTTTACAACTCGTTATTAGCTTTAATCAAGCTTTTCGCCCCTTTCACCCCTTATGTTACAGAAGAAATCTATCAGGAATTCTTCAAAAAGAACGAAAACTCTCGTTCTGTCCACTTAGAAAACTGGCCCGCACAAATAAAAATAAAATCAGAAAAAGAAGACGATAAAATCTGGGCTCGTCTGCTGGAAATAATCTCTTTTGCAAGAGAAGAAAAATCAAAAGCAAAGAAATCAGTCAAAGCCGAAATTGTTCTTACAATTCCAAGAGCCGACAAGAAGCTTCTTTCAGAAGTTCTCAATGACTTAAAAGCCGTCCTCTCCGTCAAAGAGCTCAAGGAAGGCGCCCTTAAAGTTGAATTCTTATAAATCCGCGCGCTCGCGCAAAACTTTAAAAGCTTACCCTTAGTGCTAAAACCATGGCTAAAGATAAAACACCTCATGACTCAGAACAAACTCTGATATCAAAAATAGCTGAAAGAGCGCACGGGCTAATTGAGGATGCAGTTTTATGCTGCACATTTAGGCAAATGGATTTGGGAGATACTGAAGAAACAAGAATAAGAGCAGTAAGAGACTCCCGCGGGCAAGTTGTTTTAGTACAAGATACGCACTCTGCGCCTGATTTTATTACAGGCAGATTGGAATACGACCCCGCAAACAGAGAGAATTATTTTCTTATAAAGGGTAATGAAAAGTTAAGCAAAAATTATAAAGATTTAATACGCCTTCTAACGCTATATGACTTTTAGATATAACTAACTTTAATAAATTTATCAGTCACTGACATAATTTATCTTTATGAATTTATCAATTTCCTTCCAAAACGAGTTAAAAAGCGTGACATTAAGCCCATTTCCAAAATAATGCTCCAAAAATGTCGCCTTGTTCAGCTCTTTTAACTTCTCTTGTGTATTCTTAATAGAAACTTTTTTATCATTTGGGTCATGCATGACAAGAACAGGAATCTCTGCATCATTTAATCTTGAAATATAAAACTCAGGACGCGTCTTTTTGAATTTCAGCAGCTTTTTAATCGCGTCCTTCGGCTTGAACCTGTAGCAATTCTTATATGTCTTACTAACAAAACTCATAACACTCTCAAGGTTCTCCTCGTTTCCTTCCTTATTATGAGAATTAAAATCCCAAATAGGCGCAACAAGAATCAGGTAATTTGAAACTAAATCTTTCGCGACAGCACCGCACGCAAAAGAAGCCCCAAAACTGTCTGCAATCAGCACTTTTTTATTTATCCTAAAATTAATTTTCTTTGAGTCAGCCAGATTTTTTGCCTCTCCCCTATCAAGATTATTAACAAAATAAATAATATCATCAGCAATATCCTTTGACAAGAAAACCCCGTTGCTCTGGTAAGTTCCCCTGTACCTCGGAACAAAAACATGGTATCCTTTCTCGTAGAAGAACTCAATTAACTCGTGATAATTGTTCTGGCTTGGAAAATCAGGCAATAATATTATCGCATCCGCAACTCTGTCCTGCAGAACAAACTCAAAAAAAATGCTTCCATAATAACCCTTCATAATAGGCTTCTTCATGAATCTTTCAAGAAAAACTTCTATAAAAACTATTCTATACCTAATTACACAATCAACCAAAACATATTTAAAACCCGCCTGATTTATTAGGAAATGAATAAAGAGAGTTGGCACACAGATGTAAGTTCTAAATGTCTTACTTTTAAGTGTATCTCTAAATATACTCTCGTGATTATTTCTACCTACAGATAAACCGAATTTCCCTTTCGGCTCCTGCAGGAAATTTTCAAAATGACAACAAAAATACAAACCGCTTTAGAACAACAGACAACAAACATAGCAGAGGCAATAATAAATCTATTTAAAGAAATAGATTCCTTCGCCGAAAGAAACAGGATAGACAATAAGGATTGCTGCCATAGATGCCTTAAAGCGCACGCAATCAAAATATCAAAAAAGCTTGGCATCTACGAACACTCAAAAAGCATAATAAAATCAATCACAAACGAAGAGCCCGGGCACATAGGTTATTATTTAGACGGAGAAGTTTTAATCAAACTCTGAATCTCCCAGCTAACCGCCAAATCTTAATGTCTGCAGTTTCAACTTTATATCAATTAATATCCAAATCGGTAACCTGCTCATTTTTGTATTAATAATTATCAACAAACAATCAAGGCAATTTCTAATTTTCAACAAACAATTCTCAATCTTTATAAACTATCTTCCTATTTTATAATTATGGAAATAGAGGCAAAAGAAAGAAAAAAACTTGAAGAACTTGTAAGCCTGCTTGAAAGTATAAGGGGAAAACACACTGAACTCGTTACAGTCCTTATTCCTGTTGGAACAAATATCTTCACAGTTACAAGGCAATTAGAGGCTGAAAAGTCAACTTCTGAAAACATAAAATCAAAGCAGACAAGAACAGCAGTCACAAGCGCAATTGAACTTATAATTAGAAAGCTAAAAGACTACAGGCAAACTCCTCCAAATGGGCTTGCTCTTTATGCCGGAAACATCTCAAAAAACGAAGGCACCCAGGACATTAAAGTCTGGGCATACGAGCCTCCAAAGCCGCTTAATGTACGCATCTACCGCTGCGACAAGACATTTGTTCTCGAGCCACTAAAAGAAATGCTTGAGGCAGAAGAAACCTATGGTTTGCTTGTTATAGACAGGCAACAGGCAATGATTGGGCTTCTTGAAGGAAAAAGAATAATGGTCATTTCAAAGCACACCTCAGGAGTCCCAGGAAAAATAAAGGCAGGCGGGCAATCCTCTGCTCGTTTTGCAAGAATTACCGAGGGGCTTGCAAAAGAATTCTACAGGAGAATTGCAGAAGATATGAAAAAAGTGTTTTATGATATGCCGAAACTCAAAGGGATTTTAATCGGAGGTCCCATACCAACAAAAGAGGACTTTCTTGAAGAAGGCGAACTTGCCACAAAGCTTAAAGAAAAAGTCATAGCAATAAAAGATATAGGATATGTCGACGAGCATGGGCTCGAGCTGCTCGTTGAAGACTCGCAGCAGGAAATATCGCAGCAAGAATTGATAAAGGAAAAAAACATCGTCCTAAGATTTTTTTCCACTCTTGGAAAAACCCCTGAAAAAGCCGCTTACGGCTTTGAAAGAGTAAAGCTTGCCCTCGAGCGGGGCGCCGTAGACACTCTTTTAATTTCAAAGAAGCTCCTTCCAGAGGAAACAATGGAATTTGAGCAGGCAGCAGAAAAAATAGGCGCTGAAATTGCCATAATATCAACCGAACACCAGGACGGCGAGCAATTTTATAATTTAACAAAAGGCATCGGCGCCGTCCTGCGCTTTGCCCTCGAATAAAATTCATCTTGATTGCTCACCAATTTTCTTTCCATCATCATCTCATAACAGCACAAATTCAAACAAATTTAATTAACCATAACAAACAATATAAATCCAATATTATCTCTTAATTAATGGAACGCAAGAAAAAGCAGGAAGAATTAATTTTAGAAGCAAAAAACTTTTTTACTTCGTATAAAAAAGAGATTCGTGAATCCCTTAGAAAAGACGAGAAAATTGTTCTTCTTCCATTCTCAAGCTTGGCAGAATTCTCCCCCGTTCTGTCAGAAAGCGTTATAGAAAACCCTGAAGAGACGATTGCAATTCTCGAGCAGGCATTAGAGGAGACAGAGCTTGCTAAAAACGCAAGAGTTAGGTTCACAGAGCTTCCTAAATCATCCGACATCAAAATAAGAAACATAAGAGCAAAGCACCTCGACCAGTTCATAGCAATAGAAGGTCTTGTTAGACAGGCATCCGATGTTCGTCCGCAAGTAGTTAATGCAAAATTTGAATGCACAAGCTGTGGAGCAATTCTCTCCGTGCTTCAGATAGACAGCAAATTTCGAGAACCCTCCCGCTGCTCATGCGGCTGGAAAGGCCCGTTCAAGATTCTCTCAAAAGAAATGGTTGACGCCCAGAGAGTTGTGCTTGAAGAGTCCTCAGACGCTCTTGAAGGCGGCGAACAGCCAAGGCGAATTAACATTTTTCTTAAAGAAGATCTTGTCGACCCTAAAATGGAAGAGCGTACAACTCCCGGAAGCAAAATAAAAATTTATGGAGTACTGAAGGAGGTTCCAATTCCTATGCAAACAGGAGCAATCTCAACCCGCTATGACATAGCAATAGAAGCAAACAATATCATTCCTCTAGAAGAATCGTTTGAAGACTTGCACATAAATGAAGAAGAAGAAAGGCAGATTTTGGAACTCGCAGCCGACCCAAATATTTACAATCGTCTTTCAAAAAGCATTGCTCCAAGCATTTATGGCTTTGATAAAATAAAAGAAGCTGTTCTTTTGCAGCTTCTTGGAGGAATTAAAAAAACAAAATCAGACGGCGGTATGACAAGAGGGGACATTCACGTCCTTCTTGTCGGGGATCCTGGTGTCGCAAAGTCCGTCCTGTTAAAATTTGTAGGCACAATAGCGCAAAAAGGGCGCTATGTCTCGGGAAAAGCAGCAACCGCTGCTGGCTTGACTGCAGCAGTCGTAAAAGACGAATTCCTAAGGGGCTGGGCCCTTGAAGCCGGAGCAATGGTTCTTTCAAATAAAGGAACAGTTTGTATAGATGAAATAGAAAAAATGGAAGAGCATGACAGAAATGCAATGCACGAAGCAATGGAGCAGCAATCAGTGACTATCTCAAAAGCAAACATCCACGCATCTCTAAGGGCAGAAACCTCCGTTCTTGCTGCAGGCAATCCTAAAATGGGAAGATTTGACCCTTACACCCCTATTCCCCAGCAGATAGATATCTCTTCCGCGCTATTAAGCAGATTTGATGTCATTTTTATAGTAAGAGACCTGCCAAACAAAACACAGGATGAAGCAATTGCCACTCATGTCTTAGAAGAGCACAGGCAGAACGTTGTGAGAGACACAATAAACCCAAAACTGCTTAAAAAATATATCGCCTACGCAAAGCAAAAGTTCAAGCCAAAACTTACAGACGAAGCAACCGAAGAAATAAAAGATTTTTACGTAAAACTAAGAAACCAGTCGACAACAATATCCGATTCCGGAATAAAACCAATTCCAATTACAGCAAGGCAATTAGAGGGGATTGTCCGCCTCGCAGAAGCGCACGCAAAAATCCGTTTAAGCGATAAAGTGGCAAGTGAAGATGCAAAAATTGCAATCGAGCTTCTTAAAACCTCGCTAACACAAGTCGGCTACGATGAAGAAACCCAGACATTTGACATTGACAAAATGACCACAGGGATCACCTCTTCAAAAAGAAGCAAGATTCTTCTTGTAAGAGAAGTTATCTCGCAGCTCGAGACAAGGTTAGGTAAGCTTATACCTATTGAAGAGCTTCATGCAGCCTTAGAAGGCAAGCTCTCGGAAATTGAGATGGAAGATGCGATAGCGCAGCTTGAAAAATCGGGCATTGTTTTCAAGCCAAGAAAAGGCTTCATTCAAAAAATGTAACCAACATCAATATAGTATTCCACCAAATAAAACCTTAAAAACAAAGCAAAACAAAAAATAATATGAACAACCCAATATCACAGCAGCCAGAGTTTAAAAGAAATGTTGCATACAAGCTTAAAATTGGTGATATTCTGTCGGGCAAGCCTGTCCTCGAAGCAGAAAAACTAAAATTCCTTGAGCTTGAAAATAAAAAAATTGTCCGTGTTAATGTAATCGCAAATATAATTGACAAATTCATCCAAGACGAGGAGAAAAAATACGGCTCAATTACAATTGATGATGCCTCGGGGCAGATGCGCGTAAAGGTCTTCGGTGATGACATCGAAAAATTCTCCCAATTAAACCAAGGAGATACAATTTTAATAATAGGACTCGTCCGATTATGGAATAACGAGCTCTACATTACTCCAGAAATAATAAAGAAAAAGGAACCCTCTTTTCTTCTTGTAAGAAAATACGAAATAGAAGCAGAAATACCAAAACCTCTTGACAAGGATAAAATTCTTGCTCTTAAGGACAAGATTATGAGCATGATAAAAGATGCAGAAAAAGACAACGGCGTTGACATAGACAGAATAATTCTCGAGCTAAAGGAGTCTCCTGAGCTAATCAACCAGGAAATTAAGAAGCTCCTCGAGGAAGGCCTTGTTTACGAGCCCCGCCCCGGAAGACTAAGATATCTCGGCTGATTGATTTTCTTGCCCTAACTACTAAATAGAATTATTTTACAGCGCAAACAAGATCATAATTTATCTCGTGTTCCAATTTCGGACGCCAAACATGAGAAGGGTTAAGCTTTCTGACTATTCCCTCTAATTCATCAGACATCAAAAGATAAGATACAGAACCGCCTTCAAAATCTTCTCCCAAAACTTTTCCTTCTCCGAAAACTCTTCTGGTTCTATTTTGCAAGTCATATTCTATCTTTCCGCGCAAGTCTACCCCTTCGGCTTTTATTTCAATAACTCTTCCAATTCTATCTGCTTCGGATTGGGAGACAGCATCAACGTATAACAATCCGCCTTTCTTTAATCTTTCAAAGAATAATCCGACACTTTCTTCAATTTTCTTTCTTGCTTCCAGAGGATTTATAGCAGGATTATCCCAGCTTGAAACAGCCGATAAGCTGTTGCCTCGGCACATTACTGCATCAAATTGCGCTTTTATTTTATCTGCAATATCAAGCCAATTCATTTGTTCATAAGAAATATTAAAATGCTGATTATTTTTCAGTGCGAGAGCAATCATTTCAAGACTTGTATCTATTCCAACACCCACAAAGCCCTGTTCCGCAAGCCCGCGCAAAATATGTCCGTCGCCACAACCACACTCTAAAATAGTTCTAACTTTATTTTCTCTAAGAAGATTAGCCAATTCATCAATAAATTCCTGCCCATACATAGCTCTTGACAAAGCAGCCCATTCTCTTGATAAAGATATCATTTTACTTCTACATATCCAATTACCATATGCCCCCCGCAAGGTTCGTCTCCCTTCCAAAAATTCTCTCTAGTTATGCCAAGAATTCTGCTTTGTGGAAAAGTTGTAAGATAAAATCCTATAACATGGTCCTGTTCCATTAATTCTCTTTTAGGCAATCTTCCTGTCTTGAAATAATTATCAATTGCTCTATGCAATTCCTCATTTCTTTCAAATTGTTCATGCTGTGGATTTTGAGTGCTTCCATTGTAAGAAGGAACCCTTGCGTCTCCAACCAAAAAATCCATTCCTCTTTGCTTTGCAATATAAAAAGCCCCCTGCAATAAGCTCCTTGCGCTTCTTCCGTTTCTATGTTCTGGAACAACCCCAAGACTATAAATAAAGACCGCATTTGCGTTTTGTTCATTCCATTTTTCAGCGTAATGGAAAAATTTTGGATTTCTTCTGACAAAATCTGCAAAATTCGGCGTAAATCTGGCAAATCTCATAGCAAGAGTTCCTGTTAATTCTATGCCTTCTCCAACCCCCAAATAAATATGTTCTTTGTTCAGTCTTTCTCTTATAACTTCTTCTGTTGCTTGAATTGAAGGAATAAACGCTCTCCTTTCTACCTCTAAGATTTGTGCAATATCTTTACCTTTCAATTGCCTGACAATTGCCATAACGCAGAGGGCTTTAAAATATTTATAAAACTATCTGTTATATTTCACACTTAGTTAATTGTGAATTTGTTATACTCTCTCAAAGAACGTCACGCCGTCTATCCTTCTCGCTGGACTTTCTTTTCCAAGTTTTTCAAGAAGTTTTGATCTTACTTCAGCCCTCTCGCCAGGATTATCTATTACTCTTACATTCCTAAAAATCGGAATCCACTCTATTCCCTCAAAATAACCAAAGACAACCACCTGTCTTTGTACTGTATACTCACTCATTCCTTTGCACACATGCTTAACTTCCCCTCTTTCCTCTTTAACAGTATATAAAACACATCTTCCATTCAATTCAAATCGCCGCGCCTCGGCCCCTTCATTTCCAGGTGTATTTCTTAAATCACTTATGTACTTCTTTACATGTTTGTATTTCATAGTCTTATTATTATTCAATGACGGTCAAAACTTATTAACATTTATGCATTCAGGTGCAACAATCACTTTTATAAATCCTCGTTTATCCTCTTTATTATGGAATCCTATGAAGAGCTATTGAAGAAAGCGTACAAGGAAGTAAAAGTAGTCAGCAAGGGCTCTGAAAGATTTGAAATCCCAAAAGTGCAGGGGGAAGTATCAGGAAAAAATACAATAATAACAAATATCACTGCAATTGCTTCTTACCTCAGAAGGCCAATAGAACATCTTTCAAAGTTTTTAATGAAAGAGCTCGCAACTTCCGGAAAAATTGAGAATGACAGATTAATTCTAAACACAAAGCTGAATTCATCCCGAGTCAACGAAAAAATCGAGCAGTATGCAAAAGAATTTGTCCTTTGTCCTGAATGCGGAAAGCCCGACACCGAAATAATCACAGAAAAAACAATTAAATTAAAGCACTGCCTTGCCTGCGGCGCCAAATCCCCAGTCAAGAAAATCTAAAGATGATTCCAGAAAAAGTAAAAAAACTGATGAGAAAAGGAAGGGTTGTATTCCTTGCAACTTCGTCAAAAGGTTGCATGCCTAATTTAATCGCGGCGGAGTTCTGCGGACTCTGCGACGACAAGATACTGATAGCAGACTGCCACTTCAGCAAAACGCTTGCAAATCTTAAAGAAAACCCAACAGCATCAATATTGCTGACAAATAATAAAGAATACTTCCAGTTAAAAGGCACTTCCGAGTACCTGATATCAGGAAAATACTTTGATAAAGTATGCAAAATATGTGAAGGCACTTCCTACAAAGCTAAAGGAGCTGTTCTCATTTCAATAAATGAAATATACGACTTAAACACTTACGAGAAACTGTTATAAAATGACTTCAATAATATCCGCAAGAGTCCATCAGTCATATAGGAATGTTGTTGCAGTCTGCGATTCAAGTTTGCTCGGAAAAAAATTTGAAGAAGGAAAAAGGCAGCTGGACATAAGGGAAAATTTCTACAAGGACAGAGAACTCTCAAAAGAAGAGGCAATAAAACTAATGCAGAGGCAATCAAAAGAGGACGCGACATTTAACATTGTTGGAGAAGAATCAGTAAGCGCTGCAATCGAAGCAGAAATAATAACAAAGGAAAATGTAGGCAAAATAGCAGATATTCCCTTTGCCCTCTCTTTACTATAAAATGGAAATTCACCTGCAAAGAACAAACGAGCTCAAAAGAACAAAAGGCGAGCTGGAAAAAAAATTAAACGTTAAAATAAAAATCACCGGAAAAATGGCAGAAATAGAAGGCAAACCTCTTGATGAGTATGAAGCCTCCCATATAATAGAGGCTGTCGGCTTCGGCTTCTCTGCCAGGGAAGCGCTTAAGCTCAAAGAAGAGAATATGCTTTTCACGAAAATTAACATAAAAGATTTTACAAGAAGAAAAAACCTCGAAGATGTCCGCTCAAGAATTATAGGCACAGAAGGAAAAACAAAAAAGACTTTAGAGCAAATCTCCGGTTGCGATATGGTATTGAGCAATAACATTGTAGGGATAATTGGCCCTGCAGAAGCAATAGAAAATGCAACAACCGCAATTAAGAATATTGTTAGAGGCTCAAAACAATCAAACGTTTACCGCTATCTTGAAAAGATGAACCGCGCAAAGCGCGAACTAAAATAAATTTTAACCTTGTTCTCAATAAGTTTTTAAACTGTTCAAAATTAAACTAATTATGACTCTGTAGCTCAACCGGTAGAGCGCATGGCTGTTAACCATGAGGTCCGAGGTTCGAATCCTCGCAGAGTCGTTTTCTTTACTATTATAAACGACTCTAATCATCAGCCATCTTTCATATTGCCCTTTAACAGAAGAACAAAGCTCAATGATTTTTTATTTATTATTAATATCATAAACTATTAACTAACTTTTTAACAGCCCTACTCATTTAACAATCCTTCAATCAAATAATTTATTAACAACCTTTTTTTAGCTATTATATGAGCAACAAA
>Ga0315277_10006218_pt1 | contig 15697 bp, 19 predicted proteins | sample YL17G05_15_MG_FD_203695 | JGI IMG/M metagenome (GOLD analysis project Ga0315277, IMG submission 203695) | Sediment microbial communities from Yellowstone Lake, YNP, Wyoming, USA - YL17G05_15 | ecosystem: Environmental > Aquatic > Freshwater > Lake > Sediment | place: USA: Wyoming | collected...
AGAGCTTTCGCAAGAATACAGAACTATTAGAAAGGCTTCGGTGCTGAGCATGGATGAGCGGATTCAGAAGTTCTTCAATGAGTTCATCCGAGAAGATGGCACGTTCGAAGGGAAAATAGTCGTGGGCAGTCCAACGCCTCACGGACCGTTTAAAACAAGCGCTAGAGACGGCCACTATGCATCACACTTAACGTTCTTCTTAGGGCAATTTGCCAGAATGCCTAGAGAATTCGCGGTAAAACTTGACGTTGATGTCAAGGCCGAAAAGGAAGAAAGGAACAACCTCATACTCGTAGGAGGACCAGGAACTAACGTTCTAACACAGGAAGTAAACGAGTATTTGCCGACGAGGTTCAATATGCAGCCTTCGGAGCAAGGTTTTCTGTTAGGCGGGTTAGTCTCCCAGAAGACTGGCCGAGTCTACACGGCGGATACTGTAGGGCTGGTTGCTAAAATCGAGAATCCTTGGGATCCGAACAAGCGGATCATAGTCTTGGCAGGAAACAAGGCAGTAGGCACAAAAGCCTGCGTATTAGCCTTAACGGACTTCTATGATAAAACGTTAAGGAATAATTACGGAAAGGAAATGTTTGCAGCTGTCATACAAGGGTTTGACCTAGATAGCGACGGCAAAGTCGACTCGATCGATGTCCTCGAATGAATATGGCAAGTCATCTTAAAGGAAAGTCTTGTACAAGTACAAGGAATGCTCAAAATTCATCTAGCCGCTTGACCCGTCTTGCTGTAAAGTACGTTTGCTCTTTCTGCAACGTACAAGTGTCGTTCGCCTATCGAAGCTATTCCCCAAACAATTATCGAGTTGTCAAGTAAGTTCCAGAGATAGAATTCCAACTTCATGGTAGCTGCTCCGGTTGCCCACCCAAATTGAACGGAGCTCATGACAGAACTCATGAAAGCAGAATGCCCCGAAAAATGCGTCACTGCGGACGTAGCATACATCATAAGCAATCCCCCCACCAAGAACACGCACACTATCAGAATGACATCCGGTCCTGACAATATGGTCCGCTTTTCCCCTTTCAAGAAGGGCTTTCGAATCACGCGAAGCAAGAAGTAATAAAAGAATACGGATACCAAACAAACGGTAATGCTCAGCACGACAAGAAGATTCAGGTTAAGGCCTGGCACACCGATTTGGGCGTAAGAGGCTCTGATACTCTGCACGTCCAAGACTATTCCCAGAATCTGCACAAGTACCATGAGAACGCCGAACCATGATGTCAACAACGTTTTTGTCGGCAACGCTACAACGTTTCTCTCCAAGTATGATTTGAGTGATTCTCGATCGAGGGTTCCACATTGATCAGGACTTTGGGTTGCGTCTTGATCTGCCTCCGTTTTCTGCTCCTGAATGCCATCATGAGACTCCACAAAATGCACTGACTGGGGAGCCCCGGTTGGAGTTATGACTGGATGATAGGCATCTTTGGTTTCCTTGTCCTCTTCGCTTCCCAGACTCTTCTCCATCCTGCATGCGCTTTGGGATTATATATTTGAGATAATACTCGGGATGCCCACTAATATGCATTGCCGCACGCACCAAAAAAGGCAAAGTCCGAAGTATAGCATCGTCTGGCAGCAGAGGCGTAAAGGTTCTTATGGCCAAAATCGACTGTACAGTAACTAGGAACGACATAAATGGAAATCACGGAAGTCATCTTTGCTAAGGGACACGAAAATGTCCTTTCAACAAACAAGACCACGCTCGAGATTACGAAAGAAACCCGTTTGACAAAGAAGGGAAATTGTATCCTTGCAGTCTCGGCAAACAAGGGGATGGCTGACCTGACTAGCGAGTTCAAAGAAGCGTTACGCAAAAACAGCGCTAGACTGACCGTGACAATCGAAACTGGAAACATCATCGAGATCGTGAAAGCATCAGGAAATCCACAACTGATTTTGACCCATCCAACTGATGTGGTAATAAGAAAAAGCGGTTATATTTGTGATAGGACGTTGGCAATTCAAGCAGACAAGGCTGCGGTTGATGTGTCAAGAGAGCTCGTTGAAAAGCTGACGAATCCGAAACAAGAAGCTAGAATCACTTTAACCGTGAACGTCTAGCGGATTTTGGCGTCCAAGGCTGCTTGCCACTCGTATGGAGCTGTAGCTCGGACAAGCTTTGAGGTCAGAACTCTTTCGACTCGTCTCCCAGACGCAGTAACAGATTCAGTGAAGCATTGGAGCATCTTCTCGATAGGTTCTGATGAGCTGACGAATCCGTGGAAGTGAACTATGCCGCCAGTGGGTTTCAGCGCCATGCAAGCTACGTCGACGAATTCCATGGCTTTTTCCGGCAGATTCATAATCACGCGATCAGCAATGCCCGAAAGTCTCTCCTTAACAACTTGCCTTGCATCACCTAAAAATGAACAAACCTTGTTTTCGACCCTGTTGAGCCTAACGTTTCTTTCAAGCAATTCGATCGCAGCTGGATTGATGTCCACCGCGTAGACCTTCACGTTTTCATGAATCTTTGCTATTGGCAAGGCAAATGGTCCGATACCAGCAAATAAATCCACAATTGTCTCGCCTTCTTGGACCAGATTTGCCACTCGATGGTGCTCAGATGAGAGGCGTGGAGAGAAGTAGGTTTTGGTGACGTCCACGTAGAACTGGCACCCATGTTCTTTATGCAAAGTCGCTACTCTTGGCTCTCCAGCGACGACGCTGAACTGCCTCAGTCTGTAAGTTCCGCCTATCGCTCCGGCTTTTGCTAGAACAGTCCGCACGTTTTTGTAGACTTTCAGAACTGCCTCACCGATGACAGTTCTATATTCCTCAAGTTCAGGTGGGATCTCAATTATGGCGATGTCTCCAACGATGTCTGCCGAGCGGGGCAGAACGGTCAATAGGTGCGGAGGCAGTTGCCCTTCTAGAACTTCTGAGAGCGTCTTCGGTTTTCGGGGGCGCTCTGAAAAGGCGTAGGCTAATACTTCGACGTTCGAGATCTGCTGTTTGAGTGTCGTTAGAACAGTTTTGGATGGCTGACGCGAAAGCGGAATATAGATGGAGACGCCGTCTCTTTGAATTTCGAGCGTTTTGTCCACGAGTCCCAGCTTGTTAGCTAGGGTTATCGTTTTTTCGCCTTGATCTTTGGGCACTTTCAGGCTCACTGATTGTCTGGTCATTGAACCACTATGAAGATTTCTGTTTCAATGCTCTGATTATAGTATAGAACAGAGTCAATCCGTGACGGTCTGTTGCATAGAGTTTTTTCTCATCTTCAGGAGCATCCTTTATGCATTTGTCGAGAGCCTTTTGTGCGACTCCGAAATATCTTGCCTTGTCTTTTATCAAAGCTTGGAAGGATTTTCGATATGGAACTGTTGTTATCTGGGAAACGACGAAGCCCGTTTTTTCAAGCATCTTCTTGACCTCTGAGGGTTTGTTGTAGCTTCCGTGAGCGCGGGAAATCGTCTTTTCCAGCCTATTAAGAAAATGCTGTTTATCGGACTCGTGTAGAGTAAGGTCTCCGTAAACAAAACAACCGCTTTGGTGTAGTACACGATTAAACTCGGCTACACTGGTTCCGAGGTTCCGGAAGTAGTGCATCGCACTCGTGCAGACTAAAGCCCTGAAAGCCTCATCGGCAAAGGGCAAGCATTCAGCATCGCCCAAGACTAAGTCGAAAGTGTGTCCGCAAGTCGGCATTTTGGCTTTTGTTGCTTTCAGCATTTCCTTTGACAGATCTAGTCCAACGACGAGGGGGTGGATTTCTTCAAGTATGGAAAAGCTCGTTCGACCGGTTCCCACACAAACTTCCAAGACAAGCTTGTTTCTGCAATTTCGCAATGCCTGAACTAATGCCTCAGTCACCTCGTTGCTGAAGCCTCGTGCAATCTTCCAAGTCCTGCTTTTCTGCTTATCATAGTCTTCTGCTCTCTTGGAGTAATATTCCCGAACGAGTTTCTTGTGAACTGTGTCTCTCATGTGCCTTCTCTCTTTCACCCCATCTTCTCCACCTTAAAGAGAGTACCTGTTCTTTCAGTTCTGAACCGCACGTTCAGCATCTTCTCAGCAAGCCAGATGTTTGTTTCTAGGTGCTCAGAAATGGTCCGAACCAAATAGACTGATGAGCCGCGCGCCAGTACTGTGTATGGAATCAGCATGTCCGCTAAATGTAGATCAATGGTAGGTTGGGCGGAAATCTCGCCATAAAGCTTCTCGGCAGCTTCTACGCCTACTGTTTCGCTCGTTTTTCCGAGTTCACCTATGGCATCAGCTCCGAGTATTATGCCATTGTCAGTCTCAGTCCATAGTGTTATTGAGCTGCCTTTCTGCAACGGATTGGACTGGTCATTTACTATTTGAATGCTTGTCGTGCGACCTCTTTCTTTCAGATAGTTGCTTGCGGCGTCTGCTTGTCGCTCAGCGACTCTTCTATTGGCCAAGAACGTGCACACTGAAATGCCCTTCAGTAGTCTTATGTTGCCGAAGGTCTCTAAATGCAAAGGGTTCAGAGTCTTGCAGGGTTGCACAGTCAAGGTTACTTCGCCCATTCCCTTGGGATAGTATCCGTACTTTTGCACAGTTAACGATGCATTTAGTCCCATTCGGCCTAGGGTTGGCAGCAATACGAAACGCAAGTAGTTGATGGTTGGTGAATGCGAGACGTCTGTTCCGCCTCTCAAAACGTGCAACTGCACTGCGCTTTCTGCGACCGCACATATCGGCAAGACGGCAAGCAGAAGCATTGGAATACTGCCTGCTGTGCCTATTTCTGCTTCGATCTTTCCGCCTTTTACTTTTTCTGGCTTGAACCAAAGTTCTCTCGAGTTGATGGTTGCTCCTTGCAGTTCGGCATTGCACAGTCTTGCAGCAGTCAGAACTGCTTCCAGGTGTTGAGGTTTCAATCCTGGCTGGGGTCGATTTTGTCTGATGTTGTAGATATGTAAGGGTTCGCCCATAATGGCGGCAAAGGCAACGGATAGTCTGAGGATTGTGCCGCTTCCGCTTTTCTGGCCTCCGTCAACCTCGATCATGTTGTCTATGTGCTCCGATGATGAAAGTCTACTATGGAGTGTCAAAAACAATTAATAAATGCGTTGAGCATTAAGGGTTTGGAAGGAGAAGCCATTATGAGTGCGGACAAAGAGAAGATTGAGAGCCTCACTAGAAGAGTGGATGAACTGGTTGTCATTCTGAATGGAATCATGGAGGATTTGAGACAGGTATCGGCTTCACTGAAATCTCTAGCTGTTGAGAAGATGACGCAGCCATTGACGTCGACGCCAACTGCTGCTGCACCTGCGCCCGCGTTGCCGAGGTACGCTGAAAAGTCTAAGGCGATAGAGGACATTAAGATGATGTTTCCGGAGGACTTGGAAAACCTGCTGAGTTTCGAGGAGAAGGAAGAGTACGTTATAATAAAGCCACGTCAGTTTTTGGGTTCGGAGAATTTTGCGAAGATAGCTTCTGCAGTGCGTGCGAACGGTGGAGAATACATTAGCGCAGGAAAAGCTTCACACTTCAGAATACCTAGGAAAGCAAGTTAGAGGCCGGACATAAGGCTGAGTTGCTTCGCAGACGTTTGAGGTTTAGAAACGTCTCAGTATTTCATTTCGAAATCTTTGAACTCACCTGAGTAGCTTTCCCAAATAACATCAACGTTTGTGACCTTTGCGGCTGGTGGCCCATACTTACAGAACTCTATCATCATTTTCACGTTTTCCTGTTCGCCTTCAAATATGGCTTCTACCCTCAAATCTGGAAGGTTGCGAATCCAGCCTTTCACGTTTCGCCTCCTAGCCTCATATCTGGTTTCGGCTCTGAAGAATACGCCGTGCACTTTGCCGCTTACAAAAACGTGTGCCCTTGTCATCATTAGGGTTACCCTAACCGCGGTCTGATAGCTCGCAGCCTAGTTTGTATTCGTTCACTTTAACTTAACTCTCTCCGCCTCTCCTAGAAGTCGGTCCGGCACCTGTCTTAAAAGACTTCAATGCAGCGATATTTGCTGGTGGATTATCTTGAGCGATGGTTACGACGGAAAACTGCTCGTCTACGCTTCGAATTCTGGCTCCCGTGGTGATCGAATGAGAACAGTGAGCATGGCCACGCAGCAAGTGGCGAGATTGCTCAACTTGAACATGGAAATCGTCAAGTTCAGAGAGAAATTCACGCAGATATATGTCTATTATAAGAACGGAAATGATGACCCCATTCCGATTTACAATGACAAGGGGGAGAAGTCTGACACGCAAAAAATCCTTTCAGCGCTCAGAAACATGATGTTCGTTTTATCTTTTCATCCGAAGCATTTGGCTCTGAAGCGCGTGAGAAGCGAGCTTATGCGATTTTCCTGAATTGTACCGTCTGGTTTGCGAGATTCACTTCATAGACTTGGTTCACGTCGAAGTTTATGCCTAAGCTCTCATACTCTGGCTCGGTCAGGAAGAAGATTATCTTCGGAAGCGCGATCTGGCCTCTTTGCGGGAATATCGGCATCTGTTGTTGCAGAGCCTGAAGCACGTCCTGGACGACTTGGGCTTCTTCGGTTGGTGCCCTGATTGCGCTGAGACGGGGGATTTCCCGTTCTTCGATTAGTTCTATGCGTTTGCCTAGGTTTCCGTCGAGGTCGCGTATTGATTCGATTTTGATTACTCTGACACGAAACATGTGCTATTCCATCTCGATCGTTGCTGGCGGTTTGGGCGTGACATCATAATATACTGTTGACACATTTGGGCATTTCGCAATTACCTCTTCCGCAATTTTGTCAAGTGTTGACCACGATACTTCTGAAACAGTTGCAGTCAAGAAATCCTGCGTCTGGACGGCTCTTATACCTATGACATAGGGCTTCTTCCCAGCTACGTCTCTGACAGCATAGAACACTCGTGCAACTGATGGGTTTCCAGTGATTATTTTCGCCTCAAGCGCAACGAGATTTTGGATGGCCGTCTGATGAACCATGCCTACCATCGTCTGAACCACTATACCCACCACTTCACCGTAGCGTCTCTTTCCACTCTCCACTCCAGTTGCCTTGTCCTGAAAGAGGTCTACCCTCACGTTTCTGGATGGCACATTGATAAAACGCGCCGCAGTGTCTTGAATGCGCATAGTTCTCTGTTGCTGATCAACTTGCTCATTATCCATGATTATCGTGAAGTATTGGCCCGGTTTATATTGGGCTAGTTCACGTTCAGCTATGGTTGTGGCTTTCCTCACAGTCTCCAACTTGTCAGAGCGGATTTCGCCTACAACGCGCACGGACAAGCCTGGCCCTGGAAATGGCTGTCTCTCAGCAAACTCTTCAGGCAAACCGAGATACCTTGCGACCATTCGAACTTGACTCTTGTACAGCGTTATGAGCGGTTCGACGATCTTGAAGCCGAAACGTTGCATTGGATTTATGCCCATTTGCTCCAGAACGTTATGCTGAGTTTTCACGCCGCCGACGGTTTCGATGATGTCGGCTTTTATCGTACCCTGAACCAGAATCTTGCACTTCTCGGTCTTGGCTGTTCCAGCCAGTGCTTGATAGAAGGTTTCGCGGAACATCTTCCGTTTTTCTTCGGCATCTCGCAATCCCTTCATTGCATTCAAGAAGCGTTCGCGAACATTGACTATCTTTGCGGGCACATTGAAAGGCGGTTTCGAGAGGACTTCGACGACGTGTTCAGGTTCGCCCTCCCGCATGAAAGCGTCATCGAGAATCACGCAAACCAGGCTTTCTCCTAATGCCTTGTGAGTCAACACTGAACACGTGGTGCTGTCCACACCGCCCGAAACTGCCACCAAAGCCTTTTCGTTGCCGATGCTCTTCTTTATTTCTCCGATTTGAGCTTCAACAAACTTCTTCGGGTCAAATGCTTCCAAGGAAACCACTGTCCTCTCTAGTCTTTAGTGTAATTGCTGTTTTATGATTTGTGCCTGACGGAAGAATCAGTTTCAGGGTCTGCATATTTTCCATTATTAATCGCAAAACCTCTGAGTTGGAAAAGAATGGATTCAAAGCATTATTTGCAAAATTCAGAAGTTCCTTCTCGAAGCAGAAGCCTTTTCATGCAGATTTCTGAGTTCAAAGCTTTTCTGTTTGCGAATCGCAACAGTGATAGTGAAAAGTGGTTCAATGAATAGCGACGAAGCAAAGAAAGTGGCAAATGCCTTCAGTGAGCTGAGCGAAGGTTGTGCAGAAACGACTCATTCGATCAAGAGTATGACGCGAGAAGTTGAGACCACCAAGAAGCTGTGGAAAGAGGGAAATAAGTCGACCTTAATCAAAGTGGGCGTCGCTCTGATTGCTTTTCCAGATCCGACGGTTAGTGATGTTGTTGGGGCAGCTTTGGTGGCGGCTGGCTTGGTTCAGGCAGGGATTCAGCGGCGCACCTTGCACGTTGGCGATGTGTACAAGACCTTCCAGAACACTATGAAAGAACTGCGCAGAACGAAGCTCGATATTTGAGCTTTCAGAGTGGACTGAAATCTTATATTTGCAGCATATTATACCCTTAATACGTTTCGGGGGAAACGTGTGTGAAGCTGGTTACTGTACTTCTTCCAGAGGCTTACCTTGAGGGATTGGATGAGCTTGTCAGAGCTAACATGTATCAGAGCCGAAGCTCGGCCATAAGAGCATCAGTAAGAGATCTGCTTAAGAAAGAACTCTGGGAAAGACGCCAAAGATAAACGCGCTTTCCAATATTGCCTACTTTCTTAGCCGTGCCAGTTCCATTATTTGCTTTGCAGATTCCGCGGGATTGTCAGCTTGAGCAATAGATCTGCCAACGATCAGGTAACGGGAACCGGCTTCAAGTGCCGCCTTTATCTCTCCACCCTGCGCGCCAATGCCGGGCGAGAATATCGGTACTTTCGAGCCAAGTATTCTGTGAACCTCTCTAATCTTCTCAGGGTATGTCGCTCCGACAACAGCGCCATCTGCACCAAGTTTCAAAGCTTTCTTGGCAAATGACACGTACTGGGACGTTTTCTCGCCTGTTTCCGCGTCTATTATCGTCTGTCCGTAGCCTTCAATTGCCCCTTTATGACTCATGTAAACAAGAAGAATCACGCCGCGCCGTGACTTGCTTGCAACGTCAAAGATCGGTTTCAAGCCCTCTTCCCACCCAATGAATGGGTTGGCGATTATCGCATCAAAACCTGCAGTGTAGTAGTATTCAGCGAGAGTTTGATTCGTCGAGCCGATATCATTCGCTTTGCAGTCCATTATCGCAGCGAGACCATGATCATGAGCTTTGTTCACGAGCTTTTGAACACCGTCAAAGGTGCCGAGCGGAAGAACCAGATGATGGTTGAACTTCACGGCACAGATGTAGGGGTTCACGGCGTCCAATACTTTCTCTGCTTTAGAGAAAAGCTTCTGGCGGTTTTCAGGTCTTTCAAAAGGGAAATCCAAAGCTACGATGACATCTGTTCCTTTGCTTCTTGACGTTTGTTCGATTTTGTCGCGAAACGACAACGTAGACACCAATCCCTACTTGCGTAAGCAATTAAAAACCTTTATCATCTCGATCTCTCCGCCTGAAACCTGTTTGATGTACTCAAGTGTCGTTTCTGCTGCTTGTTTCAATTGATCGTCTCCTATTCCAGGGGCGCCATAGCCGACTATCACTGCATTCTTTGTCTTGTCAGTGATCTTGGTGTTTTCTGAATCTCGGTAGGGGTAGATACAAAGAATCTGTGTTTCATCTGTCAGGACCAGCATTTTGCTTGTTAAAAGCAGTGGTTTGTTCATCCCAATACCTGTAAAGACCTCGCCAATTTGTGCAAACCGCACCTGAAAGGGAAGGATCAGTAGGTTGCTGTCGAATCCGCTGATTGGCACTATTGTTTTCGTTGAGCCTAGATTGTAGGCATCGACCACGGTGGAGATTCTTGGAAGTTCGTCGCCATGTAAGACTCTTCGTAGCAGAGCTTCGCCCGCGGGTCTTGTTTTCGTAGGGTCTATGTCAAGCTTCCAGTAGAAGTCTCTGTATGCCCTGACCGTCGGATCGTCTTTCAGGGTCTCAATGGCGTATTTGGCCCTGGCCTCTTCGTAAACGGTCTTCTTTAGCTGTCTGGCTGGCTCGTTCTCTTTTTCCACGCGAATGTTGTTGATGACTCCTATGCAGATGGATAGATCTGGGAACTTGTCTGAGACTTCGGGGCTCCATTTGACGTTGATCTGCATGCTTCAGGCACTCACGTGTTTTCTGTTTGAGCGTTAGGTATTTAATAGCTTCAGTTCAGATTGTCCTTTCGTATAGACCCAGTCTGAAGCAGTGTTGAGAGATGATTGGTGAACTTGCGGCGCTGGGAGCTGCCCTGACATGGACTGCCTCGGCGGTGCTGTACAAAGAAGCGTTATCGAAAGCTAGGCCCGTTCCAGCCAACGTCGTGCGACTGCTGTGCACGAGCATGATTCTTCTAGTTTGCTTAGTAGTAGTCGGCAGGTTTTGGGCTTTAGCGAATCTATCTAGCTATGGTATGTGGCTTGCAGGCATCAGCGGGATAGTCGGTTTGGGCTTCGGTGACACTTTGTACATGGTGAGTCTGAAGCATATCGGCGTGGCTCGCGCTGTTCCAATAACGTGCACTTATCCACTGTTCGGCCTGTTGTGGGCGATTCTTCTGAGAGGAGAGAATGTTACAATTCAGCTGACTATCGGAACGGTCGCGATAGTTGTGGGCATATGGCTTTTGAGCCGGGAGGAGAAAGCGAATCTCGCAGATAAAAGGAAGATCATGATCATTGGTGTGGTTGCTGGGCTTGCAGCAGCTTTGTTGTGGTCTATCAGCATAACGATGGTTGATGTGGCGGTGACTCTTCCAGAAACAGGCAGCTTGGATTATGCCTTAGCCATCAATACCCTGAGGACGGCGGCAGGAGCAGTTGCATTAGTTATTTTTGCGCCTGTGATTGATAGGAAGCCGGGTTTTCTTAAATTCGAAAGAAGGACTCTGCTTGCGCTTATCGCTGGAGGAATTGTCGCACTTGGCCTAGGCTGGTTTCTGCTTGCCTACAGCTTCTTGTACATTCCAGGATCACAGGCCGTGCCGATATCTTCAACGACGCCCTTGTTTTCCACATTAGTCGGCATTACACTTCTGCATGAAAGAATAACAGCAAGAAACGTCGCAGGTTCAGTGATAATAGTTCTGGCCATTTTTGTGATTTTCATTATTTGACGAGCTTAAGCTTGAAGCTGGACGAATAGTTGAGCGCGTGAAAGGGGGCTTGAGAATACGTTTCGTATGGTGTTGAGTACTGAAGGTGTGGCTCTGCAGAAGCCCATTTAACGGTTTTACAGTGAAGAGGCCAAGGAAGACGTCAAGCATGGCACTTGTATTATCGAGGGAATGAGCTCAATCGACAACAGTCCACCTGAGAGGATACCGCACGAAGAGTACACGGGAAAAGAACGAGCAAAAGCCAGACAACTATTGCCCGACTCCGTTAAGAGATTGGAAACAAAGATCGACAGTCTGATTCAGACTGATCAGAGGCTGGCGGACTCTGTAGGCAAGTTGGTTGATTTCTTCAAACAGATAGCAGGAGTTCCCGAAGGGCCAGTTCCAGCACCCGGCGGAATCGATTTCAGGAGCTATGTGAGGTGACGAAAACGGAAGTCAAACAATGTTCAAAAGGCATTTTCGCGTCTTCTCTGGGGCATGGGAAAAGTCCATGCTTTTCAGCTTATGCGGTTTTGAGACCAGTTAGTGTAGGTTGGCAGGGCCTGGTTTCGGCTCTCGTCAACATCGGGAAAAACCTAAGGTGAGCGTTCTGGCATGGAGACTCAAATTGATAATGTTACAGAAACTCGGAAAAAGCGACCTCAAGAGGCTAAAATTGGTCGAGTGAAGTACACTCTGCAGCTGATAAAAGAGGTTCAGCAGGATACCCGAGACCTCAAGCTTATGGTGCGGACGATTTTTGCTGGTTTGAAAGGTCTGTTTCATTTTCAGAAGCCCTTGGTCGAGAGGATTTGTTGTTCGGACGAAGTTGACAGGGAAATCTTGCAGCTGCTTTTGGAAGCTGGCGGCAGCGGAATGTTGCCGAAAGATGTTGCTGCGAGGCTGGAAGATTACAATGTCAAGAGGCATCAGGTGAGCCGCCGCATTGTCTGGATGAATAGGCGGTTACAGAAGGAAATCGGGGAGACTTTGGTTGAACAGCGTGGTTGGCATTGGGCACTAACAAGTTTTGCGCTTGAAATCTGGGGCGAAGAAGATGGTCGAGCAAAATATACGGATTAAGCCTGACGATTTTGAAGCTTTGTACCGCGTTATGGTCCTTGCCAGACAGAACGGCTCAGAACACAAACTGAAGCCTTGGGAGCAAGCGTTTGAAGAAGAATTGTACTTCAAGCTTGCGCGGAGACTCTCAAAGAGAGACAATGGTCATTGATGCGGAGGTTCAATGAACATGCTCTGATGCCAAATTCGAGACAGGTGTCTAGTTCGTGCTGCTGTCTTCATACGACATATTCTCTCCAAGCATCCGCCATTCTTCTCGCGTTGCGACGATATTGATTGAGTCGATCTACAAGAAATATCGCTGGGAGCAAATAGGCTGCAAGTTCTATTGAAACGATGAATAGTGAAGCTGGCAGGTTGATCTTGTCGAACAGGAAAACGATATACGAAATCAAAAACAGAATTATCGTAACAAAAAGAGCAACGCCATCCAGTAGCATGCCATTGAATTCCGTACCAACCGGAATTATACTCAAAGCTGTGAAAACTAGATTCCCCATCATTAGAGTCACCAGCAAGAACTCAGGAAGCGACAAGGCCGATCGGTAAGGCAGAAGAGGCTGAAGTGCAAATAGAAATGAAGCAGCGAAAAGAAATAGTGAGGTATACGCCGTCAATCTCGTGCTCAGTTTTCTTCTATCGATAAGAGTCGACAGGCCCAAGACATGGAAACTTAGAAGTATAGGTGCCAATAGGATGAAATAAGGGACCCAGGGAATACGCGCAATGACAACTACAGCCTCATTTTGGAAGAGAACTATTGGGACTTCGTTATTCTGCCTTGTTTGCCAAGTGCCCATTAAGGATTCCGTTTCAGAACCGAGGAATATAGCTGTCGAAGCGTTACTAAAGGTAAAATTCTGATCGATGAAAGCAGACCTGTTTCCGAGATTCCAGGATATACCTGTATTCTCGAAGCTTAGATCCAGGTAGTATACATCAAAAGGGTAGGGCTCTCCCCATCCTTTGAGATACCAAGTAATGATACTTGTGTTCCCAACGTAGCTGTCATATGAACTGGTGGAGTTCGTGCATGAAATCTGAATGCGTTCTCTGCCCTTCAGGGTGATGATGATTTCAGTGGCATTATAGGGAAAATTCTTCAAGACTATGTTGGTTTGGATCACTGCAGACTTCTTTGATGCGTCAATGCTGAAAATCAGCACCGTTAGTGTGGCGTTCACGGAGTCATTGGCCGATTGCTGGGCATCGCTTGATGTCTCGGGAATGATTTCCCCATTGCCAGAAGGCATCTGAATTATGAGCAAAAAGGTGGCACAGAACAGAACGCACAGGATCAAGCTTTTCTGTTTCATAGCGTCACAATATAGTGTAGGGTATGCTTTAATATTTTCACCAAGTGTGTCACTCTTCGAAGAAGCACATGCATCTTCACTATTTAGACCGACGACCACGAACAAAAGCTAGAGGCTCATGGGAAAGTTTGCGAAGAAGAACTACACTTCAGACTTGGCGAAAGACCCTCGAATGTTAGACTTTGGCAGATCGCAGAACGTTTTCCATCAGGCCTTTCCAATGGACAATCCCAGTTTCTAAGGACTTGGCAATGAAACTGCCTCACCTGAATTTCCGATCCCGAATATATTCTGCAAGTCTTGAAGTGTTGAATATGCCTTCGGCTTGGAATAAACCTAATAGATTCACTATGCATCTGTAGACTATCTGTTTCTGAAGGAAAAGAAGATCTGAAAGTCGTATATCGGTATTTCCTGAATGGACTATGCTTGATCTTATTTGATAAAGGCGCTTCATCTCGGCGAATAGCCACTTTCTCTCATCAAGGTCCTTGCCCACTATCAAGGCTACTCTTTCAGCCAAGTTATCTGTTATGGCTTCATGTTCGTCTAGCATTAAGGCTTCAAGCGCGATAACGCTGCTGACAAACATCTCTGCAATTGAGCCTTCTCTTAGACTCAGACTGCAAAAATGAATCGCTGCGACCAGATCCCTTTCGAAATTCGTGCGGCTTTTCTCACTCTTCATCAAGATGTCACTCACCACATGTAGGTTGTCAGTTACCATCCCCTTCAACTCGTTTTGTGCTATCGTGAAGGGTCTCATGGGCCCCCTTGCATGATGTGAGCACGCGCAGGACTTAATGTTTGTATAGTCTTCAAACATGAGAAATGAGGTCATATCACGGTGCAGATTGCCTTTGATTCCAAAGTAGTTCTTTGCAAAAAAAGGATGTGGAACCAAGGAACTAAGCTGATAGAAGCGTAGCACGTCCAGCGCTGTTTCTATCATTTCCGTTCCGATCTCTTCAGCTCTAGTTCCATCTACTGCTGAGACCGCAACCTCTGCACACACCACGTTCAGGAGCGAATCCAACTCCTCATCTACCATGGTTCGTAAACCCGTCTCATTTTCGCTCAGTCGGAACTCCCCAACCATTCTGGATTTGGCTGCATTGTCAAAGTTCAAGAATTTGACTACTCCAATTTCCAACTCTGCAACTCCCAGATTTAGATTCTCAATCGGGGCGATAATCCTCCAATCGACCGCTTGCGAGCTCAGAACTGTCAGTAGCGAATCAAGCTCTTCCTGGCTTTTGATTTCAATATCCCTCTCCTCAACCTTCAGTAGTCTTAATAAGCATTTTTCGATCAGAACCTCAAGATAGCGATTCGAGAACTTGGGGCCAATCTCCGCATTACTCTTCAGTTCGCTAACTATCAGGTCTAAAACTTTGATTCCATCCGATCTCAAATAAAGTGACCCAAGATCCGAGCTGTAGGCTCTATAAGGCCTTGATCTAGTCTCTTCAACATTCATTTCTGCCTTTTTTGCATCTCGCCACGCAAAGATCAGGCGTTTCAACAATATTCGCTTTCTAGTCTCAGAAAACACTCGTTGCATTGTCCAGATCTAGATGACTATTGATGATCCAGTTTAAATAAACTTGTGCGAAAGCCAGCAGTTTGTTCGACAGCCGGCGTCACTCTCCGCGGAGGGGTCAAGCGCACACATCTCCATCGTTCAATCTGACTATCTGCCAGTGTTGTCTGTTCTTGGGGAGCTGCCCTTAGGCTGCTTGAGCTTTTTTTCTGTTTCCGTGAGTTCTTTTTGTTACCTGAGCAGGATGGATGCGAACATGGCTTCGATTATGAATGGTCTTGGAGCCCTGTCGCCTGCCATGGCGTGTATTCTGCAATCGGTCATCATCTTGTCGAAGGTTTCAACCTAGCGCGCATATTCTGGGTAATAGAAGATTTCTCCGTAAGTGTTAAGAATTCGATTCGGCTTAGAGTAACTGGGGAGAGAGGTTTGCATAATAGAGCAATTGTTGCAGTATTCTTCACTCTTCTGTTGATCAACACGTTTGTCTTGGTTTTCAACATTCAATCGGTCAAGACAAGCGATACCATTCACACTGGAGCTGACGACCCAATAGACCCACCGACAGCACCAACAAGAGGAAAAGAAGGCTTTGTGACCCAATCTAGTATCG
>Ga0315277_10006221_pt1 | contig 15690 bp, 18 predicted proteins | sample YL17G05_15_MG_FD_203695 | JGI IMG/M metagenome (GOLD analysis project Ga0315277, IMG submission 203695) | Sediment microbial communities from Yellowstone Lake, YNP, Wyoming, USA - YL17G05_15 | ecosystem: Environmental > Aquatic > Freshwater > Lake > Sediment | place: USA: Wyoming | collected...
CTTCAGGCTGCCGGCTTCGGAGCCCATAATCAGAGCGGTGCCGGCATCCGCCTTGATGACCCCGGTAAGTATCCGCACCGTGGTCGTCTTGCCGGCGCCGTTGGGGCCGAGGAAGCCGAACAGCTCGCCTCTCCGCACCTCGAAGCTGATGTGATCAACGGCCATGAGACGACCGTAATACTTGGTGAGCCCTCTCACCTCGATGGCAAGGGCATCATTCATCTGTCTTGCCTCCACGTTTCGGTCTTCGAAACAGGATGCCGTCGCGAGCTTTGGCCCTGTGCGAAGAGTGAAGGTCTTGCTCTTGGCTCAATCAAGCTCTTTCGGATGCCGTCATGATTTCTGTCAGGCGCTCTCGGACGCCCTTAGCCTCGGCCTCCAGATCTCTCAGGTACTGCTCGAGGTCAGCCACCTCGTCGTCTCTCGACCGGAACCGGCGGTGGAAGCGGAGCGCATGGTCGCCCGAGCAGCCGTGCTGCGAATGGCCGCCACCACAGCCGCACTGTGATGCGCTTCCCGAGCCGTGATGACATCCGCAGTGGCACCCCGATGGGTGCCCACAGCCGCAGCAGTGCTGGGAGTGGCCCCCGCAGCAGCAACACTCTGAAACGCTTCCCCAATCGTGACGACCTCCGCACATGTCTCGTACCTCCTCTAGAGTGTGTCCTTCGCTTCGAAGATGGACCTGCCCAGTGCGCGCTCACGCAACGGCAAGACGTCGGCGGGCGACGCCATGAACTGTTCCCCCAGCAGTACTGAAGCCTCATGCCGGTGCGCTGCAAGACCAGCCGGGTTCAGGCGGTAGTGCACGTGATAACCCCGGCGTTCGCCAATGACCAGGTCGGCAGCCCGCAGGACGCCGAGGTGCTGGGAAACAGCCGGTTGTGAAATGCCCAGCTCAGCAGCCAGGGCGTTCACGCACAGCGCGTCACCAGGCTTAAGGCCAGCCAGCAGCTTGACCAGGCACAGGCGACTTCGGTCACCGAGGGCCCTGTAAACGCGGACCAGGCGATCAATCTCAGGAGCGAATTCCATAAGTTACCACTAATATACTTATTCCATTGCCCTTGTCAAGCCCCTACGCCTTTCAGAACGCCCACGCCGCCCTCACCCGCGAACGGGCTGGCGCCCATCCTCGAGACGCTGGCGGACCAGTCCTCCCGCATCTTCACGCCCTTCGCCAGGGTGGAGCTTGCGTCCCCGAGACTGAGGACACCCTGGATCGCGCTCTGCGCGACGAGGAGACAATTCCCATCAGGGGTCCGAGCTACCGGCTAAAGGAGAGAGCGACGAGCCGGCGTCCTCCGACTGTCATCAGAGGGCCATGAAGAGCTTGAGAGGGCGTGATCCTTACAGCTCTTACGTGGCGCCTACCCAAGGCGGCTGCAGTGAAACCCTTGGCCCTGCACGAGGGCCACATGCGATCACGATCAGTGACGCACGGGAATCAGCGTGAAGTCCAGCACTGCCAAGGTGTGCCCCTCGTTGTCGTCATACTGGACGTCCCGGACACCGCTGAAGGTGCCATATCCCGGAGCTGACACTTCGAACTCCACCAAGCCGGCAGCGGGCTCGGGGCTAGTGCTGCCGTCGAAGCTGTAAAGGCCGTCCTCCCCCGTCGTCGCCGTGCCAGAGTTCCCTGCGGCATCGCGAAAGGTGACAGTTGCCCCCGCGATGGGCTGGCCGGTTGCGGCGTCGGTGACCTGACCCGAAACACAGCCCGCCAGCACCAGAACCATGGCACAATAGACGAGTGGCGCGATTCTTGTGAGCATCCGCTTCCCCTCCAGCTATGGCTGAAACGCGATCTCCCATGTCCGGCGGGCGGCAGCCACCCCGAACACTGATCGTGGGCACCGCGAACGTACCGATGTCGGTTTGTAGCGTCAAGCGCAGTCGCACTCCGGCGCCGCTTGACAAGCCTGCGGGCCAAGGGTAGCATATTAATGACAGATGATTCAAGGACCTCAGCCGAGTATGTCCAGTCGTGTGATCCAGGCCAGGCCAACCTCACGGGCCTACACCGAAGACTTAGGGGCGCTCCTCCGCGCCCTCGGTGATGACACCCGCCTCCGCATCTTCGCCCTCCTCACCAAGGCCGAGCTCTGTGTTTGCGAGATTGAGGACATCCTGGACCTCTCCCAGAGCCTGGTCTCCAACCACCTGGCGGTGCTGCGACGGGCAGGCCTCGTCGAGAGCCGGCGGGATAGTGAGGACGGGCGCTGGATCTTCTACCGGGCCAACGCGGCAGCGACCGCTACGTTGCGGGAACGGCTGGGGGCGCTGCTCGAGGTGCAGATGACGCCGGGCAACCAGCGGCGAGCAGAAGAGGTGTGTCGGATTCGGGGGCGCTAGCGAAGCCCTTTTTTTGGCGGTGAGCATCATCACGCGCTGATATGATTTCCCGGCGGTCGGCCGGACCATGAAAAGCCATGAGGTGACCGATGGCGAGTGAACTCATCGACACCACAGTCGACAAGTTTGTTTTTCGAGTGAAGCTCGGTTGCTGGTACTCGCCGGTCGGCGTCTGGGTCCAGCCTGAGGGTAGCGTCGCCCGTTTAGGCCTCAGCGACTTCCTCCAGCAGCGGAGCGGCGACGTCGCGTTTGTTAACGTGCAGCCGGTCGGCACCGTACTCGCCCCAGGAGACGAGTTCGCCAGCATCGAGACGATGAAGGTTGACCTGTGCCTGGAGTCGCCTGTCAGCGGTACCATCGCGGCGGTCAACGGACGGCTAGTAGGAAGCCCAGAGCTCGTCAACCAGGACCCCTATGGTGAGGGCTGGCTGGCGCTCATCGAGCTGAGCGACTGGGAAGCCGATCGCGGCGCTCTCCTGGACGCTGAGCAATACCTGAAGGCGATGCGTGCCCAAGCCCTGGAAGAGATGGGAGGAGAATGAGCGACGCGCAGGAACGTGAGGTCGTCATCGTCCCGTGCAGCGGAATCGGGAAGGCGTTCGGCAGCGTGGGCCGCGAAGCGGCCTACGTCGTGACCGAGGAGCTCCGCCCGGGCTGTACCAGCACCGTCTGCCTCTCCCTGCTGACGCTGGGCGACGAGGAGACCCAGCGTCGTGTGCGCCAGCACCCCACTATCACCATCGACGGCTGTCCGACGGCCTGCGCCCGCGTGAACGTGGAACAGGCTGGGGGCAAGCCAGCGGCGACCTTCCGCGTCTTCGATGTCTTCCGACAGCACAAGGAGTTGAAGGTGCGGCGCGTCTCCGACATCGGAGAGGCTGGCAAGGCCATGGCACGCATCCTGGCTGAGGAGATCGCCGACAAGGTGGACGAGCTGCGCAAGCAGGGGGAGTGAGCAGATGCCAAGGTTGCCCGAGCGCAAGGTTGGCCTGATCGCCTGTAGCGGCGAGGAGCTGCCGGAGGGCACGGTCTCGCGAGAGGCTGCCCTGCGCGTGCTGGAGCTCCTTCGCCCCGGCCGAACGGTGACGCTCTGTCTGCCCCTCTTCCTGGCAGGCGAGGAGCGCGAGCGCGCCTTCGCTCGCTTCTTCCCCACCATCGCCATCGACGGCTGCGAGAAGCGGTGCGCCGCCAGGGCCACCGAGATGTACAGCGCGCGCCCCGCCGTCAGCCTGGTCGTCAGCGAGTTACGGGAGCGCCTGGGCCTGGACCCTCCGAACCGCGTGCGCGGCCCGGACGCCGCCCGGGAGGCCCTGGCCCTCGCCTTAGCCGATCTCCTGGCGGGGGAAGTAGACCGCCTCCTGGAGAGGCCTGGGGCGGGCTCAAAGGCCACGGAGCCGGTAGCGGCGATCATCCGGTCGGATGGCGCAGCCCACGGCACCGGGAAGGAGGCTGAGGCGGTTTGTACCTGCGCTTCTGATATTCCCACGCAGAAGGTCGACGTGGACGGCCGGACCGTTGAAGTGATCGCCCTGCCCCTCATCTTCTCCCAGCTCTTTCAGGAGGGCAGGCGCCCAGACGAGGACGCGACCGCTGACGCCCTCATGGAACAGGTCCGGATCTACAACTCCATCCCGGTCGATGGCGAGTACGCCCTTCGCCGGGCTCTGCTCAGCGCCTACGAGGCCTTCTGGACGCGTGCAACAGCCACGGGGGGTGCCTAACGATGTCAGCGCTGACCACTGCTACCTACTCCGCTGACGTTCGCTGGACGGGAGAGCACCGGGGCGAGTTGCGCTGCGGCAACGGCCCAGTGCTGCCCTTCTCCGCCCCGCCCGATGCGCACGGCCACGAGAACGTCCTGACTCCCGAAGACGCCTTCGTGGGAGCCCTCAACATGTGCGTCATGCTCATGTTCCTCTGGGCCTGCGAGCGCTTCCACGTCAGCCTCCTAGGCTACGAGTGCGCAGGCGAGGGTACGAAAGTGATCGACCTTGACCGCACTGAGGCCTTTGTGCGCGTGGTGTTGCGGCCAAGGATCGCTGCCCGAGGGGCCGAAGTGGAGCGCAAGCGGATCGAGCGGGCGCTCCAGTCAGCCCAGAAGTACAGCCTCGTAGCGAGCTCGATCACCAGCGAGCTTGTGGTAGAACCGGAGATACAGATGGTGGCCTAACGGCTCTGGCTCTGAGCGGGAGGAGCGAAGCTATGCTAACGGTGAAGGTTCTGGGGCCCGGCTGCGCCAACTGCGAGCGTCTAGGGGCGGCGGCCGTGGAGGCGCTCCAGATGCTGGGAGCCAACGCGGCGATAGAGCATGTCACGGACCCAGCCGAATTCCGCAGGTATCACCTGATGATGACCCCGGGCCTGGTTGTCAACGAGAAGGTGGTCTGCGCGGGCCGCGTCCCATCGGCTTCCGAGGTGATGAGCCTCATCGCCAATGTGCTGGCTGAGGAGGCATCCCGCTCCTAGCGGGCCGGCAGGAGGGGAACGCAGGCCGTGGACAGAGTTAGGGTCCTCTTCATTTGCACTCATAACTCCGCTCGCAGCCAGATGGCCGAGGGGTACCTGAACCGTCTCGGCGTCGGCCGCTTCGAGGCCCAGAGCGCCGGCACCGAGCCCGGCACCCTCAATTCCTTGGCCGTCCAGGTCATGGTAGAGGAGGGCATCGACATCAGCGGCCAGCGGGCCAAGTCCGTCAACGACTTCGTGCAAGAGGCCTTCGACTACGTCATCACCGTCTGCGACGACGCCAACGAAGCCTGCCCCGTCTTCCCCAATGCTCGCCACCGTCTCCACTGGAGCTTCCCCGACCCATCGCGGGCGGAGGGAACGCCTGAGGAGCGGCTCGCCGTCTTCCGTGCCGTACGGGGCGCCATCCGGGCACACGTGGAGCAGTTCCTGGCGGCGATGCCGACTGAAGAAGGCCGCCTACCGTGACTATCGCTCAAACCGCGCGACCGCACGTCGCCGAGCGCCTTTCGCTCCTGGACCGCTACCTCGCCTTCTGGATCATCCTCACCATGGCCTTCGGCGTGGCGCTGGGCAAGCTGTTCCCCAGCGTCGCCGACGCCATCAACTCCGCCAGTATCGGCACCACCTCCATTCCCATCGCCATCGGCCTCCTGTGGATGATGTACCCCGTCCTGGCCAAGGTGAGGTACGAGGAGCTGGGCAAGGTGAAGGGTGCCTGGAAGATGTTCAGCCTCTCGCTGGTCCAGAACTGGCTGGTGGGGCCGGTGATCATGTTCGCGCTCGCCTGGCTGCTCCTGCCCGACCAGCCCGAGTACCGAACGGGGCTGATCATCGTCGGGCTGGCGCGCTGCATAGCCATGGTGCTCATCTGGAACATGCTGGCGGAGGGCGACAACGAGTACGCGGCGGTGCTGGTGGCCCTCAACTCCGTCTTCCAGGTGTTGTTCTACTCGCTGTATGCTTGGTTCTTCGTCAGCGTGGCCAGCTCCTGGTTCGGCGGCGGCGAGGAGGTCCACATCAGCTTCTGGGAGGTGGCGAAGAGCGTCCTCATCTTCCTGGGGATACCGCTTGTGGCCGGGATGATCACCCGTTACGTGGGGATCAAGCGGAAGGGGCGCGACTGGTACGAAGGCGTACTCATGCCGCGCCTGGGCCCGACGGCCATCGTCGGCCTGCTCTTCACCATCGTGGTGATGTTCGCCCTCAAGGGCGAGTACATCCTGGACGTGCCGCTGGACGTCCTCCGCATCGCCGCTCCCCTGCTCCTGTACTTCCTCATCATGTTCACCGTCTCGTTCCTCATGTCCTGGCGGCTGCGCTTTCGCTACCCGGAGACGGCCACCCTCTCCTTCACAGCCGCCAGCAACAACTTCGAGCTGGCCATCGCCGTGGCCATCGGCGTCTTCGGCATCGAGTCCGGCCAGGCCCTGGCGGCGGTGGTCGGGCCCCTCATTGAGGTGCCGGTGCTGATCGCCCTCGTGTACGTCGCCCTCTGGGCCAGGGGCTTCTTCTTCGAGCCCGACGGTACCGCCAGGAGGCGCATCGGCGCGCGCCTGGTAGCAGCCCGGGCTATGTCAGCCGAGGCCCTTGCAGACCCCCGCGACATTTCGAGCGCCGATCTCCCCCCGACCGGGCGCTAGGCCGGTCAAGATTCCCCCACTAGCGCCCGCCCCGAGACGACCCTATGATGAGGTCTGATCTGCCGGACCCGCCGCGCTTGAGAGGCCCCGTAGACGCGCCGGACGGCGGAGGCCACACTCTATGCCGGAGCTGCTGAAGGCGGCCATTCTGGGCACTGTCCAGGGTCTGACCGAATTCCTCCCGGTCTCCTCCACCGGCCACCTCATCCTCCTCGAGAAAGCGCTGGATGTTAACCAGGACACCTTCGGCCTCACGTTCGACGCCGCCATCCACCTCGGTACCCTCCTCTCCATACTGATCCTGCTCCGCCACGAGGTGCTGCGGCTGGCGACCGGCTGGCTGGGCAGCCTGCGCGCTCTCCTGCCGGGCGAGCAGGCCCGCCGGGTGGAAGGCAACGACGATGCCCGCCTGGCCTGGCTCATCATCATCGGCACGGCCCCGGCCGCCGTCCTGGGCGTCTTCCTGGAGAGCACCGTCGAGGACGCATTTCGCCGGCCGATCCTGGTAGCCTCCACCCTCATCGCCTTCTCCGTTGTCCTCGCCCTGGCCGAGTGGCTGAGCAGCAAACGAAGGTCCATGGCTGAACTGGGGATACCGGGGACCCTCTTCATAGGCTTCGCGCAGGCCGTGGCGCTGGTGCCGGGCGTCTCGCGATCAGGGATTACGATGTCGGCGGGGCTCTTCGCTGGCCTTCAGCGGCGGCAGGCGGCGCTCTTCGCCTTTCTTCTCTCGGCGCCGGTGATAGCGGGGGCCGGGCTCAAGAAGCTCTACGACGTGTTCGACGAGGTGCGGGCGGGCGGGCTCGATGCCAGCGACCTGCGCTTCTTCGCTGTCGGGTTCGTGTTGTCTGCAATATGGGGCGCCGCCGCCATCGCTTTCCTGCTGCGATTCTTGCAGCGAAACCCCCTCTACGTTTTCGTCTGGTACCGCGTGGCGCTAGGACTGACGGTGCTCGGTATCCTCGCCGCCACCTGAGGACAAGGCCAGCCGCAGAAAGCGCAGGCTTGCGCTAGTCTGTCGTCATTTGTCCAGTTGCCTCGAAGGTGCTGACCTTCGACCTACCTGCGGAGACGCCGCCTCAGGACCATCAGCAGAGCGACCGCGGCCGCCGCACCCAGGCCCAGACGACGCCAGAAGTAGGGCTGGATGATGGCCGGCTCTGAGGCGATGCTGCGCACCTCCTCCGCTCGCTGTTCACCCCGCACCACACGTTCCACCACCGCCAGGCAGTCCTCAACCATCACCTGCCGGAAGGCATGCCCCAGCTCCGCCGAGGCAACAGACGGGTTGCCATCGTAAGTGACCTCGTGGCCTCCATAGCCGAAGCGCGCGTTCAGGAGCCAGCCGATACCACCTGCCAGACTGCTGAACATCTCCTCCAAGCGCCCGTTCGCCTTCGACCCGCTCCGCGCCAGAGCCCTGGTGACCCACCGCCCCACGGCAACCACTGGACGGAAGGCGGGTGGCCCATCGGGGCCCAGCTCCTGATATGAAGGGTCCACCAGCTCCACGCGCTCCGCCAGGAGAAAGGATGTCTCCCAGCCAGCGGCGTGCTCGCCGCCGACCAAGTGGGCTCGCTCATCCTCCGTCAGGGGTCGCCCCAGGGCTGCCTCGATGGCGTCGAAGCGCCGGCCACTGACGATGGCGTGGAGCACAGCGATGGAAGGTGTGAACAGGTTGATGCCGTGGCGGCGGCTAACGGCCCGACAGGCCGCCTCCAGCGCGGCGGCATGGCGGGCGCCTCCGTGGCCGTTGGTCACCACTGCGTAGCGGTAGCCCGCCTCCGCCAGCGACCGGCCCTGGGCGGTCAGGACGCGGTACAACGTGGGCTGGCTGACATGCATGGAACCGGGCAGGGGCAGTTCGTCGGTGCCGACGGTCAGGGGTGGGTAGACGACCACCGTCCAGTCCGGGTGGACCTCTGCAAAGCGGCGGGCCGTCTCCTCGGCCATCCAGCGGGCCATGAACATGTCCATGCCCACCGGCAGGTGCGGTCCGTGCACCTCCAGGGAACTAACGGGGAGGAAGCAGATGGCTCGCTCGGGGTCGAAGGAGCGAAACTGGCCCAGCCTCAGCTCCTCGCCCCGCAGAAGGTTGGGGAGACTCACGACTCTCTCCTTTCCAGCTCGTGAGGGAAACGCGGGCGAAGGGCCCGCGCCGCCGGCAAGAGCCGATCACCAGCCGATTCTAATGCATCGCGCATTCGTGGGGGTACGCCAGCCAGGGCTGACGGTATAATACTTCTACCTGCATGGCAGCGGATCGCCTTTCAACGTGGTCGCCCTGCTGCCGATAATCCTTGGGGCGACACGTCCTCGCCTGCCGGCAGGCGGCGGGCCTGGGTCCGGGGCGGGCCAACGGCGGTGCTGTCGGCCGCCTTGACCGGCCTCCACTTCCGTTGGCGCCCCAACGAGGAGGGAGACTCAGTGCAGGATAGTGTTGCCATGCCGGCTGCCCCGTGGAGAAGCAACCTTCGATGACCTCTGGCACAACCGGCCGCCAGCGCAGCAACGGACCTGACATCAGGAAGAGGGCCGCCCGCGAGAAGCTAGCCAGCCTCCGACGCGCCCTCACCGACGCGGAGGCGGTCCTGACGAGAGCGGCTCAGGAGATGGTGCGCGCCAGCCGCCCGCCAACACCTCCGGCCTCCCTCAAGAAGGAGCCCCTACCACCCGATGTCCAGGCTGCGACGCGTGCCGTCTCTGACTACTTCAGTAGCGTAGTGGACCTCATGGGTGAGGAGGGCCACCGCCTCTCCGAGCAGGTGCGGACCCTGACCGAGGCTGTGCAGCGCCTCGAGCGGCGCCTGGATGAGCTCCCGAAGCTCGCCGTCCCCAGCGGTCCGGCTCAGGCACCGCCCGCGGAGGCACCGCCTGAGGCAGGGTTGGCCAAGGCTCCCACGGTCGAGGCGCCACCAGAGAAGAAGGAGGAGCCAGCCGAGCCCCAGTTCGCCGCTGGCGGCGAGGGCATCCAACTTCTCATCAGCGCCGTCCCCGGCTTCCAGGGCCTGATGGAGGTGCAGCGGGCCCTCACCCACATGCCCGCCGTCGAAGGCGCGTCGGTGGAGCGATACCTGGACGGCGAAGCGCGCATCGTCCTCCTCCTGCGCGAGCCCCTGACGGCCCGCCGTATCGCCGACGGCCTGGCGGAATACATTGGGGAGCCCCTCACCATTGAGGAAGCGCGGCCTGAGGCTCTGCGACTCCACTTGCGCTTCGGCGGCGGGACCTAGCCCCTCGCACCATTACGCCGGGTCCCCGAATGTCTGCTGCGGCAGGCAGGCGTCCTGCCGGCTGCTATAATGGGTCGCCGACGCCCTGCCATGCACATCGAGCAACTGAGCCTCCACGACTTCCGGAACTACCGCCACCTGGATATTGCTCTCCCCCGCGGCCTGCTTCTCTTCGTGGGCGGCAACGCGCAGGGCAAAAGCAACCTGCTGGAGGCCATCTACCTCCTGGCCACCACCCGCTCTGTGCGCGCCACCAGCGAAGGCGAGCTGGTGAACCGGGAGGCTACCCTTCAGGGTCCGGCGGTCGCCCGCCTGGTGGGCACGGCGCGGCGGCACGATGGCGGCGTGCAGGTGGAGGTGGCCATCATAACCCGCCCGACAGGTGAGCAGGCTGCGGCGAGCCGCCTGCTCGCTTCCAAGCGGCTGCGCGTCAACGGCGTTGTGCGCCGCGCCTCGGAGACGGTGGGCCAGATGACGGCCGTCCTCTTCACCACCCAGGACATCGATCTGGTGGGCGGCGCCCCCTCCCTACGCCGACGCTATCTGGACATCACCCTTTCCCAGGTGGACCCCGCCTACCTGCGCGCCCTACAGCGTTATGGCAAGATAGTCCTCCAGCGCAACGCCCTCCTGCGCCGCATCCAGGAGGGCGCCGCCGGCCTCGACCAGCTCTCCTTCTGGGATGAGGAAATGGCCCAGCAGGGCGCCTACATCACCGGCAGCCGCGGCCGGGCGCTGTCCAGCCTGTCGGTGCTGGCGCGGGAGGCCCATTGGGCGCTCAGCAGCGGCGAAGAAGAGCTCTCACTGGTCTACCAGCCGCAGCTCTCCCGGGCCTGGGACGGCGAGCGAATCGCAAACGCCTCCACGGATGAGCTGGCCGCTGCCCTGCTTCAGGCCCTGGCTGCCGGGCGCCAGCGCGACGTGGCGGCAGGCGTCTCCCTCACTGGCCCCCACCGCGACGACCTCCTGTTCCTCCTGAACGGCGTGCCCGCGGCCGCCTTCGCCTCTCGAGGACAGCAGCGCACCGCCGCCCTGGCCCTGCGCCTGGCCGAGGCGCGGTTCCTGCTGGACCGTAGGGGCGAGCACCCCGTCTTGCTGCTAGACGATGTCCTCTCGGAGCTGGACGAGTCTCGGCGGGCGGGAGTCCTGGCCGCCGCCTCCGAGTTCGAGCAGGTGCTGATCACCTCGGTGGACGCCGACCGCTTCGACAGCGCCAGCGCGCCCGGCAGGCAAGCCTCCCTGGCCGGCGCCACCCTCTACCGCGTCGTGGCGGGACGCGTGGAGCCGTGGCCCCGGGCCGCCGACGGTGGTGAGCAGTGACCGCCGCTCGCATAGCAGCCGTTGTCATTGGCGTAGTCCTGCTGGCGACGGGCCTCTCCCTGACGGGCCTGGCCATCGCCACCGCCGCCTCCAGCCAGGAGGACGCTCTCGTCAGTGCGGGTGCCCTCTCCCTGGCAGGCGAGGTGACGGCTCTGGTGGGTTTCCTCCTCCTCTGGCTGGGGCAGCGCATGGTGGCCCTCATGGCCCTCATCGTCATGGGACTGGTTTTCGTGCCGGTGGGGATAGGCCTCATAGCAGCCGCGCCCCTCCTGCGCCAGCTCGACAACCCTGACATAGACCCTGACCGGGCGGCGGCCGTCGTGCTTGTCGCCGGGCCCGCCTTCCTGGCGCTCGGGCTCGCCCTGCTGGCCCTGGCATGGCTGTGGAGCCGGCAAGACCGGCCGCGACGCGTCGTGTCCAGGGTGGTTCTCTGGACAGGCACGGTTTACGGCGCCCTGCTCCTTCTCGGCGGCCAACTGACGGCCATCTTTGTCTTCTTCTCGCAGCCTCTAGCTCGGGACAGCGAGACGACCACCCTGGAGATAGCGGTGGGGCTGGCGACCTCGGCCTTCCTCATGGCTGTACCCGGCGCCGCGCTGACCTATCACGGAGTTTCTGCTCTGATGGGCGAGACCCCGAGCGCCTCGTGGCTGCCGCCGGCGTCGCTCGTGGTGCCAGCTTTCGCTCTGGTAGTGGCGGTCGGAGGGTTGGTGATGGCCATGGAGAAGCCGCTGGCGGCGGCCATGCCTCCCCTACACCTCCTGGCGGCCGTCCTGCCCGGCGCCGCCCTGGCAGGACTGGCCGCCCGCGGCGGGCTCGGCTGGCGGGGGCCGGGCTGCCGGCCCACCTGGCGACAGGTACTCCTCGCCATCGGCTTTACGATGGCCATAGCTACCATGCTCGCATCGCTGGCCGAAACCCTTCTGGATGGCGGCATCCTCGTCGCCTTCCTGGCCAGCAAGGGCGCCTTCGAGGGAGCAGCCACCTCCACCGAGGTGACCGACGTGCTCAGGGACTTCGAGGACTTCCTCAACAACCGTGAGGAGCTGGCTCTGGCCCTGCTCACGGTGGCGGTCGTACCGCCCCTGGTGGAGGAGGCCGCCAAGGGCCTGGGCGTCCGTCTGCTGATCTCGCCCCGCTCTTCGAAGACCACGGCCTTCGTCCTAGGGGTGGTGGCAGGGGTCTCCTTCGGCACCGTCGAGGCCCTTCTCTACGGGCTCGGCGGCTTCAGTGACGCCGACACCGACTGGTGGTCCCTGATGCTGATGAGGGCGGGCTCCACCGCCACCCATGCCCTCGCCAGCGGGCTGGTGGGCCTGGGCTGGTACCAGGTCCTGGCGCTGGGCAGGCACCTCAGAGGCTTTCTCTACTACGCGGCGGCGGTCGCCCTCCACGGGCTCTGGAACGCCCTCATAGTGCTGGTGGGCTCGCGCCTCGTCATCCCCTGGGAGGGGCTGAGCGACTCCGACCTGGTGCTGGTAGTCTATGCCACCATGGCGCCGGTGGCCCTCGTCTTCCTGGCGGCGCTGTTCGTGGCCAGCCGGCGCCTGCGAGAGCGGGCGCCCGTCTAGATGGGTGTCTAGCAGTCTGCTGAAGAAGTCGGCGCTCGCCCTTCGACAGGCTCAGGACGAGCGGTTCTTGGATTCCGCTCGTGGTGAGCCTGCCTGCCCTGAGCACAGCCGAAGGGTCGAACCACGAGCGGCCCACCTGGATTCATCAGCTCCCTGCTAGGTCGCGCCGAAAAGGGGATTAGGTTCGTCGGGCATCAGAACCTGGAGGGCGCCGGGCACGACCCGCAGCCTCAGGGGCGTGTAGCCGACGAACTCGCCGTCGGCCTGGATCGGCAGCGAGGAGGGGCCGGCCACCTCTATTTCCGCCGCCTGCCGGTAGGTGACGCCGGGTGCGCCGTGGTGCCGGCCAGCCAGGGTGACCAGGCCGTAGCCGGTCGCCCGCAGCAGGTTATAGCCGGAGAAGATGAGGAGTTCCAGCAGGCCATCGTCGGCCAGCGCCCGGCTGGCGATGTGCGCAACACCGCCGTAGCAACGGGTGTTGCCGGCGAGCATCCACCCCAGGCGCAGGCTCAGCCGCTCCCGGCCGTCCAGCTCCAGCTCGACGGGCTGGCTGCGATAGAAAAGGGCCTCGCGGGCCGCTGTCAGGACATAGGCGGCGGCCCCCAGGCGGCGCTTCCATCCCTGAGAGACCCGGGCCACCACGTGGGCGTCCAGGCCGACGCCGACCATGAGCAGGAAGTGACGCCTCTCGGCCTTGCGGCCGCTGCGCCCCTCCCACTCGATGAGACCGAGGTCAACACGCCGGCAGCGCCCGCCATCGATGACACGAGCCGCCTCCAGCGGCGCGCGGGGCAGGCGGGCGTCTTTGGCCCAGACGTTGGCGGTGCCGCCGGGGATGACCCCCAGCACCGCCTCGCTGCCGGCCAGGCCGTTGACAACCTCGTGGATGGTGCCGTCGCCGCCGCAGGCCACCACCACGGAGTGACCGCGGGAAGCGGCGCGGTGGGCGAGGCGGGTGGCCTCCCCGGGGGCGGACGTCGTCTCCAGGGTCACGTCCCAGCCACGCGTCCGCAGCCAGTCAGCCGCCTCCTGGACCCGCCGCAGGGGCGGGAGACCACGCGCCAATGGATTAACGACGAGCAGGACGCGTCGGGTCATGTAGAGTTCGCTAGACGCCCGTCGCTCCCCCACGTCCGACGGCAGGGGCCTCCGCCTCGACGCCGGCTTCCTCGAGTGTCGGCAGGCGGCGACTCAGGCGCTCCAATTCCTCCTCCTCACCAAAGACCATCAGGCGGTCCCCCACGGCCAGCACCTCGTCGGGCCGGGGCGTGACGATGAGGCGTCCATCCTCCTTCTGGACACCTAGGATGGTGGCGGAGGGACAGAGGCTGTGGACTTCCCTCACCGGCACGGCGGCCAGGCAGGAGTCCTCCGTCACCTCCAGCTCCGCCAGCATCTGCTCGCCGTGGCGGCCTCGGGCCAGAGTGTCCACGAAGTCCAACATCAAAGGCTGAAGGGCTGAGAGCACCATGCGGCGGCCCGCGAGCAGGTAGGGGGAGATAACGCGGTCGGCGCCCGCCCTCTTTAGCTTGGACTCGTCGGCAGGCTGCCCGACGCGGGCGACGATGAAGATCCCGGGGTTGAGGGCCCTGGCGGTGAGGGTGATATACGTGTTGCCGGAGTCAGAGTCCGCGGCGGCCAGGAGACAGGCGGCGCGGCTGATCCCCGCTTCCTGCAAGGTGACGTCTGAGGTGGCGTCGCCCTCGACCAGGAGGTAGCTATAGCGGCGAGCCCGCTCCAGGGCCTCAGGGTTGGAGTCGACGATGACGAACGGCGTACCGCGCTCCTTGAGCTCCCGCGAGATCTCCTCGCCCACACGCCCGAACCCGCAGAGGATGTAGTGGCCTTTGAGACCGCCGATTCTTGCCTTCATCCGCGTTACCCCCAGCAGCCTTCCTACCTCGCCTTCCACCGCAATCTGCACAACGGCGGTGAAGGCATAGAAGAACACTCCCACTCCGAACACGATGAGGAACAAGGTGAAGATCTGACCCCCCGTCGACAGAGGCTTCACCTCGCGGAAGCCCACAGTGGACACCGTGGTGACGGTCATGTAGAGGGCGTCCAGGAAAGACCAGCCCTCGATGAGGGCGTAGCCCACCACCCCAAACGCCAGCAACGCAAGGAAAAGGGCTCCTGCCGTCGCGATGCGCTGCACGAGCCCACTTTCAAGCGTCTTCATGCTTCCGTGCCGTCCCGCGGCCCCACTGGCAGGACCGGGCGGGCCGCGTGCCCATTGTACACCACAGCCTCAGGCTGAGCGCTGACCGCAGCGACCACGAAACCAGGCCCCGGCTCTCCGGCGGTCGAGGTACACCGCGCCCTCTTCCTAGGAACTGTCGCGGCGGCCCTGGCTCGCCGAGCGGGTCCGGGCGGGCCCCTCTCTAGGAGCACCCTCTCCCTGGACCAGGGTCAGGAAGGGCTCGGCCTCCTCCGCCTCCTCTTCAGCCTGCGGTTCGCCCTCCAGGGCCTCCTCAAGGGCCTTCACCTCCTGCCGCAGGCTCTCCTGACGCCGGGCGATGCTGTACAGGTAGACGAGGAGGACCACCCAGATGACCCCATAGGCCAGGGCCAGATACCACAGGTCACCCATTGTCCCCCTCCTACCCCCTAGTAGAAGCCGATGGCCCGCTTCGCCGCCTCCACCTCCAGACGCCGCCTTTCCAGGGACGTGCGTACCAGAAGGAGGTAGGCATAGAGAAGGGTGCAGGCCAGCAGAGCGACAAGAAGGGCGTGCACCATCTCCGGCGCCATCTCGAAGCCCTCGGACTTTACCAGCACCGGGTGGATGGTCCGCCAGAGGCGGATAGACAGGAACACGATGGGCACATCCACGAAGCCCACGATGCCCACTACGGCAGCGAAGCGAGCCCGCCGCTCCGGCTCATCGATGGTGCTGCGCAAGATCAGGTAAGAGACGTAGATCAGCCACAGAACGGTGGTCGTGGTCAGACGGGGATCCCAGGTCCACCAGGCGCCCCAGGCCGGCTTGGCCCAGATGGAGCCCGTAGCCAGGGTGATGGTCGTGAAGACCACCCCGATCTCGGCCGAGGAGAGGGCCAGGGCGTCCCAGCGCCGGTCGCGCGTGCGCAGGTAGGCCAG
>Ga0315277_10006223_pt1 | contig 15688 bp, 11 predicted proteins | sample YL17G05_15_MG_FD_203695 | JGI IMG/M metagenome (GOLD analysis project Ga0315277, IMG submission 203695) | Sediment microbial communities from Yellowstone Lake, YNP, Wyoming, USA - YL17G05_15 | ecosystem: Environmental > Aquatic > Freshwater > Lake > Sediment | place: USA: Wyoming | collected...
CATCCTGATGGCCAGCCTGCGCGCCGCCCTCCGCGCCCAGGCCGAACACGTTTACGAACTCGACCACATCATGGACCGCGTCAACCAGGGCCTGACCGCCGAGACCGAGCCTTCGGAGTTCGCCACGCTTTTCTACGGGGTGCTGGATACGGCGTCGCGGCGTCTGACGTACTCCACCGCCGGTCACGAACCCCCCGCCCTGCTGCGCGGAAACGAGGTCCGGCGCCTCGCGGTCGGCGGGCCGTTGCTCGGCGTCAACCGCGAAGCCACGTACGCCTACGAGGCCGTCGCCCTTCAGAGCGGCGATGCGCTGGTGGTCTTCTCCGACGGCGCGTTCGACGCGACGAACTTCGCCGGGGAACGCTTCGGAAGGGAAAGGCTCCTGGAATCCATCCGCCGGCACGCCGCCCACCCCGCCGAGCGAATGGTTCAGGAAATCCGGTGGGACATCCGCCGCTTTGCCGGCCTCGCCCCGCGCGCCGACGACATGACCTTGCTGGTCGTCAAGGTGCTCGGCCCGTAAAACGGCGCCGTGTTTTCACCGCAGAGGCGCAGAGGACGCAGAGAACAGCACGAATAGGGGAACAACAACGACATTATCTACAGTTGGACGCAGGTATACGCAGATAAAAATTCAACATGCTATTTGCCGTTCCCCTATCTTTGCCGTTCTCTGCGCTCTCTGCGTCTCTGCGGTGATATAGATGAATTATTCTGTTTCGCCGACCGGCTTTCCGTCCGCGCGGAAATGGATCGGTTCCCACGCCGGGATCTCTTCGGGGCGCGTCTCGAGCCACCGACGCCACGCCGTCAGGTCATAACCGAAGTCTTGGCGCGTCAACTGCTTCAAGGCCTTCAGGATCTCCGGGTGGCGGACCTCGACGCGCTCGTAGTCCGGGCCCACATGGCGCTCGGTCATGGCGACGGTGGTCGCGAAGTCCACGATGTCAACCTGCGGCAAATCGATGGTCGCGGTCGCCACGCCGCCCGGTCCCACGGCCTGAATCTGCGCCTGGCGGAACACCGGCACGCCCACGACCTGCGCGCGAATGTCGAGCATCATGCTGTAACTGGCGACCTCGGCCCCGACGAGTTTGTATTCCTCGGTGACGAGGCGTTCGACGAGGAGCCAGACGGCCCGCTTCTCATCGAGCGCCGCCAGGGCCGACGCCGCACGATCCCGCAGCACCGCCACCTCGTCGAGCGCCAGGTGCGCCAGGATCCGCTCCGTGGGCGGCGGCGCGTCCGACGAACTCGCCTCGCGCAGCGATTCAACGGCGCGGCGGCGATGGCCGGCGCTCGAATCGCCGACGGCAATCTCCTGCAAGTAAGCCCGCGCCACCGCCGACCCGCGCCGCGCATGCCGGCCGAGCGCCTCGACCAGCAAGGCGCGGTACCTCTCGTTCGGTCCGTAGAGGACCTGGACGAGCGGCCCGACGGCCGAGGAGTCCTCGATCGCCAGGATTTTCTCGCGGCCTTCCTGAAACGCCTTCGGGTCCCCGCCGCGCAGGTTGCGGATCTCGATGAGGCGCACTTCCTTCAGCCGCTCGTGAAAGGCGGCCTCGGCAGCGACCGGTCCCGGCTCCGCCCGGGCAAAGCCCGGCTTCGCCGAGGCGACGCCCGGCGCGCCGGGATTCGCCTCTTCCGCCCAGGCGGGCCACGCCGCGAGCACCAGGACGAAAAGCCCCAGAATGGATGCCGTCGGGCGAACCATGGGCGCGTTCCTCCGCACAAGATGCCTCTCACCCATATTATACGAGAGGCCCGATGCCGGGCAGCGGGGTTTTCGAAATGAACTACGCGCCGGCGCGGTCCGCCTCGGCCGCGCCGACCTCGAGGGCCTGCTTGTTGAGGTCGAGGATCTCGCGCTTGCCGGCCTGGGACCCCAGTTTCTTTTCCAGCAATCGGACGATCGCCTCCGGCGGCGCGAGGCTTTTGAGGCGCGCCAGGGTCCCGAGCAGGATCATATTGGCGACGCGGACATCGCCCATCTCGTTGGCGAGGCTCGAGGCGTCAATCGCCACGAGCCGCGCCTCCCCATGCGCCCCCGTCGCCTTCACCATGCTCGCGTTCACGAGCACCAGGCCGTCCGGCCGGACGACCGGCGCGAACCGGTCGTACGACATCTGGTTCATGAGCACCAGGCACGTCGCCTCCTCGACGACGGGGCTCGCAATCCGCCGGTCGCTCACGCACACGTGGCAATAGGCCGTCCCACCGCGGACTTCCGTCCCGTACGACGGGAAGAACGTCACCTCGTAATCGTGCATCAGGAGTTCGGCGACGAACTTGCCGAGGGTCATCAGGCCCTGGCCGCCGAACCCCGAAAAAATCATCCGCTCGTCCATGCTCCGTCGGCTCCTGTGGCTCGATTTCCGCGGCCCGTTGCCTTCCCGTGGTTCACGGCGTAGTATAAAGGTACGCAAGAGCCATTGGCCAAGCAAGGCCAATCCGAAAGGAGCCCGTGATGACGCCCCCAATGTCCAGACGCCGGGCGCTTCAGACCATCGCCGCCGGCGCCGCCGGCATCGCGGCAATCGCCGCCCCAAGCCGAGGTCAAAGCAAAGGAGATTCCACAATGGCAACCGCTCCCGCAGATCCCGAAGCCTACACGCTGCCCCCGCTGCCGTACAAGTCCCTCGAGCCCGCCATCGACGACGCGACGCTCGCCCTCCACCACGACAAGCACCACGCGGGGTACGTCAAGGGCGCGAATGCCGCCCTGGAGGCCCTCGCCAAGGCCCGCGAGGCCGGCGACTTCGCCCTCGTCAAGCATTGGCAGCGCGAACTGGCGTTCCACGCCTCCGGCCACGTCCTCCACGCGCTCTACTGGACGAGCCTATGGCCGGGCGTCGCCTCGGCGAAGCCGGGCTTTGCCCTGGCGGAGCCGGGCGGGCGCGGGGAACCGTCGGCAGCGCTCGCGCAGGCGATGGAGGCCTCGTTCGGCTCGAAGGAGAAGATGCTCGCCCAGTTCGCCGCGGCGACGAAAGCCGTCGAGGCAAGCGGCTGGGGCGTCCTGGCATGGGAACCGCTGTCGAAGCGGCTCGTGGTGCTCCAGGCGGAACGGCACCAGGACCTGACAATCTGGGGCTGCGTCCCGATCCTCGTCTGCGACGTCTGGGAACACGCCTACTACCTGAAGTACCAGAACAACCGCGGGGCGTATGTGGACGCGGTCCTGGGAATCCTCGACTGGCAATCGGCCTCGGAGCGATTCTCGCAAGCGACGACGAAGTGACGCCGTGACGGTGTAACGAAGAAGCAGAGGGCCGCACCGCGCGAGGACGCGCTTCGCGGCCGCGGGTTGAAACCCATGAGGAGAGAGTGGCCATGGTCAAGCAGGGTCTGTTCGTAATCGGGCTAGGGATCTGCGTTTCCGCCGTGCTTGCCGGGACGCCCGCGCCCCAGTTCCAAAGGCTCCAACTGACCGACCAGTTCTACTGCGAAGGCGCGTTCTACGCCGACTTCAACAGGGACGGCAAGATGGACGTGGTCTCGGGCCCGTTCTGGTACGAGGGCCCCGACTTCCGGAAGACGCACGAGATCCGCCCGCCCAAGTCCTTCGACCCCAAGGACTACTCCGACAACTTCCTGACCTACACGGGGGACTTCAACGGCGACGGTTGGCCCGACGTTCTCTACCTGCCGTACCCGGGGAAGGAGGGCTATTGGTTCGAGAACCCTGCCGGCAAGGAGGGGCATTGGAGGCAGCACCTGGCGCTCCAGGTGGTGGACAATGAATCGCCGATGATGGCGGACGTCGACGGCGATGGCCGGCCGGACCTGCTGTGTAACACGGGCGGCTACCTGGGCTACGCCACGTATGATCCCGCCAAGCCGGACCAGCCCTGGACCTTTCATCCCATCAGCCCGAAGGGCACGTACCACAAGTTCACCCACGGCATCGGCCTGGGCGACATCACCGGCGACGGCAGGACGGATATCCTGGAAGCCGAAGGCTGGTGGGAACAGCCCGCCACCCCCCAGCCCGGCCAGCCATGGATCAAGCACCCCTTCAAGTTCGCCGACGCCGCATGCCAGATGCATGCCTGCGACGTCGACGGCGACGGGCTCAACGACGTCGTGACGGTCTGGAACTGCCACAAGTACGGGCTGGTCTGGTACAAGCAGGTGCGCGGCGAGGAGGGCTGGATCACCTGGAAACAGAATGTCATTCTCCCGCCGGAGCCGGACCTGAAGTCCGATGCCCTTCGGATCAGCCAACTCCACGCCATGGAGGTGGTCGATGTCAACGGGGACGGCCTGAAGGACATCCTCGTGGGAAAGCGCTTTTGGGCCCACGGCCCTGCGGGTGACGTGGAGCCCGATGCCCCGGCGGTGATCTACTGGTTCGAACTCCGCCGCGACAAGGAAGGGGGCGTTCAGTTTCTCCCCCACCTCATCGACGACAATTCCGGCGTCGGCACGCAGGTCGCTGCGGAAGACCTCAACGGCGACGGAATCCCGGACGTCATCGTCGGCAACAAGAAGGGAACGTTCGTGTTCCTCAGCCAGTCGGCGAAGTGAGGCCCGCCGGGTTTGCCGGCTCCGACAGCAAAGTGACGGAGTGACGGAGTAACGCAGTGACGAAGGCGGCAATTGCCGCACCGCGGGGCCTGGGATCAGCGATGGTCATGCACCCGCGGCCTTGGGCGGCTTGGCCGCGGCGGCCAGGATGAGGATGCCGACGGGAATCACGCTCCAGAGGAGGATCCCCAGCGGCGCGGCAAGGGGACCGTGCAGGAGCCCCTCGCCGTTCGGCATGGGCGTGAAGACCTCCAAGACCTGCGTCGCCACGGTCAGGGCGATCTGAAGGCACGCGCCGACGAGGATTGTCCCGCGGCCCCAGGACCGATTCAGAATAAGCCCGACGGCTCCCACGACGAAAAGCATCGCGAGGGCGGCTGTCCCGAGCGCCGTTGCGTACAGCCGGTAGAAAACCGCCGGATGTTCGCCTCGGCTCAACGGCCCTTCGGCCATCAGGAAGTAGCAGACGACCACCGCAACCATCTGCACCAGCACCCATAATGCCGCCAGCAGGCCCAGCCACACGCGCACGGCCCGCCCGCTCGGCCCGTTCCCGCTTGCCGGATTCATTTCCCCGCCGCTCATGGCCTGCCCTCCGTTACTCAGTTACTTGGTTACCCCATCACAACGCCGCTCCCCTCCGGGTCGCGGCTAAACATTTGGCCCCTTCGTCCCTACTTCGTTTTATCCTTAATCACTCCGCGTGGAAACACCTTCTCGAAGTACTCGACGATGTAGCGTTCGGCCTTCGGGGGCGAGACGCGCCAGTAGGTGGGACAGGGCGAGAGGATTTCGACCAGCGAGAACGCTTTCAAGTCCCGCTGGACGCGGAACGATTTCTTGATGGCGTTTTTCGTGCGAATGATGTCGCGGGGCGTACCGATGACGCACCGCTCGATGTAGGCCGGCTGCTCGAGCGTCGCCAGCATCTCCGAGACGCGCAAGGGAAACCCCTCGTTGACGATGCTCCGGCCCTTGGGGGTGGTGGTGGTTTTCTGGCCGGGCATGGTCGTCGGGGCCATCTGGCCGCCCGTCATGCCATAGACGGCATTGTTGATGAAGATGACGCTGATGGGTTCGCCGCGGTTGGCCACGTGGACGATCTCGTTGGTGCCGATGCCGGCGAGGTCACCGTCGCCCTGGTACGAAAAGACGAGTTTTTCGGGCCTCGCGCGTTTGATGCCGGCGGCCACTTCAGGCGTCCGGCCGTGCGCCGCCTCGCAGACGTCGATGTCCAGGTACTGATAGAGAAGCACCGCGCACCCGACCGGTGCCATGCCGATGATGTCGCCGCGCAGATTCCACTCGTCGATGATCTCGGCGATGATGCGGTGGACGATCCCGTGTCCGCAGCCGGGACAGTAATGCGTCCGGGTCGCGAAGAGCGATTTGGGTCGGCCGAGTTTAAGTTTGGGTTCTGCCTGCGGCATGATAACCCCTTCAGTCAAGAAGTGACTGGGTGACTCTGTCACTTCAGTTTCTTGAGCCCCTCCTTCGCCTCTTTCGCCCACTCGGTGTCCGGATACGTGTCGAGGACCATCTGGAGGTACTCTCTCGCGCGGTCCTTCACGCCGGCCTTGGCGAAGTTGTCGGCCATCTGGAGCCAGCCCCGGCAGTCGCGTTCGGCGTTCTGCGAGACGATGGCCGACCGGATCGTTTTGTCGGCCTTCAGGGCATCCAGGCGATTCCGGACCTCGGCGCAGCGGTCGGCCGTTGGAAACTCGGCGACGTACTTTTCGTACCACTTGATGGCCTGGGCGTAGTCCTTGGCGGCCTCGGCGGCCAGGGCCTTGTCCTCCACGGCCTTGGCCTCGGCGTTGATTCGGGCCTTTGCGACCGCCGCCTGGATCGTCGGATCGGCCTTCATGGCGTCAAGGCCCCGGCGCGCCCGCTCGCCGAAGGCGGAACCTTCGTACGTGGCCATGAGGCGCGTGAAGAGGATCGGGGCTTCCGCGTAACGCTTGTCTTTCACGGCGGCCTCGGCCGAGGCCAGTTGCGTCTCGGCTTCCTTGGCGATCGCCTCGGCGGCCTTGGCCGCTTCGGCCGACACGTCCTGGCCGCCCGGAATGGCCGCCACCTGGGCGAACTTGGCGTGGGCCTGCCCGAGTTTGCCGGCAGCCTGAAGGGCCTTGGCCTCGGCCAGGTCGGCTTTGGCCTGTTTCAGGGGACCATTCGACCAGAGCCAATCGGCGAAGACCTTGCTCTTGGTGTCAACCGTGTGCCCTTTGCCCGGGTACTCTTCGAACGTCACCTGGGCGCCGGTGCCGCGGTAATGGTCGGCGGCGTCCTTGCCGGCCTTGTTGTAGGGACACTTCTCGCCGACGCCAACGTAGATCGGTTTGCCGCGGAAGCCCTGAGGATCCTTTACACCTCCACCGCTGCCGCGCCCGGCGCCGCAGATGGCCATGCCCGCCCAGATCGACGCCGTGCACTCGCCGATGGAACTGCTCATGAATCCGCCCATGCTGAACCCGCCGATGAACAACTGCCGCACGTCGAACTTCAACTGGGCCGACAACACGGGCAGAAGGCGCTTCAGGTTGTCCACATCGTGGCTGACCTTGTCGAAGGCCCCCAGGCCCGGCCCGCCGTTATAGCACATGCCCACGATGATGAATCCCTTGCCGCCCACCACGCCCCTGAACGGGTACGTCGTCGGCTTCTGATCGACGCCGTGGTAGCAGAAGATGACGGGCCACGTGCGGTCAGGCGTATATTCCTTGGGAACGTACACCACGTAGTAGCCTTGCCCGCCGAGGCCGGGGTCGTCGACCCGCGTTTCCTCGCCGGGCGTGAACTGCGGCAGCGCAGGGGCAGGCTCCGCCACCGGCGGTTTGCGGACAGGGGCGGGGCCGGCGGCGGCCAAGGCCGCCGAAAGAAACACCGCCGACACCATCGCGGGACAACCCCTGTACGGCAATCTCATGGGTGGCCTGCCCCCGCCTTGGACCGTCACTTGCCGGCGATCCGGCGAATATGCTGAGCCACTTCCCCCACCCCCGGCACGCCGCCGCCGGCGCGCCAGCACAGGTCCACCGGGCGCGGCGTCCCGTAGAGCGCGAGTTTCACGTCCTCGACCATCTGCCCCCAACTCATCTCCACGACGAGGAACCTCGCGCCGCGCTTGGCGGCCGCCACGAGCGGCTCCGCGGGGAACGGCCAGAGCGTAATCGGCCGCACCAAGCCTGCCTTCACTCCCACCTCGCGGGCGTGGCGCACGGCGTCGCGCGCGATCCGCGCGCTCGTGCCGTAGGCCACCAGCACGATCTCGGCATCCTGGGTTTCGTCCTCTTCCCATCGCGGCAACTTTTTTTCCATGCGGAGATACTTTTCGCGGAGGCGCTTGTTGAACTCCTCCAGTTCCCCCGGCCGCCAGTAGAAACTCTTGACGATCCGCCGCTCGCGCCCCCCGGCGGCCCCCGTCAGCGCCCACGGATGGTCCTGGACCTTCGGCAGATTTCTCATCGGCGGCGGGACGACCGGTTCCATCATCTGGCCCAACTGCTGGTCCGTAAGCAGCAGCACCGGACATCGCCACTTCTCCGCCAGGTCGAACGCCTCGTACGCGAGGTCGCACGTCTCCTGCACCGTGTGCGGCGCGAGCACGATGAGCCGATAGTCCCCGTGCCCCCCGCCGCGCGTCGCCTGAAAGTAGTCGCCCTGGGCGCACCGCACATCGCCGAGGCCCGGCCCGCCGCGCTGCACGTTCACCACGAGGGCCGGCAGTTCCGAGCCGGCCAGGTAACTCAGGCCCTCCTGCTTCAGGCTGACGCCGGGGCTCGAGGAGGAGGTCATGGCCCGGCCGCCGGCGGCCGCGGCACCGTGCACCAGGCTGATGGCCGCCAACTCGCTCTCCGCCTGGATGAAGACGCCGCCCACCTCCGGCATGCGGGCGGACATGTACTCCGGCAGGTCGTTCTGCGGCGTGATGGGATAGCCGAAATAGAACCGGCACCCGCCGCGGACCGCTCCTTCCGCCGCCGCCACGTTCCCCGTAATCAGGACCTTCTCTTCGGTTTGCGGCACGCCGGCCTCCCCTGAAAAAGGGACAAGAGGGCCTGTTATCTTAGGGGGCCGGCCTTCCCGGAGCAATGCGAAAACAGCCGCGTCCAAGCCCCGCGATTCAACCGGGGCCGGGCAGGAAGCGCCCACCGATTTTACGTTTCTTGACCTGGGTCAAGGCGGTGATTTCGGCGGCGCGCTAGGATAGAATAAGCCGAGGGCGAACAACGCCCCTTTGAAAGGAGAAATGGATGAGCCCCACCGACACGCAAGAGGTAAAAATGTTCTGCTTCCAGTGCGAGCAGACGGCCAAGGGAACCGGGTGCACGGTGCACGGCGTCTGCGGCAAGGATCCGACGACCGCCACGCTCCAGGACCTGCTGCTTCACGCGACCAAGGGCCTCGCGATGTACGCGCACCGCGCGCGGGCCCTCGGCGCGAGGGACCGGGAACTCGACGTCTTCGTCATCGAGGCGCTTTTTACGACCGTGACGAACGTCAACTTCGATGCCGAGCGCATCGCCCAACTCGTCCGCCGCGCCGCAACCTTGCGCGACAAGGCGAAGAAACTCTACGAGGCGGCATGCAAGAAGGCCGGCAAGACGCCGGAGCAGTTGGGCGGCCCGGCTTCGCCGGGGCGGAGCCCCGCTGCGCCGGGGCAAAGTCCGGCCGCCTTCCAACCCGCCGGCGACCTTGAAGGCCTCATCGCACAAGGCCGCGAGGTCGGCATCCTCGCCCGCAAGCGCGCGCTGGGCGAAGAGGCGACCGCCCTGGAGTCGCTGGTCACCTTCGGCCTCAAGGGCGCGGCCGCCTACGCCGACCACGCCCAGATCCTCGGCCAGTCGGACGACGCCGTGTACGCCTTCTTCCACGAGACGCTCGACATGCTCGCGCGCGAGAAACCCAGCGCCGACGAACTCCTCGCCCGCGCGCTCGCCGTCGGAGAAGTGAACCTGAAGATCATGGGCCTCCTCGATGCCGCCAACACCGGGGCCTATGGCAACCCGGAGCCGACGGCGGTCCGCATCACGCCAAAAAAGGGCAAGGCGATCGTCGTAAGCGGCCACGACCTCAAGGACCTCGAAGAGTTGCTCAAGCAGACCGCGGGGACCGGCATCAACGTGTACACGCACGGCGAGATGCTGCCCGCCCATGCTTACCCGGGCCTCAAGAAATATCCGCACCTGGCGGGCAACTACGGCGGCGCGTGGCAGGACCAGCAGAAAGAGTTCGACGCCTTCCCGGGGGCGATCCTCATGACGACCAACTGCATCCAGAAACCCCGCGACTCCTACAAGGGCTGCATCTTCACCTCGGGCCTCGTCGCCTGGCCGGGCGTGCGGCACATCGGCGACCGCAACTTCAGGCCGGTCATTGAGGCGGCCCTCGCGGCCCCCGGCTTTGCGGAGGACGCGCCGGAAAAAACCATCCTGGTCGGCTTCGGCCACGCGGCGGTGCTCGGCATCGCGGAGAAGGTCATCGAGGCCGTCAAGGCCGGGAAAATCCGCCGATTCTTCCTCATCGGCGGATGCGACGGCGCCAAGCCCGGACGCAACTACTACACGGAACTCGCCGAGGCAGTGCCCGACGATTGCGTCATCCTGACGCTGGCCTGCGGCAAGTACCGGTTCAACAAGTTGGCGTTCGGCGACATCGGCGGCATCCCGCGCCTGCTGGATTGCGGCCAGTGCAACGACGCCTACTCGGCCATCCGGATCGCGGGCGCCCTGGCGAAGGCGTTCGGCTGCGGCGTGAACGACCTTCCTCTCTCGCTCATCCTTTCGTGGTACGAGCAGAAGGCGGTGGTGATTCTCCTGACGCTCCTGCACCTGGGGATCCGGAACATGCGGCTGGGCCCGAGCCTGCCGGCCTTCGTGACGCCCGCGATGCTCAAAGTGCTCGCCGAGAAGTTCAACATCATGCCCATCTCGACGCCGAAGGAGGACCTCGAGGCCGCCCTGGCGGGGAAGTGAGAACCTGCGGCAACAAAGCGCGGCGGGTCGCTCGGCCTGCCGCGCGACTCCAAGCGACCCGAAGAGGACGGCGGCCTGAGAGCAATCCAGGCGAGTGCGCACAACCTCTTAAATGACAAGGTGTTACGCGCCTTTCACGGTGACGCGTCACGCGGATTTCTCTTGCTTCGCCCCTATCCGCGCTGGGAAAATGTTGGATTATGCCCAGTGAAACGTATGCGCCGGCGCGGTTGGCCCTCGGTGTTCGGCCGCGCGGGCGCGATCTTCGAACCGCACGGCCCCAGGGCGAAGATCCTATAGAGGGAGTCCGGCCGAAAGGGAGAAGCAGCCATGAAACGCTGGACGCAGGTCGTGTTGGGTGTCTCGTTGGTGCTCTTTGTGGTCGGCCAAGCCATCGCCCAGGAGGCGCCGGATGCGAAACCCAAGCCGGTCCTCACGGGCGAGCGGGCCATCATGGCCAAGGAATGTAACTGCACAGAGAAGCAGCAGGCGAAACTTGCCGAAAAGGACCAGGCCAAGAAAGAGGCCCTGAACGCATGGGACACGCAAAACGGCGCCAAACTCGATGAACTCAGGGCGAAGTTGGTCACCGCGGAAGACAAGGCGGCCGTGGGCGCTGAACTGACAACCCTCGAGGCCGACCGTACGAGGATCGAGGCCAACGCTGAGGCCGACATCCTCGCCGTCCTCACGCCCGAGCAGCAGGTCGTCTGGCAGGGCTACAAGTTGTCCCAACAGATGAAGATGAGGTATTCCCTGATGAATGCCGAGCAGGCCACCAAGTGCCGCACCCTCTGCAACAACGCCGCCAAGGAAATCGCGGCACTTCAAGGCACTGCCCAGGAGAACCAGAAGGCCAAGGCGGCCATCATAGAGAACTTGAACAAGGCGGTCCAGGAACTCGTTAAGTCCACCGCGGTGAAGAAACCCCCGACGGTGCACAGTAAGACTCCCACCCCCACAAGCAGAACCCCGGCCACCGAAAGAAAGGCTCCGGCCAAGACAAACCCTACGAGGTAGACGGAAAAGCATCCGTCGTCCACCTGGTAGGGCGGGAGTACATCAGAATCCGGGGGCGAGCAGTTGCTCGCCCCTGCTTCTTTGCGCCGTCGCACCGAGGCCAAAACTCCAGAAGCGAAGGCAGGCGAGCCCGCCGGCGAAACGGGCACCCGGCGAAAACACACGCCCGCCCCAGCCTCCGCCCTTCGGGCTTCCTCCTTCGCCCCGGCACGCCGGGACTATGGCGGACAAGTCGGCAGGCAAGCAAGGCGGGCGGCCAAACGTGACGGCTCGCGATCGCCCGTGAGGACCCGCGGAAAACATGGGCAGCGCCCCCAGGTCTCCCTGAAGCATTTTTCTTCCGTCCGCGAACCATTTTTGCGTAAGATTCCGCGAAGGGCTGCGTCGGCGCAGGCCGAGTGCGTGCCGATTCGTCGGCCGAAAGGACACCGGGCCGTGAAGATGTTTCGCGCAACCGCCGTCTGCTGCCTGCTCTTGAGTGGGCTGGCGGCCCTCGCCCAGACACCGCGAGAGGCGGCAAGTCCGGCCGTCCCGCCGGCCAGCGCCAAGTCCGCCGCCGGGCCCAGACCGCGGGGCCTGTTTCACCCGAAGGACGCCGCGGTCTCGGACGAGATGCGCCACAACTTCGTCTGGCGCGACGCGTGCGGAAACAGTATGGACGACCACCAGTTGGCCGGCGGCTTCGAGTGGGAAGGCGATTCCCGCGACTTCATCGCCCTGGGCGAGGGACGGGTGCGGAACGAACGCCGCAACGGCCTCTTCATGCTCTCCTTCCCCGACGGAAACAAACTCAGCGCCTCGTGGCCGGTTGAGTTCCCCAAGGGGCACGTCTGGCGGCTGCAGTACGCCCTCACCAACGAGGCGGCCGCGAAGACCGCCAACGGCCTCACGTTCACCGTCGTGGCCACCGATGCCGCCGGCGACCCGCATACGCTGGTCGAGCGGGGCTTGCGGCCGCGCGACGACCGCGTCTATGACGAGCAGATCCGATTCGACTTCGACGTGCGCAAGATCACGTTCGTCCACGACAACCTCGGCAACGAGATGTGGGACGTGCTGTGGATTCTTCCCGACGGCCTCGTGATTCCCCGGGCGGGGGCGCCGGCCGTGACCGAGGCGAGTTTCGCAGCCTTGCAGCAGGCCGTCGAGGATTTGTGCCGCACCTTCCCCCGCGACTACCCGCGCGGCCCGGAGTTCCTGGCCCGGCTCGACCGGCTTCAGAAGGGCTTGGCCGACGCAAACCCCGACGACGCAGCCGGCCTGGCCGGCGAGTTTGAGGCGCTCCGCCGCGAGGCGCTGATCACGAACCCCCTCGTCAGCGGCCAGCCCATCGTCTACGTCGTGCGACCGCAGTACCAAAGCCATTACCACGCCATCGACACGCTGTTTCACACGGGCGAATTCAACGTCGATCGGAACGTGCCGCACTCCAGCCTGTTCCAGGGCGGCGGGGCGATGAAGACGATCGACCTGGCGCGCGGCGGCGAGGTGAAGGTCCTGGTCGACGTGCCCGAGGGCATCGCCCGCGACCCGGAGGTGCACTTCGACGGCCGCCGCATCATCTTCTCCCTCCGCCGGAACGTCGACGAGGACTACCACCTCTGGGAGGTGAACGCCGATGGTTCGGGCATGAAGCAACTCACGTTTGCGGCGGGCGTCTCCGATTTCGACCCGCTCTATATGCCCGACGACACGATTGTCTTCTCATCGACGCGCGAGCCGAAGTTCAATCAGTGCTCGCGCGACCACGCGGCGAATCTCTTCCGCATGGACGCCGACGGCGCCAACATCCACCAGATCGAGCGCAACAACCTGTTCGATAACCAGGCGTCGCTGATGCCCGACGGCCGCATCCTCTACGCCCGCTGGGAATATGTCGACCGCAACTTCGGCGACGCTCACAGCCTGTGGACCGCCTGGCCCGACGGCGCCAACCAGGCCATCTACTGGGGCAACAATACCGCCTCGCCGGGCGCGGTCTACACGGCGCGCATCATCCCCGGCACGGACCGGGCCATCTGCATCTTCGGCCCGCACCATGACCATCTCTGGGGAGCGATGGCCATCGTGGACCCCAGCCTCGGCCTCGACGGGCGCGAGCCGGTCGTCCGCATCTGGCCGCCGGAGGCCATCAACCTCGTCCGCACGGGCGGCCCGTTCGACTGCGACACGTTCTCAAGCGTGCGCCTCAAGTTTGCCGACCCGTATCCGCTGAGCGACCCGGCGACAGGGCGCGGCGCAGGCAGGTACTTCCTCTGCTCACGGATGACCGGCCGCGGCGACCAGATGGGAATCTACCTGGTCGACGTCTTCGGCAACGAACTCCTGCTGCACGCCGAGGGGCCGGGCTGCTACGACCCGATGCCGCTGGGCCCGCGGCCGCGGCCGCCGGTCCTCCCGCCGCGACGCGACTTCCAGAACAAGGAAGGCTTCTTCTACATTGTCGATGTGTACAAAGGCACGCACATGCAGGGCGTGGAGCGGGGCGCCGTCACGCGACTGCGCGTCGTCGAGGCGCCGGAGAAGCGGTTCTGGTCCAAGGGGGCCTGGTTCGGCCAGGGGTACACCGCGCCGGGGATGAACTGGCACAGCCTTGAGAACAAGCGCATCCTCGGCTCTGTGCCGGTGGAGGAAGACGGTTCCGCATATTTCGCTGTGCCGTCCGACCGGTTCGTCTACTTCCAGTTGCTCGACTCCAGCGGGATGATGGTCCAGTCGATGCGCAGCGGCACGATGGTGCAATCGGGCGAGCGAGCAGGCTGCATCGGATGCCATGACGAGCGCCGCACGGCACCGTCGGCCAGTCGCGGTCAGCCGCTGGCCCTCCGCCGCACGCCCAGCCCGATCGAGCCGTGGTACGGCCCGCCGAGAGAATTCAGTTTTATGGCGGAAGTCCAGCCGGTCTTCAACAAGCACTGCCTCCGCTGCCACGACTTCGGCAAGGAAGGCGCGAAGAAACTCGTCCTCGCGCCCGACCGCGACCTCACGTTCAACACCGCCTACAACGAACTCTGGCGCAAGGGCTACACAGGCGCCGTGGGCGGCGGACCGGCCGAGATCCAGCAAGCACGCTCCTGGGGTTCCCACGCCAGCAAACTGGTGCAGATCCTCCGCAAGGGGCACAACGACGTCAAACTCAGCCCGGAGGAGTTCGACCGCATCGTGACCTGGGTGGACCTGAACGCCCCGTACTATCCCACGTATATGTCCGCCTATCCGAACAACTTCACGGGTCGTTGCCCGTTGGATGACCCGCAGTTGCAGCGGCTCTCGGCGCTGACGGGCCTTCCCTTTGCCAAGATGAACTCCTTCTCGTCGAATCCCGGGCCGCAGGTCTCGTTCGACCGCCCGGAACTGAGCCCGTGCCTGAGGAAGTTCCAGGACAAGAACAACCCGCAGTACAAGGAGGCGCTGGCCATTATCGAGGCCGGCCGCGAGATGCTGGCGCGGCATCCGCGGGAGGACATGGAAGGCTTCCAGCCTTGCGAAGACGACCAGAAACGCGAGCAGAAGTACTTGGCGCGCCGCGAGATCGAGGCGAGTAACCGCGAAGCTATCCGTCAGGGCAAGAAGGTTTACGATGCCCGTCCTGCCGAGTGAGTCGTCTGGATAGCGAAGAACGGCCCGAGGCGGACTCGGCCGCCGCGATTTCTTCCCGCCCCTTCCGACGGCGCCGGCCGGGACCCTTGGCGAGAACAGGGCGCCGGCATCGGCCAACAGCCGCTTTTTCCCCATTCCGCGCCTGCCCGCCAACTTGTCCGCCATAGTCCCGGCGCGCCGGGACGGCGGCGGAAGCCCCGCAGGTCGCCAATACGACGGGCGACCCTGGCACGGGTACGGCTCGTGCCGTAGCCGGCTCGACCAGGCGAGGCGGCGGCGGATTCCGCGTTCCGACTTCCGAATTGGCGCGGTTTTTGGTCTTGACACCCTTTTCGCGCTTGTTACACTCCGCGCCGAAGATTGGGGGCTCGCCTTTTCCGCGGGCGGGTCGAAGCGCAGCAACGATCTGCCGGACCGCCGGCGGACCGGGCGGAGGTCATGGGGCCATGTCGAGCAAACGCAGACGTAAAGACGAACCCGGCGAGCCTGAACCGTCGAAACCGAACCTCGGCGACCGCGACTACACCGAACTGGTGCTCGTCGTCCATGCGAACAATCTGGCCGAG
>Ga0315277_10006224_pt1 | contig 15687 bp, 14 predicted proteins | sample YL17G05_15_MG_FD_203695 | JGI IMG/M metagenome (GOLD analysis project Ga0315277, IMG submission 203695) | Sediment microbial communities from Yellowstone Lake, YNP, Wyoming, USA - YL17G05_15 | ecosystem: Environmental > Aquatic > Freshwater > Lake > Sediment | place: USA: Wyoming | collected...
CCATTTCAGAATCTGCTTTGTGGTCAGGTTTGGAAGGTCTTTCGGATTCCGAATGCCTCGTTTTTCGGCCAGCAGTTGCGCCAGAGAAGAACCGCCCGAAAGTCCCCGTCCCCCTTGCGAAAGCGCTGCATTGATGTTTGCCCATTTCTCATCGGGTGTGCCAAACACTTCGCCAGAAGTTACGTAGGGCCAGCCGCCGGTTTTACGGTGGTGCAGATCGGCCCATTTGAGAATTTGGTTGATGGTGAGCGGAGGCGGCGGTGTTATCGCTCTGACGGTGCGAAGATAAAACGCATCCGCAAACTTCGCATCAAGCTGAGTGGGCAGGTTGACGTTGATCTTTGCGGGCAGATTGGCCCGAACTTTTCCCCGCCCGCCAAGTTTGGTTCGCAGGTTATCCAGTTCACACGCCAACTGGTCGTCGTGCGAACGCAAGGCGCGGAGCACCCGCCAGATTTGCTTGAACGAAGAATCTTCCAGCGTCTTTTCCTCATCCTCGTCGCTGGAAATATAGACGGGCAGGATGATAATGCCGTGCCTCTTTCGCTTGGCTTTTCGGATGGCGCGGCCCACAGCCTGAATAATGTCCACCTGCGATTCTTTCGGATCAATGAACGCCACGCCGTCCAGCGCTCGAACGTCAATGCCCTCACCCAAACACCGGGCATTGGTCACGACGCCACGGGCAGGCGGTGCGACCTCGCGAAGCCTGTCGAGTATGGCATCGCGCCTGTTGCTGGCCATGTCCCCGGAAATCAGTTCGCTCCAAATTTCGCCGGATGGAATGTCAGCTTTTGGCATCCAACGGATGAATTGGGGAAACTGGTCTGCGAATTCGCGGGCGCGGGCGACTCGTCCATGAAAGGTGATGATGCGGCGCAGGTCATACTTCTTGATCGCCTTTGCCACGGCGATGTGGCTCGTCAGGTTTCGAGCATCGGTGACGGTTTTTCCATCCAGCGTGACGAACACGCCTTGCTCGGCATATTGCCGATACAACGGATCATCCACGCCAATGATCTCAACGCGGTAGTCGGTCAGCAGTTTGAGACGAATGGCATCGGAAAATTTGAGTTCGTGGAATTTCTCACCAAAAACTTTCTTGTCGTCCATCGAAACCAATTCTGACCCCGCCGACTCCGCCCGTGACTTGGACGCCTCTGAAAGGATGCGCGGCGTAGCGGTCATGAACAATCGTTTTCGGGCGGATTTCCTGCGGGTCGAGAACCGTGGCGAAATCACCTGCGTTCACTCCGGCGCAACGATGCGCTTCATCTGCAATTACCAAATCAAACGGTTTGAGTTTCTGGTGCTTGAACGCGAGCGCAATCTTGGGAGACGATTGATACGTCGAGAAGATGACGCGCCGTCCTGAACCGCGCATGAACTCGGCAATCTCGGACGGGTCGGTGGTGGCTGGCACTCCCAACTGGCTGACATGGGCGACGAGATGGTCTTCGCCGCCAATCGTTTCGTCGGAGCAAACCGGCAAAAAACGAAACGGATGCAAACCGTCTTTTGTCCAGTCGCTCAAGATTTGTGAAACCAGAGAGAGTGACGGCACGAGGACGAGCGTGCGCTGAGATTTCATCGCCTCGGCGACGCGCAAGCCAATGAGCGTCTTGCCCGTGCCACAAGCACGGATGAGTTGACCGCGAGGATGTAATTTGAAACCGCGAACAACATCAGCAGTCGCTTTTCGTTGATCTCGGCGGAGTCTGTTTGGCTGTTCCTGCCTGGCGGAAAGTTTTTCTGGCGATGAAGGCCAATTCAGTTTGCGATTCCTGAGGTCAGAGAAAAACAGTGTGCCAACGGGTTTTTCCTGTCCTTGGATGACTTCCTTGGCGTTGTGTCCAAGTTCCGCCGCGGTGGTTATCAGCAGACGATAGGAAATATTCTTCCGTGAAGATTCACTGAGAAAACGGTCAATGTCGTTCTTGGTGACGGCATGGTTCAGCGCGTAAGCCTTGGACTGGATTGCCCAGAATCTTTCATCCACAGTTTCTGCGACAAGGTCTATTCCTTTATCGCGCCCCCAACGCCCCGGCCAATCATCCCAAAGCCATACGCGTTTTATCTGGCACCTATATTCGGGGGCATTCTCAAGAAACCATTTGCAAATCGTTTCAAACTGACGCCCGCGCTGGTGTTCGTCCGCGTTAAGCTTTCCAACGAGATCAATGAGCGCAGCCATGACGGTTTCCTCACGCCGTCGCCAAATTATCTTCCAGCACTTTGGATTTGCCTGACGGCGGTTCGGTTTCATTCGCCGTTGGTGCGCCTTCTGCCAAGACTTTGATCGGTTCGTAAAAAGTATTCCGTTGCACCGGCGTGCGCCCGGTTTCGCGGATGGCTTTCACCATTTCCATTTCCGTCTGCAACTGCGGCGAGGTCGCGCCGGCCATGTGGAAGATGTGTTCTTCCAGGATCGTTCCATGCAGATCGTCCGCACCGTAGCTCAACGCCACCTGCGCCAGCTTCAGGCCCATGCCCACCCAGTAGGCGGTGATGTGATCGAAGTTGTCGAGGTAGATGCGGCTCACGGCGACGGTGCGCAACGCGTCGAAGCCCGTGGGCGGCGTCTGCACCGGGATGTCGTTGTTCTCCGGCTGATACGGCAGCGGCACGAAACCGACGAAGCCGCGCGTTTCGTCCTGCAACGCGCGCAATTGCCGCAGATGATCCACACGGTCGGCGAGCGATTCGACGTGACCAAACAACATCGTGCAAGTGCTGCGTCCGCCGAGGCGATGCCACGTGCGGTGAACGTCCAGATATTCCTCGGCGGATTCCTTGCCCTTGGCGATGGCGCTGCGGACTTCTTTGCGAAAAATCTCCGCGCCGCCGCCGGTGAGCGATTCGAGTCCGGCATCCTTCAATTCGCGCAATGTCTGCTCGACGGTTTTCTTCGCGAGCCACGCGAGGTGGAGGATTTCGATGGCCGTGAAGCATTTGAGGTGAAGACGCGGCGTAGCAGCCGAGGTGACGAGGCTCTGACTTTTCTGTTCCGAGTTCCGAGTTCCGAGTTCCGAATTGGTATGAGCCTCCTCACGTCGGCTGCCACCATCATTCAGCGCGCTCAACGCCTTCAGCATATCCAGGTAGTAACTGAACGGCAGCGACGGATGCAGTCCGCCAACGATGTGCAGTTCCGTGATGCCGAGCTTCAACGCCTCGCGCGCCTTCTCGACCATCTGCGGAATCGTCAACTCGAAGCCGTCGGCATCGCGTTTCTTGCGCGCAAACGAGCAGAACTGGCAGGAGAGGATGCAATAGTTCGAGTAGTTGAGGTAGCGATTGATGATGTAGCTGGCGCGATTGCCCACCTTCTTCTGCCGCGCCAGATCGGCGATGGCGCCGAGGGCGTTGAGGTCCTTGGATTCGAACAATCGCAACGCGTCGGCTTCGGAAATGCGTTCGCCGGCGGCGACCTTGTCGTAGAGGTCACGCAATTCGCTGCGTTGGACGAAGAAATGCATCGTTCGCACAGTAAAGCAGCCCGGCGGAGGCAAGGCAAATGTCGGAAGCGTCGAGTAACCACCGAAAGTTGACCGTGAAGTGATCAACTGGGGACGTGACACCGTCGGTGATGAAGGCACAGGCTCTTCATCGCGCGCGGTCGTTCACGATCCCGACTTGCGGCATCGCCACGCTGAATTCCACGCGTTCGCCCTCCGCGCCCAGGTAGCCGCCCCAACCGACGCGGATTTCCTTCACCTGCTTCAAGTCGAGGACGCCGTCGGAGTCTTTCGACCAGCCGGCCAGTTGCAGGCGGCTCAGCGGAAGAAAAACCCGTTGGTGACCCGGCGTGCCGAGCGACCGCCCCGTATTGGCAAGAAAATCCCCGCCATCCTGCTCCTGCACGATGAGGAGAATCTGGTTCGGCGTTCGCTGGCCTTCAGGCACCCAGGTGTCGAGAATCAGGCAGTCCGCGGCCTCCAGATCGAGCGGCTGCGGTTGGCTGAACCGCGTGAAGAGAAACGTGTCCACTTTGCCTTTTGTCAACACCGCCGAGGCGCGCCACGCGGGCTGACCGGTCTGCGAATGCGTCGCGTCCGGTGTCAACTCTGCGCTCACAAATTCACCGCGGGCCACCGTCGGGGTCACGACGGGAGTCATCCGGATTGCGAGGTTTGGCAACGCGCCGGACATGGCTGCGTGTTTCTTCGGTGCGCGGGCTGCGGAAAATCGGAAACCCGCCGCGCCATAGGGCTCCAGGCTCAAGCTCACGCGGTCGCCAAGGTTTGTTTCCGCCAATGTACCGGTCGCCACGTCCCAGCGTTCGCCGCGTCCCGAGGCGCAAAACGTCACCTCGCCCTGCCACGGTTTGGGGCTGTCATTGATCAGAAAGAAAACCTCGTGTCCCTCGATCCGTCGGTGTGTGGCACGGAGGGGCGAGCCGGGCGAATGCACCTTCACAACGCGTTCGAGCACGCCGTCGAGCACCAGTGGCAACAACCCTTCAGAACCGGTAGGCAGGAAGATGCCGGCGCCGCCGGACTTGTGAGCCACAACACCTGGACCTTCCTGCGGTTCACCGAAGAGTTCCCGGGCGAGCGTCTGGACGCGTGATGACGGAAATTCACTTTCGCTGTTCTGCGGCAACGCCCCGAGCGCAATGACCACGCCACCGCTGCGCACGAAATGCGCGAGATTCTTCCACGCCGCCAGCGGCAGTGTGTCGGCTGCCGGCAGTACCACAGCACGCCAGCGCAGGTCGCCGTGAACCAGCGCGCCGGATTTCACCTTGGCCTCCGTCAGCGCCCGGCTGTCCACGAAGGTGAAGTCGCGCTGCGAATTGAACAAGCTGTCCGCCGCCGCGCGGTAAGCGTTCTCGATCCTCGCCGCGGCGGGCGAATCGTTGGCCCAGTGCCGCGCCGGAATGAATTTTGTCCAGAGGCTCTCGACGGGATACAGCACGGCGATATCGGCGACCTGATGACCGCCGGTGAGCAGCGTGGCGCAACGCCCAACCCACTCATTGAGCCGGCGCAACGCCGCGTCGTCCAGATCGGTGAAGCGGTAGTAGCTGGTAATCGTGTTGACGCCGCTGACGAAAAGCCGATTGCACGTCCCGCGAATCTCGCTCTCGGCCACGACGCGTTGGGGACGCTTGTTGCCGGCGGGCCGCCACGCCTGGCTGTGATCGGACGTCTCGGACATGACGATGGTCCGGCCCTCGAGTTCGGCCGCGCTGGCCAGCAACCGTGCGATGAACCACGGCACTTCCGGTGGGAGGCTGGTCAGGCAATCAATGCTCGGCGCATCGAGCCGCCGGGCGCAGCGGAAGAAATCGCCGTAGAGCGGCACGTGCGCCACCAAACCTTCCTCCATCAACAAATGGCCGCCCGACGCGATGTTCAACCGCCGGCAGCGTTCCTGAATCTGGCCGAAGTAATTTTCGGAAACCAGTTCGCCGACGGTGAGCCAGAAGTCGTACCGGAACTTCTCCCCTTGTGAGCCAGCGTTTGCAATGAGCGCGGGTAACATCGCCGTGTCGAGCGCATAGCCGCGCCGCCGCTTGAACTCGACCGGCAGGTTCGCGGACCAGGGCAGCGGGCGATACGGCATCGGCTTGAGGAAACAACTCATCAGCGACGGCTCGTCCGTGAACGTGGCGACAAAATCCTTGCCGAGGTTGCCGCCAAAGCGCGCTCCGTAGCGGTCGTGGGTGAGATCGAGGAACAGCTTCGTCGGTTCGGGTTGAAGCAAGTTCACGTAAGGCATCTTCGCGGAGAGATTGCCCTCGGCGTGCGTGCCTTCGTAGAGACGGTCCTCCGTGATGACCAGCACGCGCCATTGGCCTGCCGGCGCGGTCCAGCGCAGCTTTCCGCCGGCGATTTGCCCAGCCAGTTCGGTCCGTTGCGCCAGGTTGATTTGTCCATCGTTTACCGGAAATGCCGCTGCGAGGACCAGCTTGCCCGGCGGCATATCCAGCGTGACCGGTCCGCCGCTGCTCTCTGCGTCCGCGATCAACAAACCGCGCGCCTCCCATTCCGGGTGCTCGCGCAGGACCAATCCGCCGGCGTTGCCGGAGGGATAACCGCGCTCGTCGTAGAGCCAGAGTGCCATGCCAGCCTTGCGCGCCGCCTGCACCGCCCGAGTGAAGGAGTGCCAGTGCGCTTCGCTCTCGAGGTATTGGTCGAAGGACACATTGCACACCGCGCCGCCGAAACCCTGCTGCGTGAGGCGGCGGATCAAATCATCCTGCGCTTCCGGTCCGTCCGGCCAGCCGTGGATGATCTTGAGGATGCGCGATTGGGCGGGTGGCTGGGCGAAGCGGCTGGCAAAATCTTGAGGCGCACTTTCGGGAGACGCAGCACTCGCGGGCGCAAGTGCGCCGAAGCTCAAAGCCAGCGCTGCCACCCATGTGACACGGTCCAAATTGACGAAGCACACGTCACATCGCTAGCAGATGCGACAGGGTTGGGAAAGCCAGTTTGAACCGTCCGGAAGCTCAGCGGGTCATCTTGGCGAGGACCGCCGCGAGACGCCGAACGCCCACGGGGAAAAGCACGATACTATTGACCGACCCCTTTCCTTTCCTACGTTACCATTTACTGACCCCTTTCCGAGAGCTGAGAAAAACCTTGACCCGCATCCGGTCCTCTGAGAGAACCGCCGAGCGCGCACGCGAAACTTCTCCATGAAAACGATTATCGCTCTGAGCCTGCTAGCACTCTTGACGTTCGACACCCAGGCGGATACCAACGCCGTTGCTCGCGCATTGGCCGATCCACAACTGCGCGCCGTCCTGGCGGAGCTTTCCAAAGTCCAATTGTCCATGACGACCAACGATGCTGCAATCCGGTCTCTGAATCGTGAACGACAGTTGCTCATTGCAGCCGACAAACCCCATGTATCCCAAGATGCGGCGTTCAAAAAGTTGAGTCTGATCAATGCGCAGCTTGGAAAACGCACCGTGGAATTGGAGCTTTCGCGGTTCCAAATCTTGAAGCGCCACGGCGTGACGGAAGAAGAATTCTACAAGGTGACGAAAACCAAAGCGCGCGTGAACCGCCCAATGGCGACGCGGCCAAGTCAAGTCAGATAAGGAAATCTCGCATTCAACCGAACATCCGGTAGACGCACTGGGCACACTGAGTCAACTCGGCGACGGCAGTAATGGCCAGATTCAACAGTTGCATCAACGCAGCTTGGCGAACTTCTCCACTCCTTCCTGCCACGCTGCCGATTGCTTCGGCTCGAAGTGGCCCACGTCGCTGGATTTGCGGATGACGGCTCGCATGTCGGCGAGCGAGGCGAGTTCGCCGCTGGCGCGGACTTGCGTGAGCAGGTTGCCCATGGCGGCGGCTTCCACCGAACCGTTCAGGATTTCCTGGGCGGCGTTTCTCGCAGCGCCATCTCCTCGGCAGCGGTGTCGAGCACCTCCGCCGGCTGGTAGATTTGTGCGCCGAACTGCCGCTGTTTCCGCTGGTAGTGGGCGGCTTGCTTTTTGGGATCGCAGCCGAACTCCTTGGCGATCTGGCGGCGGATCGCCCAGATTTCTTCCAGCGGTCGGTCAGGCTTCGTTTTCATCTTCGTCGTTCAGCAATTCCAGAGGTGTCACCAGCAACGGAGTTTGCAGGCCGAGCAGCGCATTGACGCGCCGGATGTGCGCGGCCTTGTTCGCGTTGGCCAGATGCCGGCAATTCCACGTCACCAACATATCGCAGGCGTAAAGGGAGGCGAGCGCCAAATGATCGGCGTCCCCGATGGCCTCGCGCGGCATGAGCTTGTGCTGGAGATAAACGGCCACGACCTCGGCCACCGCGTCGGTGTAATCCAGTTGCTCCAGCGGGCGCACCAGGGCGAGCGCAGCCTCCCGGCGGGCCGCGTCCGGAATGCGCTCCAGTTCCTCAACGACGACTGCCGAGGTTACCCGCCGCTGATCCGCGTGCGGAAGATGCCACCACTCACGAGTCCACTTGCGGCGCACGCGCACGTCCGCCTCCGACCGAGTTTCGATGTAGATCAACGTGCTCATGGCTCGCGGTTGTGTGGGGCCTGTGCTTGCTCGCCTGCGCTCTTACGAGACGCGCCTACGCAACTTCCCAAACCGCTCCCCGCCTTCCTGCCACGCCGCCGATTGCTTCGGCTCAAAGCGGCCCACGTCGCTGGATTTGCGGATGACGGCGCGCATGTCGGCGAGCGAAGCGAGTTCGCCGCTGGCACGGACTTGCGTGAGCAGGTTGCCCATCGCGGTGGCTTCGACCGGGCCGGTGACGACAGGCCGTTGGCAGGCGTCCGCCGCGAATTGGTTCAGCACCTTGCTCTGCGAGCCTCCGCCCACGATGTGGATGACTTCGATGTGCTCGCCCGTGAGTTCCTCCAGCCAGCCGAGCACTTCGCGGTATTTCAACGCGAGGCTTTCGTAGGCGCAACGGACAAGTTCGCCCTCCGTCTTCGGCACGGGCTGACCGGTCTCGCGGCAGAAGCTCTGGATCGCCTTGGGCATGTCGGGCGGGTTGAGGAAACGACTGTCGTCCGGGTCCACGATCGAGCGGAGCGGTTTGGCCCCGGCGGCGAGCCGCGCCAGCTCGGCGTATTCGAACTTGCACCCCGCGGCATCGAAGGAGCGCTTGCATTGCTGCACGAGCCACAGGCCCATGATGTTTTTCAGGAGACGATACGTGCCATCCACGCCGCCTTCGTTGGTGAGGTTCAACTCCGCCGTGCGCGACGTGAGCGACGCCCGCTGGACTTCCACGCCCATGAGCGACCAGGTGCCGGAGCTGATGTAGGCCCAGTTTGCCTTGCCGGTGTTCGCGGTGGGCACGCCGGCGACGGCGCTGCCGGTGTCATGCGTCGGCGGCGCGACCACACGCACCTTGCCCAAACCGGTCTTCGCCGCGAGCGACGGACGCAGTGCGCCAAGCTTCGTGCCCGGCGAGACGATTTCCGGGAAGATGCGCGTGGGCAGGCCGAACTTCTTGAGCAGGCCGGTGGCCCAATCGCGTCTGAGGGCATGCAGGCATTGCGTCGTGCTGCCGTTCGTGAACTCGACGACGCGCGAACCGCAGAGACACCAATGCAGGAAATCAGGCATCGTGAGCAGCACGTCCGCGGCATCGAGCAGGTCGGGGCTGGTGCGCTGGAGCGCGAGCAACTGAAAGAGCGTGTTGAACTGCATGAACTGCAGGCCGGTCTGTGCGAAGATCTCCGCGCGCGGTACGATCTTGAAGGCCTTGTCCATGATGCCGTTGGTGCGGGCGTCGCGGTAGGCGAACGGCTGGCCCAGCATCTCGTCGCGCTTGTTCAGCAGGACGAAATCCACGCCCCAGGTGTCCGCGCCGACCGACACGATGCTCTTGCCGAACTTCTTCGCGGCGAGCGCGAGGCCGTTCTGGATTTCGTTCCAGAGGCGCAGCACGTCCCAGCGGAGCGTGTCGCCGATCAAGACCGGGCCGTTGGGGAAGCGGTGGAGTTCTTCGAGAGTGAGCGTTTTGCCGTTCCAGAGCCCGGCGATGACGCGGCCGCTTTCGGCGCCAAGATCAATGGCGAGATAAACTTGTCTGGACATCTTCGGGAAACATGGGTTGTGATTATTGTCAGGCGCCGAGCAGGATAGGCTGCGGCGTCTCGGCAGAGCGCCGCCGACTGAGATTCCTTGTGCGTTTGCGGCGCTCTGCCGAGACGCCGCTACGACGGTTGGCTGTCGGCGACCGCTCATTCGCTGCCGCCTTTCAGCCAGAAGGGCGACGCGGCGAACCACAACGCCGTCGAGGCGAGCATGATGAGTTTCATCGGACCGGCGTCGAGGGCTTTGAACATGAACAGTGCGGCCGGAACGATCGTGCCTGCCAGCGCGAGGAGGCTCAGGATTTTGGCGATTTGGTTCATGGCGAGAAGGAGTAGAGGTTCAGGCGACGCGAGGGTTCATCCATTTGCTGAATGCGATGTAAAGCAGGCCGCAGGCAATCCAACACGGCAGCGGCAGCATGAAGGAGTTGACGCCTTGCGTCTTGTAAACCCACATCGCGACGGCGACCGGAATGAGCCACGCCAGCAGCACGGCGAGGTTGAACGAACTGCCGCTCCGCGCCGCCGGTTCGCTGGCGATGCCTACGCGCTTGGCAAGGAAATGATCCACGACGATGACCGCGCCGATGGGTGCGAGGATCGTCCCGTAGATGCCGACGAAATCCAGCAGCTTCATCGCAAAGGCCGGGAACACGCTCGCCACGGTGCAGACCAAGCCGGCGATGATCGTGCCGGTGGTGCGCGCCATCTTCGGGAACATGCCTTGGAAGGCGAGGCCGGCGCGGTAAATCGTGGGGTTGGCCGTCGTCCAGCCCGCGATGACCACGCAGATCAATCCGGCGATGCCGACGGCGTCGTCCACCATCGGCCCGGGCGGCACGCCCTTGGCCGGATCGGCGCCACGCATCCGCACCCAATAGACCAGCAGCAGCGCGGCGCAAATCCAGGCGATGTAATGGCCAAGGAACATGCCCGCTGCGGAGGCCCAGCCGTATTTCGGCTTGCGGGCGAACCGGAAGATCGAGAGGTCGGACATGCCGATGTGCATCGCCGCGTTGCAGAACCACGAGAAGAACACGATGCCCCAGAAACCGATCTTCGGCGTGCTGCCTTTCGCCGGTTGGATCAGCTCGAAGAGGTTCATCGAGCCGAGCTTGCCCAGCATCACGAAGCCGCAGGCGAGAAACACCAGCAACATCCAAGGCGCGGAAATGTGGCCGACGCGCGCCACGAACCCGTAACCGCGCACCGCCACAAACGTCATCGCCGCGCCGATGGCGATGCAGGTGACGCACCAGACGATGCCGGTAGGCATGGCGTCGCCGAACGACGGCATCTTGATGCTGTTACCGAACGGCACGCCGACGGCGGTGGCCGACACCGTGACCATCGCGCCGGCGAGGAAGCAGAACAGGACGCCGTTGAAAAAGTTGTAAAGCGTCACGAGCTTCCGCCCGGTGATCTTCTCGAGCTGGTAGTAGAGCGTGAGCCGCCGGTGAGTGGCGATTTCGGCGGTGAGGAAGCGCCACGTGAGCACAGCCATCAAGTTGCCGAGCAGCAGGCCGACAATGAGATCGAACGCGCTGGCACCCCACGCCACGAACAGCGGTCCGATCATGAACTCCGTGCCCGCGGTGTGCTCGCCGGCATACATGCCCCAGAAGGCAGTCGCACCCTTCAGCGCTTTCTCCGGCACCGGCTCGCGCTCGAACTCGTCGCCGGCGTGATGTTGGACTTCAGGCTGGGCGGCTTCCGTCATGGCTGATCCTTTCGCATCGGGTGTCGGTTTCTTGGCGCAACAGCTTATCCGCCGTGCCCGCAGAAAGCCAGCCTGCAAATGCGGCAGTTCGAAAAAGCGGCCCCGGAACATTTCTGAAACTTTCCACTGTGCCGCCGGGTATTCCTTGCAGGCGGGCCAAACCTGTCCGCCACAGAAACGCAATTCGTTGAAAACCTTTATGAAGAATCCGCTCAAAACCGCGGCGGCGCTGCTTGCAGTCGCCAGCCTCAGCTTCAGCGCCCGCGCCGAAAATTCGCCGGGCTTCGTGGAACTCGGCAAAATCAATCCGCCCGGCAAAGGCGCGGAGTTTGTCGAAGTCCAATTGCGCAGCAACCTCATCGGCCTCGCCGCCCAGCTTGTCGAAAAGCAGGAGCCGGAGGCCGCCAAACTCCTGCGCAGCGTCGAACTCGTGCAGGCGAAAGTCATCGGCCTTACCAAGGAAAATCGCGAAGAGCTGGATAAACACATCAGCCGCGTGCAGTCCGAACTCGAGAGCAAGAACTGGGAACGCAACGTCGCGGTTCAGGGCAAGGATGGCGAAGACGTGGCCGTTTACACCAAGACACGCGGCGGGGAAGCACTGTCCGGCCTCGTCATCACGGTCAAGGACAAGGAGCACGCGGTGTTCGTCAACATCGTTGGCGACATTAAGCCCGAGCAGGTCGCGCAGTTGGGCGAAAAGCTGCACATCGAGTCGCTCAAGAAGGCCGGCCAAGCCGTCAAGAAGGAGAATTGAACCTGGTCCTGGGCGGCGAAGAACCGGTCTCGTTTTCGCCGCCCGGCCTGACGCGTGGAACTCCAATACCCTCTCCGGAAGATGAACACTCCTCCCCAATACCAACCCATCGGCGGTGCGAAGCACTCCATCTCCGTGCTGCGCTGGTTTGTTTACCTCATGCTGGTTGGTCTGGGGTTGTTTGCGTTGGCGGCCCTGGGTGTGACGAGTTACCTGCAGCTCAGCTCGGACACGGCGGCGTTGCGCGACGCCGTCCAGGAGGCAAGCCGCGCGGAATGGCGCAAGGTCGTGGCGCTGAACATCGGCGATGCGACTTTTCTGCTGGTGCGCGCGGGTTTGTCTTGCGCGAAAATTCCGGAAGAGCCGAGAGCTGCCCTCAATTCCATTCGGGCATGCGAGGTCGGCGTTTACGAAGCCGCCGGCGGCGCTTCAGCAGATCGCGCCGTGATGATTGCGCGGGCCGACAAAGCGATGAACCGTCGCGGTTGGGAACGGATCGTGGGGATCAGGGACCGGGAGGATTTGGTGGCCGTGTATGTGCCTCGCAAGATAGATTCGCCGAAAAACGTCCGAGGCTGCGTGCTGGTCTTCGACGGCCGGCAACTGGTCGTAGTCTCCGCCAAAGGAAATCTCGAACCGCTGGTCGAACTGGCGCTGAAGCAGGCGGACTTCCACGGGCAACTCCCATTGCTGGCGAAGCGGTGAACCATCCGAATCGCCGCGTGGGCCTGAATTGCAGCGGTTGGCTCCGAGGCGGGAGCACCAAACTCAACAGAAGGAAACGAAGGCCTTGTGAGTAGGGCCTATGCGAGGCGGGCACGCTCCAAATGAGTCGCGATTCGTCGGCATTGCCAACCTTGGACGGTGCGAGAACTCGCTCCAAACCGTGGCTTCGTTGCCTTCGTTGCCTTCTGTGACGGTCGGAATCGCCACGGCTCAGTGCGCGCCTGCGAACCGGCCTTTCAGCCACGTGCCGAAGCCGAAATTCGAACCCATCACAGCGATTTGAGAAATGCCATCAAGTTTGTCCAACCCGCCCCGGCCCCGATGATGCAGGTTGAAAGGATCAAGGTGGCGATGCCGCCCGCGATCAGGAGGTGGGCTTTCTTACTGGAACCTTTCCACTCGTGGAAAATCCAACCCCACATGGTGCTGAAGATGATGATGCTGGCCATGTGCAAGGTCCAACTCGCGAAATTGTACTTCCCCATCTTCACTTCGCCCATCGAGTAAAAGAAGAATTGGAAATACCAACACGTACCCGCCAACGCGGAGAAAAGGTAGTTTCCCAGCACAGGGATTTTCAGGTCTGTGGCGAAAACTTGTGCGCCGGCAGTTTGCGCGGGCGTTGCTTCGCCACTGTTGGTGCCGCCGTGGTGCGCGTGTTCCGGTCGGATGTGCGAGGCAAAATACTGGTAGCCGCTCCGGTTCTTGATGTTCAACATCACGCACCAGATGAAGTTGGTGGTGAAACCGCCGGCCAGAACCACGACGAGTTTTGGCAAGCCGCTCCAAATGGCGTCCGTGCCCGCGGCCCTTGATGCTTCGCCGATGGGATTGCCCGCCGTGAGTGCAAAGGAGAAACACGCACTCATGATGCCCGAAAAAGTCGCCACCAAAAGTCCCTTGGTGAAATTGAACTCCGCAATGGCCTTCTTTTTCTCTGCCTCCGGCATTTCACGTTCCTTGGTCAGGCCGGCCAGCGCGGCAACGCCGATGCCGATCAGGCAAACCACTACACCTGTGAGAATGACCTGGCCGGCAGTCGTTCTGGCGATTTCAACGATGCTCGACTCCACGGATTTAAGCCCCGGCATGAAGACTTTTGCCACCGGCGGCACGAGCGTGCCGAACGCCGCGCAATAACCGAGCGCCACGCCCATGCCCAGCGACATGCCGAGGTAGCGCATTGTCAGGCCAAAGGTCAGTCCACCGAAGCCCCACATCGCACCGAAGAAATAGGTCCACCAAAGCGTTGTGAACTCCTGTTGGCCAAGAACGCCGAACAGGTTTTTGGTCAGCAGCGACGCCAGGAACCACGGGCAGATTATCCAGGAGAAGAACCCGCCGACGAGCCAATAGGTTTCCCAAGACCATTTGCGCACGCCTTTGTAGGGCACGTAAAAGCTGCCGGAGGCCAGGCCGCCGAGCCAGTGGAAGAAAACGCCGAGGAAGGGATTGGGAGTCATGTTGGTGTTCGAGCAGTTTGGTCCGCGCTCTTACGAGACGCGGCTACGAGCGCTTCGCGAGGACAGTGCGTTCGTAAGATTTCACATCCGCCAGCCATGCCTCGCCCACCGGCACGCCTTGTTTCGCGCAGTGGTAATCCCACACCGCACCGGACGGCAGTGTCTTGGCCTCTTCCATCAAGGCGAGGCGCGAGGTGTAATCACCCTCGCGTTCGAGCCGCTTATATTGCGCGTGGGGTTCGAGCATCGCGAGGCACAGCGCGCGGAGCATGTTGCGCGCGCCGATGGTCCAAGCGGCGATGCGGTTGATGCTGGCGTCAAAGAAATCCAGGCCGATGTGCGTGCGGCGGAGGTAGTCGCCGCGGACGAGTTCCTGGGCGATGGCCTGCAAATCGTCGTTGAGGATGACCACGTGGTCGCTGTCCCAACGCACGCCGCGGCTGACGTGCAGCAAAATCTCCGGAACGAAGCAGAGCACCGACGAAATCTTGTCCGCCATGTTCTCCGTCGGGTGATAATGGCCGGCGTCGAGGCAGACAAGCTTCTGGTGTTTCACCGCGTAACCGAGATAAAACTCGTGCATGCCCACGGTGTAACTCTCCGCGCCGATGCCGAAGAGTTTGCCCTCGATGGCGTCGAGGTTGTGCTTGGGACTCAGCTTCCGCTTGAAGATTTCGTCCAGCGATTCCTCCAGGCGTTGGCGCGGCCTGCGGCGGTCGGCGGGCGTGTCCTTCATGCCGTCGGGAATCCAGATGTTCGTGACCGTCGGCGAACCGAGTGCGCGGCCCATCACCGCGCCGATTTCTCGGCTGAGCTGGCAATGCTCGATCCAAAACCGGCGGATCGCCTTGTTCGCGTGCGAGAGCGTGAAGCCGCTCGCGGACTTCGGATGCGAGAAGCACGTCGGGTTGAAATCCAATCCGATGCCGAGCGACTTGGCCCACGCAATCCAGTTTCTGAAATGGCGCGGCTCGATTTCGTTGCGGTCCACCTTCCTGCCGCCGAACTCGCCGTAAAACGCGTGCAGGTTGAAGCGATGCTTGCCAGGAATGAGCGAAAGCGCCTTGGCCGCGTCGGCACGAAGCTCGTCCGGCGTGCGGGCCTTGCCGGGATAATTGCCGGTGGCGACGATGCCGCCGGTAAGCGCGCCGCCGAAATTCTCAAAACCGCCCACGTCATCGCCCTGCCAGCAGTGGAGCGAGACGGGGACTTTGGCGAGTTGGCGGAGGACTTTGTCGGTGTCCACGCCCAGCGCGGCGTAACGTTCGCGCGCCAGTCGGTAGGCTTGTTCAATCGGTTGCTTTGCCATGTGTGATGATCGGTTGCCCGGTTGTGTTGTTTCCCGGCCTTCGAACTGCGCAGAGTCAGCAACGGCTGGCGGCGCGAAGCAAGCGGAATTTCCGTGTCGTTAACATGTCAATCTGACCGGTGCGAGAACAAGTGATCTGTCCGTTCGGGTTTGCTCATGGGGCTGTTGACACTGCGCTTGTCTGTCCCGA
>Ga0315277_10006225_pt1 | contig 15685 bp, 12 predicted proteins | sample YL17G05_15_MG_FD_203695 | JGI IMG/M metagenome (GOLD analysis project Ga0315277, IMG submission 203695) | Sediment microbial communities from Yellowstone Lake, YNP, Wyoming, USA - YL17G05_15 | ecosystem: Environmental > Aquatic > Freshwater > Lake > Sediment | place: USA: Wyoming | collected...
CCCGCTTACGGTCTATCATCATGGGAAAAGCTTCCCTTGAAAATTCTGTTATGTCAACCGAAATTTCAAGGTTTTTATTTTATGGATCTCCAGGCAACAATTTGACAGAAACGGGTTTCATCAAATGCAGAAAATAAAGAATAATCTCTTTTGGAGGAACTCCGAAGATGGTCTTGAGGGTTAAACGGGATCATGGAACTCTCTCATCCTGTCGCACTAAACGGGGAAGGGCTGTAAAAAGGATAGCCCATCGAATCTTTTCTTCAGGAAGATTGAGCGTCCTGGCGACCATCTGGGTGTAAGCATTGAGTTGAGGGCGATGGCGTTCTAACTGTTCTTGAATCCAACCCTCCACATCTTTTTCGGGTCTGCCGGTTTTATAATCCACTAATAACCACCCGTCTTCCATCCTCAGAAGAAGGTCAAAGCGTCCCACACGAACTGTCCGTTTGCCGTCAAAATCCTCCAGAGCCCATTCAACGTGAACCTCCCTGGCCGATTCGCGCATGAAAAGAAAATCCGGAGATTCCCAGGCCTTTAACGCCTCTTCCAAAACCTGACGGGCCATCCCGCCGGTTTCCTTCAGGGGAATTCCTTCTCTTGCAAGGGCTGCGGCAATGGCCTCCGATTCCGGACAGGGTTGCTTCCGGGCAAAGGTTTCCAATATCCGGTGGATCACCACTCCTCTCGCCCGTGCATATCCTTCCTCCTCTTCTGCTCCAGGTTCGGTTGCCTGCGAGGTTTCATCTTCAATCCTGGAAGGGCTGGTGACCTGGTAGGGTAATGGTTCCGGGTCAAAAGGCGGAGACATCCGATCTGAAACAGGTTTTTTCCGTTCAATCCCTATCGATAGGAATGGCAGCGGGTTTTCGAGCAACTTAAAATCATCTTCATCGGTTTTCATCATTTTCAGTAATGAAGAGAGGGACGTTTTGAACTCATCTTCGTCCCCATTTTTATGGGGGTTACCCCTCCCGCTCAGTGTCAGGCTCTCCTTTGCGCGGGTCGCCCCCACATAGAAGAGCCTTCTGGCCTCTGCAAGAATGCGCTGTTGACTCAGATCTCTCAAGAGATAAGAACCGAGATTATGAAGGCCGGTTCTCCGGTCAGCCGTTGCAGCAACGAGAAAATGTTTCTCTTCTCCGGGAAGGCGTTCCATTCGATAGGCAGGTTGCTCGCCCCGGCCCCCACCAAGCGGATTGTAGTCTAAATGGACTGCAAAGACATGGTCAAATTCCAGTCCTTTGGCCTTGTGAATCGTCATCATGGAAACCTTTGAAAAAGCCCCTTTCGGATCAGGCGGTGTGTAGGCTTTTTCAAAAAGTCGACGAAGCTGAAGAAGGGCTTCCTCTCCTGGCATCCCCGAGCAGAGATCCATTAGATCAAAAAAGGCCCTCGCATTCGAAACCCCCGCCGCACCATAAAGAGCTGCCGTTTGGCAGGGACCATCCAAATCCTCCCACAACCTTGAGAGCGTTGATCTGTACGATTCTCTGCCAAACATCCTCTGGGCCTCATCAATGGCCTCACAAAATCTTGTCAGCTCGGGAGAGGCAATCTTTTTAGAAAGAATCCTTTCGGACCAGAATCCTGTGACATCCTTGAAACCCAAAAGGATCTCGTTTGAAACCCTAAACCACGGGGCCCTCACCGAACCTGCCCAGGCCACATCGTCGTATGGCCTGACCATGGCTGTAAAAAGATTCAAAAGATGATGCACCTCGGGCTTTCGATTCATCGATTCCCCCTCTAAGAGGCGGAGTGGAACGTCAAGTTTCATGAAGGCCCTGACAAAGATGGGAAGATGAGTGCGCGCAGGGATGAGAATGGCAATCGTTTCTTCAGGCCTTTCTCTATGAAGCCTAGCCACTTCCGCCGCGACCCATCGAGCCTCTCTCTCAAGTGGAGAAAAGTTCCCATCTTTAGAATCCTTCTCATCATAGAAAATAGCCGCTCTCGTCGGAATCGATTGACCAGGCTCCTCTCTCGCCGGTTGGGATCGAGAAAACTGAACTTCGTCGTATTCTTTTCGTGGGGAGGCCATCACTTTTTCAAACAGCCTGTTCGCGAAATGGATAAGGTGCGGCCTGGACCTGAAGTTTGTCTTCAGAAGAAGTGGCTGGAGAGGAAGAGGAATCTCGCTGTTTCGGGGCAGGCCTTTCTCCTTCAATTCATAAAACAGACCTACCTCTGCCCGCCGGAAACGATAAATGGACTGTTTGGGATCGCCCACGACAAAAACGGCTCGCCCATCTCCGGGTTCCCACCCTTCTGTCAATCTGCCCAGGATCTCCACCTGGATATCGTTCATGTCCTGGGCCTCATCAATGAGGATGTGTTTGAGATGTTCATGTTGAAAGATGAGGCTCTCGCTCGGCCTTTCCGTATGATTCAAGGCCCTGAGGGCAGCCATCTCAAGCTCCAAGTAATCCATCCCCTGGGTGCGAATGAGATCCTGAAGCCTTTTCATCGCCCCCCCTGCAAGGATAAGTATGTCTGTCAGCGCTTCTAATCCCAGGCTGTCTTCTTCAGGGTCCGGCCAATCTCTCACAAACCCTAAAAGTTTTGCCAAATCTTTTGGCAGTTGAAGAATAAATGTTGCCAAAGGGTGGTTTTTAAAATCCTTTGGGAATCCATCAGCAGTCGATACTCTTTTCCGAAGGGTTTTTGATTTCGTGAGAAAGACCTCGGAGGCTTTCTTCCATTTAAGAATCTCTTCGAGCGTTTCACGAGGAACAGAGGCGGGGAAAGATTCACCAAACACCACCCCTCCATCTCTCAAAGCCTCTTTGAGGCATGACCACTCTTTTTGAAATCTAATAAAGTTTTGATTCAATCGGTTCAGGAAATGACCTGCATAACCTTCAAGCCGACGATTTAGCTCGGATCTTAAGCCTTCCTGAGCTCTTTCTCCTGAAGAGAAAATTGGAAAATCCTTCAGCCTATCCCGCCTTCTCAACAACTCCACAATCTGCCTTGAAAGAGCATCGGGATAATTGTTGACTCCCGCCAGGCGGTTGATATAGGCATCCCTCTCCTCCTTTGAACCATTCTCTGACAGGATACTCTTTATGTACTGGTCAACCGCCCTTTGAAGCAGGGCCTCCTGGTCGATGTCGTCCAAAAGTTCCACACCGGGTGGAATCTCCGATTCAACAGGCCAACCCCTCGACAAAGAGGCGCAGAAGCTATGGAAGGTCCCGATCTGCAGGGATTCGGGATGAAACAGGATCGCAGGGTGTGTATGATGTTTTTTGAGGGCCTTCCTGGCCAGGGACAGGAGAAGCCCTTCCCAGGGAGCCCCGGAAATATTCTCCTTTGACTCCCTCACCTGATTGAGTTTCTGGACAACCCGGTTTTTCATTTCAACCGCTGCTTTTCGCGTATAGGTGACAGCAAGGATCTGACGGGGATGAGAGACCTTTGAAAGAAGAGCTAAATAGCGGGCAATGAGGAGATCTGTTTTACCAGACCCGGCAGGAGCCTCTACAATGAAACTTCCTCCTGTATGAAGAGCCTCTTCCCGAATTTTTTGGTCAGACGTTGAAAGGACCATAATAATGATCTACTCCTCTTCCCATGATTGGTCGCTTTCTTCCTCTCTCTTTTCATCAATGCCACAGAGGTTGGGGAAAGGACAATGCTTACAGGCACCCTCGTTTTGTGGCGCAGAAGGCGGCGGCAAAGGGTCTGGACTGTAAATCCCCTTCAAAGGCCCTTCAAGTCTTTTACTCACCCCTTCGATCCATTTTTCTAAAAAATTGTCCCAGTCTACTTTCTCCAGCCCCCGCACTTTCACCTCCGAGACCCTCTTCAGGCTGATGTAACCCGCCTCAGTCCCACCCCTCCAACCACCGAGGCGAGATAGGAGCCCTTTTTTAATGGCAAGGAGATAAGCGGGTAACTGGGGCCTGACCATCCATTCAGTCACTTCCTTACTGTTTGGCGGGCCGCCTGTTTTATAATCCCAGAGGGCTTTTCCCTTTTCCGGGTGGCTATCGATCCGGTCAAGTCGGCCCTTCAAGGAGATCCCCGTCTCTCCTATTGAGAGTCCCTCGAAAGACTCTTCAGCGGCTTCAAAGCGCCAACCCGCAAGGGCCCTTTCCTGTTCCACATCGAGCCAGGTTTTAAGCAGGCCTGGAAATTGATCGTTTCCCAGAAGTCTCAAACGCTCCACCATCCAGAAAGGATCTTTCATCTTGTCGCCCAGGATGGTGTCAACTGTCTTCACCAAAAATTCGAGGGCCTTGCCTTTTTCGTCCGGCCAATCAGGTGCAGCTTTTGCCAGTCCTCGGGTGAATTCCCTCAGGATTTTGTGAATGACTTCTCCCCTCTCTCCGGGGTCGATCCCGATCTTCGGTTCTTCAAGGAACTCCAGGGCCAGCAGATGCCCAGCAAAAAATTTAAAAGGACAAAGGAGTAGTTCCTCAAATTGGGTCACCCTCATCTGCCCTGTCAATGGGAAATTCACATATTCGGAAACCCTTTCTTTTGATTCCCTTGAAATGCTTTCCAGTCCCTTAAATCCTTCCCTGAGCCAGCGAGCCCTCAGCCACTCCATGGGAGGCCTCTTCCACAGATCGACCGTATATTGGGACCCTTCTTGAGAGGATTCATCCGGGATCAATGGGCAAGGAAGATAGGGAAAGTCTTCTCCTCTGGAGGCCGCACGGCTAAACGCCACATCAGGGGCGAAGGCCAAGAGGCAGGAGAGGTTTCGTTGGCCCGCCTCCCATTGCCCTTCGGCAGTACCTTCCGCGATTTTACGAAGTTCATTGGGATCAAGAAAAGGCTGGTCACCCATCATCTGTGGCAGGGCGCGGCCGTGGGTTCCTACCACCCAGACTCGGTCAAAAGCCAAACCCCTCGATTCCGCGAAATTAAGAATCTGAATGCCAGCGGTCTCAGGAGTTTTCTCAACGACCTCAATTCCCCGGGAGGCCGAATTCATCCACGCCAGTACATCCTTTCTGCCCATCTCCAGATGTCCGGTTTCACTTTTCAAGCCCTCCACAATCATCAAAAGATGTTCTTTTGCTAAAGTATCCGTCTCACACCTCAACAGGGGGAAACCGAGGTTCTTCCACAGATTCTCAAGCTCCTCAAGCCAAACCCTCAGCGGCTTTTTCTTATAAAAGCAGAGGTTTCGAAGAGGCTGAACCGGAACACCGATATGGCTCAGGCGGAAAAGAAGATCTCCCAATGTCTCCGAATTGTTTTGACCCCAGAGTGTGGATCTGACCGCCAGCTCCTGACCCTGCTTAATTCTCCTCGCATAAGGTGAAAAGAGGAGGGAGGATAAAAGTCCGTTTGGCTGAGGCTCATCTGATAAACGCAGAGGTAACAGGGCTGTCTGAAAAAGGGGATGTTCTGAAAGTTCCGTCCCTCCAGTCAGGTTGTAACGAAGGGCATCAGGAGGCCTCTCTTCCCGGTCTGTCAGTTCTTCAAAGAGTTGCTTGAAGAGTTTGAAATAATCAGGATCGAGAAAGACCACTCCGAGTCGCTTCTGGTTATTGTTCCAACACTTGATCACTTCAGCGCAGACGGATTGACACTCCTGCTCCGGAGTGGCGTAGACGCGAACCCTTACGTTTTCGTCAGGACTCTTTGAGGCGCGGCAAAGGTAGATTTTCGACCTTTCAGATAGTGATTTGACGAGACTTTCCTCCATGGGCGAAAACTCGTTAAATCCGGCCAGGATGATATTTTCAGGAAGACTGATCCTTCCCTCTGCCAATGCCTCCCCTACCCTTTTCAAAATATTTCCCCAGGGGATATACCGATTCTTCTCAAGGAGATCCAGGAAATGTCCAAAAACCTCCCGCCTCCAGTCGGCGAGCATGTGCCCGCTTGGAAAACCCACAAGGGGTTGCCCGGAACGCATCAACAGGTCGAAAGAATTCTGCAGTTCGAGATAAAGAAGGGGCCCTCGTCTCAGCCCCTCCATCCATTTCACTCCTTGCGTCGCCTCATCCCACAGGCGAAGCGCTGCCAACCTTGAGAGAGGCTGAAAAGGCTCCCATAGCGATTCATGGGCCATTTTGACCCAACGGTTAAAGCCAAAGATGGCCGGGGTCCTCCATCCCTCTTCTTCTTTCTTGATCCTTGCCAACCGGAAGCAATGCAGCAATCTTCGCGAAAGGCGTGAAGTCGCTGTGAGGACAAGTTCTCCTCTAAAAGCGGCTTCAACCAATGCCTGCTCAAATTCGAGGGCTGACGAAAATGCCTGGTCAGAAATCGCGGCCATCTTCTCCTAAAGGTCCTTCGTTCGAGTCACTATACCACGATTAAACAATGCGTTCCACCAAGTTGTAAGCATCTCTTTTCCCGTGATAGAAATCCATAGGAATGCCAAATCCAGAGGGGCAGTGGGGCCAGCTGAGAAAGATTTAGGCCTGCCTGCCCTGCCTGCCTCAGGCAGGGATATACCACTTTCCGCATTCTACATTCTAAAAGGGGACCTACCCCAGGAAGTGTCCTATGTCTAAGCGGTTGGAATTTAAGGCGGGATTCTTAATAAATTTTAGCTATTTTCTCTACTTCAGCTTTGATCAAATCTCTGAGGGTTTTTGGCTTGATGACTTTCACCTGATCGCCGTGTTTTAAGATCTCCATTTTGATCTCGGAGAAGTCGGATACGGGAAATCTCAATTCGAGAGATCCGTCTGCAAGGTACTTTACTTTCTGATCCTTATGCCACACCTGGTCTTTGATCCATTTGGCCTTCAGGGGTGAAAACCGGAGGGTAACATCTTGAATTGACTTTCCTTTGTAAAGGCCAAAAGTTGAAAGAAAATACTTTTTAAAATTAAAGTTGTCCGGTACTTTATAGGCCCTATCTAAAACCTTTGCACCGGAGATCCTGTTAAGCGCAAAGTCCCTGATCTCTTTTCTCAGATGGCATTTCCCCAGAAGATGCCAGGTCCCCATGTAATTAAAGAGATGATACGGGTCGACCGTTCTTTCCCTCATCTCCTCTTTTGCAGGAGAAAAATAGGTAAAACTCAGTCGCCTGTTTTTCAGGCAACCCTCCAGAACGGTTTGAAATGTATTTTCCACCGTGGGGGAATATTCCACCATCTGAAACGAGAAGGTATCATCGATCGCATCTTCCTTCATGTTGTGCTTGGTCAGGATATTCGTAATCTTGTTGAGAATGGAAGAGATTTCCTTCCCCAGGGTTCCCCCGCTGATATCTTTAAGGGTCTTTCTTGCAATCAGGAGTGCGGATAATTCTTTAGGAGAAAGGTAAACCATTGGAAGGGATAGGGTATCATCTTCATAATAATATCCCTTTCTTCCTGGATCATACTGGAGGGGGCAGTTCAGTCTATCCCTCATAAAATCTATGTCGCGCTGGGCAGTTTTAGTTGAGATCTCGAATTGCTCCGCAAGGATCGTGGTATTAGGATACTTTTTTGCCCTGACCTGATTGTCAAACCAGACAAATCGTTCATAAATATTTTTAACACCCATCAATCTTTACCTCTCTCTATCGATCTTTATTGAGAGAACAAGTGTATTCCTAAAACGGGCAAATTGCATGCCTATTACAGCAGATCTTTCGGGTTTAAAAGAAATTGTTTCTAAAGATTTTTTTCGAAATCCACAATCTCTGTGGAATGGTTGTGGAATTAGGTACTCCCCTTCTTGATAGTAATGGCTTCGGCCATTTTGCTTAATAATTAGGCAGTCCTAACTGTTTGTAATTATTTAGATATAGATAAATTTTGAAGGATTCGTTTCTACTTATTCAGATACCGTTCCAGCACCTGGTCGTTGAACTCTCCACTGATAAAATCGCCATTAACAATACGGGTAGGTGTTCCCATAACAGGGACCTTATTACCGACAGCCATATCCTCCATGACCCTTTTTCTCCCTATCCCCTTTTCCATCGCCGTCTGAAAAACTCTCACATCAAAACCTCTCTCCTTCAGAATCTCTTCAACCTTTTTGATGACAACGCTCACATCTTCCCTGATAATCATCTGACCTTCGGGAGAGAAGAAAAAATCGTGGATCATCCAGAAGGCTTCATCGCTCAGACTCTGGGCTGAGGCAGCAATCTCAGAGAGTTCAAAAGATCCCTGAAGGGATTTAAGGGGAAAGTGTTTAAAGACATATCGGATCATCTGGGGATGCCTTTCCAGCACCTTCTCCATCTTCGCCCATGAGAGCTGGCAGTGGGAACACCGGAAATTTGAGAATTCGACGACCGTAACCTTTGCTCCCGGATTCCCCCGGATGGCGGATTTTTCGATCTCAAATTGACCCATATCAAATTTCCGGGGTCTTGCCTCTCCCGCCTCCTTGACGGCCACATTCTCACCCTTGATGATGATGGCCCCAAGGATGACCTTTTCACCGGCCTCATCCACATAGACGATGACAGGCATCTCCCTGTCCGGAGTTAGAACCAGTATCTTAACGGAGTAGAAACCTGCGAGGGGGCTCTTCTTCTTCTCGACAAACCTGACTTCCATCTCCTTCGGGATGCGCATATGAGCGCGTGCAGTTTCGATAGCGATCCGGACGATCTTATCCTCCTGGGCAAAACCTAACCGGGAGAAGATGAAGGTGAAGCAGGATAGGATGATGAGCATTAAGATGATTTTTTTCAAAAGTTTTTTCTCCTAAGTCCGAAAAGAAGTATCACGCCTTTCTCTTGCTATACCTCTCTTTCGCTTCCCGAACAACAGAGATAGGTTTGGGCTTTAGAAATCCATCCATAGAAATCGCAATACCCGGAAACTTTTCCTGCAGTTCTCGGTCCTCGGTCACACATGGGATTCCCATCTCCAGGGCTAACGCAATAAACTGCCCATCATAGGCGGTGATTCCATATTGTGCAACAAGATCGATCACTTTGGACGCAGAAGGTTCACATTCGTTCTCAACCAGGATCTTCGAAACCTTTTCCCAAATATCCAAAGCTTGTTCCGGCTTGATTTGTTTCGCTCTGATCGCGGTGGCCAGGATGTTCTGTAACTCGTATCGCCATAGGACAGGCATAATCCATACGGGATCCTTTTCCTCAACCTGCTCGGCCTTAGAGGTCAGAGAGCTTGTCAGGTTTCGCGCCGCGACGATGTTCGAGTCCACAACAATCATAGACGACCTTCGCGTTTGGCTTGATCGATAAATTCCGCCGTCAAGACTGTCCGGGTCTGCACCGGAGACGGAAACCTCACCGGATGAAAACGCCGCATCCTCTCCTCAAAAATCACAATCGCCTGTTGAGTCATGGAACGACGGTTTCTTTCCGCTTCATGCTTTAACCACTCATGGACTTCACGGGGCACATCTTTTATCAACAAAGCGGGCATAACATACCTCCGATACCTTTTTGGTATAATAATACTATCATCCCATTGATATGTCAAACCACTCGATATTCTTGTCCAATCTGTCAAGTTTCAAGCTCATGTTCCCTTCCATACACCCACCACTCAATCACAATATTTCAAGCCCGCAGCCCTTTTTACGAAATCCGAATTCGTTATTCAATTTCCTTCCGTAGTTTTCGGATGGTCTCTTTATAATTTTCTGTCTTGAAGATTCCTGTTCCAAGCACAAAGATGTCTCCGCCCGCCCTGGAAACCTCTCCGATATTCTCCAGTTTGATGCCTCCGTCCACCTCTATCTCTACGGAATAGCGATTCCTGTCGATAGCCTTTCTCAACTGTTCGACCTTTTTTAGAACGGTCGGGATAAAGGCCTGCCCTCCGAACCCCGGATTGACGGACATCAGAAGGACAAGGTCAATCTCCTCGAGAACAGGATAGAGCTTCTTCAGAGGGGTCGCAGGATTGAGCACCACCCCTGGCCTCACATTCAACTGACGAATCTTTCTCACAATCTGCCTCAGGTTGCGACAAACTTCGGCATGAATCGTGATCCAGGTGGACCCAGCCTGAGCAAACGCTTCGATATATCGCTCGGGTTCTTCGATCATCAGGTGGACATCCAGGGGAAGAGAGGTCAGTTTCCTCAAACCGGTCACCACCAGAGGCCCGATGGTAATATTGGGGACAAAATGTCCATCCATCACATCGACATGGATCAAATCGGCTCCTGCCTTTTCAACTGCCCTTACCTCTTCACCGAGTCGGCTGAAATCGGCAGATAGAATCGAAGGCGCTATCTTCTTCATATTGGCCCCTCGGATTTTCGTCGGCAATAAATGCCGACGCTACATTTTTTTAACAACTTGGCTGTTTGCGCAATCATAATCGAGTCAAAAGGTTAATTCAATTAAATTCTCCCCGCATCTTCTCAGTTATAGAGATAGAAAAGGGTTGGGAGGTTCTTCTGGAAAAACCTTGAAGCGAAACTTCTATCCGTTGAACTGCGTAGGTTCGCTTCCAAAAATCACAATGCAAAGGGCAGGACGGCCGATTGGCATGATCTCTATGACCGCTTTACAAGGTTTTGGAGGGAGAACCTTCCGACCCTTTCGGGTCAAGTAACCCCCCATAACCGAGGCATTACACATCTTCCTATCTCCCCATCTCCCTAATCTTTTTTAATCAGCCTTGCGACAAAGAAACCATCCATCTGGTTCTTGGGGGGAAAGGTTTTGAGGTATCCGTCATTGATGAAGGGATGGCACTCCTCCGGTAGAACACCGTAAATAGACTCCTGCCGAAATTCGGAGTGTCCCTTTAGGAAATTTTCCACCACCCCTTCGTTCTCCTCGCGGAAGACCGTGCAGGTGCTATAGACGAGAACGCCTCCGCTTTTCACAAACCCTGAGAGATTCTCCAAAATGGCCCCCTGGAGTTCGCTCAACCTCCTTATATCCCCCTCTCCCTTTCTCCACTTCAAATCCGGGTTCTTCCGGAGCGTTCCAAAGCCGGAACAGGGGACATCTGCGAGGACGCGATCAAATGTCACTCCCTCTAAAACGGGAAGAGGTTGGGTTGCGTTTCCCTTCAATGTTTTCACAATCTCTATCCCCAATCTTTGGCACATCTCTTCGACGAAGACCAACTTATCTCGTGTGAGGTCCAGGGCATAAACCTCTCCCTTATTCTCCATCCTTTGAGCAATGTGTGTTGTCTTTCCTCCGGGCGAGGCGCAAGCATCCAGTATTCTCTCTCCCGTTTTTGGATCCAGAACGGATGTGACCAGTTGTGAAGCCTCATCCTGAATGATGAAAAGACCTTCGCTAAGAAAGGGCAATTCAGAGACGGGTGGAGGATCATTCAGTAGAATTCCTTCCGGCGAAAAAGAGGTTGGAATCGCCTTCAATCCCTTCTTCCCCAGCTTCCCAATCAGTTCCTTCCTGCTCAGCTTCAAGGTATTCGTCCGGAGTGTGAGCGGAGAAATCGTGTTATTGAATACACAGGCGTTCAATGTCTCTTCAATTCCCATCTCTTCGATCCACCGCCGGACCAACCAGAGGGAGTGAGAGCGGACGACTGAGAGATGAAGGGCCGGGTCATGCTCTATCTCCGGACAGGGGATTTCTTCCTTTTTGCGGAGAAAGGAGCGGAGGATGGCATTGACAAAGCCACCTCCCCCTGAACCTCGATGCCTTTTGGCTAACTCGACCGATTCATTCACTGCGGCCGAAGCCGGGGTCCTGGTCAGGAACTCGATCTGGTAGAGTCCGAGGCGGAGGATGTTGAGCGTTTCCGGTTCGATCTTTTCGAGTGGAATCTTTGAGAGATGACGGATGGACCAGTCGAGTTTCTCCCTCCATCGGAGGACTCCATAGGTTAACTCTGTGAGAAAACCTCGATCGAGAGAAGTGAGGTGCCTGTATCTTTTGAAGGAATCGCTTAAGAGGCGATCGGGATGGCCATCCGCTTTTTCCAGTTGATTCAGAATTTCAAGACAGATCGCCCTCGGGGTCTTCTTTCTCAAAACCTTCCTGTTCTCGCCATCTCCTCAAGCCTGGCGATCCGTTCTCCGATGGGAGGATGGGTGCTAAACAGGGAGAGAACTCCTCCCCCGCTTAATGGATTGACGATGAACATATGGGCAGTCGATGGATTGGCCTCCATCGGAATCCGGTGGGCTGCCATGTCTAATTTGCCAAGGGCCTTTGAAAGCGAGAGGGGATGGCTGAGGTGTGCTCCTCCTTCGTCGGCCAGATACTCCCTTGACCGTGAAATCGCCATCTGGATGAGCATGGCTGCGATCGAGGCAATCATCGTGAAGACGATGACGAAGAGGATGTTTCCTCCACCGCCGCCTCCTTCTTCATCACTGGATCGTCCCCCGCCGAAGATCGCTCCCCAGCGCGACATGGAAGCAAGCATGCTTATCGCGCCGGCAAGGGTTGCCGCAATTGTGCTGATGAGGATGTCCCGGTGCTTGATGTGGGAGAGTTCATGGCCGATAACCCCTGTCAACTCGTCCTTCGACAGGATTTTCATTATACCGGTCGTCACTGCCACAGCGGCATGTTCGGGGTTTCTTCCTGTGGCAAAAGCATTGGGCGTTTCATTGTCCATGATATAGACCTTGGGCATCGGCATGGAGGCCTTGCTCGTCAATTCTGCAGCGATCCGGTGAAGTTCAGGAGCCTCTGCCTGGGAAACCTCCTTCGCTCCATACATCTTGAGCACGATCTTATCGCTGAACCAGTAGGCGAAGAAATTCATCAAGGCGGCAAATATAAAGGCATAAACCGCCCCGGTCTTCCCTCCTATGGCAGAACCCACAATAATGAAAAGACCGGTTAATACCAGCATTAAAAGGAATGTCTTAAAATAGTTCATCTCTTATGAACCTCCCATTGTCTACAAAGTATAATCACCTCAAAAATGATTGTCAAATCATCCCGGGAGAGAGGGAAGCATCTCCAATTTCGTGATGGCAAAATGGACTCCAGAGGGGCAGGCGGACCTGCCTACCGGCAGGCAGGCCAGACTCCGAAATCTTTAGGATTGATTTTAATGGGTGCGGATCATTAGACGTTTAAGGGAAATGTTCGTCGTCAATGAAAATGAGGTTTTTGTTTGTCTTGGAGCGTCTGGAGTCAATCCTTAAGTGGTGCCGCCCTGAATCTTTCTCCGCTGGCCCGCCTACCCTTCTGGATTTGGAATTCCCATGGATTTCTATCACGGGGAAAAAGATGCTTACGATAGAGATCTGGGTTCGAGGAAATCCAGAAGCGCCTTCTTCACCTTTTGAATATCAGCTTTGGTGTTGATGCAGGGACCGAATGGCCTTTCGTTGAGAATGCCGATCACAGGGATGGGATAGGTATCCTGGATGCCGCTCGTCAAATCGAGTTCGCAGGCCACCGCCACAATGGCTTCGGGTCTGTTTTCTACGATGATTCTCCTCGCCAGCGTCCCTCCGGTTGCCACCGCGATCTTCACCTGGTATTGGTCCGCCAGTTCGATCAGGTCCTTGATCTCACACTTCCCGCATCCTTCGCAGTTCTTGATATTTCCGGTGATCTTGATCTGGCAGTCAAAATCCTGGATGCAATGCGGAAGCAGAAGAAGGAGTCGACCGGGCCTTATCCGGTGATGGTTCGATCGGACGAGATGGTTGTTGAGCTCAATGAAGGACTGCTTAACCTTCTCCTTCGACACCCCTACGACTTTTCCCATCAGGATCATGAATGGGAAGAGAACCTTTGCCACGATTCCTCTCAGTCTCTGGGAGAAGAGGATGTCTTTGCCCCGGAGGACGGTGAAGATAAGGAGAAGCCCACCGGAGAACATAAAGAAAACGAAGATGGCAAGGATGAGGCTGTAGAGGAAGGGTAAAGAAGAATGGATATTCTTCAGCCCTACCAACGGAACATACCAGAGGAGAAAGGTGAAAAAAGAGAGAATCAGACAGGTCAGGACCAGCAGTCCGATGAAGATTCTTTTTTTAGGCGTAGGTTCCAAGTTTACCTCTTTAGTTCGGAATTATTAGTCTGATAGTCCTATAGTCGGATAGTCTGATAGTCTTAAACTATTCGACTAACAGACTAATCGACTATGTGACCAATGACTCTGAACTCTGAACTACGAACTAAAAACTGTACCTATAGGGAGGCGATGTCCGGAGAGGAAATCCCGGACACTCATCCTTCTCTTTCCCTCCGGTTGAACTTCTCTGATCAGGATGGAACCATCGCCGGTTTCGACCTCAATAAAATCCGACCCCACCCAGATGACCGAGCCTGCCTCGGCACTTGATATTCCTTTTCGAACTTCTACTCTATAGATCTTAAGCAGACCATTCTCCCATCCGGTAAAAGCCCCCGGCCAGGAATTGAATGCCCGGACCTTGAGATCGATCTCTTCTGCCGGCCTTTTCCAATCGATCCGGCCATCCTCCTTCTTCAGGGGAGGAGCATAGGTCGCCTTGGAATGGTCCTGTGACAGAGGGGAGAGAGTGGTTGCCTTCATCTTTTTCACTGTCTCCATCAGCAATCGACCACCCAGAGTAGATAACTTTCCCTGAAGGGTCTCTCCGGTATCCTCCTTCTCTATCGGGATCTCGGCCTGCATCAGGATATCTCCGGTATCCATGCCCTCATCCATCAGCATCGTGGTGATCCCGGTTTTCTCCTCTCCTCTAAGGATGGCCCAGGCGATGGGAGCCGCCCCTCGATACCTGGGCAGAAGCGAGGCATGGATATTGACCGCACCGAATTTGGGAATCTCCAGGAGGGGCTTGGGCAAGATCTGACCGAATGCAACCACAACAAAGAGGTCAGACCCAAGGCCTTTGATCGCTTCCAGAAAGGGGCCTTCCTTCACTTTTTCCGGTTGATGCGGAGTGATCCCGTATTTGAGCGAAAGTTCTTTAACCGGAGAAGGACTTTTCTTTCTCCCCCTTCCCCTCTCCCGATCCGGCTGTGTAACCACTCCTACAACTTCATCCTGCCCTTCAAAGAGGTTTTGAAGAACAGGAAGGGCAAAGGCTGGAGTTCCAAAGAATACAATGCGCCAGGAAGATGCCATCACCCGTCTTCTTTCTTTCGTCTCTCCTTCTTCAACTTGTTCCGGTAGATCTCCCTCTTGAGCCGGCTGATTCGATCAAGGATGAGCACTCCGTTGACGTGATCGATTTCATGCTGAATGGCAATGGCCAGTATCCCCTCTGCTGAGATCTCGATCTCCTTTCCCGCCGGAGAAAACCCTCTGACCAGAACCTTTTCCTTTCTCTTCAATTTTTCCAAACAATCGGGAACGCTCAGACATCCCTCTTCATGTTCGATCTCACCCTCTTCGAAGATGACTTCGGGATTGACCATCGCGAAGAACTCCTTTTCAGGATCGATGGGGCTGACATCGACGACGATGACCCTCTGGGAAACGCCAACCTGGCACGCGGCCAGTCCGATCCCATTCGCCTGATACATCGTCTCTGTCATATCCCGAATCAACTTTTTCACCTCCCCATCGATCCGGTCTACTTTCTCACATCGTTTCTTCAAAAGGGGATGGGGATATTTCAGGATCTCTAAAACAGCCACCTTCTCTACTTCCTCCGCTCTCTTTTTAAATAAAATAACATAAAAAGGGAGGCAATTGCTAAAAAGATTCCTATTCCCTGAGAAGTGGAGAGAATCCCTCCGAAGAGAAACCCTCTCGGGTCATCTCTCAGAAATTCAATCAAGAAACGGATGGCTGAGTAGAGAAGGAGAAAGAGCCAGAAGATCTGACCTTCGAAGGCCTTTCTTTTCCTCTTCCAGTTGAGAAAAAAGAAGATGGCAAGG
>Ga0315277_10006226_pt1 | contig 15685 bp, 14 predicted proteins | sample YL17G05_15_MG_FD_203695 | JGI IMG/M metagenome (GOLD analysis project Ga0315277, IMG submission 203695) | Sediment microbial communities from Yellowstone Lake, YNP, Wyoming, USA - YL17G05_15 | ecosystem: Environmental > Aquatic > Freshwater > Lake > Sediment | place: USA: Wyoming | collected...
GCCTGGTCGCTGGTGGCCTGGGTGGGCCTGGTGGGGTTGAGCCTGCTGGGGACGCGAAGGGTAACGCTGAGGCCAGGGAAGCTGCAATTGGCGCTGGAGATGATGGTGGGCGCGATACGGGGGATGGTGGTGGGGGTGATGGGGCCGCGGGGAGTGGAGTTCGTGCCATTCATCGGAGCGCTGTTCGTCTACATCGCCACGATGAACCTGCTGGGGCTGGCGCCGGGGGCGATGTCGGGCACCGCCAACCTGAGCATCACCGCGGGCCTGGCGGTGGTGGTATTCTGTGTGGTCCACTACGTGGGATTCCGCAGGCACGGCCTGGGGTATCTGGGGCACTTCGTGGAGGGGGTGCCGAAGCGGCTGATCTACCTCCCGCTGCTGGCGCTGATCTTCGTGGTTCACCTGGTGAGCGAGGTGGTGCGGCCGGTGACGCTGGCGCTGCGTCTGTTCGGGAACATGTTCGCGGGGGAGACGGTGATTCTGATCCTGATCGCGCTGGTGGCCCCGTTCTATCTGCGGACGCACATTCCGCTGCCGCTGCAGTTGCCGAATATGGTGTTGGAGGTGCTGATCGCGGTGGTGCAGGCGATGGTGTTCTCGATGCTGGCGACGGTTTACCTGGCAGGGGTGGTGGGAGCCGAGGAAGGGGAAAGGGCATAGACCTGTTGCGGGGAGTTGGAGACGAGGCAGAAAGGAGACGGTGATGCTTTATCTCTTTGGGCTGGCGCTGGCGACTGGGCTGGCAGTGGCGATCGCGGCGTTCGCGGGGAGCCTTAGTCAGGGGCGAGTGGCCTCCGCCGCGCTGGAGGCGGCGGCGAGGCAGCCGGAGGCCGGAGGGAGGCTGCTTACGTTCCTGATCCTGGGGCTGGCGCTGATCGAGTCGCTCACCATCTACGCGTTGGTGGTGAGCATCATCCTGTCACGGAAGCTGCCGGACACGGCGGCGGTGCTGCAGGTGCTGCCCAAGCTCGGCGGCCACTAGCCAAGCCGCTGTGGACGCGTAGAGGCGATGGGAGAGACCGCGGATCCGCTGGCGATTGACCCGACCGTGCTGGTGCTGCAGGTAGTAGCCTTTGTCATCTTGTTCCTGCTGCTGAGGCGCTATCTGTTCCGGCCCCTGCTGGCGATGATGGCCCAGCGGGAAGAGGAGATCGCGCGCGCCCTGGACGACGGGGAGCGGGCGAGGCAAGAGCTGGCGCGGATTGGGGAGGAGGAGGCGAAGGCGCTGGCCTTGGCGCGGGAGGAGGGCCGCGAGCTGGTGCGCCAGTCGGTGCAGGAGGCGGAGGAAACCAGGCAGCGGATGCTGGCGGAGGCGCGGCAGGAGGCGCAGCGGGTGCGCCAGCGGGCGCAGGAGGCAATCGCGCTGGAGCGGGAGGCGGCGGAGCTGGAGCTGCGCCAGCAAGTGGTGGACCTGGCGCTGCTGGCGGCGAGCCGGGCGGTGCTGGGCCGGCTTGACGCGCAGGAGCACCGGCAGGTGGTGGACGATTTCATCAGCGACCTGGAGCGGAGGTGATGAGGGAGCGGGCGGTGGCGGCGCGGTATGCGGAAGGGGTGTTCGCCGCGGCGCAGGCGCCAGGCGAGGTGGAGGCGCTGCGCCGGGAGATCGGGGAGCTGGTGCGACTGGCTTCGGCCACGCCTGCCCTGGGCTCGCTGCTGGAGCGGCCGGACCTGGATGCGGAGCAGAAGATGGCGGCTCTCCAGGCGGCGCTGGGGGGACAGGTGACGCAGACGGTGATGGGACTGCTGAATACCCTGGTGAGACATCGGCGGGGGAATCAGCTGGAAGTGGTGGCGGAGGCGTTCGACCGGCTGGCGGATGAGGCGGCGGGAGTGGTACACGCCGCGGTGCGGGTGGCGGTTCCGCTCACGGGGGAGCAGCGGGCGCGGCTGACGGCGGCGTTGGGCCGGCTGACCGGAGGCACGGTGACGCTGGAGGAGCGCATTGATCCCGGGGTGCTGGCGGGGGCGAGCGTGCAGGTGCGGGATCGGCTGATTGATGGCACGGCGGCGGGGCGGCTGGAGCAGCTGAGGCAGGCGCTGATGCGCACGGAAGGACGGGCGCGGTGAGGATCAGACCAGATGAAGTGAGCGCGGTGCTCCGGGAGCAGATCGAGAAGTTCGGGGCAGAAGCGCCGATGACAGGAGTGGGGCGGGTGCTGCAGGTGGGGGATGGGGTGGCCCGGGTGTACGGTCTGTGGGAGGCGATGATGGGGGAGATGATCGAGTTCCCGGGCGGCGTGTACGGGGTGGCGCACAACCTGGAGGAGGACAACGTCGGCTGCATTCTGCTGGGGCGGGACACGGATATCAAAGAGGGGGAGGTGGTGAGGACCACGGGACGGATCGTGGAGGTGCCGGTGGGGGAGGCGCTGCTGGGGCGGGTGGTGAACGCGCTGGGGCACCCGGTGGATGGGCGGGGGGCGATCCCGGCGCGGGAGAGGCGGGAGATCGAGACGCGGGCGCCGAGCGTGGTGCAGAGGCAGCCGGTGAAGGAGCCGCTGCAGACGGGCCTGAAGGCGATTGACGCGATGACCCCGATCGGGCGGGGGCAGAGAGAGCTGATCATCGGCGACCGGCAGACGGGGAAGACGGCGCTGGCGGTGGACACCATCATCAACCAGAGGGGGGAAAACGTCCACTGCGTGTATGTGGCGATCGGGCAGAAGTTGTCCACGGTGGCGCGGATCGCGCAGGTGCTGGCCCAGCATGAGGCGATGGCCTACACCACCATCGTCGCCGCCACCGCGGACGAGCCGGCGCCGCTGCAGTACATCGCCCCCTACGCGGGGTGCTCGATGGGCGAGTACTACCGGGACCAGGGGAAGCATGCGCTGGTGATCTACGATGACCTGACCAAGCATGCGCAGGCGTACCGGCAGATCTCGCTGCTGCTGCGGCGGCCGCCGGGGAGAGAGGCGTTCCCGGGGGACATCTTCTACCTCCATGCGCACCTGCTGGAGAGGGCGGCGAAGCTGAGCGATGAGCTGGGGGGCGGGTCGCTGACGGCACTACCGATTGTGGAGACTCAGGAGAACGACTACTCCGCCTACATTCCGACGAACATCATCTCCATCACCGATGGCCAGATCTACCTGGAGCGCGACCTGTTCTTCGCCGGGATCCGGCCGGCAGTGAACGTGGGGATCTCGGTATCCCGGGTGGGTGGCGATGCGCAGATCGCGGCGATGAAGCAGGTGGCGGGGATGCTGCGGCTCGACCTGGCTTACTATCAGGAGCTGCAGGCGTTCGCTCAGTTTGCGACGGAGCTGGACAAGACCACCCGTGCGCAACTGGCGCGGGGGGAGCGGATGGTGGAGCTGCTGAAGCAGCCGCAGTATGCCCCGATGCCGGCGGCGGAGGAGGTGGTGGTGGTGTACGCCGGGACGCAGGGGTTCACCGACGAGCTGCCGCCGGCGCAGGTGGGTGACTTCGCGACCCATGCGCTCACCTTCGTGCGGGAACGCCACCCGCGGGTGCTGCAGGCGATTCGGGATACGGGGAAGCTGTCGCCGGAGACAGAGGCGGAGCTGAGGGGGGCGCTGCAGGATGCGCTTGCTCGGTTCAAGGCGGAGCGGTCCGCGTCTTCGGAAAGGGCGGGGGCCGGGTGATCTCGGCGAAGGATGCGAAGAACAAGATCCGCACCGTGCGGAGCATTGACCAGATCTGCCGGGCGATGAAGACGGTGGCATCCATCCGGCTGCGGAGGGCGGAGCAGCGCCTGGCGACGGCGAGGCTGTACCAGCGCGGGATAGCCGGGGTGGTGGAGCGAGTGACAGCGATGAGCCAGGAGCACCCGTTCTTGCAGGCGCGGCCTGGGAGGCGGATCGGCCTGGTGCTGGTGACCAGCGACCGGGGGCTGTGCGGCGGGTACAACGCCAACGCGGTGAGGCGGGCGCTGCAGGTGGGCGGCCCGGAACGGGCGGCGGTGGTGGCGGTGGGGCGTAAGGGGCAGCTGCAGATGGCGCGGCGCGGGTACCAGATCGTGGATCGCCTGGCCCCGCTGGGCGGGGAGCCCGACCGGAGCGCGGTGGCGCGGCTGGCGGACCGGATCGGGGAGCTGTACGTGAAGGAGCAGGTGGACGAGGTGGTGGCGGTGTACGCGCGGTTCCTTGGCGGGACGCGTGCGGAGATGAGGGCTGACAGGTTACTGCCCATCGCCCCGGAGGAAGGGGTGGCGCCGGACATCATCTGCGAGCCGGCGCTGCCGGGTCTGCTGAAGGGAGTGATGGCTCGCTACCTAAGGAGCCAACTGATTCTGATGGTGGAGGAGGCCTCGGCGAGCGAGCACGCGGCCCGGGTGGCGGCGATGACGGCGGCGACGGACAACGCGGAGGAGATGATCCGCACCCTCACCCTGGAGTACAACAAGGCGCGTCAGGCAGGGATCACCAAGGAGCTGACAGAGATCGTCGGCACCAGTGAGGCGACCGCGTGAGCGCCGGGTAGATGGGACGGGCAGGGATGGCGCTAGGCAAGGTTGTGCAAGTGATCGGACCGGTGGTGGATGTTCGCTTCCCGGCGAACGAGCTGCCCAGCATCCAGGAGGCGATCGAGATCCACCTGGACCAGGGAGGCCGCAGTCGGCGACTGGTGCTGGAGGTGGCGCAACACCTGGGCAACGAGACGGTGCGGAGTGTGGCGATGGCGCCAACCGAGGGGTTGGTGCGGGGGATGCCGGCGCAGTCCACGGGCAAGCCGATCATGGTGCCGGTGGGGCCGAAGTGCCTGGGCCGGCTGTTCAATGTATTGGGGGAGCCGATTGACGAGCTGGGGGCGGTGGAGGCGGCGGATCACTATCCCATTCACCGGCCTGCGCCAAGCTTCGAAGACCAAGAGGTGCGGACGGAGGTCTTCGAGACGGGGTTCAAGGTGGTGGATCTGCTGGCGCCCTACCCGCGGGGTGGGAAGGTGGGTATGTTTGGCGGCGCGGGGGTGGGGAAGACGGTGGTGCTGCAGGAGCTGATCCACAACATGGCGACGCAGCACGGCGGGGTATCGGTGTTCGCGGGGGTGGGGGAGCGGACCAGAGAAGGCAACGACCTGTGGCTGAAGATGAAGGAATCGGGGGTGATGGCGCGGACGGCGATGGTGTTCGGGCAGATGAACGAGCCGCCGGGGGCGCGGCTTCGGGTGGGGCTGACCGGGCTTTCGCTGGCTGAGTACTTCCGGGATGTGCAGGGCCAGGACGTGCTGCTGTTCATTGACAACATTTTCCGGTACGTGCAGGCGGGATCGGAGGTGTCGGCGCTGCTGGGGCGGATGCCATCGGCCGTCGGCTACCAACCGACGCTGGCGACGGAGATGGCGGAGCTGCAGGAGCGCATCACCTCCACGAAGCGCGGCTCCATCACCTCCCTGCAGGCGATCTACGTGCCCGCGGACGACATCACCGACCCTGCGCCGGCGGCGGCGATGGCCCACCTGGACGCCACCACGGTGCTGGACCGGCGGATCATGGAGCGAGCGATCTACCCGGCGGTGGACCCGCTGCGCTCCACCTCTCGCATCCTCGATCCGGTGGTGGTGGGAGAGGAGCACTACCGGGTGGCGCGGGCGGTGCAGGAGGTATTGCAGCGGTACAAGGACCTGCAGGACATCATCGCCATCCTGGGGGTGGAGGAGCTGTCGGAGGAGGACCGGATCACCGTGGAGCGGGCGCGGCGCATCGAGCGCTTCCTCTCTCAGCCGTTCTTCGTGGCGGAGACCTTCACCGGGCAGCCCGGCCGGTATGTTCCGCTGAGAGAGACGGTGCGCGGGTTCAAGGAGGTGGTGGAGGGACAGCACGACCACCTGCCTGAGCAGGCCTTCTATATGGTGGGCGGGATAGACGAGGTGGTGAAAAAGGCCGAAGAGCTGGGCAGGGGAAGATAGCGTGCCGCTGGTCTACGACCTGACGATAGTGTCTCCGGACCGGGTGGTTTACCAAGGCCGGGCGCAGAGCGTGGTGGCGCCGGGGGTGGAGGGGCTGTTTGGGGTGCTGGCCCATCACGCTCCCATGGCGGCGGAGCTGGACACCGGGGGGCTGGAGGTGGTGACGGAGGCGGGGGAGCGAGTGGGCTTTGCGGTGTCCGGGGGTGTGCTGGAGGTGAAGTGGGAGGGGGTGATGGTTCTGGCGGACTCGGCGGAGGCGGCGAGGGAGATTGATGTGGAGCGCGCCCGGGCGGCGCAGGCGCGGGCGGAGGAGAGGCTGCACGCACGGGCGGCTGATGTGGACGTGGTGCGCGCGCAGACGGCGCTGCGGCGGGCGCTGAATCGTCTACGGGTGGCCGGAAGGAGCCAAGGCCGGATATGAACAGAGAACCGGAACCAGCGACACCACTAGGAGCAGTGGCTAGGCCTCCGGCCGCCATGGCGGTCGGCCCGGCCGACCTAGCCACAATGAACGAAGAAGCCTATCGCATCATCGGCGGCCGGCCCCTGCGCGGCGCGGTTCGTCTGTCCGGCAGCAAGAATGGGGCCCTGCCGACTCTTGCGGCGACGCTGCTGGTTGATGGTGAGACGATCCTCGAGAACGTCCCTCGCATCTCCGATGTGCAGACCATGTTGGAGCTGCTGGAGGCGGTGGGGATGCGAGTGGAGATCCGCGGGGACGGCGGGGTGGCGATCACCAACACCGGCATCACCACCCACCGCGCGCCGCGGGAGCTGGTGGGCAAGATGCGCGCCTCGCACTACTTGCTTGGCCCCACGCTGGCGAAGCTGGGCAAGGCGGAATCGGCGCAGACCGGTGGGTGCGCCATCGGCGCGCGGCCGCTCGCGTACATTATGGAGGCGCTCGCGCCGCTCGGGGTGGAATGTCTGGACTGCAACGATCGCGTGGAGGTTTCGACCGCGGGGCTGGTGGGCGGCCGGGTGGTGCTCGACCCGAAGTTTCGCAGCTCCGGCGCCACCTTCACGGTGCTCATGGCCGCGGCCCTGGCGAAGGGGACCACGGTGATCGAGCATGGTTCCTACGAGCCGGATGTGGTGCACTTCTGCGAGTTCCTGAACAGGTGCGGGGCGGACATCGAGGGCATCGGCACCGCCACGCTGACGGTGCGGGGGGTGAAGGAGCTGAGGGGGACGACGCACCGGATCAACTCCGACCGGCTGGAGGCGGGGACGCTGATCTGCGCGGCGGCGGCGACGCGGGGGGAGGCGCTGGTCGGGCCGATCACGCGGGAGGACCTGGCGGAGACGGCCGGCAAGCTGGAGGAGGCGGGGGTGGAGTTGGGCGCGAGCGGCGACGGTCTGCTGGCGCGGTGCGCGGTGCGGCCGCGGGCGGTGGACGTGGTTACCGATCCCTTTCCTGCTTTCTCCACGGACTTGCAGCCGCCGTTCGCGGCGGTGCTGGCGACGGCGGAGGGGAGCAGCACGATTCGGGAGACGGTGTTCGACGATCGCCTTCAGTATGTGGGCGAGCTGGTGAAGATGGGGGCGAGGGCGGAGATGGTGGACTCGCGGTGTGTGGTGATCGAGGGGGTGGAGCGCCTGCGGGGGGCGGAGGTGGAGGGGCGCAACATCCGGGACGGGGCGGCGCTGGTGATCGCGGCGCTGTCGGCGGAAGGGGAGAGCCGGGTGGCCGGGCGGCAGTATCTGGCGCGGGGATATGAGAGGCTGGATGAGAAGCTCCGCGAGTTGGGGGCGGAGATAGGGGCCCAGTGCTCGGCAAGCCTAGAAACGACCTCACCGCAAAGGCGCAAAGGACGCAAAGGGTAATTGTCGTGTCCGCCTGCGGCGGACAGGCACTATCTCTCTGCGTTCTTCGCGACTTTGCGGTGAAGGCCGTTCGTTGTCAAACGAACGACCGCACGGCCGCAGGCTGGGAGCCCATTCGGCAAGCTCAGGACAGGCCTGCGCCACCAACGGCAATCAACCGATCTGCTTCAGATACCGTTCCGCCTGATCCACCGCCACCTGGTACACCGCGCCGTCCGCCTCTTCGCGCTTGGCGACCGTGATGGCTTCGTGCAGCTTCGCCTCGCCTCCGGCCTTGTCCGTTGGGCAGGAGCTCGCCTCCTGCCCTCTCGCGAGCAATCGCCCTTCGAGGATCAGCAGGTCGGCGTCGCGGAGGTGGTAGCCGGTTTCCTTCACCAACTCCTGAGCGCGGGAGAGTGCGGCCTGGGCGGCCTCGATCTGCGGCTGGTCCTCATCCAGCGCGAGGTGCCCTTGCAGCAGGCGGGCGTCGGTTTCGTGGAGGCGGAGGCCGAAGCGGGTGGAGAGGTCCAGCGCTTCCCGGAGGTCGCGGTAGGCATCCTCGGGGGGGCCGAAGTCACGGAGAAAGGAGGCGCGGGCCAGAATGCCTTTGGGCAGGTGGTGTTGCGTTCCGGCCTCGCGCAGGCCTTGGACGGCGAGGTCGAGGTGTCCTCTGGCCTCCGCGCGGAGTCGCAGCGAGTCCGAGGAGCCTGAAGCGGAGAACGTAAGCAGATGGCAGGCACGGCCGAGGCTGAGGTGGTCGTGGGCGATGTGGAGGAGCCAGCGCTCTCCAGCTTCCTGGTACCACTTGAGTGTTTGCCAGGCGCGATTTCTCACGCCGCTTGCGTCCCCGAGGTCCAGCAGCAGATCGCAGTACTGAGCGCCCTGGAGGGAGTAGAGGCGTGGATACTGGGGCTGGCGCTCGCGCTGGATCCGCTCGGCCTTCTCGAAGGCCTGGCGGAGCAGGGCGCCTCTGCGGTGACATCGCGCCACTTGGAGCAGGGCTTGACCGATGTGCCCTTTCTCTGCGACACTTGGCAGGAGGCCCTGATTCATGGCCCCAGCCTACTACCCAGCCGGCTTCGGCAGTGAACTACCGAAGCAACGGAAAGAGAGAAATCTCCTCTCCGGGGAAGGAACAGGTGGTTGATATGGGGAATCCTCGTCAAAGGGGAATCGCATCGGCCATGAACACCTATACACGTGCTATCGTGGTGGTCATCTGGTTTGCGTTCCTCGCCGGGGCGGCTCACGGCCTCTCCTTCGGCGCGCAGCTGAAGGTCCAGGAGGTGACGCTCTATGTGGGCGCGCCGGCCGAGGTCAAGGGCACCCTAGTCTTTGATGGCGGCACGGCTCCCTTCGACCTGCCCAAGGGGCTGGCGCCGGACTCGGTCGAGGCCACCCAAGGTGGTTCCAGCCTCTCCGTATCGGTCAAGCCGATCTATGGTCCCCAGCGTGGGGCGCTCCCGCCGGAGATTCAGCGCTACCAGGGCAGTGTCTCCGGCGCGAAGCCGAGAGTGCCGATTGCCTTGGCCTTCCGGAGCTCGGGGCTGCGTTGGAGCCCGACCTGCACCCTCAAGCTGACCGGCGAGCGGGGCTCGCTGGCGGCGCAGGCCAGCATCAGCAATGACGCGCTGGACCTGGCGGGCGCGGGCCTTCGGCTGATGAGTGGCCGCGTCGGCGGGGAGGTGGGGACGGCCTTCTCCGATGCCGACTGGGAGCAGCAGGAGTGGTGGTTCTGGCGCGAGATGCAGGAGATGGGGGAATCTGCAAGCGCGGCCATCGGCGGCCTGCACCTGGTAACTGAATTGAAGGGCATTGACGTGCCCAAGGGGGGCTCCCGCCAGGTCCCACTCATGGCGGCCGAGGTGACGGTGCGCAACGAATACCGATGGGACACGGGGCGGCGTGAGGGGGGGGAGCCGGCCCGCAGCGAGCGCACCTACGCCGAATATACCTTCCAGAACACCTCCAAGCTGCCCCTGCCGGAGGCGCTGATCACGGTCTCGGAGGCAGGCGCGGTCATCGGCAAAGGATATGTGGCGTGGACTCCCCCGGGAGGAACCGCGCGCGCCAGGGTTTCCAGCGTGCAGGGGCTGGCGGTGCGCCGCACCGAGGAGAGCAAGCCCAATCCCCAGACCTGGGACAGCGAAGTGACTGTGAAGCTGCAGGTGGAGAACAGCCGCGCCGAGCAGGTGGGGGTTCGAGTCACCGAGCACCTGCGATCCGGGTGGGACTATGGCTATGATGATGAAAATGAGAATCGCACCTACGAGTTCAGCCAGCAACCCGAGGAGTGGAAGAAGGAGCTGTTCAGGTGGAGCCTGCCGGTCCCGTCGGGGGGCCGGGCGGAGATCTCCTATTCCTATCGCGAGGGGGTTGACCTCACCTCCCTGCGCTTCCTTCAGATCACGCCGGACGGCTCTCCCCAGGAGCGGCAGTACATTGAGGAGGAGGATCGGGCGGCCGTGCAATTCGTCCGAGACCCCAGTCAGCAGCGGATACGGCGCGTTCAGCCGGACGGCCACATCACCTACCGACTGCCCGTTCCCGCGAACGTGAAGCGAGCCGATCTCATTGTGTCGGGCGCCAATACGCTGCGGATCAGCCTGGCGCCGCAGGTGAACGGCAAACCCGGCGCCTTCAAGGTAGTGGCGGACCTGGTCGCGGTCGCGGGGCGCCCGGTATATGACGCCCTCAACTACAGCAGTTTCACGTTCGACCTGACGCCCTTCCTGGGCGAGAACCGCGTCGCCTATGTGCTGCTGGACAATCCCTCCGGTGGGGAGGCTTTCTTCGCCTGGGTTGAGGCCTATCGGGTGCCGGAGGGATTCCTCTCTCGCGGCCAGGAGTACGCCGTCGGAGAGGCCGGCGCGTCCGTTGTGGCGGCCGCTCCGCGCCGGGTCCTTTTCTCCTTTACTCCCGGGACCCCGGCCGAAGACGCGTGCATCTTCCTCAATCGCGGCACCAGCCTGGTGAGCGAGGCCCAGGCGCGTGTCGCCTACCTTACCGAGAAGATGGTATACGCCTTCACTATCCCCTCGGACGTGAGTGCAGCGGACTGCATCGTGGATGCCTGGAACGGGTTCGTTGTGGCAGTGGCCCGCGACGCGGGAGGCCAGCCGAGCGAGTTCCACGAAGAGATAAACGGGCTCACGCTGTTCGGGCGACAGAACTACGAACAACGGTGGTCGCGCCCGCGGTACGCGCTGGACCTGACGCCGTACCTGAAGGACAACCCGTCGCGCACCATCTACGTCGCGATCTACACGGCCGACCAGACCACCGGCTGGGGAGGGTCGGCCTGGAGCAAGATCGAGGTGGCCGCGCTTGACGACGCGGAGCAGGCGCGCCTGGCCCGTATTCGGCGCCAGGTGGACGACCTGGTGAAAGAGGAGCGCGCCCGCTGCCTGCTCAACATTCGGACAAATGACAGGGGCGCCGACAGGCCTTACTTGTACGAGGACCGCGGCTCAGAGATGGTGCCCTTGGGCCGGGTGGTGAACGGCGAGGCCGAGGTCACCTATCGTTTCCCCATGGAGGCCGAGTATCGCGGCGCCTTGCTGCAAGTGTGGCTGCTAGGCGACTCGCTCGTGAGCTACGCCGCCGATGACCAGGGCAAGCCGGGGAAGTTCACCGACGTCTTTCGCGCCCGGGACAAGTTCGAGCAGGATGCCATCGAGACCTACACCAATATAGGGCACGCCGAGATCGAGATCACCAAACCGATGCTCGACTCCGGCGCGGTCTACGTGAGGATCCGGGACGGTGCTCCGGACAAGCCCGGGGCGGTCCAGATCCACACCCTGAGCATCATGCGCCCGTAGGTTCGCAGGCCCGCGCTAGGTGGCGCAACCAGCATGCGGCCGTTCCGTTTGGATTGAGCTCCCCAACGAGGCCGAAGGAAGCCAACAACAAGACAGCGTCGGTGAAGCCAAGCTCAGTACCGGGGACTAGTTCGTAGGGCAGGAGCGGGTCTCCTGCCCCATATAGCTTACGCCATCTTGATATCCAAGCAATCGCCTTCATGAATCCCGTGCGCCGACGCGGGTTGGAGGCGGCCTTTATGTCCACCCCTCCCCAAAACATCCAATCCGGCCATATGGTCATTCTTCGGCCAATGGACGGACACGCACACACTTCGGCCAACCGGCGGCCATTTCCTGGGCCTCCTCAGGTGGCTTCACGACGAACGGACATGTCCGGACAATTCCCCATCTGGCCCCGAATTGGCTATTGTCCCACTCCTGTGAGAGTGCAAACTGCCCGCCTCCCGGCCGCGCCCCAGGCCCCGGTGCCGGCCGACTTTGGCAGGTCGCCGCGGGGGGCACGCGGGCGCTCAGAGCCGCTTCACCCGCTCCTCCTGGAAGGCGGCGCGGAGGGCATCCATTGCTTGCTGGGCAAGCGCATCCACGGTGGCCTTGTGGAAGGCGGCGTCGTCGGGGGTGATGGTGAGGAGGGTGTCGCCGCGGGCGGTGAAGGAGATCACGTCGCCCTTGCGAGAGGTGCCGATTTCCATGAGCTGAAGGTCGGCGAGCAGGAGCGGGTTCAGAGTGTCGGCGCTGCGCTGGGCGCGCGCCTGGGGAGAGGCGCCCTCCCATTCCACGGCCGGCTGAGCGACCACGTGGTCGCCAACCCGGAGTTCGCCTATCTCCTTGCCATCCTTGGTGACGGTGGCGGCGGTGGCGGCGATGGACTTGATCACCCGGCGCCGCTCGACGGGGATGCCGAGGGAGTCCAGCTCGTGGATCACCGCCTCCACGCGGGCCTCCGGGTCGGGGTGAGTCTGGAGGACACCGAGCTCTTGCTTGGGGCCGGACGCCTCCATGCGGGAGAGGCCCTCCACCACGGTGAGGACGGCCACGGGATTGTAGTGTTTGCCGGCATGAAGGTATCGCACCGCGGCGAGGTCGGCCTCCGACTCCGCCTCCCGGCCATAGTGGTTGATGGCGTCCTGCACCACCAGACTTCCCACCGCCGCTATCTGCATCGGGTCAACGGAGTTGGAGTTGACGAGGATGGAGGCGATGATGAGGGGCGCCAGGATGTCGCTGTAGCGCTTGTCCTTGCTCATCAGCTTGCGGGCGTGGTTGAGGCAGACGTGGGCGATTTCGTGGGCGGCGACGGCGGCGAGCTCGTCGTCTGATTCCACCGCCTCCAGCAAGCCCTGAGTGAAGTAGAGATAGCCGCCGGGGAGGGAGAGGGCGTTGACCTGGGGGATGCCGATGACCTTCACCTGGTAGGCCTGATGGGGCTTCTCTGTGAAGGGGCGGATCTGGTCAATGACCGCCATGATGCGGGGGAGGTCGGGCGGGTCCTTGAGGATCTTGTCGCCGTACTGCTTCTCCAGCTCGGCGGCGGCGGACTTGCCTATCTCGGCGTCGGCCTTCTCGTCGGGGGTCAGCTCCGGCTGAGGGGGCGGTGGCTGCGCGGCGGGTGCGGGGGGTGTCGAGGAAGCGGGGGCGGGCGCGCCGGACTCGCCCCAGGCGCGCGGCAGAGGTGAGAGCAGCAGCAGTATGACGAGCGTGCGCAGGATCGCCACGGACCAGTCTCCGGGACAAGTATACCACTTAGACAAGCGAGCGGCACGTGAGTTCCGGTCCAGGCCAGGGAGGGATGCACGGGCGGTGGCTTGGGCGTGACAGCAGATGGGGTCTACGGGGTTGGTCCATTTGTGCCCACGGGGGGCACAGGAATAGTGGTATATACCGTCCATAAGGCACAACGAGGGAGTGCCGCCGGCCCTGAGGATGGGTACTATGATACTGAGTTGCTGGGGTTCCGGAAAGGAACTTCACGGTGAACTGGAGACACCGCGAGCTGCAGGGACAGCCGGGAGATGCCCGACAAGGTTACCAGGCAATGATTGACTACATAAAGGACCAGGTTGGGGAAGGGCACGAATACGTGAACGGCCTGGTGCGGGTGGTGCTGTCAGAGCGAGGCTGTTACTACGAATTCCGCGACATGCCGGAGGAGTTCTCGGGGGCGGTCGGATCCGGGTTCCGCTACGAGTTCATGGGCACAAAATCCGCGCTTCAGCTCCTTCAGCAGGTTCACGAGCTGGCACTGAGCCCGGAGACGCCGGACACCCAGGAGATCAGCCTGATGGTGATCTACGGGTGGGACGGGCTGTTTCGGCGGGAGGACACCTTCATCTACCACTGGCTGCGCAACGGAGCGGATGAGGAGGGCCCGATCATGGTGGGGGCCTTCCGGCCGACGGTGGTGCCGCTGTTCTTCAAGCTGAAGGTTGACAGCCCCCTCGCCGAGCCACTGATCGGCACCCGCAAGGGCGTGCTGTTCTTCGTCGCCAACCTGAGCGACCAACACCTGGTGGTGCGCATTCCTCACCAGGGGCCCGGGGTCACCGACCTGAGCGAGGCGCAGGGGGCGCGGACAGTCCATTAGGCCTATCACGAATTTGGCGCCGCCGGCCCGATCCGCCTGCCGGGCCGGCGGCGTTGCGTTTGGTAGGGCGGGGATGCCTCTGCGCGCACGGGCAGGGCATCCCCGCCCTACGCCGGCTGGTGCAAGGCGCGCGGTGGCAGGCGGCGAAGAACGGCGCGGGAGGCGTGCCATGTTCCGCGCGTGGGCCGAGAACCGGATGTACCGGAACACGATGCGGCTCGCCGTGCAGGCGCTGCGGGAGGCGGCGAGGACGGCGAACGCGCTGGACAAGCTGCGCCTGCTGGATTCCGCGGAGCAGAAGCTGAGGGACGCGAACTGGCTGCGGCCGGAGGTGGGCAAGGAGGGGCGGGAACTGGGGCTGGAGGAGATCGCCCGGAACCGCCAGGCGACGTTGAGACAGCAGGCGATGCCGGCAGTGGGGAGGTTGCTGGAGGTGGCGGGAAAGGTGGGGCAGGCTGGAAGCCCGCCCTACGACGGTGCGGAGAAAGGGGAGTTGCTGAGAGCGGCGGGGGAGTTGCTCGCGTTCCTGTACTACTACCTGCCGGAGGAGGCGGAGGTTCAGGCGCTCGGGGCGCGGTTCCGGAGCCTGGGAGGAGAGCAGCCTTCCTACCGGCGGACGCCAGCGCTGGCGGATCAGTATCATCGGCCGGAAGGGGGAGTTGGGTGCGGGGCGGTGATCGGGGGGTTGATGGTGGTGGCGGGGTTGTGTGCGTGGGCGTTCGACCTGCTGATGTGAATGGGGAGGCCGAGGCGCTCGGTCATTGACACCGTCCGCGGGGGCATGTTAGCATCGGCCCTGGGGGTGCGCCCGTAGCTCAGGTGGATAGAGCGGCTGCCTTCTAAGCAGCGGGTCGGAGGTTCGAGTCCTCCCGGGCGTGCCACTGCGAGCATGGTGAACGTAGCTCAGGCGGCGCGAGGGCGCGGCGCGGAGGTACGTGTCGTAACAGGATAGACGGTAGCAAGTATGGTGAACGTAGCTCAATGGTAGAGCACCGGACTGTGGATCCGGTGGTTGGGGGTTCAAATCCCCTCGTTCACCCCAAGTCTTGCCTCGGGCGCTTGCCCGCCGTGAGAGGGGCTGGGAAATGGCGAACTCCATGCGGACCCTTTTCGTGATCTACGACAAGACGATGGAGCAAGAGGTGCGCGCCATCATCGAGCGGGAGATGGCGGGGATCCCGCGCTTCACGCGGATTGACAACGTGATCGGGGCGCGCATGGTGGAGAGGGAAGCGGCCACCGGCTACCGTACGGACCGGCGGAACCGGATGATCGTGGCGGTGGCGGAACCGGCCGTCATCGCCCGGATCACGGCGGGGCTGCGGGTGCTGCGGGAGCAGAAGGGCCACGGGCTGCGCGCCTTCGTGGTGCCCCTGGAAGAGGTGATCTGAGGGGGTCAGCTCCGTCAGTCCCCCTCGGCAAGCCGGCGGAGGACGTCCCAGTAGGCGCCGCGGTAGCCCTGCTTGATGGCGTCCACCAGCCGCTGGTTGTCGTTGTAGTTGTAGGACTCGGCGCCGGCTTCGGGGGTGGGGAAGAAGAAGCGCTGATCGCCTGCGACGAGCTGGGAGATGTACCGCTCAGGGGCCTCGCCGAGTTG
>Ga0315277_10006227_pt1 | contig 15684 bp, 11 predicted proteins | sample YL17G05_15_MG_FD_203695 | JGI IMG/M metagenome (GOLD analysis project Ga0315277, IMG submission 203695) | Sediment microbial communities from Yellowstone Lake, YNP, Wyoming, USA - YL17G05_15 | ecosystem: Environmental > Aquatic > Freshwater > Lake > Sediment | place: USA: Wyoming | collected...
TCTGCACCGTTGAAAAGGCCCGTTTCGCTTTCAAGTCTGATGTGAGAAGTCCGAAGTGGGCTTCAGGATCTAGGAATGCACAGCTGTCCGAGTCGCAGAGCTCATAGATACCGATCATGGGCTCCATGCCATACGCCTGCCGCAGGCTTGTCACCACGTTAGCCAGGTCCGCGAAATACTGTGCCTGCCTTTCCTCGCCCCGCAGCCATGTGTTGGTTGCAAACCCGGTTTCCATCACCGCTAATCGCCGTTTGAACCAGACCGAGCCTGGCATGGCCGACTTGATGCATTCAGCGATATGGTACACGTCGCGCCACCGGTTCTGCCGTCCTATGGTCCAGGTCCCAGGGTAATGGTCGAGGCCGACAACAGCGACCGCAGACCCTGACTCCATTAGCAGACCCGTTAAATAACCGCGCCATCCCCAAACGTCCATGCAGATGTTAATCGCAACATCTGCCGCTGGGTACCGCGCCTTGATGAGCGCCGCGCCCGCCTCTACAGCACGAGGAGCTTCAGACCGGGGAAAAAAGCTGTAAACCGGGCTGTTCGGTTCATTCATGAACTGGTAGAACCCACAATATTGGCCCAATTCTGCAACCACATTTTCGACGAATTTCAACCATGCCTCCATGCGAGCGCTCACTGGGCCACGCATTACCGAGCCGGGAGGCGTGGACAACACCACGAGATTTCGGAATCCGTATTCTTGAGCGCGTCCAAGGAAGCTTCGGTACCACGTGAGCGCGTCCGGGTCAACGCGCACCCCATCCGGCATGAAGCAGCACCAGCGAACATCAGTCCGAAGGTAACCCACGTTTAACTCCGTAGCCTTCGCTAGCGTGCGTTCGACCAGTACCGGATTGAATGCCTGATATTCCGGATGATATGTCACGAGGACTGCAGGGTTGGGATGCTTCATCGGCACAGCCGCGGATAGTGAGAGCGAACTCCCTTGCGCGCCACGCATTGCTCGCCCTCGCAAGATGGGATTCACAAGCTTCCGCCGCAAGCTGGCCGCGGCAATGAATCCAGCGACCTGAAGTGCACGAGAGCGCCACAACAGGACGGCGCTAGCAACCACCATGATGATCCAACGAATCATCGCACGCTTGGGAATGGCACAGTTCTCGCCTGCCGGAGCTTTCGCGGCTGTTTTCGTAAAACGAAATCTCACTTTTTCGTGCAGCTTACAGTGCCGCCAGGCTAAGGACCAGAGGAACGATCACGGGATCCACGAGAAAGGAGTCCTCACCTTTGACACACGTTGTTCATGGCGGAATGTGCTCATTGAGCTTTCTCGATACGCCAACCCCTGCCCGGCGCAATGATTTGTACTTCCGGGTTTATGCCTGCTTCCGGCTTGTGTTACCCCATTTCACAATTTTGCGCACGACAAAATGCGCGGCAGGCCGCGCACGAGGAGGGTAAGCAGCCGGTTGCCCAGCCCCGGGATTGCGAGTACGCGTCCGCGCCGCCAGGAAGGCTGTTGCGGCCTTCGGGCGGAATCTCGCCCCCTCGCTGGTAGGGCAACGACAGCCGCGCATTACTTGACCGCCCGCGAAAAACGCTGTTCTCTTTGCGCACAATCGGTATGGGCCCAAAGAAACCCACGTTGGACGATCTGCGTATTGAACGGCGACCTGCAGCGGCCGCCGGCACACGCGTGTGGCTCGCCGCAAGCATTCTCCTCCTGCTTGTGCTCGCGGTGCTGGCGGTTTGGTGGCGCACAAAGCCCCGCGCCATCGAGGTCCGCACGGCGATGGCCCGCGATGTTTCCGGCACAAACGGCGAACGCACCGTTCTGAACGCCTCCGGCTACGTCACCGCGCGCCGGGCGGCGACGGTTTCTTCCAAGGTCACAGGCAAAGTCATCGAAGTGTCGGCCGAGGAAGGAAAGCAAGTGAAAGAGGGCCAGGTCCTCGCGCGGTTGGACGACACGAACGTGAAGGCCAGCCTGCAACTCGCCGAGGCGCAGTTGGATTCGGCGAAGAGCGCGCTGGCGGAAACGCGCGCCCGGCTAAAGCAGGCGGAGCTGGAGCTACAACGCGTCGCGGCGCTGGCCAAAAGCAACATCGCCTCGAAGGCCGATCTCGACCGGGCCGAGGCGGAGGCCAAGGCGCTCCAAGCCCGGCTGGAGCAGCAGCAGAAGGAAATCGTGGTCGCCGAGCGGCAGGTGGCGCTGTGGCAGCAGCAGTTGGAGGACACGATCATCCGCGCCCCGTTCGATGGCATCGTCACGACCAAGAACGCGCAGCCGGGCGAGATGATTTCGCCGGTTTCCGCCGGCGGCGGTTTCACGCGCACCGGCGTTTGCACCATCGTGGACATGACTTCGCTGGAGATCGAAATTGACGTGAGCGAGAGCTACATCAATCGCGTCGAGACCGGCCAGCCGGTCGAGGCGACGCTGGACGCGTATCCGGCCTGGAAGATTCCCTGCAAGGTCATCGCCACGATTCCGAGCGCCGACCGGCAGAAGTCCACCGTCAAAGTGCGCGTCGGGTTCGACCACCTTGACCCGCGCATCCTGCCCGAGATGGGCGTGAAGGTGGGCTTCCGCGAGGCTGCGACACCGGGTGTGGCGAGCGCGAGGACTGTCGTCGTGCCGAAGAATGCCGTCCGGCAACTGGACGGTCACGACATCGTGTGGGCCGTGCAAAACGGGCGGCTGCAACGCCGCGCCGTCACAGTCAGCGGCGCGACTGGCGACGACGCGGAACTCAGCGCGGGCTTGACTGGTGGCGAACGTGTGGTGGTCAACGCGCCGGTCGGATTGGCGGACGGCGCCAGCGTGAAGGAGATGAAACCATGAGCGAACAAACGAAGACCAACGGCGCGTTGGTAGATTTGGACGGCATCGAAAAAATCTTCCACCGCGGCTCGGAGGACATCCACGTGCTCTCGGATTTGCACCTGAAGGTGCAGCCCGGCGAGTTTCTCGCCTTGATGGGGCCGTCCGGCTCCGGTAAGAGCACGCTGCTGAATCTGATTGGCGGGCTGGACCGGCCCACGAAAGGCTCGGTGAGCATCGCCGGCGAGCATGTGAACGAGCTTTCCGACCGCCAGCTTGCCGCCTGGCGCGCGCGGCACATCGGGTTCGTCTTCCAGCTCTACAACCTCATGCCGGTGCTCACGGCGGAGCGTAACGTGGAGTTGCCGCTATTGCTGACGCACTTGTCCAAGGCGGAACGAAGACAGCACGTGGAAACGGCGCTGAGCATCGTCGGCCTCGGGCATCGCACGAAACACTATCCGCGCCAGCTTTCCGGCGGCGAGCAGCAACGCGTCGGCATCGCTCGCGCCATTGTCACCGACCCAACGCTCCTGCTGTGCGACGAACCAACCGGCGATCTGGACCGCAAATCCGGCGACGAGATTCTCGATCTGTTGCAAGCGCTGAACCGCGAGCACGGCAAAACGATCATCATGGTCACGCACGACCCGCACGCCTCCGCCCGCGCCGGTCGAACCATCTATCTCGACAAAGGCCAGCTCAGCAATGAACCGGTGAAATGAAGTTCCTTCACCTCATCTGGAGCAACCTGAAACGGCGCAAGCTGCGCACGCTGCTCACGGTGCTTTCCATCTTCGTCGCGTTTGTGCTTTACGGGCTTTTGTGCACGATCAAGGAGGCGTTCACCGCGGGCGTCACGATGGCGGGCGCGGACCGGCTCGTGGTGCGCCACAAGGTGTCGCTCATCATGACGCTGCCGGAGGCGTATCGCGCCCGCATGGAGCGGATTCCGGGCGTCGCGTCGGCGGTCCATTTCACGTGGTTCAATGGCATCTACAAGAACGAACCGAAGAATTTCTTCGCCTCGTTCCCTGTCTCCGACCTGGAGAAATTTCTGGAGATGTATCCCGAATACACGATGCCGGAAGACCAGAAACAGGCGTTCCACAAGACGCGCATCGGTGCCATTGTGGGTCGCTCGCTGGTCAACCGAAAAGAGTTCGGCTGGAAGATTGGAGACCGCATCCAAATCGCTTCGCCCATCTGGCCGCGCAAGGGCGAAGTGCCGTGGGAGTTCGAGGTGGTCGGCATACTCGACGCCACGAAGAAAACCGCGGACACGTCCGGCTTCTATTTTCGCTACGACTATTTCAACGAAGGCCGCGTTTACGGGGAAGGACTCGTGGGCTGGTATCTCGTTCGCGTGACCGATCCCAACCGGGCCGTGGACGTGGCGAAAGCGATTGACGCCGAGTTCGCCAACTCGCCGTATGAAACAAAGACCGAGCCTGAAGGCGCGTTTGCCCAAGGCTTCGCGCAGCAAATCGGCGACATCGGCACGATCCTCATCGCAATCTTGAGCGCCGTGTTCTTCACGATCCTGCTGGTTGCCGGCAACACGATGGCGCAATCCGTGCGTGAGCGGACGGAGGAATTCGGCGTGCTCAAGGCGATGGGCTTCACGAACGAACTCGCGCTGACGCTGGTGCTGGCGGAGTCGCTCCTGCTCGCCGTGGGTGGTGGACTGACGGGTCTGGGGCTGGCGTGGCTGATCACCGCTCGTGGCAGCCCCGTGCCGGCCATGCTGCCGGTGTTTTACCTGCCGGTGAAATCGGTGGTGATCGGGGTCGGACTCGTCATTGCGCTCGGCGTGATCGCGGGAATTCTGCCGGCGCTCCAAGCCATGCGGCTGCGCATCGCCGACGCGCTGAGGAGGCAGGCGTGATGAAGACCCGAAATCCGAAATACGCTGGTCGGAGCGTGCTGCGGGGCTTCCAGCCCGCAGAACCATATTTCCCCATGCGTTCCTGCCCACATCGTCAAGCCGTGAAGTTTGTTCTTCCGGCGGGACGCCGGAAGCACTTTGTAGCGCTATGTGAACGCGGATGTGCGCCCCTGCGGTCTGTAACCGCCACCCGGGAGCCAACACGGACCTTGGAAGCGCCGGCAGGCACAGTTTTCGAGTTTCGGCATTCGGATTTCCTTCGGACTTCGGCCTTCGGATTTCGGATTTCCCCCTGATCCCATGCTCAACTGGTTTTCCCAAGTCCTCTCCGTCACGCTGTTCAACCTGCGCACGATTCCGGCGCGCAAAGGCGCGGCCATGGCCGCGGGCGTCGGCATCGCGGGCGTGGTGGCGGTGCTCGTAGGTGTGCTTTCCATCGCGGCGGGTTTCCGCGCGGCGATGTCCGTTCCCGGTCATGAGGACGTCGCCATTGTGCTCCGCAGCAGTGCCGATACGGAAATGACCAGCGGCCTGGCGCGCGAGGAGGCGCGGCTCATCGCCGACGCACCCGGCGCGGCGCGGAACGCCGAAGGCCCGCTCGCTTCCGCCGAGTTATTCGTGATCATCAACCTGCCCAAGCGCACCACGGGGACCGACGCCAACGTGCCGTTCCGCGGCGTCGAGAAGGCCGCGTTCGCCGTGCGCCAGGACATCAAGATCGTCGAGGGCCGGCGCTTCACGGAAGGCCGCAACGAAATCATCGTCGGCGCGGGCGCGGCGCGGGCGTTTGCCGGAATGGATGTCGGCGGGAAAATCCGCCTCGGTCAGAACGAATGGGAAGTCGTGGGCATCTTCACCGGAGGCGGCGGCTCGGCGGAATCCGAACTCTGGACCGATGCCGCCGTGCTGCAACCGGCCTACCACCGCGGCGACTCTTTCCAATCGGTCTATGCCCGGCTCGCCTCGCCATCGGCGTTTCAGCAATTCAAGGATTCGCTCACCACGAACCCCCGCCTCAAAGTGAAGGTGCTGCACCAGTCGGAATTCCTCGCGGAGCAATCCTCCATGCTGACGACGTTCATCGAGAAGATCGGTGTGTTCATTGCCGGCATGATGGCGCTGGGCGCGCTGTTCGGGGCGCTCAACACGATGTACAGCGCCGTGGCCACGCGCACGCGCGAGATCGCCATGCTACGGGCGCTCGGCTTCGGCGCCGGGCCGGTGATCCTCTCCGTGATGTTCGAGTCGCTGGCCCTGGCCCTCGCGGGCGGAGCGCTCGGCGCCGCGACCGCCTACCTCGCCTTCGACGGGTTCAAAACTTCAACCATCAACTGGCAGACCTTCAGCCAGATCGCCTTCGCCTTTGCCGTGACGCCTCAACTGCTGGTCAGCGCCATCCTTTGGGCCGCGACCATCGGGCTGGTGGGCGGATTGTTCCCGGCGATTCGCGCCGTGCGCATACCCATCGCGGCGGCGCTGAGGGAGATGTAGCGCGGCAGCCAGCCATGAGCGACGTCGTATTCAGGATCGTCCGCAGCGTGAACATCGGGACGAGCACTCCTCGACGTCTCATGTGACACCGTGCGGGACGCGGCACTCGTTTGGTGCCGCTGCCAACCTTGGGTCAATACTCAGCACTGCTTTATCTACGCGCCGTTTCAGCCTCGCCTTCCGCCCAGCCAAACGCTTGGAGGGATGGATGAACGCGCTGAACAAACAAGGATTGCGTCCTCAAAAAAAGTCTTGACGACAATGAGCGTCAGAGCTATTCTAACAACGATCAACGTCAAGATCGCGATCAATGAAGCACGCGTTGAACTTGGGCAAGGCCGAAATGGATGTGCTGCACTTCGTAGCGGAGCATGCGCCCGTCACGGTTCGGGAAGCGGCCAACCACCTCGGGCAGACCAAGGGCCACGTGCGCACCACCGTGCTCAACACCATGGAGCGCCTGCGCTGGAAGGGATTTCTTAGCCGGAAGAAAGTTCGTGGCGTCTTCCAGTACCAACCAGTCAAAAGCAAAGCGGAGTTGTTCCAAAGTTTGTTAAAAGGTTTCGTCGAGTCCGCCTTCGGGGGCTCTCACACTCCGCTGGTGGCCTACTTTGCCGAGCAAGGCAAGATGACACCGGAGGAATTGCGAATGCTCCAGAGCATCGCGGCCCGATTGGATACTCCGGAGGAGTGAACAATGGTTTGGTCGCCAGCGGCACAATGGGCGGAGGCTTGGATGCAGGCGATGGGGCGGGCGTCGCTGTGGGGCGGTTTGGCCATTGGCGGGGCCTGGCTGATCTGCCGATGGTTGCCGCGAATGTCGCCCAATGTGAGAAGTTGGATCTGGCGGCTCATCTATCTCAAACTGTGTCTGCTGGTGCTTTGGCCGGACCCGTTGCAGATCTCTCTCTTTTCAAGCCCCGCAATCCGCCTCGAGCGAACCGCGGCGTCGGCACGGTTTGGCACTTCCGAGCGGCGAGGCGTGCCACGGCCAGAGGATTCGACGCCACGATCGGAGTCGAGTCTGCCTTCAGACTCCCAACAACACTTCGCCGCTTTGGCCAGTGTCTTCCTCTTCGGGATCTGGCTAAGCGCAGTCGTCTTCTTCGCGATTCGAACGATGCAGGACAGGGTCGTTGCCCAGAAGGTCCTGCGCGAAAGCCTGCCGATAACCGATCCGCAGCTTCGCGAGCAATGCGCGGTCCTAAGCCACCAACTGCGCCTTAAGGAACCTCCGGGGCTGCGGAGTCAGGAGAATGTCTCCGGCCCGCTGGCGGCTGGGTTGCTCCGTCCGGTGGTCGTCCTTCCAGCTTCGTTTGCCGACCGTTTCTCGACCCAAGAAATCCGGCTGGTGTTGGCCCATGAGTTGGCGCATCTGCAGCGGCACGATTTGTTCTGGGGTTGGTTGCGGCGCTTCGTGAAGGCGGTTCTGTTTTTCCATCCACTGGTTTGGGTGGCCCACGAGCAAGCAACGCTCGCAGAAGAGATCGCGTGCGACGAAACCGCACTGTGTGCGGTCAACGCCCCCGTCGCGGATTATGCGGGAACGCTCCTAAGGGTCACGGAGCAGAGCCTGCTGCGGCCCGCAGCCGCCTTCGTGGGGGTGGGCGCTGGGATGAGTCTCTCCTACCGCATGATGGCGCGCAGGCTGCAAGCGCTGCCGCAGACGCGAAGCTTGTCTTCCAGAATTGCGCGCTGGAAGCGTCGCCGGGCGACGCTGCTGGGCTGCGTGGCCCTGGCCGTGCTGCTGCCGGTGGGCCTCATCACGTGGTTCCACTCTTCCGGCATCCAGCAGATCGGCCCGCGGTATCGGGTCTTGGGCTTCAAGGTTTCGCGTGGCCGGAACCACTCGCTTTCGATCCAGCGGGAAGTCTGCACCTTCGCCGGGTTCAGACTGTCCCGTGTGGTGGAACACGAAAGTCGAACCCACGCTGCAGCTCGAGACGAATCGGGCGCGTGGTCTTCCGCGGTTTGGAATACGGACGCAAAAGTCCCAGGACCCGGCACGCCCTCGCAGATTGCGGGTTGGCTGCGCAGGCTCGGCGTCCAGGCCCGGTTGGACAGTTGCGCTTACACCTCCGCTGTTTCCGGCCCTGAGGAATCCTGCGCCGTCATCGTTCGCTTCGACCACGATCCCCTCTGCACGGGCTATGAGGCGATCGAGGCCTGTTTGGTGGACGAGCGCGGCGAGACGATTTCGCTGGCACCGGATCGCAGTGAGTTTCCTCCGGGGTCGGGCGAGTATGTGAAGTTCTGGGTCATTCGTCCGGCCCCCATTACGCGGGAGAAGTTCAAGCTGGTTCTGCGACAAGCGGCGGAAGGCAAGGACATCGCGGTGCTGCGCTCAGGACAGTTGTGAGTGACTGGCAGCGCGTCGGCGGCGTGAAACACAAGTACTAACCCGAAACGAAAAAGAAAATGAAAACGACGGAATGGAGAGCAATGATCGCCATGGTCATCGGAGTGCTCGGATGTCTCATGGCGAATGCACAACCCCAACCCCAGCCCATTCGCGGCATGCGCGGGAACGCTGTTGGTGGAAGCAGCAGTGGTGGCGGCGGTGGCGGTTATACGGCCGGCGGCGAACGAGGCAACGTGGTCCAGGTCATTCGCAGCCAGGAAGTCCAGGCGGAGTTGGGCCTCAGCGAGAAGCAACACTTGCAGGTCAGCAACGTTCTTTGCCAGGTCAATGCGAAGGAAGACGAGTTGTTCAGGGATTTTGAATCGATGATGGGGAGGCACGCTTCCAGCCTCTCGCGCGACGCCGAACAAGGCAAAAAGTTCGAAGAGGCAAATCAACAACTCGCCCATGCCACGGACGAGATTGTTGCCCAGTTGACCGTGACCCAGCGCGCACAGTTGAAGGAGCTTTGCCGGCAAGCATTGGCTGATGAAAACGGCTTCCAGGAGAGGATGGCAGGAAGTCAGGGGCTTGGTGGACCTGCCGGACGTGGCGGTGGGTCGGGCGGGGGCTCCAGTGGCTTCTCTGCGAGCGGCGGCGGCGGCACACGGCGCAGTGAGTATGCTCCCGGCGGTGGTCCCAATGGCTTCCAGGAGAGGACGGCAAGAAGTCAGGGGCTCAGTGGACCTGCCGGACGAGGCGGTGGGTCGGGCGGGGCCTCCAGTGGCTTCTCTGCGAGCGACGGCGGCGGCACGCAGCGCAATGAGTATGCTCCCGGCGGTGGTCCTGGGGGTGTGGTCCGCGTCATTTCATACCCCGGCGTTCAGGATCAACTGAAGTTGAGCGCTGCACAGCGCACAAAGATCGCCGCAATCACCGGCCAACTGCGCGAGTTCGAATCGTCGTTCAGCGCGGACCTGCGATCAAGTCGCAGAGCGTCGCTCGTGCAACGGAAGCAGCAATTCGAACATCAGAAACAGGAATTCGAACAACAGAGACAGAAGGAAGATTCCACCCGGCAGGCAGTCGTCCATGCCGGCGAGCAGATCACTCAGCTCCTGACGCCGGTTCAGCAAAAGCGGCTTAAAGAGATACGCTTGCTGGTCCAGGGCGCCGATGCCCTGTTCAAACCCGAGATCATCCAGGCCCTGGGCCTGGCCGCTACTCAACAGATCAAGCTGGGTAAATTACGCGAGGAAACGAACCGCCAAGTCCTCTCGCAAAGCCCTGAGCAACGCATGGCACTCCGACGCGAAGGTGAGCAACGCATGATCAGCTCGGTGTTGACTCCGGAGCAGCAGCGCAAGCTCCAGCAGATGAAAGGCAAGGAATTCGCCGGGGCCATCCGCCTCGGTACCGCCTCTGCCGGTGGAGGTGGCAGTGCGGGCGGATCGTTCAACTCCAGCGCGCAGCCAAAAGGCCCCTGAAACCCCACCCTTCCGCCGACCGTAAACGCTCAAACAACCAGCGGACGACAGACATGCCCGAGGATCTCTGCCGGAGAGCCGCCACCGTCGCGGGGATGGCACGGGGAGGGGTTTTCAAGGGCAGTGAATTTCACGGATTCAGGAGTACCGGATGTGTTCATTTCAGAGAGAGGGTGGCTGAGCAATCGAAAAAAGCGACTCGCGGCTTGCAAGCCGGCAGCCTTGCTTCGACTCACGCAGCCGTCCGCGGCACGTTGCCCCGCTTCACAAGCTTGCGCACGAGGCAGCGCGGCGTGAGGCGCACGACGAGGGTGAGCAGCCGGTCGCCCAGGCCCGGAATCGCCAGCACGCGTCCGCGCCGGAAGGCACAATGCCCGTAACGGGCGACGGCTTCTGCCGACATGGCGTGGCGCGTCAGTTCATCGCCACCGCGGAAATTGGCGACCTTGCCGAAGTTGCTCTTCGTCGGGCCGGGACAAAGCGTGGTGACGGTCAATTCTTTGCCCGCGAGTTCTTCCGCCAGCGCCTCGCCGAATGACAACACGAAAGCCTTCGTGGCAAAATAAACCGCCATGCCCGGCCCAGGTTGAAAGGCCGCGGTCGAGGCGACGTTGAGCACGCCGCTGCGTCGTCGCTCAATCATGCCCGGCAGAAACAGCCCGGTGAGGTGCATCAGCGCCGTGACGTTCACCTGGGCCATTTCAACCTGCCGTTGGAGCGGCAACGCGGCGAAGTTCCCGTGCGCGCCAAAACCGCCATTGTTGACGAGCACGTCCACGGTCACACCCGCCTGCTGGAGTTCGGCGAAGATGCGCGCCGGCGTTTCCGGCAAACCGAGATCGGCGGGCAACGCGCGGATTTCCACGCCGCACTCCCGGCGCAGTTCGGCGGCGAGCGATTCCAGTGCGCCTGTGTTCCGGGCGACGAGGACGAGCCGGCAGCCTTCCGAAGCGAAACACTTCGCCAGTTCAAGGCCGATGCCGGAGGACGCGCCGGTGATGACGACGGTTTGTTCGCGATTTGAGTTCGCGGGTTCTTCAAGTTCGCGGGACACAGCGGAAGTATGACGGGCGGCTGGCCGATGGAAAGCGCGTTGACGCCACGCACCGGAGCGGGCCGTTTCTTCACGGGGCCGCTTGGATCGGTGTCGGGGCGGAAGAAACGTCACCTCGTTCGCGCAAACATCGTTCGCCAAAACCAGTTACTTCGCGACGCCAGACGGAGCAGCGCTGGCTGCAACCCGCGCGCGAACATCATCCATTGCAGCCACCGCGCCGACGTCAGCCGGCGGCCAAAAGTCTCGTCGCAGCGGCGCGAGAGTGTGTTGCGCTTGCTCCCAGCCGGTTTCGCCCCGGCTCCACGCCACCAACGGTTCGATGGCCATCTCTCCCGACTCGAAGGCCATGGACATGCCGTTGCCGGTCACCGGCGGGATCATCGTGATGGCGTCGCCGACGCAACATTCGGTGCGGGCGGTTGCGCGATGCGGCCGCAATGACAGGCCGGCGACCGCGCAAAATGAACGTTCGTCGAACTCAGCGGACGCGAGCCGCCGGTGCAACATCGAGCCTGCCGCGCCGCGCAGCCACTCGCGCCGTTCGAGAAGGGCAGTGGCGTCAACCCCTGTGGCCAGATAGAAGTGTGGGGCCAGGGCGAAACTTTCCGCCGTGCGATGCGCGATCGTGCGACGCATCGTAAAGGAGCTCGGCACGAGCGTTTCCTTCGCTGCTGCCAGCACATCCGCCTCGACGATCCGGCCCGAGGGTCCGCTGCATTTCAGACGACGGTAATCCACGCCCAATTCCTCCGCGCGGCGGCGGGCGCGCGGGCTGATGATGACGTCCGATGGCGCGCGCCCGGCTTGAGCTGCGCCGACCGGAGTTGCCGCGGCCGCCGCGGTGGCGACCGCTACCGGCTGCTGCGCCGCGGCGCGCCTTTCAATTGGCCGGAGTGAGGATTCCGCGAAGAGTGTTTTGCGCTTTGAATCTCTGGACTTTGGTAGGGCGGCGGTGGAACGCGTCCCTACCCGATGGCATTGGGGTTTGCGAGACGGGTCGCCGGACATTCAGATGAAGCGGCTCACCGCGCACCCGCTGCTGCCGCCCGAGATGTCGTGGCCGCTTGACGTCACCGGACCGCGTTACCTGCGGAAAACCGGAGGTCGGTCAATTTTTCTGAAGGCGTCACGCCGGTGCCCAATTCGCGGAGCGGTGTCCGGTCAAGATTTCCTCTTTGGCCTCGCCTCGTCTTGCCACTTCTGCAGTGACGGCGCTTTCCTGTCCACGTCTTGCAACAGGTCTTGCGCCTCGTCGGGTGTGCGCACGACCCGGGGCCGGAGGAAGACCATCAGCTCCACTTGGTGGGTGGACTTGTCCTTTTTCTTGAACGCCCAGCGCGCGACGGGGATGTCGCCGAGGATCGGCGTCTTGCGATCAATAGTCGAAACCTGGCGTTGGATGATCCCGCCCAGGACGAGCGTCTGACCGTCCTTGGCGGTAAGGTCGGTGCGGAAATTACGCGTGTCGAACACAGCGCCGCCGAGCACGGTTTGCCCCGGCACGACGGTGGAGGATTCGGCGTGGATCTTGAGCTGCACGTCTCCGGAGTTATTGATGTGAGGCGTGACTTCCAGCACGACGCCGACGTCTTTGTAGGTGATGGCCGTGTTTTGGGAACCGACCGAGGAGACTTGCGTGTTTTGCGGAATCGGCACCTGCTGGCCGACGAAGAGTTTGCCCATTTCGTTGTCGTTGATGGTGATTTGCGGTTCGCCGAGGACGGTGGCGTCCGTGTGCTTCTTGAGGAACTGGACGAGAAAATCCATGTTCACCGAGCCGAGCACCGTTCCCGAACGCAAGCTGGCCAATGCCTGAGCCACCGCGCTGTCCGCAGCTGGGGTGTTGATGGTGGTGTTTCCACCAAAACCCTTTTGGTACTTGCCGCTACCAGTGCCGAGGAACGAGTTGTCATAGTCTTCGGCAGGGAAAACTTTGCTCCCGTCCGGAGACCAACGAACTCCGAGCTTGTCGAGGTAATCGGTGGATACTTCGAGAATGCGGGCTTCGATGGAGACTTGATCCGATGCCGCATCGAGTTCGCCGATCAGCTTCAAGAGCTGGGGGAAGTAATGGACATTGGCAGAAAGTAGGAGGGCGTTGCCACGTTCATCGGCGATGGCCCGCACGCGGCCCACTAGATCGCTGACCGGACGGTTCTGGCTCTTGCCGTCAGCCGAACGCGGACTGTCCGGGGAGCCACCCAGCCACGGGTAGTAACCTTCCTCCTTGGTCTGTGCTTCGAGGGAGAAACCCGACGAGGAGGTCGCCATTGGCTGCGCCTGTTGCGGCTGCGCGGCGGCGGTAGTGCCCGGCTGACCTTGCGCCGCTTGGCGCAGTGGCGGCGAACCGCTCCTCGCAAAAAGTATGTTGAGGCTGTTGGCAACGGTGGAAGCCTTGGCGTATTTCAGGCCGATGCGCATCGTGCTTTCGCCCGCTTCGGAAGGTTGGTCCAATTGTCTGAGGACGTCCTCAACCACCGCGAGGTTTTCCTTCGAGTTCGAGGTGACGATGATGCAGTTCGAATGCGGCTCGCTCGTGATGCGAACCTTGCCGTAGAGCCGCCCGGCGTCCTGGTCGGTCCGGCTGCTGTAGTACTCGTCGGAATAATAGTCCCAGTAACTTCGCTGCTGCGTCTTCTTCAGAAAAAGCTCGTTGAGAACGTCCTCGACATCCACGGCGCTGACGTATTTCAACGGGTAGATTTTCGGGGCAAGGCTGTCATCGGCGATCGGCGAGTCCAGCTCCTTGATCATTTTTCTGACGCTCTCCATCAAGATCGGCTGCGCCTGGACGATGACGGCGTTGCGCCGGCGGTCAGCCACGACGCTCATCTTCCGGCGGCTCGATTCAGAGGGCTGGCTATAGAAATAGAAATATCGCGAAGTGATACCTTGGCTGTCCGAAAGCTCCTGCAACTGCTTCGCCACGTCCATCGCCCAAACCCCCGACGGCTACTTGTGGGTGGGCACCTTCAACGGCTTGGCGCGGTTCGATGGCGTGCGTTTCACCGTCTTCCATGAGGGCAACACCCCCGCGTTGGGCAACAGCGGAGTCACGCACCTGCAGGTTGACGAGACGGGCGCGCTTTGGATCGTGACGCTCACCGGCGGACTAGTGCGCATGGCCGTGGGGCAGTTCACAGTGGCTCTCAGAGAAGATGCCCCCCTCCTCCTGGGGGAGAGCGAGTTCTCGAATGATCCAAGCCACCGGTTGCTCCTTCGTGATCGGAAGGGTCGGTGGCACCAGATCGAGGATGGTCAATTGGTTCCGCTGGAAAGCGCGGACCTATCTCGGGCCCGCGCTGAACCACGCTTCCTCTTCGAGAACAGCGGCGGCACTTGGGTCATGCAACAGAGCAACGTGATCCGCTCTTCTGAAACCTCCTTTGACCGCCTCGCCTCCGAGGGGACCAACAGCAACCGCACCGATTTGGCCAACAGTTCTGCGGCAGCAAGCCAGTCCGGTGGTTATTGGTTGGCGACGGAAACCGGCATTTATCGGGTGCGCCAGGGGAAACTTCCGACTCGGATGGCTCCTCCTCCGTTGGGAATAATCCTACCAATGGCCTTGAAGGAGGACGGTCAGGGCAATCTTTGGGCTGGCAAGTGGGGGAAGGGAGTGTACCGGTTGAATCCGGACAACTCCTGGCAGAGGTTCGATGCCGAAACAGGGTTGGCCGATAACCATGTGAACTGCCTGTTCCGCGATCGCGAGGGCAGCCTCTGGGTCGGCACGGGCCAAGGTGGCTTGCACCGGATTGGTCCGCGCGTGTTTCAGATGTATCACACGGAGAGCGGGCCCGACGTGATCATGGGCGTGACCCAGGACCGCCAAGGCCGGATGTGGTTCGGGGTGAACGGGGGCGGCCTGCATACTTGGGCGGGCGGGAAGCTTAATCCGGTGATCGAGCCCTCTGACTTCCGTGCGTATCCGCTGACGTATTCTGTCCTCGCCGTCCGCCAGGACGAGCTCTGGGTAGGGCTTTACGGGTTAAAGGTGCTACGGTGGCACAACGACGCCGTGACGCCATTCGATCTCAATGATGGGTCCGGGCAGCCGATGACTCCGCATGCCTTGTTCGAGGATCGTGCCGGGGCCGTCTGGCTCGGATGCACTCACGGCCTGCTGCGCTACGATGACGGCCGGTTTGTCCGCTACACGACCCGGGAGGGTTTGTCCTCCGACACGGTGCTCGCGCTGGCCGAAGACCGGTCCGGCACGCTCTACATTGGCACCGACGGCGGCGGGTTGAATTGCCTGCGCCAGGGCCGGTTCACTCATTTTACCGAGCACGACGGTCTGGCGGACAATCACCTTTCGTCGCTCTATCTGGACAGGGAAGACACGCTTTGGATCGGCACGGTCAATGGGGGGCTGAGCCGCTTTAAGCACGGTCGCTTTGCCACGGTTGGGGTCAAGGACGGCCTGCCCACCGATACGATCGGCCAGATGCTCGAAGACGACCTGGGCAATCTGTGGCTCGGCTCCAACCGCGGCATTATCCGCGTCAGCCGGCGGGCGCTGAACGAAAGGGAAAGCTGGGTAGATCGTGACCCCTGTGGTTGGGCGGAGGCAAGTAAAGATGGTGACGTTTTGTGAGGTTGAGGGGGCGCCAGTTCAAGAGC
>Ga0315277_10006228_pt1 | contig 15682 bp, 9 predicted proteins | sample YL17G05_15_MG_FD_203695 | JGI IMG/M metagenome (GOLD analysis project Ga0315277, IMG submission 203695) | Sediment microbial communities from Yellowstone Lake, YNP, Wyoming, USA - YL17G05_15 | ecosystem: Environmental > Aquatic > Freshwater > Lake > Sediment | place: USA: Wyoming | collected...
CGAACTTCATTATGTCATTGATGTTGGTGACCTTTTCGAGCGTGTACTCGACGCCGGCCGCCTTCGCCGCCGCCTCGGCCACCGCGGCCAGCTTCTTGCACTTCGGGCATCCCGTCCCGAGAACCTGTAGTCTCTTCATGGCTTCTCTCCTTTCTAATTCCCCTGTCATCCCGCCAGCGCGCCGAAAATGACCCCCGTAATTGTCGCCATCGTTACGACGAGCGCGATGTAGACGGCGGCCTTCCTTGTCCCCATTATCCCCGCGAGCACTATCATGCTCGGCAGCGAAAGCGCCGGCCCCGCAAGTAATAGCGCAAGCGCCGGCCCCTTGCCCATCCCGCTTCCGATGAGCCCCTGGAGTATCGGCACCTCCGTGAGCGTCGCGAAGTACATCAGCGCCCCCGCCACCGACGCGTAGAAGTTCGCCGGAAGCGAGTTTCCTCCGACCGCGGATTCCACCCAGTTCGACGGCACGAGTGCCTCGTGTCCGGGCCGGCCCAGAAGCGCCCCCGCCACGAGTATCCCCGCTAAGAGTAGAGGCAGTATCTGCTTCGTGTATCCCCACGTCGCCGCGAACCACTCCCCGCACTCGCCCCTGTCGGTCGCCGTTATGACGGAAAGGCCGAGCACGCCTGCGGCAAAAGGCACGACCGGCTGTCCCCGGAAGACAACAGCCGCCACACCCGTTACGCCGGCGACTGCCGCGATCTTCCACCATTTCACCAGGAACCATCCTGCGAGGATTGCACCCAATCCCACGGCGGCGGCGGCCGTAATGTACCACTTGGCCTGATAAATCGCGTACCACGTACCCTCCGTCGCGTCGCCCCTGCCCCAGTTGGCAAACACGAGCACCGCCACCATCGACGCGAAGTAGAAAACGTTCTGCCACAACGGGCGTCGGACCTCCGGTTCCGGCATTGCCGCCTGTGCCTCTATCTTGGCCAATTCCTCCCTGCGGAAGATGAAGTGCATGCACAACCCGATGACGATACTGAAGAGCACGGCCCCGGCGGCCCGCGCGACACCGATTTCGAGCCCCAGGATCCGTGCCGTCAGTACGATGGCGAGCACGTTTATCGCGGGGCCGGAGTATAGAAACGCCGTCGCCGGGCCAAGCCCAGCTCCCATCTTGTATATCCCCGCGAAGAGCGGCAGCACCGTGCAGGAGCACACGGCGAGTATTGTCCCCGACACCGACGCAACTCCATAAGCCAGGACCTTGTTGGCGCCCGCCCCCAGGTACCGCATTACCGATGCCTGATTCACAAAGACCGAAATCGCCCCCGCGATGAAAAACGACGGCACCAGGCAAAGGATGACATGCTCCCGGGCGTACCATCTCACGAGGTAAAGCGCCTCATGGACCGCGCCCTCAAAGCGCGCGTTGCCGACCGGCAGGTAGAAGACAAAGAAGAAAGCCGCGACTATGACGGCCATCCACTTCAACTCGCTTTTCCAGTTCACTATCCGTTCCTTCAACGGTGCTGGTGATGCGGGTCGCAGCCAAGGCGCGCGCGTGCGCCGATTACCTGACCAGCTCCAGCTGCTCGCGGGCATTGGTCTTGAGCACAGTCTCCACGCAGTTGAAGAAGCCCAGCATGCACGGGCACTTCAAGGCGTAATAGACCTGGAGCCCCACCTTTCTGTCAACGATAACGCCGGCGTTTCTGAGCACCGCCAGGTGCTTGGAGACCGTCGAGATGTCGGCGCCCACCATGGCGGTGAGTTCGCACACGCAGCGCTCGCCGCGCGAAAGCTCTTCGACGATGAAGAGGCGTGTCGGGTGCGCCATCGCCTTTACGACACGCGCCCTCGCGTCGAACTTTGCCTTTGTAGCTCTGTTCATATATCCGCTCCCCTTTATTGGCTATTTGGGCATTATACCAAATAGTCCGGCAAAGGCAAGCGCTTTTTCCAGAATTTTGGTCGGTCTGGCCGGCGCCGCCGCGGGAGAAGGGCGGGCGAGCGGGGGAAAGGGTAGCGCTACTTCCCGGTGTCGAACGTCTCCCTGATCTTCCTCAAGAGGTCGTCTACGTCGTACGGCTTAGCCACCACGGGCGGCCTCTCTTCCCCCGCCGGCAAGTTCGCGCCGTAGCCGCTTACGAAAAGCGCCTTCAAATCGCCGCGCATCCCGCGCATCTTGAGGTAAGCCTCATACCCGCCCAGCTTCGGCATCACGAGGTCCAGAAACGCCATGTCTACGGCGCCCTTCTCCCGCCGGAATATCTCCACCGCCTCCTCGCCGTCCGCCGCCGCCAGCACCTTGTAGCCGTGCCGCTCGAGAAGTTCCCTCGCAAAGTCTCGCAGTATTTCCTCGTCCTCCGCCACGAGGATCGTCTCGTTGCCGTCCCGCGCGCCGTCCTTCCGTACCGCCTCCGCTTCGTCCGTCTTGCGCGCCGCGGCCGGCAGGTAAACCTCCACCGTCGTCCCTCTCCCGATCTCGCTTGACACCGTCACCATCCCCTCGTGCTGCCTCACTATCCCGTAGACTGTCGCGAGCCCGAGCCCCGTCCCCTTGCCGTGCGGCTTCGTAGTGAAAAACGGCTCGAACAGATGCCCGACCGTCTCTTCGTCCATTCCCGCCCCGTTGTCGCCCACCGTCATCCGCACGTACCGCCCGGGTTTCGCCCAGGCGTGCAGCCGGCAGAAGTCGCCGTCGATTTCGACGTTGTCCGTCCTGACGGCAAGCCTCCCGCCCGCGCCCAACGCCTCCCGCGCATTGAGGCACAGGTTGACGAGCACCTGCTGCATCTGCGTCGGGTCCGCGTGAACCGCCCATGCGTCCTTCCCGAGAACGATGTCGAGCGCTATCGCCTCCGGTATCGCCCGTCGAAGGATATTGGACGTCTCCTCGATCACCTCGTTGAGGCTGATGTCGCGCGGCGAAAGCATCTGCTGCCTGCTGAACGCTAAGAGTTGCCGCGTCAGTCCAGCCGCCCGCTGCGCCCCCGCGCGTATGTCCTCTAAGTTCTCCCGGTTCGAACCGGCCTCCCCCGTGCCGGCGATACAGAGTTCCGCGGCCGACAGTATCCCCTGCAGTATATTGTTGAAGTCGTGCGCTACTCCCCCCGCCAGCCTCCCGACCGCCTCCATCTTCTGCGCCTGCCGCAGTTGTTCCTCGAGCGCCATCCGCTCAGTCAGATCCCTTGCGAACCCGCAGCAGTATTCCTTTCCTTCGAACGTCACGTAGCCGCTGCTGATCTCGACTTCCAGCAGCTTTCCGTCCTTCCTGCGCTGCCTCGTTCGCACGGAAATCGTCTTCGAGCGCGTCCCGCCGTTCCACGCTTCGCTCCAGCTTTCCCTTGTCACGCTTGGCGTGATGTCCCAGATCGACATCGTCAGGAGTTCCTCGCGCGAATACCCCAGCATCCTGGACGTCGCCTCGTTGACGTATGTGAGGCGCCCCTCGCTGTTCACCCAGTACGCCGCGTCCGCCGCGTGTTCCACCGCGTACTGCGTCAGGTTCAGCGCCTCCTCCGCCCGTTTCTGTGCCGTCACGTCCAGGGCCACCCCTTCGATGTACCCATCCTTTGGCCGGATCCTCAACGCGCCGCGCGTCCAGATGACGCTCCCGTCCTTGCGGTACATGCGGTCTTCGCAGTTGGAGACCTCTCCGTACTTCGCCAGCGTCCGAAGCAGCCTCTCTCTCGCGCTCGAATCCTCGTAGGCGCTGCCCGTATGAATTTTCCCGACCACTTCCTCGCGTCCTGCGTATCCGAACATCTCCGCGAAGCGGTTGTTCGCCTCGAGGATGAGCCCGTCCTCTATCGAACTCCTGAAAAGGCCGACCATCGGATTGTTGAACAGGCTCCTGTATTTCTCCTCGCTCGCCCGCAGCATCGCCTCCGCGTTAACGCGGCCGGTGATGTCCTTCACGTGCTCGATGACGCCGCTTACCGTGCCGCCTTCTTCGATCATCGGGTACGCGGACAGTTCTATCCACCCGGCGGCCTTCCCGTCCACCATCAGCGGAACTACCGCCAGCCTGGGCTCCCCCGTGGCGATGGCTTCCTGACAGGGGCACCAGGGACATACGTTTGTCCGCCGATGAAATACCTCGTAGCACCTCTTCCCCACCAGCGGCATGTCTGCGGCGTATATCCGCTCCATGAAATGGTTGACGCGCAGCACCATGAAATCCAACGACCTCACGCACAGGCCGTCCGCGATGCCGTCGAATATCTGCCGGAGGAACTTCTCGTTTTCTCTCAGCTGCGCCGTCGCCCCGCCCGTCCCTGCGTCCAAAGGCAATCCCGGCATGGTGTCACCCTTTTCGGCTTGCGGTTGTGCGCCCAATCCCCCCGCGTCCCCTTGCAGGTCTGCAGTGTCTCTTCCTCTATCGGTGTCAGCTTACCAGAAACCGCCCGCTTCATCAAGCGTCAAACCCGCCGCTTTCCTGTGGTACGCGCCGCTCGGTCTGCTATAATGCCTGCGCGCGGCGGAGCGCCCTTTTTTCGGGCCGCTTGGCCTTGGCCGTTCTTCGGCGCCATGCTGGATGGAACTCCCGGAGTTGTCCCATGAGGCTCACGGTAACGCCCTCGAGGCTCAGCGGCCTGGTCACCATACCCGGCTCCAAGTCGCACACCATCCGCGCCGTCGCCATCGCCTCTCTCGCCTCCGGCGTGAGCCGAATTCTTGCGCCCCTTGATTCCGCCGACACCCGCGCCGCCGTCGATGTGTACCGGCTCGCCGGCGCCGGAATATCGCTCTCCTCTGATGTCTGGACGGTGAACGGCGCCGGCGGCGCCATAGCACCTCCCTCGGCGCCCGCCGACGTCAGGAACTCCGGCACCACCTTCAACCTCTCGATGGGTTCGTTCGCGCTTCTGCGTGACGGCAAGGCCATCCTCACCGGCGACGAGCAGATCCAGCGCCGTCCCTCCGGCCCGCTCATCTCGTCCTTGAACGACCTCGGCGCGTCCGTCGTCTCCCTCAAAACGAATGACTGCGCCCCCGTCGAAGTTCGCGGTCGCCTCCGCGGCGGTTCGACCTCGATGAAGGCCGTCAGTTCCCAGTACCTTTCGAGCCTCCTCATAAACGCGCCTCTCGCCGATGGCGATGCGCATGTTGCCGTGCCTCTCCTCAATGAAGCGCCGTATGTCCGGATGACCCTTGCGTGGCTGCGCGAATCCGGCATCAAGGTCGACCATGCCGCCGACTTGAGCGAGTTCGTAATCCCCGGCGGCCAGTTCTACCCGCCCTTCGCCAGGCGCGTCCCGGCCGATTTTTCCTCCGCGACGTTCTTCCTTGCGGCCGGTGCCCTCGCTCGTAACGAGATCACCCTCGCCGGCCTCGACATGAACGACACCCAGGGCGACAAGGCCGTGGTCGACTACGTCCGCGCGATGGGCGCCGATATCGGATTCGCGGACGCCGGCATTGTCGTGAGGGCAGGGGCCCTGCGCGCCGCGACCCTCGACTTGAACGCCACCCCCGACGCGCTTCCCATGATGGCGGTCCTTGCCTGCTTCGCCGAGGGCCGGACCACTCTCGCCAACGTCCCCCAGGCCCGCATCAAGGAAACCGACAGGATCGCCGTCATGGCGAGAGAACTCGGCAAAATGGGCGGTAAGGTTCGCGAGTTGCCCGATGGCCTCTCAATAGATGAGAGTCCCTTGCGCGGCGCCGCTGTCGACGGTCATGGCGACCACCGGGTCGTGATGGCCCTTGCCGTCGCGGGTACCGCTGCGACGGGTAAGACCACCATCGAAGGCGCCGAGGCCGCCGGCGTCACCTTCCCGACGTTCTTCGACGCCATGAAAAGCCTCGGTGCCAGGTTCGTTCTGACTCAATCTTAGGGGAGGGTTTCAAACCCGGCCTTCTGCCGGAGCGCAACCGATTGCGTCCGCGCTTTTGACTCGTTGCTCGGGAGGATTGACCATATGCTCGGCTGCAGTTACGGCACGATCTTTCAGGTCGCCGTCGCCGGCGGCTCTTACCAGGAGGGCCTGACGACCCACGTCCAGGGCGTCCCTGCCGGCATGTACTTCACCGAGGCCGATATCTACGCCGACCTCCTCCTTCGAAAACCCGGCCAGGGCGAGCTCTCTTCGCCTCGGCGCGAGCCTGACATCCCGGTGATTTATAGCGGCGTCAACGCCGCCGACACGATGCCCGGTTTCCACAATAAAGGCTACACCAACGGCACCCCCCTCGTCATCCTCATCCCGAACCTCGACCGGCACTTCGAGCACGTCGACCAGTACCAGCGCACGAACCGCACGCCGCGCCCCGGTCACGCTTCGTACGCCTCGTACCAGAAATACGGTGAATGGGACGACGCGATAGGGGCGGGCTTCTTCAGCGGCCGCTACACCGCCACTATCGTTGCCGCCGGCGCCGTGGCAAAGAGGATTCTTTCCAAGCACGGCATCGACGTTTTCGCCTACGTGAAGGAAGCCGCCGGCATCGCCGCGCCCGACGTTGCGCTCGAGGTGGCCGCCGAGCGCGTCGCCGCCTTCAAAGAGATGCGCCGCGAGACCGACCCCATCTACGACCTCGTCTTCACTCAAGGCCGCTTCAAGCCCGACATGCGCTTCCTTGAAAAGATGGCCGTCCTCGCCGAGGTCGAGAAGATGATCCCCTCGATAGCGGCGAAGGACACCGACCTCGAGGCCATCCGCGCGAAAGGCATTCACCCGCTTCTGAACTGCCCCGACCTTGCCGCCGCGGACGCCATGTACGACCGCATCATAAAGGTGAAGGATGCCGGCGACTCGACCGGCGGCCTCGTGGAGGTCGTCGCCACGGGAGTCCCCGCCGGCCTCGGCGAGCCGGTTTTCAGGAAACTCGACGGCGAACTCGGTCGCATGTTGTCCATCGGTGCCGTGAAGGCCGTCGAAATCGGCTCGGGCTATCGCTCGAAGGACATGACCGGCTCCGAGTCGAACGACCAGATGTTCATGAAAAACGGCAAGGTCGCCTTCAAGTCCAATAACGCCGGCGGCGTCACGGGCGGCCTTGCTACCGGCCAGCCCATTGTCGCCCGCCTCGCCGTGAAACCCACGCCGACCATCGCCAGGGATCAGGACACGATCGACAAGGTCTCGCTGAAGGACGCCAAACTCGCCGCCGTCACCCGCCGTGACCCGACGATTGTCTCCCGTGTCTGGCCCGTCGCCGAAGCGTTCATGGCAATCATCCTCGTGGACATGCTCATGGCCTGGTTTGCCGCCCGCGGCCTCGCCGCGCGGTGAGACTATCTCGGCGATAGGGCCGGCTTTGTCGCGCAGCCAGCTTTGTACGTCGTCCATTGCGGCGTAGGTATCGGTAGGGGAGGTGTGCCGCCGGCGGGACGCCTGGCAGTATCATCTGTAGGGGCGACCGGCAGGTCGCCCGTGACACTTGTTTTTTCGGAACCTCGGCCAGCAAGACTCACACTAACCGTGCGGAAGACTATCCGCGTCACATCTGTGGAGGCAAGCTCCGTGTCCTCAAGGGTATTCATCACACTTCCCATTGCTGCCTTCCTGTGCCCTTTGCTGGCCGGCAACATCGCCGCCGGTGAGAGCCCCGCCTTTCGGTCCGCCTCGACCGCATCCATCCTCGAAGCTCCGAAACCCGACGAGAGAGCCGCCGCATCCGAGCGGACCAGTGCAAGTAAGGCTGCCGATGAAGCTTTCTACGTTCACGAGGTACCAACTCCCGACGGGCTTCTGCCATACGACGACAAGGATCCCTTCGCCAACTTTCTCATCATGGGTTACGCGGAATTCTTCAGGCGACGTTTGCTCAGTCCGAAAAGCGAAACTGTCTACGGCACCTATCAGCGTCTCGTATACGCTGGCCCCGCTGCCGTCCCGATTCTCATGCGGCTTTCAACCGACAACAGTACCTTGCTTGTCACCGGCTTTTCATTCTACAACAACTCTCCCGACGCTTTTGAGGCGATCCGCATGTATCGGTTGGTTACCGTGGGCGAGTTGGCTCGCGAGGGTCTCCACGAGCTCACTTACGTGAAGAGTGCCACCCTCGATTACGATGCCGCGAAGCTCGACGCGTTCTACCGGACGATCTTCTTACCGACATTTCCTGTTGCGAGATACTTTGAGGGCAGAATCTCAGGCTTCGACCGGAAACCGCGTTTCGTATCCGAAAGAGTCCCCGACGATTTTCCTGCAAAGACGAGTCCTTTCATGGATCGTGTTCTGCACGGGGATCTGGTGTACTTTCGAGATCTGTTAATGTCCGCGAACCGGCAAACCGTTACGGCCGCTTACCAGCGTCTCGTCTATGCTGGTGACACAACACTCCCGATTTTGAACCGCCTTGCCGGCGATAACGCCAGGCTATCCGTCACGACGTTTCCTTACTATGTGCGGTCGCGCGAAACGCGGGACAAACCCGGCCAGGCGTACATTCATTCCTTCAAGGCCCAAACGCTCTCCGACCTTGCCGCCTTCGGTGTCTACGAGATCACTGCCAAGCCACCGGTTCGGAAAGAAACTGGTGAGGCGAAATGACGGCGCCCGGTTCCGGCGCATCTATTCCGGAAAGCGCACGGCGCCGCGCTTGCGCACTCCTATCTGTGTGTCCATTGCTCGATGCGTAGCATGGCGGATGCCTGGCAGCTTTTGTTGCTTGCGGTGAGATGCCCTTCCTATAGGTCTTCCGCTTCTTTGCGCGAGATATGTTTTTCGGCTTGGTTTCTTCCCGATGCTTAGTGCCTTCCTTCGTGACACTTCGTGCCTTCGTGCCTTCGTGGTGAGATCGCTGATCTCACGGCCGCCTCAGGACCCTCACCCCTCGCACTTGTAGTCCCGCGCCTTGTCCCACGTCGACACCGCGAAGACGCGTCCCTCCGGGGCCTGGCCCTCGTTAGGAACCCGGCTCGGTGACGTCACCACGACCTTATCGCCGACCTTCACCTTGTCCTCTTCGAGGTACGCCTGCGCCGCGTCCGTCCGCCCCGGTCGCACCGTCGACGTTGACGTGACGTGCCCGAGGAATTCCCCCGCCGGCGTGTACACCGGCCACCCCTCCGACACCTTGCGCGGCCCCTCCGCCGACAGGAGAAACACCCGCTTCGTCCGCTTCCTTTCCGCATCGAGCGCGCCCCTCCTGCCGACGAAGAAAGCTTTCTCGAACCTGACGAGCCTCGGCATTCGCCCCCCCGACAAGGGTATCCGAAGCGCCCCGTCTATCTCATGCCCGAAAAGCGGCAGCCCCGCCTCCTGCCGCGTCGAGTCCCGCGCGCCAAGTCCCGCCGGCGTCGCCCCAAGCGCCAGGAGTCCCTCCCACAGTTCCACGAGGTGCCCGGCCGTCGTGTATATCTCAAAGCCCATCGGCTCGCCCGCGTATCCCGTCCGCGTCACGACGAGTTCGCCCGCGCCGCTCGCCGGCCGCACTCGCGTCAGAAGGTCGTTGAACTCCATCGCCCCCACGCGCTTCCTGTCCTTTTCGCTTACCGCCGCGAGAATGATCTCCCTCGACTTCGGCCCCTGGAGCGCCACCGAATAAAGCGGATCGTCCCACCGCCCCTTGCCGCGCGCGCCTTCGAGCCGGCTCACAAAACGCACTTCGCCCTCGAAGCGCTTCCCCGGCATCTCCGCATCGATCCGAGCGTCGCCCGCCGCCAGCGCCTTGAGCAAATAGTAATCGGACTCATGGCCGCTGTTCCCGACAACAAGGAGCACGTCCTCGCCCGTCGCGTCATTGTGCTCGAGGAAATTGAGATAGAGGTCGTCCTGCGGCGCGCCGTCGGGCCTGCAAAGCGCCGTGTACTGGCACCTGCCGGGCGCAAGCCCGTAGACCGAGTTGACGAGGCACATCTCCAGAAACGCCCGCGCGTCCCGCCCGCGTACGATGATCGGCAGCATGTGGCTCACGTCATAGAGAGCCGCGCCGCACCGCGTCGCATAGTGCTCCGCCGGAATCGCATTCGGTCCCGCGGCGTACTGTATCGGCATCGTCGCCGAGCCGAACGCCCCCCACTGCGCCACGCCCAACTTCTCGTGCGCTTCCCCCAAAAGCGTCCGCGGCAGCGGCTTCGGCCTCTCGATGTGCGGCGGCGCCCACGCGCGAAGCCCCTTCGCCTCGAACTGCCCCTCTATCGCCCGCTGCCCGACGAAAAACGGCTTCGTAATGTCGACGAGTGCCCCCGCGCCCGCCGACTGAAGTCCCATCTCCGGCGCCGCGAGCGTCTCATCGCCATCCGCCGCCTCCACCGCATACTCCCCCGGCGCCTTCGCCTCCGGGTCCTCCCTGTCCAGAACCGCGTGCCCCTCGCGCGCCATTCTGAGCCACGTCTCCACCCGCGCCGCGTTGTGACAGTAGACTGTCGCCGCCGGTTCCGCGTGCCCTTTCTCATCGCCCCGCGACTCATCGACCCTCACCGCGACCGTGTCGATGACCTTCCCCTCGCCGTCAAGGACAAAGGCCTTTCTCACTTCCCCTGGCCGCATCGTCACGACCCGCGCCGTCAGGAGTGCTTCGAGTGCGAAAATCGCCCCCGGCCCCCTGACTGTGATGCACCCCTCGTCGTCCGGAAACGTCCCAAGGCCGCTCAGGACCGCCGTCGCGCGCCTTCGAAGTGCCGCCACCTCGTCGAGCGGCAGTTTCACGAACGAGACGATTCGTCCCCCCGCCCGTTTCTCCGTGGCAACGCTCGACGCCGACACGAGTCCCACTATCACGTCCATCAGCTCGCGATGCGCCTGGCCGCCCGCCGCGGCCGCCCTGCACGATGCAAGGTTGAGTCTCACCGCGTCCGCGTGCCCGTTGTCGTCCCCCTCGATGTTCTCGCATTCGGCATGAATCCCAAGGTATGCGGACAGGAGTTTGTGCAGAGCGGCGCATGAGAGCCGGTTCCCGTCCGAGGTCCGGGCAGGCCTTACGTCTAAGAGTATTATTGCCCGTGTGTGCCCCTGCTTTTCCTTCACGTCCCTTCCCCCGTCAGCCCCTCGTCCCCGAACGCCCATTATATCTGCCTGTAGCGCCTTCACAAACACATACCCTTCTCGTGCCCGGCCTCCTGCCCCTTTACAACGAGGGGCCGCTTGATATAGTCGCAGTTTCCGTAAACCGTTCGTCGCGGCGACACTCGCGTTCGAAGGAGCCTCTAATGGTGAAGGTCACGATGCTTGGCGCCGGAAGCGCCTTCACTCCGTACCTGATGAGAGACATCATGCTCACCGACGGCCTCAAGGCCGGCGTCATCAACCTCGTCGATATCGACCCGAAGCGCCTCGACATCTCCCGCCGCTGGGTCGCCGCCCTCGCCGGACGCATCGGCGGCGACTGGCGCGTCAACTCCTCCACCGACCGCCGCGCCCTCATGAGGGGCAGTGACTACATCATCAACTGCATCGAGGTGAGCGGCCTCAAGACCGTCAAGATCGATTACGAGGTCCCGAAGAAATTCGGCGTCGACCAGTGCATCGGCGACACCGTCGGCCCGGGCGGCATATTCAAGGCGCTTCGCACTATCCCCGCTTGGATCGAAATCCTCCGCGACGTGGAGAGGCTCTGCCCCACCGCCATGGTCCTCAATTACACAAACCCCATGTCGATGATGACGCTCGCCGCAGTGCGAACCACGAGCGCGTCCGTCGTCGGCCTCTGCCACAGCGTCCAGGGAACCGCCCACCTGCTCGCCAACTACCTCGAGATCCCGCCCGCCCAGCTCGAGTACCGCTGCGCCGGCATTAACCACATGGCGTGGTTCACGGTCCTGAAATATCGCGGCCGCGACATGTACCCTCGCCTCTTCAAACGCGCCCGGACCGTGAAGGAGGTTTACGAGCGCGACCCAGTCCGCTTCGACATGATGTTCCACCTCGGCGCCTTCGTAACGGAATCGTCCGGCCACTTCTCCGAGTACGTCCCTTACTACCGCAAGCGAAAGGACCTCGTCAAAAAGTACATGCGCGAGCGTTACCGCGGCGAGTCCGGCTTCTACTCGAGAAACTGGCCCAAGTGGCGCCGCGACGAGGACGCCAAGCGCCTCCGCGACCTGAAATCCATCGGCACAATCGAGATAAAGCGCTCCCACGAGTACGCCGCCGTCATCATCGAGGCGCACGAGTTCGGCAGGCCCGCGCTTATCTACGGCTCGGTCCTTAACGACGGCCTCATCCCGAACCTCCCTTCAAACGGTGTTGTCGAGGTCGGCGTTCTCGTCGACCGAAACGGCCTTCAGCCGACGAAGTTCGGCCCGCTTCCGCCGCAGTTGGCTCCCCTCTGCGCGTCGAACATGGCCGTTTTCGAGTGTGCCGTAAACGGCATCCTCAACCACGACAAGGACGCCGTCTACCACGCGATGGTCCTCGACCCCTTGACCGCCGCCGTCTGTTCCCCCGCCGAGATTTACCGCATGACCGACGAAATGGCCCGCAAGGAAAGGGACTACATCCCGAAGTTCATGACCCGCTGACCGCCAAGTTTTCTTGTAGGGGGGGCCCTGGCCCACGCGGGTTCTGTAGGGGCGACCGGCAGGTCGCCCGCCGTTGTCTTGCGCGGTTTCCACTGATCGGCGTCCCTCCGCCTCCATTCGCGGCTGCCATCTGCCGTCCGTGCTGCGCCCTCCTCCCTTGCCAAAAACGCCCTCCCGCAGTACAGTCAAAACCTGTCCATTGCACCCGCGGAGCCGCGTATGCCCAGGCGGAAAATCGCCTTCGGCGATTTCAACAGACCCCTCGACGCCGCCGTCGTCGCCTGGCTCGACAAAGACATTGGCCGCCTCCTCGCCGTTTACAGGGACCTCCACGCCCACCCCGAGCTCTCCACCCGCGAGAAGCGCACCTCCGCGATCGTCGCGTCGCTCCTCGCCCGCGCCGGCGCCAGGGTCACCCGAAACGTCGGCGGCCACGGCGTCGTCGGCGTTCTTCGAAACGGCCCGGGGCCGACCGTCTTCATCCGCGCCGACATGGACGCGCTGCCCGTAGTCGAGGAGACCGGCCTCCCTTACAGAAGTAAGACCAAAGGCGTCATGCACGCCTGCGGCCACGACGTCCACTCCACCGCCCTCGCCGGCATTGCCTCCATCCTCGCCGGCGCGAAAGAAACGTGGCGTGGAACCGTCATCCTCGTCGCCCAGCCCGCCGAAGAGTTGGCCTCGGGCGCCGAGGCCATGGTCGAGGACGGCCTCTTCGCGAGGTTCCCGCGTCCCGACGTCTGCCTCGCCCTCCACGTCGATGACGAAATCCCCGTCGGACGCCTTGCCTATACCCCCGCATGGGCGACCGCGAACGTCGACAGCGTCGATATCACGATACTCGGCAGGGGCGGCCACGGCGCCAAGCCTCACACGACTGAAGACCCCATCGTTGCCGCTGCCCACGTGATAACCGCGCTTCAGACGATCGTCACGCGCCGGATTGACCCTATCCAGCCCGTGGTCATTACCGTCGGCTCCATCCACGCCGGCCAGAAGCATAACATCATCCCGGACCAGGCTGTCATGCAGCTCACGGTCAGGACCTTCACCCCAGCCGTCCGCCGAAAGGTGCTCCGCAACATCAAGGCCGTCGCCACGGACGCCGCGCGCGCCGCGGGCTGTTCGAGGGCGCCCGAAGTGAATACGGACGTCGAGAGCACCGCCGCCTCCTACAACGACCCCGCTCTCTGTGACCACGCCGCGAGGATCTTCGCGAAGGTCGCCGGAAAAGAAAATGTGAAGACTGAGCCGCCGACTATGGGCGGCGAGGATTTCAGCGTATATCCCGATGCCCTCGGCGTGCCGGGTCTGCTCTACAGCGTCGGTGCCGTGTCGCTTGCCGCCGTGAAAGCCGCCAAAAAAGGCGGCAAGCCCCTGCCGCCGCTCCACAGCCCGCGGTTCGCTCCCGTCCCCGAACCGACGCTGCGGCTTTCCGTGAGGTCTATGTGCGCCCTCGCGGGGTCGCTCCTCGGACGGCCTTAAGGGGCTCGTGTGATGCCCAACGCCGCCGGCTGCGTGTGACAGGCTTGTGGCGTGCCCCGCAGGCGCAGGGAAATAGGAAGATGGCCGCTCTGTTGAATGCAGCGAACGATACCAGCGAGGAAAAACGGGGACTGGCTCCGAGGGCTGTTGCCCGCGTCGCCGTACTCGCTCTCCACCGGTGCCTGTCCCCGGGTTTCCTTTCCCGCTCTTCCCTGTCGTACGTCGTCTTCGCCATACTCACGGTAGTGGCCGCCGCCGCGGCGTTCGCCGCCGAGAAGCCTGGCGCCCCCACGCCCATCCCCTGGACGCCCCTTGGCATGGGCGGCGGCGGCGGGATGTACTCGCCGGCCATCTCTCCTCACGACCCGAACCTCATGTTCGTAAGCTGCGACATGGGCGGCTTTTACCGGACGGCCGACAGGGGCGCGTCGTGGACGATGCTCTCCTTCCGCCTCATTCAGGCTAACTGCGACTGCAGGCCCGTCTTCCATCCGACCGACCCCAATACGGTCTTCGCCGCCGACGGCTACGATGTATCGCGCCTCGTCGTCTCGCACGACAAGGGCGTAACCTGGGCGCCCATGCTCAAGGACTCCCCCTGGGGCGCGGTGCACGTCACGGCGCTCGCCATCGACCGCGTTGACGGGACCACGATGCTCGTCGGCACCGAGGAGGCGGCGTTCGTGAGTGCCGACGCCGGCAGGAACTGGACGCGCTGCGACGGGCCGTCGGGCAGGATTGTGGGCTTCCACATCGTGAAGTCCCCCAAGCCCGGCCCGCGCACAATCATCGCGGCGGGAAAGGCCGGCATCTGGCGCAGCGCCGACAGCGGCAAGACCTGGCAATCCGCCGCGAAGGGCCTGCCGTGGTTTGACGTAGTGACCCTCGCCGGCGGCGACGACGGCGCCGGCAAGACCGTCCTCTTCGTGACGATCCCCAGTAAGGCCGTCGGCGGCAAGTTCGCCGCCGGCATCTACCGCGACGACCGCGCCCGCAGGATGGTCCTCTTCGTGACGATCCCCAGTAAGGCCGCCGACGGCAGATTCGCCGGCGGCATCTACCGTAGCGAGGACCTCGGCGACTCCTGGCAGAGCGCGATGGGCGAAGGCACCAACACGCACGTCGGTAAGACCGACGAGTGGGCGGAGGAGGAACTCGCGCAGTACCATCAGCTCGCGATGCCGCCGGACCAGACCGAGCTCATCTACGCGTCTGATGTAGGTAACGGCCTCAAGCCCCCTTACCACGACACCGTCTACGTGTCGCGCGACTCGGGGAAAACATGGAAGTACTGCTTCACCGGCGACCCGCGCTGGCCCGAGCACAACATCGAGACGCTCTGGTATGCCTACGACGTGATGTGGGACCAGCGCGATGCGGGGCTCGTCTGCGACCCGACGGGAAAGATCGTCCTTCACTCCGGCGGCAAGCTCTTCCTGACGGAAAACGGCGGCGAGACCTGGCGCGGGATCTATTCCCGGCAGGCCCCCGGCCAGGGGGCGCCGGCGCGCGGCCAGCGCTGGCAGTCCATCGGCCTCGAGGTGACGACGACCTGGAACTATCGTATCGACCCCACTGAGCCGCAGCGCCACTACATCTGCTACACGGACATCGGCTTCGCGCGCAGCCTCGACGCCGGGAAAACCTGGATCCTCTCCCGCACCGGCAGCCCTTGGGAGAACACCTGCTACGATATCGTCTGTGATCCTGCGCGCCCCGGCGTCATCTACGGCGCGTGGTCGAACGTCCACGACATCCCGCACCCGAGTTACTCCGAGGCCGCCAGGCGCAAGGGCCCGGGCGGCGTCTGCGTAAGCGTCG
>Ga0315277_10006229_pt1 | contig 15681 bp, 10 predicted proteins | sample YL17G05_15_MG_FD_203695 | JGI IMG/M metagenome (GOLD analysis project Ga0315277, IMG submission 203695) | Sediment microbial communities from Yellowstone Lake, YNP, Wyoming, USA - YL17G05_15 | ecosystem: Environmental > Aquatic > Freshwater > Lake > Sediment | place: USA: Wyoming | collected...
CGTCGATGAACGCCTGCATATGCGGCGAGCCGACCTCTTCCTCGCCTTCGAGCAGGAATTTCAGGTTTACGTGCGCGCCGCCGTGTGCCCGGAGCGCGTCCACGGCCTCGAACAGCGCCCACAACGAACCCTTCATGTCTGCGGCGCCCCGCGCGTAGACGTGGTCGTTGCGGATGGCCGGGGTGAACGGGGGCGAATCCCATTCGCCGATGGGATCGACGGGCTGGACGTCATAGTGACCGTACACGAGTACCGTCGGTTTTCCTGGCGCCCCGCTCGACTGGGCGCACACCATCGGGTGGCCTCCCGTCGGAATCACGTCCACTCGCTGCATCCCGAGCCGCGTGAGTTCCTCGGCCAGCCACAACGCGGCGCGTTTCACGTCGTCGGCGTGTTCCGGCAACGCGGATATGCTGGGGATGCTCAGCAACTCCTTGTACCGAGCGATCCCGTTCTCGCGGTTGGCGCGAGCCGCCTGGACGGCGGTCTCAACTGATGCCATGATGTTTTCTCCAGATCGTGTGTCACTCCAGACCTTGTAAGGATACCCACTATGGCGAGCCATGGCAAGGGAGAGCCCGTCTCACGACTCCAGAACCTTGGTGGGCGCGGCAGCGTGGCAAGTTTCGGGGCGGTTGCGGTAGAGGCGCCAGCCTCGCCTCCAAAGGTCTGGGGAGAACGCCACGATCTCCAGCCCCGCCTTCATCGCGTCGATCTCCAGATCGCGCTCCGCCGCCAGTTGTTTGAGCCGGCCATTCTCCCGCTCCAATTCACGCAGCCGCTTCACGTCCGCGACCGCCATGCCCCCGTACCGTTGGCGCCACCGGTAGAAGCTCTGCTCTGAAACCCCGTGCAGCCGGCATGCTTCCCCGATGCTCTTGTCCTTTTCCGCCTCCCGCAACACCCCCACAATCTGCTCTTCCGAAAAACGCTTCTTCTTCATGCTCAGGCTCCTTTCGCGAGCCCGATTCTAACATTTCACCTGGTCCACTTTTCGGGGAGCAGGCCCGAACCAGGTCAGGGAAAAGCAACCGATAAGGGTGCTGGAGAGACATGGCCGTGTTTACTTGGCCTTGCCACAGGTGATGCTCTCGGCACCATGCTCGAGTTTCAGGCTCCGGGAACACTCGACCCTATGTGGGACATGTCAGGCGGTGAGACGCTCTCACTGATGCTTGGCGAGTGGACCGACTACACCTCGATGACGCTGTGCCTTGCTGAGAGGCAGATCAAATGTCGAGGTTCTGAACCGGTCGACCAGTTGGAGCGGTTTATTCAAATGGCACCGCGAGGGTCATGTGAACAGCACAGGAAAATGCTGCTATGTTTCTGTTATTCCAGGGACACGGTGACCTTAACACGAAACGACCCCCGTTCCACGTCATACCTGAGGTTTGCGCCCTGCCCGTCCTTCACCGCATCCAATAAGGTTTTCAAGGTTTTCAGAATACTCAGAGCAGCATCCGCACTGTCAAGCGTGATTCCGTTGACTGCTATTATACGGTCTCCGTTTTCGACACCGACTTGCGCGAGGAAAGGCTCGAAAGAGGGCGGTATATCGTCGAAGAACAAGCCTACTGACGACTTGCCAAGTCCAGAAAAGACCGCGCGGTCGGTATTCTCCATGGTTTGGATGACGAAGGGAAGAGCAATCTCCGCGACAGCACGCGGGACGCTGACTTGGAACTCGATTTCCTCAAAGTCCCGGACGAGAAGCGTCATGGCACGCGGCTCGCCATCCCGGCGGACCGCAATGCACAGGGACAGTTCGTGGTCTTGCTCCCGGGCCTTGATATACCCGCGCATAGCGGTGACGAAGTCGCTCAACGTTTTGGTCTCCAAATTGTGGGCTCGGAGGATGACATCTCCCCAAAGAAAACCCCACGGCGAGAGGATGCTCTCCAGCGCGTCAGTCTCAACGGCCAAGCCAGACGTTGCTGCTTGTGCAGCCGCCTTTGAATCCTGATTCTGGCTTCCCACAAGGTCCGACAGGACCTCGATGCCGTTGTCCAAATTGGTCCGGCTGATGAGTACGGTATGAGGTATAGGTCCCGAGCGGCGAAACTCGGGTCGCTTGCGTTCTCGCTCTTGGCGGCACCACAGTTCATACCGGTCGGGCGCATTCATACTCGGGTCGCCGGGCAACCTGTCTACCCGCCAGGGGGGTACCCGCACTAACTCCATGCCATACAGGACTCGGTCCCCATACGAATCGAACGCGTTTAGTGGCTCATCGTATGGGGGAAGGGAACTCAGCCGCACACCCGTCCGGCTGTCCCAGACCGAGACCTGCCGCCCCGATGTGGCGACGCGGGCACCGTCTGGTGTAAAGAGGGCTTTGTAGAAATCGTCCCTCTCTAGGAGGAGGAGAAGTTCCTTACCGGTTTCCGTATCCCATATCCGCACGGACTGGTCCGACCCGCATGTCACGACGCGGCCCCCATCCGTATCGAACGCGGCGAAATACACTCTACCCTTGTGTCCACCCAGAATCTGGGAAACCTTCCACGTCTCCGTGTCCCAAACGCGGGCGGTACCGTCGGCGGAAGCCGTGACCAGGTGTGCGCCGTCTTTGGAGAAATTGACCGAGACAACGTCATCCTCATGCCCCATCAGCGAAGCCACCTCAGTCCCGGCCTCCGCATCCCAAACCTTGAGAGAACCCTTCTTCCCCGCGACAACAACGCGCTCGTCAACAGGATTCCAGGCAACACGTACAATCGGTCCTTTGTCCCTACTAAACCTGACCAGTAAACGCCCAGTGGCTACCTCCCAGACGGCCGCCTCGGATTGGTTGGGGGACACCGGGTAACTGATGACCACCCGCGTTCCGTCACGGTTTGCATCGGCCCAGAACTCTGATGAACCGCTGGACGGGCTTGCAGCTAAGGCAAGATCAAAAGCCGCGAGTTCGGAAAGAGTTTCGGCATCCCAAACGGCACAAGCATGATGTGAGATCGTGATCAGTCGGGAGCTCTCTGCACCGAAGTCCCCGCGACCGTATGACTTGGCCCACGGAATGCGCCGCCGTTCCGCGTCCCGTGACGGAACCTGGAATACCCGAGGTGGTGTATCAACACCAGCGTACGACACTGTCATCCCTCGCGTTCCGTCCGGGCTGAACCACACGAGGGAATTGAACAGAAGGAGACCAATTGGCTGGCCGGGTATATGCAGATCGGCCGCGTCCCGCAATTCGGAGCCGTACCAGTCATAAAAGACCACCCTGTCGGTTCCGGGTACGAAGCTAGCCAATGGCACGGAGCCCTGTGTACTGCTGACTTTCTTACCGACGGCAAGGTCCCAGATAGCGGTGCCGCCAAACGGCCCATTGCCATCTTCGCGATCACCATCGCCTGAGGTGAGGAGGTATTTGCCGTCCGGGCTGACATCGCATACAGAAAGCGACTTATAACCTTCGTCAAACTCGTGGAGAGGTCTACCCGTTTCAGCATCCCATAAGATAGCCCTGTCACTGTCGGCGCCGGACTCGCGCGCTTGGAACACCCGAGTCACAACGCCAGCCCCATCCAAAGCAAACACAGCGCTGCGCGGGCTACCCTTTGGGGTGATTATGGTCAGCAACGCGCCGGAGTCTGCATCCCAGACCTTGACGACGCGGGCACTTCTTGCAAGAACACGGTGTCCATCCTTACTGGACTCGACTGCCCCAGTCACGTCCATTCCACCCTCTAAGGTGGCCCACAGGATACCAGTCTGAACATCCCACAACTGAATACCAGAGATCGCCGAGTCAGTGGCAATGTGTGCGCTGCCACGACTGAAACACCAACAAGCATCCCCAATCAGTAGCTCCGGCCCGCCTGCCTCGAAGAGGGCATGACCGGTCTCGGAATCCCACACACGAACAGTGTAGTCCTTCGATACGCTCAGCAGTCTCGCGCCGTCGGGCGGGCTGAACATGACCTTGCTAACGCCCTCCGTGGGGCCGGTCAGGGTGAGAACTTCCTGGGCGGTTTGGGCGTCGTATATCTTGACGGTCTTATCCTCGGAACCCGTAGCGATGCGTTTGCCGTCCGGACTGAACTCGCCACAGGTTACGCGCCCCGTATGGCCCTTCAGGACGAACAGTTCTTCATAGGGGTGGGCTTTCCGGAGGAGGAAGGCCCATTCCCAGTTCCGGAGGTCCTCCGGGGTATCCCAGAGGTCTTCGCGGGCCTCGGCCAATTGGTTTTTCTCGATGCATTTTTCGGCGCGGCCCAAGGCGGCCGTGTAAGAGGCGAGTTCGGCGATTTTGCGGGCCTTGGCCTCCTGTTCCCGCGCCGTGACGGCCTCCTGCTTGGCCTGTTCAGCATGGTCGCGGGCCTGTTCCGCGAGAATCCGTTGATCGCGTTCGCGGTTGCGCGCCTGAAGTATCGAGACGTAGGAATACACACAAGCGCTCAAGGCTATAATCAGGGCCGCGGCGGCGGTGGCGAGGATCGGTTTGTACCGGCTGGCCCAGCGGCGGAGATGTTCCGCAATCCCGTACTCGTAAGCCTGCACCAAGGAGCCGGATTGGAAGCGTTCGATGTCTTCGGCGAGTTCCCGGGCCGATTGATAGCGTTCCACGGATTCCTTCCGCAGCGCCCGCGCGCAAATGGCCGCGAGCTCCGGGGGAGCGTCAGGCGCGGCCTGAGCGGGCGGGACGGGCGCTTCGGACAGCACCTTACGGATGATGTCCTGGGCCGAGGTGCCTTCATACGGGGGCTTTCCCGTCAGGATTTCGTAGAGAACGGCCCCAAGACTGTACACGTCCGAGCGCTCACCGACGGCATCAAGCTGCCCTTTGGCCTGTTCCGGAGGCATATAGGACGGGGTGCCCAAGGCGTGGCCGTACAGGGTCTTCTGAATCTGGGCGGGGTCGCCCGTGCGTAGGGCAACGATGGTCTCAGCCAATCCGTCGGCGTGAACATCGTATTTGTCCGTACTCTTGGCGAGCCCCCAGTCCAAGACGACTGTCTCGCCGAACTCGCCGACCATGACGTTGTAGGGTTTGATATCCCGGTGGATGACGTGGCGGCTGTGCGCATACGCTATGGCATGGCACAGGTCCACGAAGTGCGGCAGCAATTCGAGCCGCTCGCGCAGGGTATGCGTTTCCTTGATGGCTTGCGCGAGCGTCTTACCTCGGACCAGCTTCATGGTGTAATACAGGGTGCCGTCTTTGCGGTATCCGAGCTCGTACACGGGCACGATGGCGGGGTGTTCGAGTTGTCCGGTGATCCGGGCTTCTTGCAGGAACCGGGCGATGATCGGCATGGCCAGCCGGGCCGGACTGAGTTGCGCGGAAGCGTCGCCTGAAGCAGCGCTCGGAAACAGCTCTTTCAGCGCGACTTCCCGGGCGAGGTAGTCATCATAGACCAGGAGAACGCGCGCCATGCCCCCGCGGCCATATTCGCCCAATTGCGTATAACGGCCGGGGCTTTCCTGGACACCGGCCACCGGCGCCCCGTCAGAGAGTTCCATCGGCGGGTGGGCGCTGGCCGCCTGGACGCCGCCGGAATCGGTCATGACCACGCTGCCGCGGAATGACTGGTAGACCTGCCCCTCCCCCCCAAACGAGTCCAAGGTGGCCGCGACATCCCCGTCGTTGGCCTTGACGGCTGCGTCAACCAGGCCGGTGACCAGTTTGCAGTCGCGCTCGGATAGGACCCCGGTCTCGACCAACCGCTCCGGCAGGTCACGCGATGGGTCCATAGCCCATGCCCCGGCCACGTCCACGAGTTGCGTAGGCGTGATCTTCCTCAGTTGGACCGCCAACACCCCAAACAGCAGATTTTGATCGCGTTCCATAACACGTCCCCTCATTTCACAAGAACCACGGCCCGGGCGGGAAACTCGTTGGTCGATAACCATTATAGGCAGATACCGGACCTATTCAATAGGAGCCTCTTGCAGAAACCCTCCGCATTCTGCCCGCATGAGTACAAAATAGGGTGAATACGGCGAAGAATCAAGTCTTCTGACCCAATCGAGAGCAGATTCGCGCCGTGTGTCCGGCACAGCATGGTCGACATCTCGCATCCACGTGCCGTTTCCCCTTGTGGACGCGCGGGCATGCGTCGATCCCTTGGCGCGCGGGCGCGGATTGAGGGTTCTCGCATTCAGCCTGCGACTGGGCGTGGCAAGTTTCGGGGCGGTTGCGGTAGAATGCGGAGCACGAACTTCCTTGCGAGTGGCGGTGTCTAACGAAGTAGGACCGACGGCGGGCGGCAGACCGCCCGGAGTTGATGCGGGCCGTGCTGTTACTGAAAGAAGCCAGGGAGCGTTCCGATGCGGGCCTCGTCGAGGAATGCCGGAACGGCGATGGATCGGCGTTCGATGAACTTGTCCGCCGATACAAGGACCGCGTGTATAACGTGGCTTACCGTCTCCTGGGACATCGCGAGGACGCGCTGGACGTTGCACAGGAGGTTTTTGTGCGCGCCTACGGCGGCATCAAGGAGTTCCGAGGCGAGGCAAGGCTTTCCACGTGGCTGCACAGTATCGCCTGCAATCTGGCGCGAAACCGGCTGCGCGACGCTTCGCGAAGGGGGCGCGACAAAGGGACTTCGCTGGAAGCGCTCGATGCGGCTGCTCCCGACGTGGCGCGGGCCGCTTCCGCCACGTACGACACGCCGCGCGACGCGGCCGAGCGCCGGGAGATGGATGAGTTGCTCCAGCGATGCCTGAACGAACTGCCCGAGCATTGCCGCACTGTCTTTGTGTTGCGGACGTTTGACAATCTCAGCTACGAAGAGATCGCGGAAACCGTGGGATGTCCGGCCGGAACGGTGAAGTCCCGGCTGAACCAAGCGCGCAGGTTGTTGCGGGAACGGCTGCACGCGCTGGACGTGTTGTGAGGTGTGACATGGACTGCCCTGAAGCCCGACAGGAGTTCTCGGCCCTGCTCGACGGAGAACTCACGCAGGATGAGCGCGCGGCCGTCGAGCGCCATCTCTCAGAGTGCTCAGACTGTCTGCGCGACTTGGACAAGTTTAAGCGCGTGGACGTCCTGTATCGGCGGATGGCCCCGCAACAGGCGCCGGCCGGCTTTGAGCGGCGCGTTCATGCGGCCATTCGGAAGGAGACTTTCCGGTTTTCCGTCCGCCAATGGAGGCCCATGGCGCTCTGGCCCGTCCTCGCCGCCGCGGCGGTGTTCCTTGTAGTAGGCGGCATCGCCTTGATGCGCGTGCAGACACCGGGCGCGCGGTTCGACGTGGCGAAGGGTCTTGACCGCGGCGTAGAGCCTCAAGCTTCCCCCGGCGCTAAGGCGGAGGCCGCGGCTTCATCGCGCGCCGCCCTTGACTCGGTGGACGAGGACATCAAGGAACAACTGCACGCCTTGGGTTACCTGGGCGGCGGGGCGCAGGAGCATCCGGCGGCTCCCGAAGAACCCGCCAAGCCGGCGGCGCCGCCGCGTGCGCAGGCCGTAGCGGGTGCGGCCACGGTGTCTTCCGACGACGATCTTCGGAATGGCACCGTTCAGAAAGCCTCGCCTTCACTCGATGCGTCCGCGGGCAGGGCGAGGGAAGCAGTGGATGTCGTGGCATTCCAAGCTCCGCCGGAACCGGTTTCGCCGCCGCGCGAAGAGGTCATGGACATGCGAGTGCCGCACCGGGGAATTCCGGAGACGAAGGGCGGCGCCCCGGAGACCTCGAACGAGGTTGCCGGAGACCGCGTGACTTCCCATCCCAGGGCGAGAACGGAAGGCGGGGAGGCGGGCGCCCTTGGCGCGGAGGAAACACAAGGAAGCGCGCAGAAAGGGCTGGGAGAGTCCTTGGCGTTCGTGCCTCTTCCGTCGGAAGCGCCTGTGGCCGGGGAAGCATCTCGAACATCCGAGGGCGCGCCCCCGCTGGTCCCTTCGCAGGCGGACACCCGCGACGGGTCTTCTGCTTACTTCGGGCGCCGCACGACCGCCGCGGAGAAACGCGTTGCCAAGGAGAAGCTGTCTGCGGGCATTGTTGTTGGTGCTGAACACCAAGGGGCTCCGGCGCCTGTGCCGCCAGCGCCGGTCCAATCAGAGGCCGCGGCGTCGCCCCCGCCTCCAGCGCTAAAGCGCGAGTCTCCTGCACCGGCGCCGCAGATAGTCGGCGAACGCATTTTCACGTGGCGCGACGGCGTCTGGCGCGAGCAAGGCTACGCCGGGGAAGAGGCGGTGTCTCTTGTGCGCGGCTCGGAATCCATGCAGACCTTGCTGAAACAGCACGCGGAGCTGGAGGGGGTGCTGAAGGTTGGCGCACGCGTTATTTTCAAACTCGAGCACACGTGGTACGAAGTAACCCCGCAAGCGGAGCAGCAGCCCTGATTTGTGGGGCGCCTGAAAGAGGTTTTCTTGCGCGGGCATGGGTGTTACGGCAATGCCCGCAAAACGGGGACAGTCCCTGCTCGCAGACTCGCGAGGACAGTCCCCGTTTTGCTCCGCTCTACTTCCGGGGTGAGGGGAGACGGTGTTTTCGTTCCGGGACGAGTAGACGTAGCGATGGGCGCCTCGAAGCGAAAGGAGTGATTTCATGGAGCAGTGGTGCTGCGATTCCCACGATGTGGACGTGCTGCGTGAATTGGCCGAACGCAAAGCGGCCATCGCGAACGACCCCCTCAACCTGGAACGGCGGAGGCTGTGGTACGCGCTCGATGCGGGTGAGGCGGAACGGCCGATGGTGCTGGCGGAGTCGTGGGTGGCCTTCGAGAAGCTGCCGGCCTCGGAACTGCGGTGTTCTGAGGAATGGGCGCGGGACGTGGAACGCGGGCTTCGCCTTGAGCTGTTCCAGTTCGACGAGATCAAAGACGACCACGTGGTGGAGCCGGTGTTCCAGTGCAATTGGCGCGTCCAGTGTTCGGACTACGGCGTCGAGGTCAAGACGGACTGGGCCCAGCGCGTCAGCGGTAACGTCTCCAGCCGACGTTGGGAAGCGCCTATCAAGGACATTTCGCGCGATTTCCACCAGCTTCGCCCGCGCACATTTTCCGTGGACCGGGAGTACACCTTCGCTTGGAAGGCCCACCTGGAAAAGGTGTTCGATGGCATCCTGCCGGTGCGCATTCGGGGTGGATTCTGGTGGTCGGCCGGCCTGACGGGCACCGCCATCACCCTGATCGGGCTCGAAAACTACATGCTGTACATGTGCACGGACCCGGAAGGACTGCACCGGGTCATGGCCTTTCTCCGCAATGATATGCTGGCCTACATCGATTGGCTCGAGAAGGAGGAACTCCTGTCTCTGAACAATGAGAACGATTACATCGGTTCGGGCAGTATGGGCTATACGCGCGCCCTGCCGCAGCCCGATTGGCGGACAGGCGACCCCGTGCGGACCAAGGACATGTGGGTGCTGGCCGAGTCGCAGGAGTCCGTGGGCGTTTCGCCGCAGATGCTCGAGGAATTCGTCTATCCTTATTATCGCTCCATTGTCGAGCGGTTCGGTCGGTGCTACTACGGCTGTTGCGAGCCGGTCCACCAGTGCTGGCACGTGATCAAGAACTTGCCCAACCTGAAGCGGCTGTCCATCTCCCCGTGGTGCGACGAGGCGTTCATGGCGGCGCAGTTGGGCCGTGAGTACGTGTTCTCCCGGAAGTGTCACCCCACACGCATCAGTACGCCGCAGTTTGACGAGGGGGAAATCCGGAACGAGTTGCGCTACACGCTGGAAGTTGCCAAGGGGTGTAACGTGGAGCTTATTATGAAGGACGTCCACACGTTGTGCGGTGAGCCGTGGCGTATGGGGCGTTGGGTAGAGATTGCGCGGGAGGAGATCGAACGGGCGGCGTAGGAGAAATGGCATGAGAATCATTGTTCTTGTTGTGGCTGCGGGACTGGCGGCAAGCGGGTGTCTTCATGTGCGCACTGCGCGGAAGGGCGCGGAAGGGCTTGTGCTTGCCAAACATGGAAGATCGGAATACCGGATTGTCGTGGCCGACGAGGCTTCGCCGTCCACGAAGTATGGTGCGCAAGAGCTGCAACGGTTTCTCAAGGAAATAACCGGCGCCGAACTGCCCATCGTCTCGGACGCAGGGCCATTGAGCGCGCATGAGATCATCCTGGGCGACAACAAGCACAGCGCTGTACTGAGCAGAGCGATCGACTATGGGGCCTTGGGTGACGAGGGATACGCGCTTTTTACGCTGGGTTCGCATCTTGTCATCGCGGGCGGGGAGCTCCGCGGGAACATGTACGGCGTGTACGGCTTGTTAGAGGATCACCTTGGTTGCCGCTGGTTCACGCCGACGGTGAGCCGGATTCCCAAACAGAGGCGCCTTGTTGTTCCGGTGCTCGACGAGACGAAAGTGCCCGTTCTGGAGTATCGGGAACCTTTTGTCATCGACTGTTTCGACGGCGATTGGTGTGCGCGGAATCGGATGAACAGCAGCAGCGGCCGACTGGAGGCCCGCCACGGGGGCAAGGTCCGTTTTGGCGCGGGCATGTTTGTTCACACGTCTAATATGCTGGTCCCGCCGGAGAAATACTTCGACGAACATCCGGAGTATTTCTCGGAAGTGGACGGGAAACGCGTCAAAGACCGGCCGCAGCTTTGCTGTACCAATGAAGACGTGATCCGGCTGTGCACGGAGGCGGTGCGGGACCATATGCGGGCCGATCCCGAGGCGTTCGTCTTCTCCGTGTCGCAGAACGATTGGGACAACCACTGTGAGTGCGCGCAGTGCCAGGCGTTGGCCGCGGCCGAGGAATCGCAGATGGCGCCCGTGCTGCACTTGGTCAACCGGGTGGCTGAGGCCATCGAGGCGGAATTTCCCGACAAGGCGGTGGAGACCTTGGCGTATCAGTGGACGCGGAAGCCGCCCAAGACGATGCGTCCCCGACACAACGTGATCGTCCGTTTGTGCAGCATCGAGTGCTGTTTCATGCACCCGCTGGCCACGTGTGATTCGAAGGAGAACCGGGAGTTCCGCAGCGACGTGGAGGGTTGGGCCACGGTGGCGGACCGTCTGTGGGTGTGGGACTACGTGACGAGTTTCGCTCACTATTTCTGTCCCTTCCCGAATCACCGCATCCTCAACGACAACATTCAGTTCTACATCAAGAACAACGTCCGCGGCATTTTCGAGCAGGACACGTATACGTCGCTCAACGGAGAGCTGTCGCCGTTGGGCGGCTATATCATTGCCAAGTACCTCTGGAACCCGGCGTATGATGAAGACACGGCCATCAACGAATTCCTTGCCGGCGTGTATGGGAAGGCGGCCAAACCGATCCGCCAATATATGGACATGCTCCACGAGAAAGTGACGCAGGACAACATTCACGAGCATATCTGGGTGGGACCGGTGGAAGCCGAGTACCTGACCGACGAGATCCTGGCGAAGGCGGACCTGCTATGGGACAAGGCGGAACGTGCCGTGGCCCACGATCCGGCAATACTGGAACGCGTGAAGGCGGCCCGGCTCCCCGTTGACTACGCCTTTATCGAACGAGCGTGCGCGGCGGGAATCGGACTCTATCAGGTGGACCAGGACAAGATGAGTGTAACCGTCAATCCTGCGTTCGAGGCGCGCGTGCGGCGCTTTTCCGAGGTGGCGGAGCGAAACGGCGTTACCTGGATGAACGAGGGACGGACCACCTTTCCGCAGTACAAAGAAAAGCTGGAGGGGCTTTTGAAGACCTCTATGGAAGCCGTGCCATTTCAAGAGCCTGCGGGCGCGGAACGGCTTGTTCCAGGATTGCGTTACGCCTGCTACGAAGGGGCGTTCTCTCAACTGCCTGATTTCGCCGCGCTGACACCCGCGAGAGAAGGTTGCGCGGAGGGATTCGATCTCTCGTTGCGGACGCGGCCAGATCAGTTTGCGATGCGCTTCACGGGTTATATCAAGGTGTCGCGTACGGGCGTGTACGCCTTCCATCTGCAGTCAAACGACGGCAGCCGGTTGTACATCGGAGGCACGAAGGTTGTGGATAACGACGGGCCTCACGGCGCTCAAGAAGTATCCGGGTTCATCGGCCTGAAAGCCGGGCTCTACCCGATCACGGTCGAGTACTATGACCAAGGCGGGACGCAGGCCCTGCGAGTCCTCTACTCCGGGCCGGGGATTGAGCGCGAGAGAATCGCGAAAGGAGTCCTGTTCCGCGAACCGTAACCGGTGAAGCCGCTGCCAGGAAGGTCGTCATTCAAACTGGAAGGAACGGACGGGTGTCGGAGTGCCTTCCACGACGAGCGCGCCGGCGTGTTCGTGTCCGAGCGCCAAGTCCAGGAAGAACCACCGGGATGGTTCGTCCGGGTCTCCGTCCACGTGGAGCAGCGCGTGCGGCGTGTCCGGCGCCAGGCTCACCTCGAATTGGTTTAGCGCCAGGGACAACCCTTCGCCTTTTGCCTTGATGTAGGCCTCCTTGCGCGTCCAACAGGCGAAGAATGCGCGCCTGCGGTCCGGTTCCGGGATGGGACAGAGGTTCGCCACTTCCCCCGGCGAGAAGAAGCGCTCCGCCAGTTTCTCGTACTCGAGATCGCGCTGTGAGGATTCGATATCGATGCCCACGCGGCGGCCTCGCGCGAAGGCCAACACCGCCAGCCCGTGCGCATGCGATACGTTGAAGTGGATGACCTCGGGATGATTCGGCGCGTCGAGTTCCGGCTTGCCTTGGGGGTTATATCGGAAACGAACCGATTCCGGCGGCTGTTGGAGGTATTCGCCCAACAACAAGCGCAGTACTCCCCGCGTGATAGCGTATTGACACCGGTCCTTTTCGAACCGAAACCGTGCTGCGCGATCCAGTTCGTCTTCCGTGAGGAGGGGCATGCAACGTGACAACAACGGCTCGGCCGGTTCCAACTCGACCCGCCAGACGTGCGTCTCGTCCCCGTCCAGTGAAAGGAACACGGGCCGCCTGTGAAATGCTCGTGTGGAATCCACTCGTACCCCGCTGGGCAAACGCCCGCCGTACGGCCAACGCCATCTGTACCCAGTGTACCAAATCCAGCTTTAGAGAAGCCGGACTTGGCGGTTTGCGCACAGTTGCCCCTTCCGGTTTCGGAGAAACCGGACTACTTTCTCAAGGCGGACCTTCCGTTCGCCTCCGGGGTTTCTCAGCGCAACCGGCTCGGCCCAGAGTGACGCCGCTTGCTTGCTCGAACCGTCGAGTCTAGAATGAGGACGTGGGGCTGCTCTCACGACTCGGAAGCGGACCGCATGTTAGGGCGTCCGACGCGGGCGCCGTGGAGTTTGACCTAAATGGAACATGTAGGAGACTCGGCTATGATTACGTCACCTCGATTCGGACTAATAGGGCCCAAACTGACGGACATGATGCCCGAACTGGCGTCGCTTCCCGATGCGGAGCGGAAGAGTATTTTGAAGATTGCCAAACGTAAGTCCCTGCGGAATCTGGGGATAGTCGCGTTCGACTGGTCCGGCGCGGTCATCGGCAATGGCTGCGTGCTAGGGATGCTGTTGTTAATGAGTATATTCGCGGTCGCGTTTTCCCATGAAATAGAATTTCAGAACGCCCACATACGGAACATCGAAAGGGCCTATAATGCGGTGGCTCAAAAGATCCCTGAAACACCTTTGCTCCAGCCATTCCATGCGGTAGGCGAAACGAGCTGGGCGCATTGGTTTTCGACTCACGACACCTTGCTATACCTTGTGGCCTTGGCACTGATCATGCTACTTACATATTACTTCTTACGTGTGTGGTCGTGCTTTGAGAATGTTGTGCTCATGATGTATGCAAGAGTTGTCATGGCGGAGAAAGCCGCCTTGCCAAGCGCGCATTCGTGACGGGGTCTCGAATACGGGTTTCGGTCCTTGTTTCAGTTGGTTGCGGGCTTCGGTTTGTCCTGTGATTGGATGGGTGCACGTGATGATCACGGGCCAATGGAATGAGGCGCGACACGAAGGCTGGTCCTTGGCGTGTCCACGAAGGAGAACGACGATGAAGTATATGATCCCGGTAATGGTTTTGTTTTGGACTGCGTCTGGTATCGTGCCGGTGTGGGCCGCGCAGCAGGCGGCCAACGAACCGAGCGCGGCGAAGCCTATTGAGGCCGTGCTGGTCACGGGGGGACACGATTTCGACGAGAACGCGGTGTTGCCGTTCTTCAAGGGGCTGGAAGGCGTTCACGTCACGCACGCGCCCCAACGCGACGACAGCGAGTTGTTCGAGGATGTCGCCGACTGGCGGTACGACGTGATCGTTTTTTACAACATGGGGACGAGGATATCGCCGGAGCGTGAGAAGAACCTGCTCGGACTGTTGGACAAGGGCACCGGCGTGGTGGTGCTGCACCACGCCATGGCGGACTATCCCGATTGGGCCGAGTTTGAGACGATCGCAGGCGTCCGGTACTTGCTCAAGCCCCGCGAGCAAGACGGAACGGCGATTCCCGGATCGACGTACCAACACGACCGGGACTTCAAGGTTCACGTCGCGGACCCCGAACACCCCGTGACGAAAGGGGTCGCCGATTTCGAGGTGCACGACGAGACCTACAAGGGATGTGTGTTCGCGCCGGACAACAAGCCGCTTTTGACAACGGAGGATGAGACCAGCGATCTAACGATTGGATGGGCGCGGAAATACAAGAACAGCAAGGTTTGCGTCATCCAGGTGGGCCATGGGCCGCAAGTGTTCGGACAGGAGCCTTATCGCCGGCTGTTGACTCAGGCAATTCGCTTCTGTTCGCCCGGCGCAACTGCTGGGAAATGAAGGCTCCGGTCTGTTATGAAGAAGCGTTCACAGGTGTCCCGCCGGGGATTCCTCAAATGCGCCGGGGCTGCCTTGGTCGCGCCGACCATCGTCCCCTCGTCCGCTTTCGGCGCCAATGAACGCATTGCGGTGGGTACGATTGGCGTGGGGCCGCAGGGTTGTCGCGTGATGGAGGGGTTTCTCGCCAGCGCGTCGGCGCGCGTGGTGGCAGTGTGCGACGTGAACCGCCTGCGGCGAGACGCCGCGCGGGACAAGGTGAACGAACACTACGGCGACTCCGGAAGTGCGGCGTATAGCGATTTCCGTGAACTCATCGCGCGGTCCGACATCGACGCCGTCCAGATTGCCGTGCCGGACCACTGGCACGTACTGGTTGCGCTCGAGGCGGCGCGGGCCGGCAAAGACATGTACGTCGAGAAGCCGCTGGGGCGCAGTCTCGAGGAGGATTTCGCGCTGCGCGCGGCGGTCCAGCGGTACGGCAACGTATTTCAGTTCGGCACGCAACACCGTTCCGAGCGCAACTTCCGGTTTGCCTGCGAGCTGGTGCGGAACGGGCGCATCGGGAAACTGCGCACGATGCGGGTCGCATTGGAGGCCAGTCGGAGGTCGGCAACGTTTCCGGCCATGCCGGTTCCCGAATGGCTGGACTACGACATGTGGCTTGGGCCGGCGCCTTGGGCGCCGTTCACGGAGAATCGCATCATCAACCAGTTCTGGTGGCACATTTCGGATTACACGCTGGGATTCGTGGCCGGGCAGAACATCCACTTCGGCGATATCGCCCAGTGGGGCAATGGAACGGACCTCACCGGGCCGGTGGAAGTTGCGGGGACGGGCGTATTCCCCGAGGAGGGCCTGTGCGACTGCGCGATCGCGTACAATGTGCAGTGCAGGTATGCGAACGGCGTCGTCATGCACTTCACGGACGACAAGGTCAATCGTCAGGGCGTCCGGTTCGAAGGCACGGACGGTTGGGTCTTCGCCGATATCGGCTATGTAGACGCGCATCCCAAGGAACTGCTGCGCACGGTTTTCCGGCCCGG
>Ga0315277_10006230_pt1 | contig 15680 bp, 12 predicted proteins | sample YL17G05_15_MG_FD_203695 | JGI IMG/M metagenome (GOLD analysis project Ga0315277, IMG submission 203695) | Sediment microbial communities from Yellowstone Lake, YNP, Wyoming, USA - YL17G05_15 | ecosystem: Environmental > Aquatic > Freshwater > Lake > Sediment | place: USA: Wyoming | collected...
CTGGTTGCCACCGGGAAGCCCGTGGGCTTGGTTCTGAATTTTGGCGAGCGGAAGGTGGAAGTGAAACGAAAGGTGCGGGAGTTGGTCGGGGGATAAACAGGATTTCAGGAATCCCGTCCATCCTGTCAAAAACAATACGTCACCGAACTTATGAATCAGAGGACTTAGGATGCGATCTTCGTGCGGCGATACCTGTCGGAACAGCCGGGGGGTGAGGAATTGCAATTGCCAAACCGGTTTTCCGTGCCGCATGGTTGAGGTCAGCCACAGGGGCGTCCCGCCTGGCGGTGGAACAAACGGAGGTGTGCGAATGGCAGAGCGCTTCGACGTTGTTGTCGCCGGAAGCGGCATGGGCGGACTGACGGCTGCTTCGCTGCTGGCCGCGCGCGGCTTCCAGACGCTGATCCTGGAACGCCGGCATAGCGTCGGCGGCTATATGGGTGGTTTCCGGCGCGGCCCGTTCCGATTTGACGCAGCGTGCAGCTTCTTGGGGGCCATCGAAAAGGACGGCGAGATCGGAAAGCTGCTGGACGAGATAGGTGTTGACCGTGCGAAGTTCGCCCGGGTCAGCGACAATTTCTGCATGATCCTGCCTGACGGCGAAGTGAACACGCGCGCCGAATCCTACCTCGAGGCACTCGCGACTGCCTTTCCCAACCATCGCAACGAAGTCGAACGGCTCGGCAGAATCCTCCGCGCCATCGGCACGGATATTGACCGTCTCGAAAGCCTGAAAGGCTGGTGGCGTCTGTTGGTTCCGTTCTTTTGTCCCCACCTATTGCGTTATGCGCGCACCACCGTAGGGAAAATCATCTATCGCGAGCTTCATGACCCGGCGCTGCGCGCACTGACGGGAATTTTTCCCGCCACAGTCCCGCCGTCGAAAATCTCACTGCTTTTTGCCGCGACGGTTCTCATCAAGGGCCAGCGCGGCGGCCTCTATTATCCGATCGGCGGAATGGCCCGTTTCGCGCGTCTGATCGCCGATGCCGCCGTGCAGCATGGCGCCGAGTTGCGCCTCCGCGCGGCCTTGGCTGCCATCGAGCACGACGGGCGGCGCGTTCGGGCGGTGCGAACCGCCTCGGGCGAGCGGATCGAAACCCGGGCCGTTGTTGTCAACTTTAACCCCGCTGATGTTCTCGCGCAACTCGAAGGGCCGGAAACGCGACGGCTTCGCGCAGCGCGCCGCCGCACAGACCGGTTTCGCTACTCGGCGTCCGCGTTCATCGTGTACCTGGGATTGAAGGAAAACCCCGATTGGTCGAACGAGTTTTTCTTCACCACCATTCTCGAAACGCTCGATCTCGAAAGTTTCTACAAAGCCATCGGGCGCGGCGAGATTCCCGATCAGGGAGTGGTCCACCTGATGGTTCCGCGGGCCGCGGATCCGGGTGGCGAAACTGCCGGCGCGCCGACCGCCAAGATCATCATGGACCTGCCGTATGAGCCGTTTCGGCAGTGGCGAGAGGAAGGTGGCGTGGAAAACTATCACCGTCGCAAAAACGAACTGGCCGATCGCCTGATTGAGCGAGTCAGCCGCCATGTTCCCTCGTTGCGCGGCGCAATCGTTTTCCGAGGGGCCGCCACGCCGCTTACCCTGGAACGCTGGACCGGCAATCGCCGGGGTGCAATCTATGGTTTGGAGCCGACGGTGGATCAATTCGGACCGATGCGCTGGCCCAATGCCGGTTTTCTGAAGGGCTTGTATTTCTGCGGCCATTACAGTCAGCCCTCGCCCGGGATTGTGGGTACGTGTTATTCTGGCCGCTTTGCCGCCGAGCGCCTGACGCGCGATCTCGGATGATCCACACGCCGGGTGCAACACTCCTGTCGCCCATTTTCCGGCCGACGGGCAGGATAAGTTGGCAACCTGTCTTGAAGACCCAGACTCGTGCGCACAACCAGCAGGAAAGAGAAACCGTTGACCTGCGGGCGAGGTTTGAACCAATATTCGTGCAAGGAATTGACGGAGAGATCGGAGGCTTCATGACCAGCCTGTCACGCGACACGAGTCCCAAAGCGCAGCGTGTCCAGATTGAACTGCTGCGACAGGCGCCGCCGTGGCGCAAGCTGCACATGGTCGCGCAAATGAACCAAACGTTGCGCGATCTGGCCCTGAGCGGCTTGCGCCAGCGCCACCCCCACGCTTCGGCCGAAGAGTTGCGCCGCCGACTGGCCGACCTCTTGCTCGGCCCGGAATTGGCAATGAAAGTGTATGGTTCTTTGGATGAGAAGGAAACGCGCGTTTAGCGAGGCCGGTATGCCGCCCCTCCTTGGCATATCAGGTTTCTGATCCGCAATCCAAAATCGGAAATCTGAAATCGTAAGTCCGAAATCAAATCACCGTTTCGGCGCCAGAACATTGATCGCGCAATTGAGTCCCTCGATCGGCTCGGCCAGAAGCGGCTGGTAGTTCTGCCGAATCGCGTCGCGCACCTCCGGAATCGAAAAAATCTGGCGAGGCCCGTGCGTTCCCTTGTCCATTTCCTGGACGACAACCGGGATTTCCTTGGCGCGCAACGCGGCGGCAATCGCCTGCACTTTGTGTGTGGCGGGACCTGCCTTCTGCTCAACTTGCTGCTCGAGCAAGTACTTGATGTGCCAGATGAAGAACTCCGAGTGTTCCTCGATTAAGTTGCGATGCGCGATGAAGGCATAATAGGGCGCGGCAAGAATCGTGTCGCCGGCCCTCGAGTGTTCCTCGATGAGCGAGCGGACTCGTTCCACGCCGGCAGCATTCATCTCGTAGGCGCGTTGCTGACGAACAACATAATGGATCCAGGAGACCGGCCGCGCGAAGAGGACAATCAGTCCCACAATCGCAACCGCTGTCGTTCCCACCCTGAAACGCGCGCTCCTTTCGGACCCTGACCCCCAAACCCCATACCCCATCCCCTGTTTGACAATCTCGCTGATCGCGTAGGCGGCGAACAGGCAAACAAACGGCTCGCCAATTGTGAAGATGTAGTCCATCGTTGCCCCTTTGGCGACAAATCCGATCGCCAGGAACGACCAAAGCGCATACCAGCCGACGAAAGAAAAATGGTAGGCGGGCACATCCGTTCGGAGTTCCGCTTGGAGTTCAAACTTCCGTTCGCCCTTTTCTTTCTCTTCTTCCTTGTCGGTTTTTCCCAAATACATCAAGAGCCCCGCCACCGCCGCCGAGATAAAAATGCCGTCGAGCGCAAGAACATCGGCTCCCTCGCGCGCGATCTTGCCGAACGCGTAGCCGAGAATCGTCCGCAGCGTCCGGAACGGCGCATCGGGCGGAAGGTCGCTCGCCAGGTCGGGATGAGGAAATGTCCCTACCTGATTGAAGAAAACGTTCTCGAGATAATGGCTGTCCGACAGCCATTCGCCCATCGCTACGGTGACTAGAACCACAGCTACCGCCGGAGTAATATACCACGCCGCGCGCCGGCGGTCGCGCCAGAGCAGAAAAAGCGCTACCCAACCCACATAAGGCGCCGCCGTCATGTTAGTCGCCATGGCCAACGCGCCGAATAAGCCGGCAGCAGCCAGCGATCGCTTTTCCCAGCGAATCAGCAGGAGAAAAGACAATAGAAGGAAAAAGACTTCGAGCGATTCGGACTCATAGGCCAGTGTCCACCAGAAACCGACGGGGATAATCAAATAGAGACCGGCGGCCCAAAGCGCGGCGCTCGCCCGCCCAAATAATCGCCGCGCAATCGCCCAGACCACGAGCATCGTTGCCAAGTGGAGCAACACGCTGAAGAATCGCACAGTGTACAGTTGGGTTTCCACGCCCTGACCCAACGCGCGACCCACACGGATCAGGAACGATCCCACCAGGAGATGGCACGGTGGCTGGGGCGCAAGGATGTCGCGGTAAAGAACAATCCCGTCGGCCAGTCGGGAGGAAATGTAGAGATAGTTCCCATCGCCGAAGTCTAGATAGGCGACGCTGAGATGTGGTACGACGACGCCCCCGTAAAGCAGAGCAAAAAATCCGAGCAAAAGGACCTGCCACATTATGCGATTTCGGATTCCGGATTTCGGATTTTCGATTCTGGATTTCTCGTCAGAAGCGGTGTGCTCTTGGTTCCGTTCATCGTTCATCGTTTATCATTCATCGTTCAGCGTTCATCAGTCAGCGTTCATTTTTGCGGGCGTCATCTTGGTTCGCGGCCAGTTCGGCGCGGAGCGACTCGGCCGTCCGGCGGATGATCTCCCGAATTTCGAGAAGCGGCCCAAATTTGATACAGCGCCGCAGCTTCTCGACCGCCGGTACGCGCCGCCGCAGGTCCTCGAACTGCGGACCATAGACCGACTCATAGGGAACCTGGCGAATTTCGGACCGGCTTTCGGTCACCTCGACAACCAACCGCGCCAGATCGCCAATCGTGATTTCCTCGTCGTTGCCGATGTTGAACACCTGGCCGGCGGCTTCGGGTTGCTCCATCAAGTCGCTGATCGCCCGAACCGTGTCGCCGACATAGCAAAACGTGCGCGATTGGCGTCCGTCGCCATGGACCAGGAGCGGTTCGCCTCGAAGCGCCCTTTCGATGAAACGCGGAATGACCATTCCATACTGGCCGACCTGCCGCGGCCCGACCGTGTTGAACAGCCGGCCGATCACCACCGGCAGCCCGCGCTCCTTGTGGTAGGCCAGCGCCAGATACTCATCAATCGCCTTGGAGCAGGCATAGCACCAGCGCGGGCAGGTCGTCGAGCCGAGAATCATGTCGTCCTCTTCGCGGAACGGCACCGTGTCGCCTTTGCCATAGACCTCGGACGAGGAGGCGATGAAAACCTTCTTGTCCTTTCGAGCGGCGCGTTCGAGAACGATCTCCGTCCCTTTGATATTCGTTTCGATAGTATGGACCGGACGCTCGAAAATGAGCCGCACGCCGACCGCCGCCGCCAAATGGAAAACGACATCGGCCTGATCAATCAGCTCGCTCATCAGCGCGCCGTTCATGATCGTTTCGATCGTGTAGGAAAACTGCGGATTGCTCTTGAGATGGGCGATGTTCGACATGCGGCCGGTCGAAAGGTCGTCAATAATGTGAACCCGCCGACCGCGATTCAATTCCTCTTCGGCCAAATGCGACCCGATAAACCCCGCCCCGCCGGTGATCAGGATGTTCATGTCCGATAGCCTTTTCTGTGCCACGGGCATCCTACCCGTGCTGTTCCTTTAATGTTCCGCGAGTGTTACGACATTTGTCAGTTCGCCACGCGATACCATCAGCCGCAGCTCGCCGCTTGTCAATCGCTTCCGTGAGCCTCCGGCAATGGGTCCCGAATCAACGGGACATGCGTGAAGCGCCAGCACACCGTTTGTTCCTTCTCCCGCTTTCATGCGGCGACATTCTTGCCCGCCATGAGCATAGTGCTTTCTGTCACCTCAATATCCCCGCGAGGTCAAGTTGTTTCCAGGAATCCATCCAGCCGCGCGACGGCCGGCGACCATGCAAAAGAGGTTGACATGCAGTGCGACGTGAACGAGTAGTGGAATCCGATGAGTGGAGAATAAGAGGATTCCTGCGGACGGCGCCGGAACCGCTTATGCCACCGGATGATCGCACTCGGCTATGAAGCTTAGCTCGCTGCTTATCGAAAACAGCATTCTGATAGATCCTCCCGTCCAGAACAAGGAGGAAGCGATTCAACGTGTTCTGGCTACATTCGAACCGCATCTCGATTCGGCCGCGCGCAATATGGCTTTCCTGCGGTTGATGGAGCGCGAGAAACGGATCACCAGCTATGTGGACTACGGCGTGGCGATTCCCCATACGAAGATGGAACAGCTCAGTCGGGTTCTGGTGGGACTGGTCACCTCCAACAAGGGATTCGACGCGCAAGATCCGCCCGATACGAAGGTTCACCTCCTCTTCCTGATTCTCGCGCCGGCCGAAAAGAATACGCTGATGCTTCAAACACTTGCGGCGGTCGCGCGCGTGTGCCACGCCAAGGAGATTCGCGAAGCAATCCGGCGCACCAAGTCGCCCGCCCGGATCATTAAACAGATCGAAGAGAGTGGGATTGACGTGAAAAGCACGATCACGGCGGCGGATGTCATGGTCGTGGCGCCCGCCGCTCTCCAACCCGAAACGCCGTTACCGGACGCGATCGGCAAGATCATCCTCTCGCCCGACGACGGCTTGCCTGTCACGGACGCGCAGGGGAAACTGCTCGGCGAAATCTCGAGCATCGAAATCCTGGCCATCGGCTTGCCCAAGTATGTGGACTTGCTCAAGGACGACACTTTCCTGACGCAATTCGAGCCGTTCGAAAACTACTTTCGCCAGGAAAGACAACTGACGGTCCGCGACGTGATGACGCGCGAGATTCTTACCTGCGAAGAGGATACGCCCATTATCAAGGTCACCAACATGCTGGTGTCGGGCCGACGGCCTCGCCTGTATGTCGTGCGCGACGGCAAGTTGCACGGCATTGTCTATCGGCGCGACCTGTTGTCGCGCGTCCTCCAGGCGTAGACCAACGCCGTAATGTCAGAGAACTCTCGCACCCCGGAAATTGGGACACTCACTATTATCCCCGGTTTGTAGTTCCCACTTTAGTGGGTCCGAGGAGGGAAAGACCCACTGAAGTGGGAACGGCGAACTTCGTCGGGGCGAAAAAAATGCTTGCGTTGGGCTGGCCGGCGTGTAGAATAAGGGTTTTCTGTTGCTCGCAGGAGGTCGTAAGGCAACCGTGCAAAAGCGAGATTTGGTTTCGATCAACAATCTAAGTCGCGACAACGTGCTGGAAATCTTCCAGGTCTCGCGCGATCTCAAAGATCGCCTGGCTCGCGGCGAACGGCCCCGGCTTTTGGAAAACCGTGTCCTGGCGATGATCTTTGAGAAACCTTCCTTGCGAACGCGCGTCACGTTTGAGGTAGGGGTTCTCCAGCTTGGCGGCCATACGATTTCCCTGACGCAGAATCAGATCGGCATCGGCACGCGCGAGTCGTGTCATGATACCGCCAAGAACCTCGAACGTTGGGTGGATCTGATTGCCATCCGGACATTCGGCCAAGACATCGTCGAAGGCCTGGCCACACATGCGCGCATTCCCGTGATCAATGCGCTGACGGACCAGGAGCATCCCTGCCAGGCGCTGGCCGATCTGTTCACGCTCATCGAGCATTTTGGAGCCAGCGAGGGATTGAACCTCGCTTACGTCGGGGACGGCAATAATATCTGTTCATCGCTCCTGCTTCTGTGCCCGATGTTGGGCGTCAACCTCACGGTGGCCGGCCCGCGCGACTATGCGCCTCCCCGCGCCGTGGTTGCTCAAGCCGAACGCAATGCGGCCACACATGGAGCCACGGTGCGGATCCTCGATGATCCTGTGAAAGCGGTGCAGAATGCCGATGCGATTTATACCGACGTTTGGGCGAGCATGGGCCAGGAAAGCGAACACGAAGTTCGCCTGCGCATGTTCCCGCCCTATCAGGTCAATGCCGAGTTGGTCCGCCAGGCCCCGCGCGGCGTCAAAATCATGCACGACCTGCCCGCACGGCGCGGCGAAGAGATCACCGACGAGGTCCTTGACTCGAAGGATTCGATCGTCTTCGACCAAGCGGAAAATCGTCTCCATGTCCAAAAGGGAATCATGGTGTTCCTGCTTCAAAAATGCTGAGTCCTGAGTGCTGTGCGGCCTGCGGAGTTGAATCGAGACCTCAGGCGGGCGAACGATGCGCTTCTGTCCGGTATGTGATGTGGTCATGATCGTCCTCGAGCTCGACGAGGTCGAGGTTGACTATTGCCGCCAGTGTAAGGGGATTTGGCTCGACGCGGGCGAACTGGAGCTTTTGCTCGAGATGGCTCACGCCCAGACGGGGTCTCTCCACCAAGCGATCACCCGTGGGGGGCGAAAACCGACCAGCCAGAAACGGCGCTGTCCTCTGTGTCACAAGAACATGCTGCAGGTGGAAATCGAAGGACCGCCGCGCGTGGTCGTGGATCGCTGCCGCCGCGGACACGGCCTCTGGCTGGATGACCGCGAGCTGGGTCCATTGATCGAGTCGGCCGGCGGTTCGCCGGAAACGGAAGCTGTGGCACGGCTATGCGGCCGATTGCTTCGTAGCGACCGGCCAGCGAAAAGCGGCACAGAAGGCGTAGCACAATCCGGGCTCTCGAATCCGCAATCCGAAATCCGAAATCCGAAATCCGAAATCGGCAACGGCGATGTGGGAACAGATTCGAGCCAATAGGCGAAAATCGTTTTTCCTGGTTCTATTCATGGCCGTCCTCCTGATTGCGCTGGGAGGTGCGGTCGGGCTTCTCTATGTCGGGCGGCCCGAAGGCGGTGTTATTGGCGTCGGCATCGCCCTGGTGATTTGGCTGATTCTTTGCCTGACGGCGTTCGCCGGCGGCGACGGGATCATGCTGGCGAGCGCGGGAGCGCGGCAGCTCGAACGGGGAGACATGCCGCGGCTTTTCAATGTCGTCGAAGAGATGACAATCGCCGCCGGTCTGCCCAAAGTGCCCGACGTCTATCTGATCGAAAGCAACGCCGCCAACGCCTTTGCCGTGGGAACGCCGAAACGGGCGGTCGTCGCCGTGACCACAGGACTGCTCTCGCGCCTTAGTCGCGATGAACTTCAGGGCGTGATCGCCCACGAGATCGGCCATATCGCCAACTTCGATTGCCGGTTCATGGTTCTCGCCGGCGTTTTTGTCGGCGCCATTGTGATGATCTCCGACCTATTCCTGCGGGGCCTTCGCCATGCTCGTTTCAGCGGCGAGGGCAGGCGTTCGCGAGGCGGGGGACAAGCCCAACTGATCTTCTTCCTCATTGCGATTGCGCTGGCGATTCTGGCGCCGATTTTCGCCCGCCTACTCTACTTTGCCTGCTCGCGGAAACGCGAATATCTGGCCGATGCTTCCTCGGCGCGCTTCACGCGCTATCCCGAAGGGCTGGCCTCGGCGCTCGAGAAAATCGAGCAGGCGGCTTCGGGTTCAAGCGACGTGAATCGGGTGCTCGCGCCGATGTATATCATCAATCCCCTTCAGCTGCGTGGCGCTTTTGGCCTGTGGGCAACCCATCCGTCCACGGCCGAGCGAATCCGCATTCTGCGTTCGCTGGTCAGCGGGGCTTCCTATGCCCAATACGAAGCCGCTTTCCGCGCCGTTCGCGGCGGTGGCCTGTTGGGCGCTTCGGCTGTGGCCGATCAGGCCGAGGTTGCGGTGCGCCCGCCGAGCGGCGAGACCGAACCGCTGATGGCCACCCGCCGTCGCGAGGCCATGGACGTTATTCATCGGCTCAACGGCTTTCGCGTTGCGCAATGCAGCTGCGGCACGCGAATCAAAGTTCCGCCGGTCTATAAGGGAAATGAAATCGCGTGCCCGTCGTGCGGGAAATCGGCAACCATTACCGACGTGAAACAAGATTCGCCGCCGCCGGCCGAGCCGATGCACGTTCGCCTCGAAACCGGTCAAAAATGGCAAACGATCGAATGCTCCTGCGGCGCGGCCATTCCTGTCAGTCCCACCTTCAGCGGCGAGCGCCTTCGCTGTAGCAAGTGTGGCCGGCGGATCGAGATCGAGCAGCAGAAGTGAGAGGCGAGGGGTTAGAGGCGAGAGAAGCACAACGGCAGTTAATGGCAATCAGCGCTTGTTGTTCTCCATTCCGCAATCCGCAATCTAAAATCTCTTCAGTGGTATAGATGCCATGTGCGTGCTTGGGTTGCCGCGCCGACGGTCAGCCATTTATCCAAACGGAATAATATGTTGTTGCTCTTGTTGGTCTCGGTCTGTTGGCCAATGCGATCCACAACGACGCCCAGCCGATAGCGGCCGTTCCGCATTCCCTGTGCAGGACTATAGATTGTGCACTCGAGGGTCGAAAGATCGAACGATTCGCCCGGTCCCAGCCAGCCGGTCGCGGCGGAATTGCACAGGAATTGGTCCAGCGATCCGCCCGTCGCGTTTCTCGAAAGCCAGAATTCGACCCAAACGCCTCGACTCATCTGCGCGCCGCGATTGATAATCCGACCCTGAAAAGCGATTCGCCCGCCCGCCACGACCTCGGTCGGTGAAAAATCAAATCCCTCGATCGTGAGGTCCGCTTGTGTCGAACCCACACCGACTTGAAGGAATCGGTTTGTCGGATGAAGACGATTGTTCGTCTCGCTTACTTCGATTTGCTCGTTCAGCCGGTCCACTACAACTCCCAACCTGTAGAAGCCATCGGGAACGCTCGACAACAGGTTGCGCGCAATCGGTTCGATGCGAAACTCAGCGCCCGGCGACAACGCCGGCACGCGGCCCGATTCACAAGCCAAAGAATCGAGACTCGCAAAAGACGGGCTGTTCGAGAGCCAAAACTCAAACCAGCAAGGACGATTCGCGCCGCGTCCCAGATTGCGAATGCTTCCCGAAAGAGAAAGCATTCCTCCACGCGCCACAACCTCCGGCTGAAAATCAAAGGCGACCGGCGAAAGATCGGGTGTGATCTCCACAACGGCACGGTAGGCATTGAGGCGGCCATAGCCATGCGAGGGGCTGTAGCCGTTGGTATCATAGACCGCAGCGACCGGATCAATCTTGTCGGCGGTCTGGCGCAAGAGGCCCTCGACCTGCGTGCGCGACAGATCGGGAGCGACCGAGAGGATCAACGTGCAAACGGCCGAGACCTGTGGCGGACCGGCCGACGTTCCCGAGAAGGGTCCATAGCCGCTGCCGCGCTGAAGGGTCCAAACGCCATTGGCCTGTTGCGGCTCGCTGCTCGGCGCGAGAAGGAAAACGCCGAGGCTCGGCGCATAGTTGCTGTAGGGTGAACGCACATCGCGAAACGTGCTCGCGCCGATTGCCATCACGAAACTCAAACTCGCCGGGAAACCGATCCCATCGTTTCGATAGTCATTGCCGGTCGAAGCCGCGATCAAGCAGCCGCGCCCGTGGCGGCCGTCCGTCGCCGCGTTCTGAAGGCTGGCCGCAACGGTACTGTTCGGCAGGGTTGTCCAGCTGAGCGAGAGAATGTCGGCCATGGCGGCGGCGTAATGGATCGCCTCGGCAACCTGGGAAATCGGCGTGTTGGCGATGCCGATGACACGACAGGGAAGAATCGCGCAGCGCGGCGCGACGCCGCTGACGCCGATCCCGTTGTCCGCGATGGCGGCAGCCAGTCCGCTGCACGGAGTCGAATGGTAGTCTTCCGGTCCGTCGGGTCGCGGATTGTTGTCGTTGGCGTAGAAATCCCAGCCGGTGACGTCGTCCACATAGCCGTTGCCATCGTCGTCAATGCCGTTACCCGGGATCTCACGGACGTTGACGAAGATATTGCCGCGCAAGTCCGGATGGTCGAGTTCCAGACCGTCGTCAAGAATCGCAACTGTGACTCCCCACGAACCTTGGGTGATGTCCCATGTTTCGGCGGCGTCAATGTCGGCGTCCGCAAGACCGCCCGTCTGCCCGGTGTTGTGGAGGTGCCACTGCTGGGGAAAGTAAGGATCGTTGGGTGAATAGGCGCGGCGCAGGACGATCAGAAAGTTCGGCTCGGCCCACACCACTGCGCCGGAACGAAACAAGGCGTTCGCCAATTCGAGCGCCGCGAACGGCTGCCGATTGCGGATTGCGGGTTGCGGATTGCCGATTTCGGATTGAGGGGTTTCCACCCGCAAACGGACGATGCGTCCGTCGTGGCGGTCCCGTTCCAGAAGCCGCAAGTCGTAGGATCGGTTGGCAACCTGTCCTGCCCCGAAGGCACGAGCCGCGTCCAACAATGTCTCGACGGGCCTATCGTCACGAAGGCAAACCATGATCTCACGGGTCAGAATCGCCACATGGTCGCTGGTCTGGTGGCCGAACATCGGATAAACGTGTCGAATCGCATCATTGGCGCACAACGCAGCCGCTTGTTCGGTCCACACACGGGCCGAAGGCGAGGTCGCCAGTTCGAGTGCGAACAAGCGTCTGTTGAGAGCGGCAGGGCGCACGCCTGCAATCCGCAATCCGGAATCCGGAATCCGCAACCGGCGATCCAGCGTTTCGGTCGTCATTTCCGCCGATGTCTCGACGACCATTTTGTCCGTTAGCAAGCGGAGCGGAACGCTCGATCCATCGGCCAGATAGAAATAGTAGTCGGTGTCCAACGCGGGTGCGAACCGGCTGGAGAAAACCAGAAGGCAGGCGACCAGCGACCGTCTTAAAAATGTGCGGGACAGGAGGGTTCCGCCTACCGACGGCAGCATCATCCCTCTGGTCGGGCAGGAGATGCTTTGTCCTAAGTCCGAAATACGCATTCCGCGATCAACAATCCGCAATCCGCAATTCGAAATCGAATATCGTTCACGACGACATTTCGTGGTCAATGAAGTCTTTCAGTCCGCGCCGACGATCTTCCTTGCGCTCCTTTTCCCAGCGAGCGGCGTTTTCGCGCACCCGAATCTGCTCGACGGTCATTTTCTTGGGACGGAGGGCGAAATCGGGCGCTTGTGCGAAGGCCAGCAATCGTTCCCGGAGGACTTGGGGATCGAACGGCTTGCCGAAGAAGTCGTCGGCGCCCAAGCGGCGGCAATAGTCCTGATCGCGGGGCGACGACTTGGCGGAAATGAAAACGATCGGCGTCTTGCAGTAGTTCTGATTCTTCCGCAGCGAGGTGCACAACTGATAGCCGCTCATTTTCGGCAGCATGGCGTCCAGCACGATGAAGTCCGGTTGATACAGGATAATCTTCTCGACCGCCACGATGCCGTCGTGAGCCGTGGTCACTTCGAACACGTCGCCGAAGGCGGCGGACAAGAGTTCGAGCACCTCGGGCTCGTCGTCCACAATCATGACGCGCGGTCGTGGCGCGGCCGATGGTTTCGCGACCGAAGGCGCGGGAGGCTCGACCGGCGGTGGCGTTGCCTGAGACTTTGCTGGGGGAGGTTGCGGCGGCGCAGCGGGAGTCGGAGCGCCGGCGGTCGCACGGGCTTCCGGGATCGGTTTCGCACCTGCCAGGACCGCTTCAATCGTGTAACGCTTTGGGCGTGGTTTCGCATGGTTCTCTTGGAGGTACTGATCAATATTCCTGACCAGTCGCTGCGGGTCGAACGGTTTCGTCAGATAGAGATTGGCGCCGGCGCCGTAACCTTCCTTGATCGCCTGGGTCGTGCGCTTCGCCGACAGAAAGAGCACCGGAAGATCGCGAGATTTCGCGCTGTTCCGAATGGCCCGGCACGTTTCGTAACCGTCCATGAGCGGCATCATGACGTCGAGGACAACGAAATCGGGTTCCGCACGGTCGAGTTTTTCCAATGCGTCCAGCCCGTCGTGCGCCTCGACCACTTCGTATTGGGTGCTTAGGGCCAAGCGAAGAACGGTCAGAACATCGTGCTCATCATCCACGACCAAAACCCGGAACTTGTTCATAGTCGTCCTGCTCCTGCCTGCCGCGGAATCGCTCTCCCACCACAGCGATGGGTATCACAGGGACAGATCGCCCGTCCACTGTTTTTGAAAGTGTTTTCGGTTGCACGCATTTCTTGCTTGCTCTCTTCTCTGGGGGTGTTACATGAGTTATCCGCCATGGGTGAAATCCCCCGGAGCGCGCGGCTGCCCCCCACCCGAGAACGGTTTTGGCAAGAGCGAACGACGGCTGCGTCCATGCGGAGCGATTTCGGAGAGACATTTGAAGGGATTCCGCTTGCAATTTCCAGAATGCCCAAGTAAGTTTCCCGATGTGGAAATTGGTGATGGTTCCGGGGTGGGCGTGTTGCCGTTTGTGTGAGCGAAAGCCTCGAGATAACGGGTCAACATAACCTAGCGGTGGCAGGATGATGGTTGTAGGAGCGGCCGGAACGAATGGCGAGTATTAATTACGCGTTCAAGGAAATCTCCTGCAAGATTGTCTTCTACGGCCCGGGGCTGTGTGGGAAGACGACCAACTTGCAGGCCATTCACACGAGCGTCCCCCAGAAATTTCGGGGGGATTTGGTTTCCCTTGCCACCGAGCAGGACCGGACGCTTTTCTTCGATTTTCTGCCTCTGGACCTCGGCGAGGTTCGCGGTTTCAAAACGAAGTTTCAACTCTATACCGTTCCGGGGCAGGTCTATTACAATGCGACCCGGCGGTTGGTGCTCCGCGGGGTGGACGGCATTGTTTTTGTTGCCGACAGCGCGCGGGAGGCTATGGAGAACAACCGCGAAAGTCTTGCCAACCTGCGCGAGAACCTCGAAAGCTATGATCTGAACCTCGATCAAATGCCCTGGGTGATCCAGTTCAACAAACGCGACCTGCCCACCGCCGTCCCGCGCGAGGAAATGGAGGCCATTCTCAATCCCGACCATGTGCCCTCGATCGAGGCGGTTGCCCCCAAAGGTATCGGGGTCAAAGAAACACTCAAGAGTGTGGCGACACTTGTTCTTCGGCGACTCAGCGAGATGACCGAAACGGCGGTGGTCGGCGCCAGCACGCTCGAACGGAAGGCGGCCGAACAGCAAGTGGTTCGCGCGCAGAAGGTCTCGCTGGCCGCCGGCCCGACCGAGGTGGCCGCTGCGGCCGCGTCAGCGACAGCATCTCCCGCTGCCGCGGCAAAGCCTGTTCCGCCTGTTGCCGCTGCGGGGGAGACCCAACGTCCCGGGCGACCGGCGGCCCAGACGGGGCCCACCGTCGCACCGGTTCGTGCCCGAGTGGAATTGCCCGATCTACACGTACTGCAGAGTTGCGATATGCGATGGGGCGGTCTGCGCATTGGCGCGGCCGTCGTGGAAGTGTCGCGCCGCGCGACGCCGGACCGCAAGATCCACTATTTCTTGAACTGTCAAACCACCTGTTTGGGATTATTTCGCAACGCATGGAATTGCACACTGGAATGGGGGGCCGAGGAGACAAAAACTGTTGATTCGCAGCCGGTTTCGTTTTATGTGCTCAAGGCAACCTCTTCCGCGCGCAAGCGCGAACCGGACATACATGTTTGGGTCAAGAACGCATTTGACAAGGCTTGCTACGTTTCTTTCCCGGCATTGGGTGGGACGGTCCGCTTGACCCCCTCAGGTCGGGAGTGGTTCAAATAGCTGTTCGGTGTCAGGTTTTGAGCGGGAAAGGGAATTCGACTCGTGCCTCTGATTTTAACCAAAGCCGATCAGGACGCCATCCAAGGAACGCTCAAGGAGGCGTTGCAGAAATCCAAGGCGCGTTGCATTGCGTTAGTGGACCAGGGTGGTCGGTGTCTCGCTCATGTCGCCCCCGCCAAGGAATTCGATGTAGATGCGTTGGCCGCCCTGACCGCGGCCTCCTTCGCCTCGACGCGTGCGTTGGCCGTCTTGGTCGGCGAAACGGAGTTCTTCTCGCTCCTGCATCAGGGAGAGACGAAACGAATTCACAACATTGTAGTGGACAATGAACGATTGCTCTCGGTAGTGTTTGACCAGCGCGCCACGGCAGGGAAAGTCCGGTTGGCCGTGGAGACCGCCGCCGAGCGACTGGCGGCGCGATTCCGTGAAATCGCCCGGCGGGGAGCAAGTGAGGTTTCGCCGCTCCAGAGTTCGCTGGCCGAAGACACCGGAAAACGGTTGGATCAGTTGTTTGATTCTTGAACCACGGCCGGCGGTCGCGGCAGAAAGGCCGGCTGGAGAAGTTGCTGGACAAAATCGCGGCAACGGGATACGAAGAAGCATGGAACTCGAAGGCAGTCTCAAAGCGTTCAGTTTGCCCGAAATCCTCCAGTTCCTGGCGATGGGCAAGATGACGGGAACCCTGATGCTCCGACGGGACCGACAGGC
>Ga0315277_10006231_pt1 | contig 15680 bp, 10 predicted proteins | sample YL17G05_15_MG_FD_203695 | JGI IMG/M metagenome (GOLD analysis project Ga0315277, IMG submission 203695) | Sediment microbial communities from Yellowstone Lake, YNP, Wyoming, USA - YL17G05_15 | ecosystem: Environmental > Aquatic > Freshwater > Lake > Sediment | place: USA: Wyoming | collected...
GGTGGATTGCACCGACTGGGACAAACCCACCGTCACGGGCGCGGGCAGCGACGACCCCGACAAGATCAAGAAAGAAGGACCGGTCGAACCGGTCGAGATGGTCGAGCACATGCAGAACTGGTTGCAATGCCTGCGAACGCGCCAACAGCCAAATGCCAACGTGGACGCCGGCTATCAGCACGGCGTGGCCTGCATTCTGTCCGACATGGCCATGGTCTCCGGCCGCCGCATGGTCTATGACGCCGAAAAGCGGGAGATTATTCCCGGGTAACGTTCTGTAGATCATGTTACACAGAGCGAAGAGACGCGTAACGGCTGTTGCCCGACGGACCACCGACGGACCACCGGCCGGCTGATTCGTACGATTGGTCGCTCTCGAACATGGCACGTCATAAAAAGAATTCCGGCAAACCGGTTGCAAAGACTCTATTGGGGAAAGATTCCATCCCCTCCCTTGTTGCGTTGCTGAAGAACAGGGACAAAAGAGTTCGCCAGCGGGCGGCCGACGCGCTTTGCGAAATCGGACCGTTTGCTGAGGCAGCGGTTCCGGCGCTCATCGAGGCGCTCAAAGATGAACGACCCGATGTCCGCTCGCAGGCCGCCGAGGCTTTGGGCGGAATTCTCCGGCAAGCGAATGTGGCCGTTCCAGCATTGATGGAGGCACTGAAAGACAGCTGCTGGGAGATCCGCTCGCAAGCCGCGCGTGCCTTGGGCTGGTTTGGAAAAGAGGCCGACGTTGCGGTTCCCGCACTCATTGAGACGCTGGCAGACAGCGAAAGTGAGGTCCGCCGGTGGGCGGTCTATGCGCTGGCGGGCGAAACCCCTCGAACCGACACCGCCGTCATTTCGGCGCTCATCGGGGCGCTGAACGACGGGGACTACTTGGTTCGCTGGGAGGCTGCCTTTCGCCTAGGCATGATCGGACCGAAGGCCGGTGCAGCAATCCCGGCGTTGCACAAGGCGCTGAGCGATGAGAACGACAAGGTTCGCGAAGCAGCCGAACAAGCTTTGAAAGCTATCCAATCGAAAGACAGCGCCGGCAGTTGAAATCCTTGGGCCGGACGGGTGAGCAATCCAGGGCGAACATGGATGAGGGCTACCCAGAGAGATCAAAGGGAGATTCGCCTTGACCGACGCTGCCTGAGTGCCACAATGTAAGGCACCAAAGCAGGGTTCGGGAGTCTGCTGGAGAGAGGCAGCACCGTGGAGTTTGACGCTCTTCTGACGGGGGATCAGCGCCGGGCGGTTGAGGAGTTTCGACAGCGGCATCGGACGGGTGTCCTGACGCTGCTATTCACCGATGTGGTGGGTTCAACCGAACTCAAGCAACGGTTGGGTGATGCCGTCGCCGTTCAGATGATTCAGCGGCATAGGTCCGTTGTGCGCGAGACCCTTCGCTCTTTCGAGGAGGCGGAGGAAATCTCCACTGCTGGGGATTCGTTTTTCATCGTCTTCATCAAACCATCCGACGCCGTGCGGTTTGCCCTTCGGCTTCAAAACACGCTGCGATCGCTGGATGGACAGACTGGAGCCCCCGTCCAGATTCGAATCGGCGTCCACATGGGCGAGGTTTTCATCGAGGAAAAAGGCGAGGGAGCACTTGAACGCGATGTCCTCGGCATCCAGGTAGATACCGCCTCGCGGGTCATGTCGCTCGCGTCCGGGGGACAAACCCTTATGACGCGCAGCGTCTTTGACAATGCCCGATCAATCCTCAAGGGCGAGGCGCTGGCCGGTCTTGCGCCGCTCTCCTGGCTCAACCATGGACTCTATTCGATCCGGGGCGTCGAGGAGCCGATTGAAATCTGCGAGGTGGGCGAAGAGGCCCTTGCGCCACTTCAGCCACCCGCCGACACCGACAAGGCGCGTCGCCACGTTGCTCCCGACCGCGAGCCGGTCTTGGGCTGGCGGCCAGCGGTCGAGCAGCCGGTTCCCGGAACCGAGTGGGAACTGGAAGAAAAGCTTGGCGAGGGCGGTTTTGGCGAGGTCTGGCTTGCCCGCCATCGGCGAACCAAGGAAGTGCGCGTCTTCAAATTCTGCTTCCGCGCCGACCGGTTGCGCTCGCTCAAGCGCGAGATGACACTGTTTCGGATCATGAAGGAAGTCCTTGGCGAGCGCAACGACATTGCGCGGCTCTACGACATTCAGTTCGAAGAGGCACCGTACTATCTCGTTCTGGAATACACGTCAGGCGGCAACCTTGCCGAATGGATCGAACGGCGCGGCGGATTCGACAACGTTCCGCTGAATCTGCGCCTCGAAATCGTAGCCCAGGTCGCCACCGCGCTTGCCGCAGCCCATTCCGTCGGAGTCATCCACAAGGACGTCAAGCCGTCCAACATTCTGATCGAAGACCGAAAAGACGGAGCGCCGGCGGCCTCGCCGGTAACCTCTATCCAAGTCCGTCTCACCGACTTTGGCATCGGCCAACTGGCCGATCCTCAAGCCCTCCAACGCGCGGGAATCACCGCCACCGGCTTCACCGAAACCGCTAGCGCGATGACTGAACTCTCCAGCCGCACGGGCACGCGCCTTTACATGGCACCCGAACTCCTCGCCGGCCGCACGCCCTCCATCCAATCCGACATCTACTCGCTCGGCGTCCTGTTCTATCAACAGATCATCGGCGATCTTTCGCAGCCCGTGGCCACAGACTGGGAGCGTCAGGTGCCCGACCTGCTGTTGCGCGACGACCTTCACCGCTGCATTGCAGGCGATCCTGCCGAGCGCTTTTCCAGTGCCGATGAACTCGCTCAGCGACTTCGCACCCTCGATCAACGCCGCGCGGCCTTGGCAGCGCACGAAGCCGCCCACCGAGCTTCAATGCGCCGTCGTCGGCTCGCCGCGAGCCTGGCCGTCGCCACCGGCCTGTTGCTGCTTGTTGCAATCGCTCTCAGCTATGGTCTTCGCCGCGAGCAAGTGGCTCGCCGCGTCGCAGAAAGAGAGTCCTACTACGCTCTGATTGGGGTCATAGACGATTGCATCGAGGAGATGCGTTTCGATCGCGCTCGCGAGCTGCTCGCTGTCTGTCCCAGACAACACCGCTATTGGGAGTGGGGACGATTACAGTATCTCTGCGGCCAGGATCTGATGACGTTTTGGGGCCATCGAGGAATCGTTTATTCCGTGGCTTTCAGCCCGGACGGCAGCCGTCTGGTTGCAGCGGGTGGGGATGACACGGCGAATCTCTGGGACTTGCAGACAGGGTCTCGGGTTAGCACTTTCGGCGGACATAAGGGCACTGTATATACCGTCGCCTTTAGCCCCGATGGCGAGCGCATCGCCATGGGAAGCGCGGATGGGACTGCCGTGGTTTGGGACGTGAAAACGATGAAAGACCTTCTGACGCTCAAAGGGCACGCTAGCCCCGTAATATGTGTGGCTTTCAGTCCAAATGGCAAGCGCCTCGCCACCGCAGAAGGCATGTTGGAGCGATCCACGGGGCGCGATAGCTCCGTCCGAATATGGGATTTGGGAACGGGACAGGAACTCTTGAATCTCTCAGGACATCGTGGTGGCGTACAATCGGTTGCGTTCAATCGGGACGGGAAACGACTGGCGGCCGGAATGGAAGACGGCACGGCCAAGATTTGGGATCTCGAAACAAGCCGCGCGCTTGCGACGCTTCAAGGACACGGCGGCCGCGTGTGTTCGGTTGCCTTCAGCCCAGACAATAGGCGGTTTGCGACCGGAAGCTATGACTATACCGCGAAGGTCTGGGACGTTGAGACGTGGCGCGAACTGCTAACGCTCAAGGGGACCTACTACATGCGGTCTGTGGCATTTAGCCCGGACGGCAAGCGCCTTGCTACAGCAAGCGATGAAATGTTGGTCAAGCTCTGGGATGTGCAAACGGGTCGAGAGCTCTTTGGGCTTAAGGGACATTGGAGAGGCGTGACATCCGTAGCATTTGGTGGCCCGGACGGCAAGCTTCTGGCCACGGGGTCCTGGGACGGAACTGCGAAGGTGTGGGAAGTGGAACAAGCGCCCGATGTGAGGACTTTGGCGGGACATGGCGGCCCGGTTCTGTCGCTGGCGTTTGACACAAGTGGAAAGTGGGTTGTCACAGCAAGCTGGGACGGTACGGTCAGGTTCTGGCATCCCCAAACCGGCGAGCAGACGCGAATCTTTCAGGGGAACGGCCGTCGGATCTATTCCATAGCGGCCGATCCCAAAAGCAGGCTTTTGGCAATAGGATGCCAAGATGGAACAGTCCGACTGTTGGACGGCGAGAAGGGTGAAGAACTTTCGGTCTTCAGTGCCCATCCTTCTCCTGTGACGGCCATACGTTTCAGTCCCGACGGCAGCCAACTTGCCACGGCCAGCGGGTGGAGATTCGCCTCATCCGGCGACCAAGAAGCCAAGGTCTGGGATGCAAAGACAGGTCGTTTGCTCCGCACGCTCAAGGGACACCAGCACCAGATATGTTCTCTGGCGTTCGGTCCCGATGGCAAGCGCTTGGTCACGGGAAGCTGGGATCGCACAGTCAGAGTATGGGATGCGGAAACGGGGAAAGAACTTCTCAAGCTTCTCGGGGCAAGGAGCTATGTGTACTGTGTTGCGTTTGGTCCGGATGGGAAACGTGTTGCGGCAGGAGATAGAATGGGGCGAGTCTGTGTTTGGGATGCCAAAACAGGCCGGGAACTGGTGGCCTTCGACGGCGCAGGACGATTCGTATGTTCGCTGGCATTCAGTCCCGATGGAAAGCGCCTCATTACCGGCAACGGTGACAAGACGGCAAGAGTCTGGGACCCAGAGACCGGGCGCGAAATCCTTACACTAAAGGGACACGGCTGGTCAGTGAGTGACATGGCGTTCAGCCCAGACGGTCGCTTGTTGGCCACGGCCGGCAGTTTCGACCAAACAGCGATGATCTGGGACACGCTTCCCTGGCGCGAAGAGGATCTACCCGGCAATTCGAGTATGTCCTATGACGAGCGGATTCGCCTGTACAAGCTGGAGCAGTGGAAGAAGCGGCAGCAGCAAGAAGAAGGGAAGAGGTAGCGCTGTCTGTGGGCGTGGCAGAATGTGCCCGGCTTATGGCGGTCTGTTCGGCCGCAGGGTCGTATTGACCCTGCGCCGTTTCCTTTGAGGCCCGGAATTCCTCTTTCATCCAGTGGATTTTCTTCGTCAAGGTTTGCTGTTCTTCGCTGAATTGCTTGTTGGCCAGTTTGTCGAGAAGCTGCGTCGCAATCAAAGCCAGCGTGCCGTCGCCGTATTCGGCGCCTAAGAAGGCCAACACGATTCGGTTGGCGTCCCCGAAGCACTGCTCCATGAGCTCGACGTTTGTCTGTCTGAGTTCCTGCCGTATTCTCTTCTGGTCGTCCTTCGTCACCTCGACCGGCTCGAACCCCTTGCCGTTTCTGATGATTTTCACACTCTCACGTCCTTATTTCCTTTACCAAGTGCAAAGGGCCTAACCCGGTGGTGCAAGGCCCCTGGCACCGAGCCGGGACACCTTCAGCGATGCCCCGTCTCTCGCACACTGCCGTTAAATCAAGGACCAAAGTCCGCGCCGCGAAACCCGCAATCGGCGGTCGTTGTCAGCCTTCGGCATTCGCCCGCGCGATGAGCGCTTGGATGTGGCCGATTGTATAGGCAAGAGCCTGATGGCCGGTGGGGTCGCCGGGAATCCGTGGGACGTGGTCGGGCATAATCATGCCGTCATAGCCGACTTCTTTGTAAGCGCGCACGGCTTGAAGCATGTCCACGTCGCCGTCGTCAATGAAGGTCTCCTGAAAGTTGAGATAGCCGCCGCGAATGTTACGAAAGTGGACGCTGAAGATTTTCCCACAGCGGCCAAAATAGCGAATGACATCGCCGATTTCCTTGGCGGGATTTTCGAGCATTTCGGCGACAGTGCCTTGGCAAAAGTTCAGCCCGTGATAAGGACTGGGAACGATCTCGATGAAACGTTTCAGGCCTTCAACGCTTCCGAGAACCGTCGGGACACCGCGATAGCCCGTCTCGCGCGGCATTGGCGGGTCGTGCGGATGGCAGGCCATCCTGACTTTGGCTTCTTCGGCGACGGGAACGACACGCTTGAGAAAATAGGCGATGCGTTCCCAATAGTCGTCTTTACTGACTCGGCCCGCCGCGGTGAGAGAAGTGTCGTGCTTGATCTTGCTGTAATCGAAAGCGCTATATGCGGCGCCCCATTTGCTGCGAACCGATCCGGTGCGGACCACTTCGAGGATGGTGAAACAGTATTTCAGGCGTGGAATGCCGGCGCGTCCCGCGTTTTGAATCATCCGGCAAATGTCATCAATCTCGCGGTCGCGCTCGGGACTTTTGCCAAGCAGGATGTTGGGGTTTTCGGCATGGTCAATCGAGACGGCGCTCAAGGGCAACGGCAGCATGTCGAGTTGGATCCCAAACGATTCGACACGCTCGCGCAGTCTCGCCAGGCTTCCCACTGACCATTTTTCATCCAGCCGCGAGGAAGGAAGTGGACCGCAGATGCTGTGAACGCCTATTGACGCGAGCCAACGACGCATCTCGTCTGAAGCAGCATTCTGGTGGCCAACTCTCATCATACTCTCGCGCCAAGTTGCGGAGGCGCAAGGAAAACGCCTCTGCAAAAGAATCCGAAATTCAAAATCGAAAATCCGAAATTACTTTTCCGGTTTTCCGACCGCGGCAACACCGTCAATCTCGAACAACAGTTCCTCGCGACAGATGTCGGCCAGAACACAAACGGCGGGCAGGTCGGCCAAGCCGCGCTCGGCGGCGACTTGCCGGAAGACAGGGACGTCCTCGGCGCGTTTCACAAACACCGTCGCGCTGCAGATGTCCTCGAGGGTTGCGCCCTGGGGCGCCAGGAGAGATTCGACGTTCTCAATCGTGCGGAGGATTTGATCGCGGAGGTCACCGACGAAGAGGCTTTTTCCCCGCTCGTCAACGGCCGCGGTGCCGGAAATCTGGATATGGGTAACGTCGGGCTCCTGGACGCAGGAGCCGCGCGAAAATGCCGAGCCGTAGTGAAAGGCATCATCTTGTTTAACATTGGTCAAGAGCGCAACCTGTGGCTGGTGCGCCGCATGGCCGACCACAGCCAGGAGGTCCATTACACAAGCCGCGCCAAGCAGATTGTCGCCTCCAATGCCGGTGCTGGCCGGCAGGCGGTGTGGTTCAGCGGCTGTATTCTCCGAGAGGTCGGGCAGGAGACCAAATTGGCGATACTGTGCGTTTCGCACCGCGTTGAATTCGCCGTACCATGCGAGAATGTTTGACAAATAGATCCAGGTGCGGACCACGTTTCGATATGTTGCACCTTGCGTGCGCAGAATTCTGTCGGCCCGTTCAAACATGCGTTCGGCCTGCATCTGTCTGCTCTTCGCGCCTGCCCGGTTCTTCCGAGGACCCAGTATGTTTTGCAGAGCCAGAAACGTTGCGCCTTTGCGCTTCCATCCCCGACCGCAGGGGACATCATCATCGTGAATAGTCCAAACTCCGCTGTCCGGCGATGATGGCCGAATCGCCTGAATTTGAATGCCGGCGAAACCGCTGCCCCAGAGCGGATTGCCCTCGACGAAAGTGATCGGTTCGCTCCGGCCAGGGTCCCGCTCCCGCATCACATCACGGCGCGCCGCGATGACGGTCGGATGGACATGGATGCTGCCGAAAATGCGTTCATGAACAACCTGCATACCCGATTGGCCGAGGATTTCGACCACCCGCCGGTAAATCGCGGCGCATGTGGAAGCCGGATCGGCGTGTTTATCCTCGACGGAAGCCACGAGATGCAACTGGTCTTCACCGGCAAAGGTGACGTGAATCGCAAAGGACTTGTCTTGATAGATCCTGCGTTCGCTCATGCGCATGTTATTCCTTTGATGGCTGTCCCGATTCGGGCCGGGTTGACCCGGATCCTTGGTACGGTTCCTCTTGCTGGGTGTTGATGTCGGGTGTCAACGGCTTGCGGGGAGCAACGACCGCCCTCGCCAAGTCTCGCTGCCTCACCCGAATCGGTTCCCGGATGAGTTCGGGAACGTTGTATGTCTTGATAAACCGATCATAGAACGTGGGGTCCCTTTGCGGCAGCAGAATGGGTTTGTGAACCGTCCCATCCTCCGTGACATAGCTGAAATACGGTCGGGCGAACAGCCCGTCGCGCCGTTTGCTGCTGAAAACGATCCAGCGGCTGTTGCTGGACCAGGAATGCCACGATTCCGTCCGGTTACTGTTGATCTCCAGTCGCCCGTGCTTACTGGTTTTCAAGTCCATCAAGTAGAGGTCGCTACTGTCCTGGTAAACAGGAAAGTTGCCATACTGCGACATGCAAAAGAGCAAGAAACGACCGTCGGGTGAGAGTTTCGGCTCCGTGATGCTCAGTTTTGTATCTTGAGCCGAGAGCACGGTTTCGGGATTTCCCCAGGTGTTGCTTTCCAGATCGTACCGGATTCGCATCAGGCTATACTTGATCTCGTTGAAGCGCTCGATGGGCAACTTTGGGGCGCTGCAGAAGTAGAGGTATTGGCCGTCGTGTGACCAGGCCGGCCAGGTCTCCAGAGTGTCCGGCACGGCGATCTTTGCGGGCATTACCATCGTATTCGAGTCAACCACATACACGCCGAGATCGGAGGCGGCGTCGAACACGTCGCGAGGCTCGCCGGTTGAATGGTAAAAGAGCGATAGCTTGTTGACCGAGAACGCGAGCAGCCGGCCGCTGGGATGCCACGACAAATAGCCGGCCGGCTTGGTCACGGTCGCCACATCGCCGTTTCGGACAACGAGCATGGGTTTGCCGCGCCCCTCGGCGCGGATGTGTAGTGCCATCGAGTCGGGACGGTTGTTGAGAAACGCGTGGCAGTTAAGACAGCACCGACCGGAAGTGCTGTTGTGCAAGACGATGGTCTCGTCGTAGTTTTGAAGATCGCGCTGAAAAATGCCCATGTTCGTGTACCGATTGAAAAGCGGCTTGAGTAGCCGATAGACCAGGTAGCCGTCAATGGCGTTTTTGGCGATCGTGCTGGTGATCGTATCGAACCGGTACCACTGGCCATCCGCGCGCCTGGCATACACGTCAAAGTAGATCTTCTCACCCGCGTTGAGATGCAACATCTCTTTCCAGGGTCGAAAGGGGATGACGATTCCCGGCGTTCGCGCGCGAATCTCAATGGCCTTCCCCTGTGTCGAGTGAATCCGAACATAGTAGCGCATCCCGGGCTCATTGACGACAAAATTCAATGGGGCGATGTTGGGAGGAATAACAGTCGCCTCGATGTCGGGGAATATGTTAGGAGCCTGGTGCAGGGGTGTGGCCTGATCAATAGCAGTCTCTTGGCGCGTCGGTGCGCAATCCAGGGCAATCAACGATACCGCTGATGAAAAAACCAGAAACATATAGCGATGGGACGCTCTCATTTCTCCGCTGCCTGAGCGGGCGACGACTGTACGGCGCCCGTTCTGCTGAACGTGTAATAGTACCAATACGTATCGCCATAGTCCTTGGCCAGAGCGGCTCGGGCGGCAGCGGGGTCCTCCTCGTGTCGTCTGACAACTTCGCCGAATTCCCTATACCGCTGAAGGGTGCGGGAACTGATCTGCCGCCCATGCAAGTCGAGATTCGGAACGCCGGAGAACATCTGGTAGAGCAGAATGGCTTCCTCGTAGTGCCGCGGGATGTCAGGATAGTTGAAATAACTCAGGCGTTCAATATTCTCGACGATTTTTTGGGGCTGAAGTGTCAACAAATCGTGGGCCATGAGGTATTCGAACGCCATCCGGTTGTACTGGTTGACGCGAAGGAGCAACTCCAACATCGGTTCCAGTTGAACATACTTGCCGACGTAATCGCTGACAAACATCCGGGAGCGGATCGCCATGATCTCCGGATCGGTTGACAAAGTGGGGTCGGCGTCGAGGCGGGCGAGGAGACTTTTGGCCCAGGCGCGATCAAACAAGCTTGTGTTCAATAGGTTGAGGAAGGTCCGCGCGACCTGAACCTCTCCCTTGAGAATGTGGATCAAGGCAAGCCGTTGGAGAATCGCCGGCTGGTCGCCCTCTTCCTCCAGCGCCTCGTAGGCCCATTTCTCCGCGTAGGTCACGTGCCCGAGTTCCAGGAGGATGTCGCTCAGCGTCAGGTAGTAGTCAGGGTTTGCCCAGTTCGTCGGAAAGACGTCAAAACCGGTTGCCTGCGGATAAACAAACATATCGTACGAAAGCCGGCCCGTGTGGTAAAGGGCTCTGTTGATATTGGCTATCGTGGATTCGTTTCCCACCTGAAGATGACGGCCCTTCTGGAGAACCTGGGGCCACATTTTGTGTTCGGTATAGTAGTCCACTTGCAGCATACTTTTTTGGTCGCCGTCGAGCGACAAGAAGGCCACGGCGCCCGTAGCGGCGACAAAAGCCAGCGCCTGGAAAACCCTTTTGCGTTTGCTGATTCCGGTGGATTCCGGTGGCGTCGGAGGCGAGAGCTCGGCTTCGCAACCCGCCTCTTCCCTCTTCCTCGGGAAAAATCGCCGAAGGACTACCGGCGTGACCGCGGCAACCGGGAAGAACAGGTAAAGAGCCAGCGGCAGCAGAAGCGGATTCAGGTATAGTGAAAGCATATAGGCGGCGGGAAGGCTCACGACGAAGATGCTGGTCGCTGCGACGTAAGGCACAACAATGGCGCCCAGAAAACAGCCGATGGCCGGCGCGAACCGTCGCGCGGTCAGGAGTTCGTAAATCCCACACAATACCGCAAACACCAGATATCGCCCGGCCACAGCACAGTATAGAAGCGCGGACATGAGCGCGAAGATCGCCAAACGGGGCAGCGTGCGCTGGAGAGGCATCCGGATGTAGATCAGCGAAAACAGCAGCGCGATCAGCAATCCCAGGCCGACGTTCACCACCGGATAATCATACGCGCTCTGGAGGACGAGCAGGAAGACAGCCGGGACTATGTGGATGAATCGAACCCGCACACCGCTCACGGTCGCAATGAGCATTCGCGTTTCCACACAAATGACCAAGGAGATCAGCGTGATGATCAATGCGCCAAGCCACGGATAGCGGTAGCACTGAAGCAAGAATGCCGAGAGATACCTCACAAAACCGCCGGGGAAAATCAGGAATCCCCCGAAGAATGCTTTGCCAAGAAAGAAAACCGGCGCCATCGCTTGATAATGAAGACGGGGGTCAATCCGGAGCAGAACATACAGATAGCAGAAGAGGGATAACATGACGGCGAAAACCGGGAACGGATGGCCACGCCAGAAGAGCTTTTGCGAAAAACTCCTCACCATCCTTTGCCTCAAAACATCCCGCGGGGTCCGCGTGTTCTCCGGCGTGGTACCGGGGCTAGGTCTATCGTAGTCTATCAGCCAAGAAGTCGGCCCGAATTGAACAACCCTTTTGATACTATTTACTGTCGTGCCGTTCTGATTCGACCAAGCAAGCAACTCAAGTAGCGGGCACTTGCCAATCACCAGGCTGATTTTCGGCCACGATCGGCATCCGTCAAGCAGAAAAGGAATTCTCACGGCCATCGGGTTGTATTTCACGAGTTCCATTCTGCGCGACGCTTCAGGCGGATGTCCTGTGCGGTTCACCCAGCGCAGCCAACTCGGCGTCAATCCGTTTCAATTCGTCTTCGGTCAATCGCCAGTCGGCGCCACCAGCGTTGTGTTCCACCTGGTCGGCGCGGCGCGCCCCGACAATGGCCGACGTCACACCGGGTTGCGCCAAAACCCACGCAATGGCCAGTTGCGTCAGCGACTTGCCATGCCCTTCGGCAATCGGTCGAATGCGGTCGAGGAATGCCAGCGCGCGCCGCAAATTCTTCTCCTGAAACCAGGGCCGCGTTGCACGATAATCACCCGGAGCGAGGCGGCGGTTGAGCGTCACTTTGCCCGTGAGGATGCCTTGCTCAATCGGACTATAGGCAACAACGCCGATCGTTCGTTTGCGGCAGAAGGGCAGGACATCTTTTTCGATCTTGCGGTCGAGCATATTGTAGCGCGGTTGACTCGAATGCAACGGCCCGTGTTTAAGACATTCCAGGTGCATGGCGACCGTGAAATTGCTGACGCCGATGGCGCGAATCTTACCCTGGCCGAGCAACGCGACCAGTGCGTCCATTGTTTCCTCGAACGGCGTCGTGGGATCGGGCCAATGGACCTGATAGAGGTCAATGCGGTCGGTGCGAAGGCGTCGGAGGCTGGTCTCGACGTCGCGCATGATGAGCTCTTTGCGCCCGCAGCGAAAGACGCGATGGCCTTCGCTCTCGAAATGAAATCGGCCGCATTCGCGATCCCAGATCAGGCCGCACTTGGTGGCGACGACGGCGCGGTCGCGGCGGCCTTCGAGCGCCCGGCCAACGATTTCCTCGGAGAGGCCCCAGCCGTAAGCGGGCGCGGTGTCGAAGAAGTTGATCCCGACGTCGAGCGCTTTCTGAACGGCCGCGATGGATTCGTTGACGTCGGTCCCGCCCCACCACCAGCCGCCAATCGCCCAGCACCCAAGCCCCACAGCCGAAATCTTCAAATCGGATTTTCCCAACTGGCGATATTCCACGCAAAAGTCTCCTCAAGCGACATTCTTTGGAGGTTCTTACATCACGAAATGCTGGGAAGCAACTGATTCGGTGAAATGTTGGAAAACGCAAGCACATGCGATAAGAAACATGGACGGGCGAGTCTTTCCTTTCTACTTCGCACAACTGCACAGGAGAGCATGTGCAAGTCACGAACCTTCCCTCAAGAGGACAAACCGTTTGACTTCGCGAGGCGGCGGCCAAAGAATCGCTGCCGACTTGTGCTCTAGGGTTGTCCGGAACAAGATTTTTCACGGGCAAAAGGCCCGTGCCATGTGGAGAGATCGGCCATGTTGGATTTCAAGAAGATCACGACCTATCCACTGAAGCAGCGGCAGAATCTCCATTTCGTGAAGGACTTCATCCGCGATACCCGCAAGATCAAACCGTGGGCGAACCGCAAGTTCCACCAACTGGTGAAGCGGGTCGTTACGGCCGTGCGAAACAAGAAAGGCGTGGTGGTTCAGATTGGCGCCCACGTCGTCAAGACGGGTCAATCACCGCTCCTGATTGATCTGATGCGTCGCGGCGTGATCACCCACCTTGCGATGAACGGCGCAAGCGCCATTCATGATTTCGAGATTGCCCTTCAGGGCGCGACCGCCGAAAGCGTCGCCAACAACATCGAGGATGGTTCGTTCGGGATGTGGGAGGAAACCGGCGCGATGATGAACCGCGCGATCAATCGCTCGAAGGATGGATTTGGCCGCGCCATCGGGCGGCTCATTGTGCGCAGGAAAATGCCTTACCTGGAATATAGCTTATTGGCTGCCGCATATCAATTGGGAATTCCCGCAACCGTCCACGTGGCAATTGGAACGGATATAATCCATCAACACCCGTTGTGCGATGGCGCCGCAACGGGTCGAGCAACATATCACGATTTCAAAATCTATACGGAGAGCATTGCGCATCTCGCCGAAGGATGTTTTCTGAATTTCGGTTCGGCGGTGATCGGGCCGGAAGTATTCCTCAAGGCATTGAGCATTTCGCGAAATCTGGGCTTCCCCGTTCATCCAATCACAACGGCGAATTTCGACTGCCGTCCGGGGATTACACATTATTACTATCGTCCGGCAAAAAACATAGTGCTTCGCCCCATTTCACTCGGTGGGAAAGGATATAATTTCCTCGTGGAGCATCGCGTGAGCATTCCTTCCTTTCATCATCTTGTTTGTAAGATGTTGGATGCCGAGGCATGATGGCGGTAAGCGTGGGAAGACTGTGGTATGGATGAGACGCCGGAAATAGAACCCAAGGCCGCGAGACCGCCGTTCGTGCATCGTTCGGGCGCTTTCTCGCTGGGAAAAGTGCTGGGAATTCCGGTGTTTGTGGACTACAGCTGGCTGCTGATTTTTTTTCTGGTTACGCTGACGATCTCCCAGGATTTCGCTCAAGAGCACCCGATGTGGTCGCCGGCGCAACATTGGTTTGCGGGCGTGCTGACGAGCATTCTTTTCTTCGTCTGCGTGTTTCTCCACGAGATGAGTCACTGCCTGGTGGCGCGCCGGTTTGGCATTCCGGTCCTTTCGATCACGCTTTTCATATTCGGCGGCGTCGCCCAGTTGCGCGAGGAGCCACGCAAGCCCCTGCACGAGTTCTTGATCGCGATTGCAGGACCGCTGGCCAGCGTGATCCTGGGCGTCGGTTTTTTCTTGCTGTCAACAGTGACGCCGGCCTCCGGCAAGAACCCCTGGATTCTTCAAGTCAGCTTTGTCTGGCTGGCGCACATCAACTGGATGCTGGCCACGTTCAATATGATTCCGGGGTTTCCTCTCGACGGCGGCCGCGTGTTGCGCTCGGTGGTGTGGGCCGTCAGCGGGCGATTCGACCAGGCAACGCGCATCGCGGCCGGCTTCGGATCGTTCATTGCCTACTTTTTCATCGCGACGGGAATCTATGTGGCATTTTTCCGGCAGTTGTTCATCCAGGGTTTGTGGACTACATTCATTGGATGGTTCCTGTTGATGGCGGCGCGTAGTTCGGTTGTCCAGCTGGCGACCCGTCGCGTCTTCGCGAGCCTGAAAGTGGCCGACGTTCTCGAGGAAATCCCCATGCGCGTCTCACCCGCCATGAGTGTGCAAGCGCTGGTGGACGGTCCCATTCTTCAACATGGCTTCGTCGCATTTATTGTCGAGGACGATGGTATCTTGCGCGGGATGGTGACGCTGCAGGAGGTCAAAGCGATGCCGCGCGAGGAATGGCCGAACACGCCGCTTCAGACGATCATGATCCCGGCGGGCGATCTTGTCGTCGTCGAACCTTCTATTTCCCTTTTGACGGTCATGGGAGCGATGGACGAGCGAGGAATCAGTCAAATGCCGGTGGTCGAAGAGGATCGTGTGGTGGGAATCGTTACGCGCGAGGGGTTGCTGCGGGTGCTGCGCAATCAGATGGAGTTTGGATCGAAGTAGTGCTGAGCGCCAAGTTTCAGGTTTCCGGTTTCAAGTTTCAGGTTGCGAGTTTCTCCATTCCCCTTTCATCGTTACTTGTTTTCTGTTTCCTTGGTGTCCGAAATTCCCCTGGCCTTTTTCTTGGGCCAAAGCGTCGCAACGGAGAGAAGGAGCGAGAAAAACGCTGCCATCTCGATTACACCGAAGACCTTGAAGGTGGCGACCACTCCGCTAACCGGAATGAGGACAAGTCCGGTCAGGAACGCCCCCAAACAGGCGCCGAGGTGATCAAGGCTTTCGAGTGTGCCGCCGGCCCGGCCAAGATCGTTCCCGCAGGTCACAGCGAGTCGCCCGACCAGCGGGAACTGGACGCCGGTGAGCGCTCCCGCAAGAACCATTGCTACATAGAAAAAGGCGCTATAGCCAAACAATCTCCCCGGAAACCACCCGGCGAGACTGCACGTGGCAAGGATCTCGAGCGCCAGGAAGAAGAAGCCGTAAGCGAGCGCGGCTTGAAAGACGCCGCCCAGCAATGCCGCCTTTTCATTCCGCCCGACACGGTTGCCCACAAAACTACCAAGCGTTAGCCCCGCCATGAATAAGGCCACCAGTAGGCCCACGTCGCGATAGAGCGAACCGTGGAGATTCTGGAACAGCAGAAGAAGGACGATGGAGGAAACCATCCCCGCCGCCCCGGTAATCAACAGCACGGCCGCCGCATGACGAAAAGCCGCGCGGTCGGAGGTCATCGGCCACCTGCG